>Ga0179593_1484917_pt1 | contig 13415 bp, 12 predicted proteins | sample CZODoug2_1_08_16_FD_185931 | JGI IMG/M metagenome (GOLD analysis project Ga0179593, IMG submission 185931) | Vadose zone soil fungal communities from Angelo Coast Range Reserve, California, USA - CZODoug2_1_08_16fungal (PacBio error correction) | ecosystem: Environmental > Terrestrial > Soil >... | reverse complement strand
TGATTCCACCTCCCAATCTTTCTTTTACTTCCACCCCCCTTTCCCCCCGACCAGAACTCATCTTTTTTTCTGTATGCGCCTTGACGCCTTTCTTTTTCAATACCATTTTCGTATGTAGAGGCCTACTCTACCAGACCGTCTAACTCGGTCCATTGCTCTTATCAACTTCTTTTGGGTCCTCTACACCTGAGACTTTTGGCTTTCCTGTTTCTTAGATACATTGACCTTGTCCCCTTTTCCTTTCCATTGGCGTTCTTGTACACCCACTCTCACCAGATTTGGTGTCTTACCAAGACTTTCTTCCTCCGGAGTTCTCCCGTTTTTTTTTGTATTTTTTCCTGCCGGTACAGCCCGTTTCCTACTCCCTTTTCCCCCCCTCGAACTCCGATCAACAGACGACTATTGAACGGTTTTTTCCCCCGTATTGAAACCCCCCCCCCCCTGTGGACACTTTTATGGCTTAAGGTTTTGTGGTGCTTCCTCCCTTTTTCCCCAACTTTCGCCCTTTTTTCAGTTTCCTGAAGATCATTTTCAGACCTTGAACTCTTCCCCTTTGATCGTCCGCGACAGGAGACCGTATAGCTCGATGGGCCAGTCGCCTAGTGTGATTTTTCACAACGGATCTTTCTCTCGATCTTCTCCAACAACTTACAGCGCTTCCCTCACGATCCGCCCCCCCTTCAATCAGAAAATCGGAAATCTGCACCGCTTGCTTTGAGCGTCCCAACCTACCCCCTTCCCTCTTCTTTGATAGGAACCCGAGGTCACCTAGTAGTCCCCTAGACGCTCTTGAACTAGACAGAGATGGCTGATGGTCTCCCCTCTCTTTGGTAGGAACTCCTTCACTGAGTTGTGGCTTCTTTTTAGACGTAGTACGTCCGAAGCTGTATTTCCTCCAGTGAGCGTATGTCGAAAGGTACTCTCCAGACCCAGTAAGTAGGCGTTATGGATAATTAATGAAGGGTCAGATATAGCTCCTTTCTACACCGCCCCAAGGCCGGTTGGCCCCTCAGTTAGTCGCGCCTTTGAAACCGACTAATGCGCTTAGGCTTCAAGACTTTTCTAGTATCTTGTCCCCTATCTGTGTTTTCCTTTTCCCGGACCTTTTTGCATCGTTGCAAGAAAATGATGAATTTCCGCCCTCTCCCCTACCCCATGGTTATGCGTTTTCGACTCAGCTGTCACTGTTATTGTAAATATCACCCCCAAAGGTTCCTCCTCATGCATAATTGTTCCCATCAGAGTGTTCTCCCCCTCCCTCCCCCTTTTTTTCTCCCACAAGCGGCCAAGATTTTTATATTCTTCACCCCTCCGACGGTTCACTTTGCCATTCCCCCATTGACTTTTACCTTCCTTGTTTTACCTCTTTTGACCTCTTCTTTTTGTGGGCCGTTTTCAGTAACTCGCCCGTAACCGGCGTTTCCCCCCCATTGGTTCCCCCCCCCCCGTCGCCCCTCGCTTCTCAATCATGGCTCTTCCTCGCCAACCGCGGACGGAACTTTCGTCGACTAAGACTTCCGATCGTCCCTCCCTCGCTAGTATTGCGGCCGTTCCCCTCTGAGCTTCATTCCCCTCCTGCAAGTGAGTTTCCCGATGAACCCCTCCCTTTCAGGTCGGCTTGATTTTCCAAGTGGCCCCGTGACTGTTGCCCAACCTGTCATCCTTTCCCTATTCCAGACTCATTGTTTGCTTCTAGCGACTACCCCCTCACGAACTTCTGCTTCTAACAAAGCGCCTGCAGCTCAACCAAGATGCCTTAGTTACCCCTCCGTTAATGAGTAACAACTTTTTCCCGATTCCCTTTCTTTTAGACACGTTTTCTCCCCTCCTTCCGTTTAATCCCCATTCTCTCTATAATACGTGAATTCAATTCTTTGAAAGTGTCTAGACTCCGTCCCCAAAACATCCTACTAAAAAATTTGTCCTCCTCTTTAGACTTTACCTCTGATTGACTTTCCTTTAGATCCCTCCCCCCCCTTCCGTTTATAACCCCCCTGGCTTTTTCTAGGTCCGCAGCATGCGGCTGGATAGATTACTCCCACATTTTGATGCATTTCAGATACATTTTGTTTCCTTTGTGCGCCCCCTTCCCTTCAATGCCAAAAACTCCCTCCTATTTGCAGCCAGCTTTTTGCTTCGAGTCAGAGCGATTTTCTCCCCTACGTTTTGTTTTTTTTTCTTCATTTTGGGATCTTGTTCGTCACACCTTTTAAAATCTCTTCAAATATTCGAGGTTTTTGTACTTAAGAACCATTGCTGATGCAAATTTTTTGATCCATTCACTTCCAGGCCTTTACATCTCCCCGATCCTGGACTTTAGAAAAGCCGCCGCGTGACTTTTGTTTCATTTCTTCCCCCCCTTTCCTTCTACTTGTATCCCCAAGCCCCTATAAGTTCGCCCGCTGACACAAACGTTTTTTTTCTCGATATTGGCTTGATCGACTACTCCGTGCCCTGCGGAATTCCCGTGCCCCTTAGTTGGATTCCTGCGTCCTGTGTTTGCCTCCCCTCATTTGACTTCCAATCTATTTTGTATTTGCCCCCCATTTTTTTTCGTTATCGGCAGTGGTAGATTCTCTTCGCCTTGCGTCCTTTCTATGGCTTTTTTTTTCCCAGTCCTCTTGGCCTTTCTTTTCAATTTTTCACCCTTCCCCTATTTGACGGTTGTTTCCACAGTACGACCGTTAATTCCTTCTCCCTTACGTCAGCCCCTTTTCTTCTTTCCGGCTGGCGACCTTTTTCCCCTCGCTATGATTTACTTTCCTCCCCCCTTCCGATCCTCTTCCCTATCCAGATATCAGAGAACACATCTCGTCCTTCTCTACCTAGAAATGTTTCTCGTTTTTGCTACTATTTTCTCCTTTGTTTGGCCCCCCTTTCCATCCTCCCCCCTCCTTTTCTGTCGCGCGTTTCGTTTTTTTTTTCTTCCGGAAAGCGGCCGCTTGTCCCGCCTCCCGATGGATTGAATACCCCCCCCTCCTTTTCATCTTTTTTGAAGTCCCCCCCTGTTGGCCGCTTGAACAATTTCTTCCGCGCTGCCCGGCCCCCCCTCTCCTTTTTCGCAGGGCTCTTTCTTGATTTATTGAAGAAGTCCCCTCACTTTCGGCCATGCTTATGGTTGAACCCTGCATTCTTTGTAGTTTCGCTTTTCGTGAAACTTTTCCCGAGTTTGATCCCCGCCATCTTTCTTTTCCCTTCGCCTCTTTTCCCCGTATTCTTTTACGACTGCCCTTACTCTCCGCTGACGGGGGATTTGGCGGATGTTTTCTGGTCCCCTAACCCACACGTCCGATTTTTGGGTGCTTTCCCCCGTCAGAGATTATAATTGCCTCTGACTTTGGACACCGGTCTGGATCGGCTCCTTCGTCGCTCTTTTTCTGTCCCTAAATTTGTTTTCTCTAGCCGCCCTCCCTTCCCGTACCCCCAATTTTCCCCCCCTCGTCAGCTTGAGCGCTAAGACGGTTCCGATCCTCCCCACAGTTCTTCTGAACCCCTCGGCGATACTCACAGTGGGCAGCCCTGATAAGTTGCTAGAAGATTTCATTTTCTGCCTTCCCCTCGCTCAGTTTCGCGTTTCCTTCCACATCCTCGCGTCGCGTTCCCCAAGCGCCACCTCCCCCCTAGAAATAGCGTGCTGCCTTGCTTCCCTGACTCCTGTGCTGGACAGTTTTTTTTTTTCTCTTCTGTAAGATGCTGTGTTGGCTGGTTTTTTCCGCGTCCGAGTTGGGGTTTCCTTGGCGACTTTCTCCGTTCTACTCTTTAGAGTGAATCTCCCCTTAATCGCAGCGTGTTCGGCCTTTCTTGCCCGACCTTCTTCAAGTCCGAAAGATGTCCTGCCAAACCACCGGTATTTCTAACCCCTCTGCCCCCCTTAACTCCTTCTACGTCGTTAAATCGCCTTTGTTTACCCCCCCCCGTGTTCGGCCGGGCGACACTCGTCTTTTCTTTCTTCACCTTTTCATTTTTTCACCCACCCCACCTGTATTTCCCAGTTGAGTGCCGCACTTTTGAGCGGGGGGTCCGCCCCTATCCCCCAACCTCTTGGAACCTCTTGAGGAAGATTGTTTCTCTTTCCCGGGCACTCTCTCCCTCCCCCCCCTTAAATTCCACGCCCTCCATTCTTTGTATCATCTTTTTCCTCGGCTATTGAAAAGCACCATACACGGTCTAGGTTAGACGTTCTCGGTTAACTACTCCATTCCCTTCTGTCCCCTTTCTTATTGCGCCCCCTACGCCAGACAGTTGACCATGTTCATGCGCTTGTCAGTAACTTTATACTCCCCTTCCCCCCCATATCTGTAAGCGATCTTTGTGTGTTTTTCTCTTCTCGAAATTATACACATACTTAACTTTCAACACCTCCCCCCATGTAAACAGGCATTTTTTTTCGTCTTTCGTAAGTTTTTTCCCCCCTATAATTTTTGAGTTACTTACCCGCACCCGTCTCCACCTCGCTTTCCAATTGCTTCTCCCCCTTTTCCCACTTTCTATTCGGGTCTGTCTCCCCCTGTTAGGCTTTTAAGGGTCTTAGGCTTAAACCCCTATGATATCCCCAACTGCTTGCTTTTGACCCCACGCTGCCCTCTATTTTTTTTTCTCTGTCGTGGCCTTTTTTTTTCGCCCAGTTCCTTTTTTCCCCCCCCCCCCCCCCCCCCAACGTTTTTGACAACGTGTACAGCAAGTTCACCTTCGGGGCCGGCAGCAAAAATCATTGTCCCAACTGCGCTCAGCCCCACTTTGAATTCTTTGAGATATTGTGAAGGTGCGTTTCGCCGTGAACATCCACCCTTTTTTCAGCTTTTAGTCACCCCCCCCCGGAGTATGTTTTTCCCCCTTTAATGCACTCTGGATCGTTGCTCCTGCCCCGGGCATTTGCCGATCGCAGTCATCCAATTTTCCTGTCACCCTTTGATGAGGTTACCTATTTCCCTTTTTTCGAAAACGACAGCGATAGGTGCCGACCACTTCAACTCCAACCTTCCGATACCCATCCCCAGTCTCCGGGACGTTAACCCCTCTCTTCTGGAGGACTCTTCCTCCTCTTTTGCTAGCATCCCCCCCTGTCTTCTTCTTCCCCCAGCGAACCACCTTTTAATAGTACGATCGAATTTTTTTTTCAGAGGGAATGAGGTCCTCGGCTTTGTTTGATCACGGAGTTGAGGAAAGGGTTTCTTCCTTTTTCCCCTCCACGATGCTTCTTGAGTTTTTCTGAGTTGCCTTCTTTTTTTTTTTTTTGCTGAGAGGTCCCATCCCCCCCAGTTCTCTCCCTGCCTGCGTGGGACAGATATAGTGCCTGCCTCCGCACTAGCGCCCTTTTTCTCCAAGGTCTTCCGGTTTTCCGAATCCTTTTTTAGTTTTCTGCTTTTTTCCCCTCCCTTGCCGTCCTCCTGTCGCCAGATTCTTTCTTCAATTCTCAAGTCGTGCAACTCCTTTTTTTGACAGCCCGGGGGCCTTGGTCAGTCACCTGGAATTAGAATCGCGCCAGCAAATACCCCCCTTCGTCGGCCTTCATCTCTTTTCTCCCGCGACCACGAACCCCTTTGGGTTTTTTTATGATGGTCCTATTTTCTTGGTACTCCTATTGCTTTCCTCACAGTCCTTCCACGCCCTCCTATCCGCTGAGAACTAATCGCTGTCCGCCGGAGTTTTCGTTTAGTCCCTTTCCCAGATTTTGGTGCCTTTGTCCCCCTAGCATGTCCCACTGCCCTTGTGCCCATTTTCAATTTCGTATGTATTCAGTATTTTATGGTATAGATGGAAAAGCTTCTTTTTTTTGTTCCGTTCTCGATGGGACTCTCTGCCCGATTGAGATTTCTACGTCACCGAGTGCCAGGTTTTTTCATGAACGGTTGTATTTCTCTTGAAAATTAGGACCAAGGTGTTCTCCACCTTTATTACGACGCTTTGAGTTATATAATACTCATATGTTTAGAGTACATCCGTTCTAGACTAGGTAATAAGGCGCTCAGCAAAGGCCCCCCGATTTCCTTTAAACATTCCCGGGCCGTTTTCCTCACTTTTGGGATTAGCCTCCCACTTTTTCCCACCCTTGCCCTTTCATTGTCCCAATTTGGCTAAGTAATAGAAGTGCCTCCTTTTCTTTCGCTCTCCTTAGCCCTCTAGTAAGACCGGCGAAGATTAACCAAGTTGTCTTCAGACTTCGTTCAGACTTTTAAACTACCAATTAGCTATCGAACAATCGCTTCTCCCCCCGTTTCTCCCCCTATTACCTTCTAGCCATACCCTGTCCCTCGTCATCCCCGTCCCCCCTTATCTTCCTTCCCCCATTTTCCCTCAAGTTTTTCCCCACCAAGTTCGGGGTTCGTTACGACTGTCCTTTCCAGTTTAGATGTTGCCCCCTTTTTTTCTCGTTCGAATCCCCATCCCCAAAAGGTCGGCTCCTTTCTCTCCCAGTCCCTTTTTCTTGGATATTGCGGAAGGAATGTCCTGTCGCCTTGAAAATTTTCCCCTTGACCGTCCCCCCCATCCGCCAAAGTCTCAGAAGCCTTGTTCGTGCACCGTCCTACAAATCTCTCGTTACTCTCAGGTTGTTTTTGAGTTTTTTTGGTATCTCGACAAATCAATTCTTAGTACATCTTTTTTTGTTTTTCCTTTCCTACTTGGCTAGGTGTAGCCGGTGTTTAACTTTCCGTCTAAGTGATATCTACTGGGCTACCCAGGAGAGTTTTCCCTGCCCTTTTTTTCTCCGCCCTTTTTGGGAGAACGAACAATCCCGACTGGAGACAACCCCCTTTCCTCAAAGTTGCGATGGATTTTTTTCCTGAGCTTTTCCGATATCACGGGCCCGTCCCGATAAACCTTATTTTCTTCTGGAAAGTCAGTTTCTGCTAGGCGCTAATTTTTTTCTATTTACTGTGCCTTCGGTGTCTCTGGTTGTGTCAGAATATTAATTGCCCTATAGATCGTTATCCAGGAAGTGCTTCCCCCCTTTCGCGTTTTCTTGTGAGTATTTTTTTAACTGCTCTTGCCTTCCTTCTATGTATTGCGGGTATGAGCAAGAACACCTAAGTTCTATGACATTATTGACACAGTTCCCTCCCTCTGCCGTTTCCCCTTTAGAGTTAACGGATTCGCCCCGTTAGCCCTGCCCGCTGTTATTTCAGTTTTGATGTTGAACCCCAGCCGGTGCATGGGTGATGAGCGCTGGACCAGATCTATTTCCTTCATCTTCCCTGTCTCACCTTCTACTTCTGAGCCCCCCCTTTCTTCCTTTTTTTATTTTTCCCCTCTTCGTGGCTGACGCCTTGTCGCTCCTGGGTCTTCCGCAGAACGTGACTTTCAAACCAAACCTTGTTCCCCTTTGTTTTAGGTCGCCGGTCTTATCGTTTTTCAGGGTCACCTCCCCACTTTTTTTGCCCCAAAACTTTTATGCGAAGACCTTTTTTTTTCCCTTTCCTTGGCCCACTTTCCACAAAGAATATTCACCACCCCTCTGGCTTATTACTGTGTCTCTAACGTCCACTTCTGTATGGGAGTTTGACCCTCTCTTTGACCTTTTTGCTCAGTAAGCTACTTCGTGGCCCTTCTATTTCGGTTCCCCTTATAAAAGTTGGGACTTATACCCAGAGTGAACTGCCCGCCGGTTTCCCCCCCTTCCCTCTTCTTGCCTTTTGCAAGAGTTACTCATGTGATTTCTCCTAAGCATCCCCGTTTTCCGAATTTTAGTCATAAGAAACCTCTCATCTCTCCCAAATTAAGTCCTTGGTTCCTCCCCCCCTTCGTGTAACTTTCTCTTGAGGCAGTTCCCCGGTGTTCTTTTCCCCCAGCAACTACTCTGTCTATGGTTTTGCCGCCTAACGGGTTTCGATCCCCTCCTTCCCCTTTTACCTGGTTCCATTAATCCGCTACTCTTTCGTTCATCTCCTCACACACTCTTTATTGAATTTTTCATCCCCAACTAGGTCACGGCTCCCCTCCGCTTCATTTTCTGGATCTGCCTACTTTAATGCTGTAGTGTTCGGGACGCTTTTTCCTGATTCTTGTTTTTTTTCACTATAGTGTTTCTCCTCCCCCCCCCCATTGGCCCCCCCCTTTCTTGACATTTTGTCGAACAGTACCCATTTTTTCCCTGACGTTTAACCCCAGATTTTTATTTGTGCACTTCGTTGGCTGGTGAGGCAGTTCTTTTATCGCCCGCCGCCTTTTTTTTTTTTTTTCCCGACGTCCTTTTTTTTCTGAGTGAAGATCAGAGATGCTGTCCTCGTCTTAGTCGCCATAACATAGTGTCGCGGAGATACCATTACTCCTTAATTTGAACCGTTTTCCTTTAGGGGTCACCGTATGTAAGAATCCTAATCATTAAGTCCTTCTAACAATTTCCTTTGTTCAAATTTTCTGACACTAACGCTTCCTTTTTCTTTTTTCTCCTCGGGCCTTAAACAACCTAGCTATAATGACTTTTGCTTATTTTGTTCATTTCCTTTCCCCATTACAGAATTTTGCCGCCCTTGGTATCCAGGGAATCGTGTTTAGAACCGCTCGCACAACTCGTTGCCTTTTTTTTTTTTGAAATGGTTTTTACCGGTGAAGTTTTTCAGTTGTGAAGTTTCCACCTTTTCCCCTCCCCTCAACTCACTTCTGGGGGTATCATCCGAATAGTCCCGTTCTTGTATCCCCGCAATTTTAAAAGCCCACCCTTTTTTCCATGTGATTTAGTTGCTTGTAGGTGAAATCCCCTTCCTTCCTCCCCTCCGAGATTCCGGTCCGTCCCCCCAGGAGACGTACTTGTCGACTCCCCTCTGGATTTTCATGGAGGTTTGCAGGGAACGGCCGTGAGCTACTTCAACCCCTAATTATTTTTTCCTAGATCATGGCCTCCTCTTTTTTCTAGCTCGGAACCGCCGCTTCTTTGAAGTTACACAGCGCCGTTGCTCAACCTTGTTTAATCCATTTCATCTGTCTGGCGCGTTCCCTTTTAGCGGGTCAAGAAGAGCCTTCCTTCGGAGCTCGGGTCTTCCCCCCCCCCCCCCCCCCCCTCTACTTTTAGAAACGCGTGGCTTTCAATGATCACCGCTACATGCCTGTTTTGGATAGAAATTTTGACGGGTTTTGTTCACTTTCTTTGTCCTGCATTTGGATGAAGATGCCTATTCCCAACCCTGTTTGCCTGTCAAACCAAGAGCAGATTTTAGTTATGGCTCAATGCTCCCTCCCTTTACCCCCCCCAACCGGTTTGATGTTGGCCATTGCCAAGGTGTCCCCAGCGTTACTGGGTCTCCCCTCCCCTTCCCGCCTACATGACAGGCTTTTAATGGTTCCCAACTTATTTTGAAATCCCCATTCTTGAGCGAGGATTTTCCGTGCAGGTCGGTGGTGCATGCAGAAGGTTATTCCTTCCCTCGCACCCCTTTTCTCTTTCCTGTCCTAACGCCTCGGGAGAGAGAGCGTTTTCACTAGAAAGGAAGAGACCTTGAGCCGTATTTTTAACATTCTCATCCCAACTGTTTCTGTCAAAAACACAGTTCTTCCTTTATAGTGCGTGGCTTGGAACGCAGAAACAAATCAGATAGCCGGCAGCTAGTCCTTTGTCTAGGTCCATTGTACTGCCTTGCTATTCGACAGAGTAAAGAGGCCCTGATACGCTATGGCCTCCTTCTTTTTTTCCGACCCTGTAATGATGATCTTCTCCATGATCCATCGTCTCGGCCGATGATTGTACCTCAGCCTTGTTTTCCGGGGTAACCTAGGGCAGGAGTTGTTTTCTTCTCCGTTCACAGATTTTCCTCCTAGCGTCCTCAGTATCTGGTTGTGTGGACTGCCGCTTTCTTGCTCTTCCCCCCACCTTTTTTCTGCGGCCCCCCCGACTCGCAGTTCGAGTTTTTCGGCTAATATTTACCGGGGCCGTCAGCGCATCATCCCCGGCATGGGAGGCCCGTCCTCCCTTTTGCTTCTGGAAAGGGTTTGCTTGCCGCACCCTTCCGAACCGCATCCTTTGCGGGGCCCAGTTCCCTTCTTCCCCACTCGGAGGCCATCTTTTTTCCTCTGGAGGACACCCTGAGGGCGATTCTCGCTTTTTTCCTCCCACGGCTTTTTTCCTGTCTTTTTTTTCCGCCGCCACACATTATTAACAGTACGCATTTTCCCCCCCCCCGCGGCGCTTTTCCCCTTCCTCTTTCCTTTCCAACCCCGACTTTGTCTAAGCCCTTTCGAGTGTTCCCTTTTTTTTGGCCGGTCCCCCCCCTTGGTTCCAAGCGTAACAGTTTTAACTCCCCCTACTGAGTTTTCCCCCCCTTGTCCCCAGTATTGACCGTCTTTTTTTGTGGTTTCCGGCTTGAAAGGTTTGTTCCCCGACTTTTTGCGGTCCCCTCGGCCGCTCCTCTCCCGAACATTGTTTTCCCCATTTTTTTTTTTCCAGCATTTTTTTTCATGAGCAACTTGTTCCGCCCCCCCTCCTTTCTTTTTTCCTTCCTTTTTCTCTGAGCATTCGAATTCTTCGACGGTCGGACGGAGGTTAGTTATTTACGCGCTTCAAGTCCCTTCCTAGTTTGCCCCAGCCTTAAAACACGTCAATTGTTCTAAAGGCGTATCCCCCATTTGACCGCGCTTTGTGAACCGTCACACTCCAACCTGCCTCTTCCTGGGGAACTGGGGCAACATACCCTCCAGGATTCTCTAGCTAATCTTCCCCCCTCAACTGATCGGATTCAAGGCTGGCCTGACTACCATTTCCTGCAGACTTAGTTAAAGACCAATGGCTACCATACCAAAATTGCTACGGAGAAAGGCGTCGTCCTCCCAAAGTATTTTCCCTAGCCTTGGTCTGGAATCGCCTCACGATACCTTTATATCAGTCCCCAAACAACTCACAGCAATATAACAAGGTAGAAGCTTTTATTTCCCTTCGTTAGAGGCATTGGTCGAACCCAGTTCTCGTTAACACGTCGAAGCATCCTCCCCCCCCCAGTTATTCCCCCTTCTTTCTATCTAACTTTTTTAGCTGGAGGTGATTTCACCTTTCTCCTCTTCGTGGCGTCTTTTATTCCGCAACGACAACAACCCTTTGAGGTTCACAGGATGTTGGCTTTCAATGTCCCACATGGTCTACCTCGTTGTTTTGTTGTGCGCTCTGAGACCCCCCCCAATACAATTTTGCATCCCACTTTTCCCCTTTTTTTTTCTTTTTGTTCTGTAAGAACGAGCCGAAAGGGCCAAAAGTTCTTTAGATCCTTGTCCCCCCCTCTCAGGTTCAGATCCTTTCAGATTACTCTGAGAAGCCTCCCCTTGTTTTCCAGGAACCCTTTTTTTTCGTCCCCTGCAACCTAAGGACAAGACCTGACATAAATTTCACCGAGAGGACAAATTTTTTTTCGGTCCTATCAGTTTTTTCCGGGTATATACCCCCCCTTTCCACCTCCATGCTACTTCCCTTCCCCTCTCCCCCCCACAAAGTCCTTCCTGGGGCAGACGAGTTCGACCTTTTGGGTTTGTGTGTTCTGAGCAAGGTGCTAGTTTGTCCCTTGCTCTGGCATTTGAATTTTCCTTACCTTCTTTTTTTTTTAGAGGTAGTTCGGGTGTATCGTGTGATGCCCTATCATCCTCCCTGGCATCCCCCCCCCCATTTCCCCCCCTGCATTTTCTCCCTTTTCAATCTGTTGAGACCTTAATTCCACGGGAAGAATTGGCATTGAAAGTGTCCTCTTAAGAGTTGTGGTTCCCCCCGGGTTTTTCCCTCCTCCCCCCCTTTCTCCTGATCCATCATTCAGACTCTAGACTGCGCCCGAAACAGAATATCACTCTCCCCCCCAACCGATCCCCCTTTCCCTAGCCCCGAAATGGCAGTTAACGATACTAATTGATTCCGGGATTGAATTTCCGGGGCAATAACCCCCTTTAGTTGGGGGTCGTAGGGGCTCGTCTCGAACTCTTCTCCTCCCTGACACCAAAATCCTGCTTGAAGGCTATAATCTCTGGGGGGGTGTAGAAGGTTTCCTGCCACCACGGCTTTTTTTCCCCCATGCTCATCCTTTTTCCCTCATAGTCCCAAATAGGTTGTCCGCTTGATCCCAGCTACCGCCAGCGTTAACCGGCTATTATGGTAGACTCAGGTGCTTTTTTCCCCCCTTTTTTAAGGTTTTTCTTTCCCCCCCCGTTTCCTCCAGATTTTTTTTTGGAAAATTTTTATTCCTTTCCAACATTACCTTCTTTTAGAGGAGGGACCGCCCCGTAATGACTGACCCCTTTTAAGTTTCCCCACCTTTGGAGTCAAACACTCCCTTCTTTCCGGTCCCCCCCACGGCGTGAGATGAGGACTGGGTTTACCCTCCCAGTATTTCTCCTCGGGTTGACGCGAATCCCCCCTTTGAACCCTAGCAGCCAAAAACCTGAAGGTATTTTTTTCACAATGTTACCTCACGCAAGAAAGGTCATGTTCACCGTCACCCGACCTCCTTTCTGTCTGTGTTTTAGAGATACTGGTGTTAGTTTCTCTTTTCAGAAATTGAAGACCTTACCCATCCCTAAGGCACGAGCTCCCCTCTCCGTACATTTCGCCCATCCCAACACCGTTCAGGCTGGTTTCACTCTCTCTTATTAGGAGGCGATCCCGTCGCTTTGTCCGGTTCAGTGGCGTGAATAGCAGGCGACTTTCGCCTATTTTTCCCCAATGCCTCCCCCCCTTTTTTTCTATTTCCTCGTACTTGTCTACCCGTCCGACCAGAGTCCCGCTTTCCAACGGATTGCCTTCAGGTCACATTTACCCGAACTTGAGAAGCAGGCTCAGTCTTCTGGATATTGTCCTAGAAGGTTGTTTTTTTGTTTCTTTTAGCCCATCTTGTTTTTTTTACCTACCCTATCTGAGAAGTTTAAAGAATCCTTGAATTTCCCCTTTTTCTCTTGAGCCTTCTTTTTTCAGGGCCTCTTTGAACGTCTCCCTATTCCCTCCTAACCCCTGTGCCCTTTTCCCCCTTTGGCCTCCTTTAGTCCAGTTTTTCCTATCTTACTCGTCACGTTTTGGTTTTCATTGCCCAGCCCCCCGTTTTTACTTCCCCAAACTGGCCCCCTCCCCGGGACCTTTTCCTTCTGCCCCGATTACTGTTCCCCCCCCTTTCATTTCCCACCAAAGCGTTTGAAAAGAGGTTTTTCTTTCCCCCTTGAGTCTTTTAACGACATCTTCCCTTTCACAACTGTCTGTAGTGTTCCCCCCCCGCCTTTTTGACGATTTTACTCTCTTGTAAGTTCCCTTATAAGCTGAAATTCCCCTTTTCCGCAATTCTCCGTTTAAATTGTATAGGTAGCGTGCCACGCACCCATCCTTTTTCATTGTTAGCTGGGTTTTCTCCAACTTTTAATGAGTCCTTCTTCATTTACTGGAGGAATCAAGTTTTTTTCCAGACGCCAGAACCCCCAGTTCGTTTTTGACCTTCACTTCTTCGCGCGATTCTTTTTTTCCCCTTCCC
>Ga0179593_1418776_pt1 | contig 13415 bp, 11 predicted proteins | sample CZODoug2_1_08_16_FD_185931 | JGI IMG/M metagenome (GOLD analysis project Ga0179593, IMG submission 185931) | Vadose zone soil fungal communities from Angelo Coast Range Reserve, California, USA - CZODoug2_1_08_16fungal (PacBio error correction) | ecosystem: Environmental > Terrestrial > Soil >... | reverse complement strand
CTCCATTAATTTCCCCCTGGTGCCCTCTGCTTTTCACACCGTTAGGAAAGCGCCGGTCGAAATCTGCAAAGAAATTAACCGCGCGTTTCCCCCCCTGTTCCTAAGATTGTGGATCCCCGGGACCACTGGGATTCCTTCTTACTCTAACATTTCCCTCGTGTTTATGCGGTCTGACCACCGAATATCGTCCCCCCCCCATACCCCCTCCTTGTCCCCCATCCGTTCTAAGCGCCTCTTTCTGGTCGGCGTCCCCCCAATCTCTTTCAGTAAGCTGGTAGACTCGCTTTTGATTCTCCTCCTTTGCGGTGTTTCCGATAAACTGCTTTCAATAGACCGTTCCCCTGGTAAGGGTTTTAAAATCTTCGGCCATTCCCCCTTTCTTACTAAGGAAAGCCCCAACGCACAAGATTGTTGTTTTACTATCTATTTCCCTTCTAGATATAGGCGGTTACCCTTCCCCTCTCCCCTCCCGGTTTTTTTTCCTACAAGGCGTCGACGAACTCCCTTTCCTGTGCAGGATTCCTTTTATGAAGAATTGAGGTGGCGTTTTGCCCCTTTCTCAACCCCTCCTTAAATGGCACCCTTCCCTGATTTCCCTTTCTTTTTTTCCCTCTCTCCTACTCGTCCCTAAGTAAAGATTGGATCCACATAAAAATGCGGCCGGCCTTTGTTTCCCTTTCCCTAGAGAATTCTCACATTCTGAAGGTGTTTTCTTCAGAGAACTCCATTTCCTCGGTGTCGAGCCTCGCTAACTCCTCCTTTCCGATCCCTTTTTTGGACAGATGGAGTCTCCCGGCCCCAGAAAGCGCCCCCACCCTTTGCAGATTTCCCCCTTCTTTCTCGTCTTTTTTCCTTTACCCCCGAGCTTTTTCTCTGTCCTACGGCACGCAAGCGGGTCGACGGTGTGACGTCGGCATCGTCCGGTACACGAATAGCTCCCTTTCATTATCGGTATTCCCTTTTATTCTTCTTTCTGTACCTTCAACGTACCTTCGACTTAATGGCCTCATCCCCTCTTTGCGACATCCGCAGGCTTTGTTCTTTTTACTCACCCCAAAATTCTTTTTCCTTTTGTTTGAAATATTCCTTTTCTGCGGCCCACCGTGTTCTCCCCCCCCATGGTTGATGGTGAACTCCCCCGCCAATCATCACACCAGAACTTTGCCCTCTCCCCCTGAATGGTCCATTCTTCAAGAGTTCCCTTGGATCGCTCCATCCATAGAAACTGCACCCCATTTAGCCTTTTTTCCCCTCTGTTGGATTAGTTAGAAACTCCCCTCTCAAGTCACATTGAATCACGATCCTTTCCGATAAAGAACCTACCCCTTTAGAAGGTACAAATTTTTCTCTTTGGTCTTAGAACATTCCAACCCTAAGAAGACTTCCAGTATAGGTCGCGATTCATCTTTCATTCATTTTCTGGAGTGTCAAACGGCTTCGATTGTTCAGAACTGATTTCCAATTCAAACATCCTCTCATTAGTTCCTGCCTGCGAAACACTTGGATTCCCTCTCATAGTGAACTACGGTAAGGTTTAATCGTTCGATCCCCCTCCAAAGGAAATCCCGAAATTCCTTCAGACACAGAGCGACATGCCCCAGAATGTCTCACGACTTTTGGTACCAACTTCTTCGTTCACGAACCCTAATAAGTGTGCAGGCACCTTCACAGCCGGAACAATGTGTTAGCGAGCTCATTGTTTAATTACTGATCACACCCCTGTCCCTTTCCCCCCCAAACGCGGAACTGCATACTTTTCGGGCATGTTCAACCTCTATGGATTTCCTTCCCGCTCCGTGGTTTTCAATAAATTTGCGTCCTTTTTCCCTGCCCCCCCCCTCGGTACGAATGGACTTACCTCCCCCTCTAAATTAAATTTTTCCGAGGTTCGTTTATGACGGAGTGGCAAACTCCCGACCATGAACCAGTTTTTTTTTCGCTCAATTTCACTTTTCCTGGGGTCGGCTTCGACCCCCACTGTCCCCTCGGCCATACTTTTTTTTGTGAACCCCGCGTGCCCCAGAATCCTACTTACACCCCTCCTTTCTCTCAAACTTTGATCATCGTCAATCGGATTGTGGCGCCCATTTCCCCCTCCACTTTTTGAAATTTCGATTTTGCTTTGAGTTTAACCAAGGATCCGCCACTCCGATGACAATGCGGGAATGGAGAGACCGGGTTACGCTTTATCAATCTTTCTAGTGGCCCCTGCACCCTTTTTCCCTCCCCCCACCCCAGAAACCCTGACCCATGGGTAGCTATTTACAATCTTAACCCCATACAGCTCATTTCACAACTTCGTCGCTCCTTATTTTCCTCCAATTGGGGTCTGACGGTTCCCACTCTGGACTGCTTTTTCTAGTCCTCCGGAGAACTCATACCTAGGCGCGGCACGTAGATTTTCCCAGGGGTCAATTTATTTTCTACCATTCCGCCCCTCCCAATGTAAATTCCAGAACTTTTCTCCGTTATATAAAGGGGGATCTACCTCGGTTTCGTGATAAATATGCTTATAGGGCTTCTCGCACCTACCCCCTCTCTGCTTAGACTGTGGACAGAGCTTACGAATTTCTTTTCCTCTCATCAGGATCCATTCCCCCAATAGACTTATTTTTTGTGAGTCTAATGCGTCCAGTTTACAACTGACCGCCTCTCGGCCAATTATTGAGTGTTCGCATCTCCTTGTTCTTTCCCCAATGCGTTTTTACGGTTTCCAGGCCCAGGCAATGCCGAGGTGTTTTCTGGACCAAGATCTTTGTTAGGTTGAGTCAGGCAGGTATTGTTTTGGATACCCGTTCCTCTTTTTACGGTCCCTTTATTTCCCCTGCAGACGCAGTTCCCTTCTTTGGAAACATCGACGACCCCCTCTCCCCCAGAAATGGTCCCCTTCGTCCCATTTGTTGTTTCGGGATTAGCGACTGCTAACACCATCCCGCCATCCGGTTCTTTTCTGAACATTTTTTTCCCCCCCATGCTGATCCAGCGGTCGCCATCTTATTTTTGGAGCCTTCGTACAAGTCCTAGGTCTCCATTACGTCTGACTGCTTTTCATCTTTGACTTCATCAGAACTTTCCTAATTGACGGATCGTGTTTAGGTTTTTTTTTTTTTCACTTGTTAAATATCTTTCTTATATGGGCTATCTTTCAGAGCGACAATTGGATCACTTCCACTCAGCACCACATGAAGAGAGGGAACCCCGCTTCCCAAATCAGTACATTTTTCCCCTAGGCATGGCCACCTCAACTCCAAACCCCAAATCCCCAAAACATGACAAACCCCTCTTATATCCCCCCTGGCACGGTTTTCTGCGGCTTACAGATTCATTTTTTTTTCCCTCAATGTTGCGAGCATACCTCCCCGGGGACTTACAAGGACCCCCGATCTTCTAATGACTTTTTTCTAGTTTCCTTCTTTTCTCAGACAGAAAACTTTTTCCCCCCCCCTGCTGTTCACGCCTATTTCCTTCCCCGCTCTGAAGGAGAGCCCTACAACTTGTTGTTTTTCTTTTTTCGCGGCACCTCCTTTACAGATCTCTCCCCCCAGTGAAATCTCCGTACATTTCTTTTGTTGGGACTACTCCTCTATCCGACTTAGTTTCTCCGAACGTACCCGTAGTCCTCTTTGCTGGATGGGGACTCAGGTGACATGCATTGGTGTCACCTATAAACAACCCTTTTTGTGCATGGGATTGATTCCTCTTCCCCAAACTTGGGGTTTCCCTCTAGGGAAAAGCCTCTCAGTTCCTGCGAAGTGAAGATGCCGGTTATCAGGATTTACAGTTTGGGCAAAAAAGACTCAATATCTAGACCCCTTTAGTTCGCTTGGGTTTTTGCTTTTAGGGTTCCAGCACCAGGGAAAAATGATCCCCGCGGTAAACGGTGCCTAGTCAGGTTACTTTTTGTGGAGGAAAGGCCTTTTAAGGTAGCTGAAGGAAATTTTCTTTCTTCACACTTGCGGAATTATTTTTTACTTACAACTTATAACTCTCCTGAAAACTTTTTCCACCGAGAGAAAGAGATGGAACCCTTCTCGTTCGCCTCCCCCTCGAGCATGTCCAACCCCTCTCTCTCCACCCCTTCTACTATCATGAGGGTTTTGACATCAACAGGAATGGACTGTTTCCTTCTCGATAAAGAAATTCACAGACATCCCAAGTTGGGAATAACTTGTAAGCATGAGACCGTTGCTTTTCATCTTTCAATTATTAAAGGTTCTGACATTAACCGTGATTGTACTTCCTTTCCCTTTCCACCCCCATCCGAGGTTGGAATCCGTTAACTTCCGAGCCTGAAAATGGCTTCAGACTCCCGTTACCCCCTTCTTTTCCAGGAGAAATAGGTTGAAAGTGTCGTTTACTGTCGTTAAGTGAATGTAAAATGCAACTAACCCTCCTTGCTTTAGAAGAGGGGGACGCCTCACCCCCCCCCTTGACCCCCATTTTCTGTGTGAAAAAGTGAAAAGAATTATCCGCTCTCTTGGTGGTTTGCTTTCAAGCGACGCACACCCAAGAAGATTCCAATACTACCAAGCTCCCATTCTGTTTTTCCTTATCATTCTCAGATCACCGTTTTTTGTTTCTAGATGATACGGGCCCACCAGATATGGTTTTTTTTCCTTTTCTTTTCCTTTGTGTGGGCGGCTCACCTCGGTTATTTCCTTTCCGGTATTGTTCCTGCAAATCGCTTGCCGTCGTCGTCCATCTTCCTCCGAGTCTTCCCGGTCTTGGAATGGGCCGCTCTCACTTCCCGAACCGTCCCTCCGAAATGTCCCGATTCTTCCGTAGACTTCACCCTCCTTGTGGTCTTTTTTTGGATCGAGCGCCAGGTTTCGGCTCTTTCCACGTTCTGTTCAACGATATTTGTCAGGTCCGTCTACCACCTGTTCCTTCCATCCTGAATCTCTCTCTTTCTTCATGAATTCAGTGGAGTCCTTCTCCCCCAATGGGAGTGCTTTGATAAAAGTCGTTTTTATATTAGCATAATTCTCTTCTGACAATTTAAAGTCGTATAGAATCTGATGCCCTGTTCTCGCTGGGGAGTAGCACCTGATTCCTTTTTTCCCCTCGTTGCTCACTTGAGTTCGAGTGATTCAGAACCCAGACTCTCTGTCCCCAGATCGTTGAGTTACCACGCAATGGAGTCACTCTCGCAAAAGTTTTTCCCCTTTCTTTTACCCACCACGCGATCGTACAGGACCCCCCTGTTGTTCGCCGTTTTTCTTCTCTTGCATTTTGATTCCCCCCCTGTTCCCAAAAACCCCCAACCCGCGACCAAAGTTTCATAGATGATTGCTTCGTTGTTTTTCCCCACTGTCACTTCCCCTGCCTCCCCCCTTTCATTTTCGTCCGATAAGGAATTATCGGTCTTTCCCGTCTGATGCAACCCCCTGTCCACCTTTTGGAGGCGACGGCACCTTCCCACGTTGCATATGAAACTCCCCTTTCACCTGACCACCCCCCCTCCAAGACTCGTATGTGCTGGAGATCCTAACCCGGTTGCATCCCTTGAGTGTCTTTCCCACCGCCCTGAGGACAGTGAGATTTCTTTTATTTCAGCTTCCTCTCTGTTTTCCGAAACAAGCCTCCTTTCAAAATCAAAACCAAGTTTTTCCCCTTTGTTACAATTATTAGCGATAAATTTCAAAGAACTTCCATGTGAGTCTGCTTAGCCCAACTACTCCCCCTTCATTACTTTTCGCATACCTTCTGTATGTCCTTGTCGATGTCCTCTTGACCAAACCCCCCCCCCCCTTTCTCCTTTGAACCGCGAATGTCGCTCATCCCAAGTGAAATTGTTGGCTCAAGACTCCCATTGTTATTGTGACCAATTGTTGGTTGATGATTGGTTTTCCGCGCCGGTAAACCTGCTTGCCCCTTCATTGGGATCGTTGTTTGCTCCTTTCTTTTCCTCTCTCCTTTAATGGACTCGCTCGTATATCCCATATGACTTTCAAGATATTGAACAATTGAACCCACAACGAGCTAAAACCCTCCTTCTTTTTTTCTTAATTATGAGGCTCAGCCCCCCGCCCCTTAGTACATATCCGCAGTTATCTCCCCTTTTGCGACAGGCGAACCCATCCTTAGCTGCCCGATGGATAAAGCTTTTTTGGGGAACTCCAGAAGCTCTTCCTTTTGATGGGAATTAGATAATCCATCCCACGACCGGGGCGACACGTGGGGCACCAGGTTTCTGGGCCTCTTGGTAGCATCAGGTGCGCGGAGGTTCACGTTTCAAGGATGACCGGCTCTCCCAAAACCTACGCTGCTCCTTCAACCCTACCCCTCTCTCCCCCATGCAGGTACTCGATCCTTGTCCTCATGGGTAACTAGTAACGCATTGCAGCGTACGCCATTGCGGTTTTCACACCCGCGTGTTCCCTCATTTGCATGCATTTTTGGACCATTGACTCACCACCACCTACGATCTTCTTTCTCCATGAAGAAACCTTTTCTTTAAAGTCCCTGCTCCTCCAACGAGAAGTGTAGGGTTTTTTTTTTTTTTTTGGTGGTGCTTTTTTTTTTTTTTCTTCTTTTTGGTTTGGGGTGCCCTTCTCATCCGATTTGAAATCCACCGAACCGTCGGTTTCCCTTTCTTAGCGGATAAGGTCCTTTGGTGGGTTTTTCCTAACCTCAATTCCACACCTCCTGAAACCCAGTCCCGCCTCCTCGATCTTCGCCCTGCTTTTGAGAAAATTTGCAGGCCCTAGTGGTCCACAGTCATAACCCCCTTTTTTTTTTTTGATAGACCCCACTTTCGGCGACGTATGCGGCAATGATCAGAGGTGTTGCCTCTTGGTAACCTACTCCCGTTTGCCTCAGGTTTGTGGGACGTCGGTCTTCCTTTCTTGTAACAAGCCGTTTTGCAGGGCCCTTGTCCTCAGACAATGTTCCCTTTAGATCCACTTCACGCCTTTTTGTTTTCTCGTTCTGGGCGGCGCCGTGGTAAAATTCCCCCTACCGCTCGAATGACTGTTTTTCCCGTTTATTGCGATGGGCTTCCCCGCAATCCTCTAGGATCCAAGTCTTAAATTTCTGGGATATTGGGGACCTCGTTGGGGAAGGGACCATTGGTAGATCCTACCCATTCCCCTTCCATTGATCCTCGATAAAAGACAGTGTTTTGTGTCTTCCCTCGTTGGCCACTCCGCCCCTCCCCTCTCCCAGTTAGGTTGAGAGTGAGATGGTCAGTTCATTTCATTCCTTCGGAACGTTAGGGCAGGTAACAGTACTGCACGCAGCCCCACGTTAGCTGTACCGGAAATACAAGAGTTCCCCCCCCTCACAAGAACAACTTTCCTGCTGTAAGAGAACCTTGTTATCGGCCGGACTTTATTCCCAGCGGCCTCGTCGATTCTTCCATTCAGGCTTTCTTCCAGTTGGCCTGGACCAGGATGCGTTTCTTCCCGCTATGACGCCTACTTTTTTTCAAAATGATTTTTACTCCTTCATTGTATAGTAATCATCTGTTTTTTTTGACGGCGTAAAGCTGTGCTTGAATGGGTCGATGAACGGCGAGTCTCCCTTTACGAACTTAACTTCAATCTTTCTCCGAGAAACTTTTCTGCCCTTTTTCGCGGAGGGTTTATTTTGAATCATTTCGAAGTTCTTCCGCGTTGGTTAGCCCCCTCCCACAGACTGAGGCCGTTGAGCTCGCCCGTCCCTTCTTCTCTTGTTCTTGTGTAGTCCCGGCATCCAGGTCCTGAGCCCCGTTTGGTATGGGATGTATCCGATCTGAATCGTGGCAGCCGTTAGCTTTGGCACTATCGTTTTCACAAAACGAATCTAGTGTTTTTGTTCCGATGGAGGTGGTGGAGCGCCTCCTTCCCTCTTTCCTCCTTGGACACATAGATTGGAACAGGTTATTTGGGTTTTTTCTTGAAGTTTTTCACTGCACCAGCACTCGTGTTTGGCGCCCGCAGACCCCCTTCGTAGTTACCTTGAACCACCCCTCGAATTTGTCTTAAAGCCTTTTCCCCCCCCCACGACGTATGGTCTCTCCCCTTGATGGATTCTCTTTTTTTTTCCATTACTTATTCGTTGAAGTTATCATCAAGAATTTTCCTTTTCCTGTCGCCGAAAATGAACCTTGCAGCTCCCTCGGACTTTTACCCCACGTCAACCTGTTCCGCCTTTCTTTCCCCTTATTTTCCTCGTCAAGCCGTTCAAGAGATATTATCCTCTGTTTCCGTAAACCCCCGTGTTGCGATCTGGGCATGTTGTCAGATCCTTGCCCTTCGTTTAAAATTATGGTAGTCCCTTCTATCCGCGAACCGCCTTCGTGGCCCCAGCCAAATGGCTCCAGGATCTAAATAAAACCTAGCCCCTTCACCAATTGTTAGGGTGATATTCTCAATATGATTAGTCTCTATTTTGGCCTCTCGGCTGAGCTTGTTTTATGTAGGGAAGACACGGTGTCTCCCAAGTCAGCGGACTCCCCCCCAAAAAGGTGCCCAATTCGCGTCTGCCCGCAATCTAATTTTTACTCCCCTTCGAGACCTTTCTCCCCCCCCGTTGATGGTGAGCTCCTTTTAGGCTTTTCAGAGGGAAGCTTTTCCCCTTGATATAGATGGCAATAACGGTGCACGATTTCTGGACCCCTCTGGCAGCTCGGAGGGATCTTTTCCCTTCCTTCCGAGACAAGCCACCTGCTCGGACCCTCCACGTCATTTTAAGATCGTGGTGACGATCGAGACCTCACTGCAGATTTTTCTTCTTGCACGTAGGGAGGTTTTGGCTCTTCTGGAATCACTCAGCTAATACACTGGCGCTCGCCTTGTCAACAATTGGTACCCGTTTCGAAAAATAGTATGACAGTGTTCCGGAACTATGAGGTACTTAAGATTCGACTTTCCCTTCTCCCTTTTCAACAGATATTACAAGGTCTAATTCGATCTATAATGTTACTAATCATTTCCTTTGTTTGAAGAGATATCAGTTCCGCGACCTGTGTGAATATTTGTAATTTTCTGCCCCTGCCCCTGGGCGAATATGCCCCGTCCCTTAAACGCGAGTTCCCTCTCCTTTCATCCTAGGTTTTTTTATCACCTAGAGGATTGTTGCAGTATTATTATTTTCTTTTTTCGTTTATCGGCAGTATCCCTCCGCCCAACCTCCTATCCCGAGTGCTTGGTTCTAGTAACAAATTTCTTTCAGTAAGGTCGTTTCCCCTGCTGATCCGCCCTCTGTTCGAAGGTGTTGTGCTAGATCCTCTCTTTTTCTCTATGGCCAGGTTTTCCAACATCTTCTTTCCAGGTACCGGTATTCGCACTGGAACAGTTGCTGAACAAAGCACCTTGGTCCTCCGATTCCCTGGTTTTCTTTCCTGGTCTGGTTCTTTCCTGAGCAGGTTTTAAGACCCTTTCCTTCTCTTGGAGTAAAAGAACTCCCTTCGAGTCGGGTCCGAAGCCCCTTCCCTTCCCATTGATGGGGCGTCTTTTGCTAAAATTCCTACCATCTTCAGGAACCTTCTCTCCTCGTCCAGCTCCCTCCGCACAGAGTACCCACCCGTTCTACGAAATTACGTATCCGCTTCCCTTTCTCTCCCAACATGTGGAATGGGATCTTCTCCGCCTTTTCGACCATTTACTTTTTGGTGCAGTTCTCACTTTGCCCACAATCGTTTCGCGGGAACCGAGCGCTAACGACTCCCCTTTCCTTTAAGATCGACTTGTTAGCCTGACTATCAGGAAAAGTCAACCCTCTTTCCCCCCCGTTTGTCCTCTTTAAGGAGCTAGCAAGCCCATCTCGCGTTACATCCTCTTGTACGCTGCCAACCCGTTGAAGAAAGCGGGGTCCCTTTTTTTTTAACTAAGTCTAATGAGTTTACTTTCATTCTTAGGCCGTCTCCCATTTTTTTATCGTAACACCCCCAGCAACTTCTAACCTGAACTACCTCATCCAGCTTTTACCCCCCTTTTAGTTCCCCCCCCCCTTCCCGAGTATTGTTGGCGATCTCTTTCCTCCCACCAATGTAGTCATGTTCCCCTAGATGAAAATAATTGGTCCAAAACAAGCTGAAGTGCTTGGTGATTATACGTCACCCGAAGACACCTCGTCTCCCTTGTGTTCCCATTCTTCACCCTTTAATTTGAGCGATTCCACCATCTACCCTTCCACTAACAAATAGTCGTTTCCCGCTGTTCCCTTCGTCTAACAGTCAGTAAACGGTGCCCCAGATTCCGCTCAGTTTACTGTTTTCTCCCCCCCCCCCCTCGACCCAGGTGCATGCCTCCCCTTGGCCCGGCGAACTCCCCTCCAAAAGCCCGTACTCTTATACGGGTCTCAGCTGGGACAGCAGTCTGGTTTTGCCCCAAGGCGGAGATTTGCCTTTTCCCTGATTCCAAACAATCAACCATCCGGTCGCCCCTTTACCTTTCGCTGCCCCTTCCAACCTCGCCACGCATTTGGCAAGCCTTTACGGTTAGTCTCCCCCGTTCATCAATCACCCTTCATCCCGATTACTCCGGCCAGAAAAACGTCTTTCACGATTAACACTGACCCTTTTCTCCCTACTTCGTGCGTAACCCTCCCCAATCTCATCCGTGTCCCTGCCCATTCCAGAAGTTGGTTTCTCGACGAGTCCGTTGGCCCTTTTCCTAAGGCCAAACCGTCATTTCCATTCCCCCAAAGCGGACTGCAAAGACGGTTTCGTTGATGGACCCCTTTTTTATGCCCCTCCCCCTTAACGGGTGCCATAACTTTTCTTACGTTCCCCTTGCCACCTAACTTCCGTCTCTGGAACATTAATCACATCTCTCCCACCTGGACTCGCTTGGGTATACGTATCCCCCCCCCCCCCCCCCCCCCCCCCCCCACACCCCCCCCCCCCACACCACAACCACGACCCATTCAGCAACCACTTGACCAACGGTATTTGATCCTTCCCTTAACGATCTGCCTTTCTCACCAGGACTTCACCTTTCACATTCCACCGCGGCCCATCAATACACCCTTTGTTGCTTTCCAAATCCATTTACAACCCATACTATAGAACACTTTCCCTCCCTTCCTCCTTCTTTTATGGTCGCCAGCGACTCCACGTCTTGAAAAACTTTTAATCTAGTCTGTTTTTTTGAATTTAAACTTTTACCGAACGATTGACCTCCCTCTGGCTTTTTTGAGCACAGCTGGTTATCAAATTGCACCAGTTCTTGCCGGTTCCCCCCTCCTTTTGTTACAAGTACATCAACAGACGGCCCACCTTGAAGACCCATCTGGGGTAGGAGTTTACCAACTTAAACAAACCGACCCCTTAGTCTCGACCGTTATTTTCGAAGTTTTTGTTCCGGTGGACCCCTAGTTGTTCCATTTTTTCCTAGGAGACAATTAGTGATAGCTGAAGTGAGGACTCCCAGGGTTCATTTTAACATCCCAGTTTCCTGGAACCTGAAACTGACCCTTCCCGGTTCCTCCGGGGGCGCTCCCTAGGTGTCCCTTCTCCCTTCCGCAGTTCACCCCCTGATCCTTTTTTAGACGAATCCCCTCCCTTTATTCTTTTGCAGACTCCCTACACATTTGTCGCACTACACCCCTTCGGAGGTGGTGAGTCTCTTTCCCCTCAAAACGTGAATTTGCCTCGGTGTGACAAGGGCCCCCTTTTTTCTTCCCATAAGAACGTTCCAATGCGTACGATTTTCCATTTTTGAGTCAATTTTTAAGCGCTAATGTCTCTCGATGTTTATTCAAGATAGTGGTCGTGGATGCTTCAGCAGCTTATTTGCTTTTACCCCTTTTTCCTCCCCGTTCCTACTGCTCGACTCAGCTACAGGATGTTCCCACCCCCTCCCCAGACAGACACAGCCGCCTCCTTTTTTTCCAGTTGCTTTTGTGAGGGAGTTAAGTTCGGGCTAACATCGATACGGCTGCTTTTCCCACGCCCCCTCTACAGCTGGCGCCTAATACGGATTGGTTCTCTGGGCAATGCCCGACTGCCCTCTCTTCCACTCATGATTGTCCTCAATATAAATGACCTGCCCTTACGGAGTTTCGGCTCAGTTTTTTGCACTTTCAATTTTCGCGGTCGATCCAGTTTTGACAATTTGTTTACCCCCCCTACACCAGGCAACAGACAGCGAGTCCCCCCCCCCCCCCCCTCTCACCCCAATACACACGACCTCCGGAAATATCGGCCCCTAACCAAAAAAAAAAAAACAAACCCCCAAAAAACAATTTCAATAACAACAATTTTAAACGTCTTTCTATTCCAAACACGGGCACGGGTCTGCCTCCTCTCCCTATGCTTCGTTTCCAGTCTGAACAGCTCCATCGACAGTACAGGGACCGTACCAACGCCGGTATCTTCGTACTTTTCCTCTGCTGTCTAGGCTTTCTTAGGCCGCAAGAACAACCCCTTTCCCTGCTCAGCTATTGCAGATCGACTATCAGGCGACAGCCTGATGACCACCTTGTGGTTTGATTCTATGTGGATGTTTGCGGCAAAATTTTTCCCTACCCCGACTCACCCGAAAATATAAGACCTTTTTGCGGTGGGACTAACTAAACGTTTCTCCCTCGCCTTTCTCCTTATCGCACTTACACTAGATTCGATGTGGCTGGTGTGGCCCCTTTTAAGGGCAATATACCCCCCTGTGCATTGGATTGACGCTCCCCACCTTGCCGGTTTTTCCATTCCCTCTGGTCACGCGCAAGGTTGCTATTAGCCTTGACCCCCCCCCTGTGATTTCAGGAAGTACAAGTGGGTGAAACAAATCCCTCCCCAATCATCTAGTACCCAGTTTCCGCGTTTTGCTTTTACCTTTGTTGAAGTACCCTTGCCCCCTGAGATAACGCGTGGGAATTTTTTCCGTGTTTCGCTGGGTGTCGGCCCTTTTTCTCTTCTTCCAAGGGACTGAGGACGGATTCTTTGTTCCCCTCGCGTGAAAAACCCAATTCGAGTTTGGCCCCCCGGGAGAAGTCCTTCACTCCACCCGAGCATGGCAATTCTTTAGCCCCCAACGCTCTCTCGGTTTGTGACACCTCCCTAATAATGGCTTATGTTCTTTCTTTGTACCGGAAAGTGATCACCGCACTCCTTTTTTTCTTTCCTTTCCGTCCATGCCGTTTATGTAAGAAGTGCTTTGCCCCTATTCATCGAACGGGAAAGAACTCACCGTTCTTCGTCAGGACTTTCCGGACAAATAACTCTTGTATGATCCCTTCCCTCCTTTTCATAGATCGAAACTTCATTTCGCTTCCCCAAGACCCCGGCTTTTCTGTAGACAGATTCGGGACATTTTTTCTGTCGTTAAGTGCTCGTCCCTTCACACGGAACCGAAGCCTCTTCTTCGCCTTTCCAGACACGTTAGAATGTGCCCAAGTGAAAACCCCTAGCCTTATTTAATGGTGGCCTCTCCCTCGACACGCCCCCCCTCAGTCTCCTTTAACGCTCCCTTTTTGATACGTTGCACGTTATC
>Ga0179593_1318168_pt1 | contig 13415 bp, 9 predicted proteins | sample CZODoug2_1_08_16_FD_185931 | JGI IMG/M metagenome (GOLD analysis project Ga0179593, IMG submission 185931) | Vadose zone soil fungal communities from Angelo Coast Range Reserve, California, USA - CZODoug2_1_08_16fungal (PacBio error correction) | ecosystem: Environmental > Terrestrial > Soil >... | reverse complement strand
AATCGTCGAGCCCCAATTTCTTTTCTTCCCACTCACTCCACTAACCGAGCTTGAGCCCCAGAGAAAAGGGCGCTTTTCCCCGAACGCAGACCAAGTAGGATGGCGCTTGACTAGTCTTGCTTCCCCCCAATCTGCTTCTCTTGGCGTCCCCTTTTGATTTAACTCCGCTCACTGTTTATTTTTTCTCTTGCTGGTCCCCCAGCTGAGAGATGCGTCAATCGTTTTCCTTTCGACGATTGCAGAATGACTTTTCCCCTTAAAACCCAGGCCCCCTCAACCCCCCTCCCGCGCGTCGGACCGGAGCAGTTTTTCTTTCTTAGTTCCCTCAATCAGAAGTACGTGACTAGCTTCCTTTATCTCCTCTACGCGGAGGCGAGATTTGTTTTCCGCTCTTTCTTCGTCTTTTCGACTTCGAGGGTCTTGTTTTTCCTTTCTCTTCTCTTCTCTCCCTTTGCGCCGAAAGCAGTCTGGTCCAGCCCGTTTTTTCGTATCAAGAGGCAAATACGGCCCCCACCCTTTTCCCTTTTTTTCCTTGCTTCCATCCTCATTGCGGTACGAACATCGAGAGCTGTTTTTTTCTTCCTCGCGTATGGCCGTCGACTCGAGCTCCGTAGAGTTCGACGGAGAAGGAGTTGTTTTTTCCCCTCCTGGACCCCCCTTTTTGATTAACGTGAGGGAAGTGCGCGTTTCTTTCGTTCTTCATCCCGAGTGAAGAGGCGGCCTCGTCTTAGACAACTACGTCGTTTTTCCCCCCCTGTCTGCGCGGATACCCATGCACCCCCAGGCCCTAGTCATGCTACGTCTCTCCCTTTTCTAGATAGATGTTTTCTAGTTTTCCACCTAGCTTGGCGTTCGTCCCCCTGATGATCTTGTATTTTTTGACGTTCCCTACTTTTCGTAGTTTTCCACAACTTTTCTCCTACTGAAGTATCCGGTATTCTTTTTCTTCCCTCCCCTAGTCTACTTTGGTGAACCTGCATTACGGCTTAGATTTTTCCGCCGTACATCTGACTTAATTCCGCGCCATTGCTACTTTACTCTTGCGGTCGCGCGCTGGTCCCCCCTTGACCCTCCTCCTATTATGAAGAAACTAGGTGCCACTTTTCTATGTGTTCTCCTTAGGTATCTCTTTTTTTGAGCGACGTCGCGTGGCTCTTTTTGCGAGCCTGTGCTCAAGCCGTCAGGATCTTTAACCTCCTTCCCTCCATCCCCCCTTTATTCCTCAGAGGAATGTCGGACGATTCTTCTTACAACCCTACTTTTCTTTTTTTCCTTTGCGATACGCCAGCAGCCGACAGCCCCTGAACCCTTTCTTGGCGTTTCCACGTCCCAAAACACTTCCCGCCTACATAAGCATAGCCATGACATATATATCTTCCCGTTTTTTTTCATGAGATGTTCCTTTCTCGTATTTCTATCGGCGTCCAGCTGTTTTTGAGATTCTAATTTGTCTATTGCTCTTTGAGTCTGCTGGCGCGACGAACCGAAGCCCTCTTTCGGCGCAGATAGGAACCTCTGGTCCTTTGGCGGGAGGAGGACGGTAGAGTTTAACTGGTTTCCTACTCCGGCCTTCTCCCCTCCCCCGGATTTAGACGGAATTCTGACTCTTTTTCTTCTTTAATTAAGTAGGAGTTGCCCCCTACTTTTGATCGGGCGGTTGACCCCATCCTTTTCGATCGTCGATTTACCACCTAGGTCGAAACGCCGAGCTAACGATCCCCTTTTCCTCTTCCCTTGCGCTAGTCTTCTTCCCCATATATCCTGGAAATTTCAGGCTCCCCCTTTTATTTTCTTTCACTCCACGGAACGGATTAAGTCCGCGTCTTTTTTCTTTGACCTCCCACTTACTCACCTTTAGCAACTTATTTTCCCTCCTTCTTTTTATCACGCTTCCCCGTGACAATATCGACCATTTTGCTCTTCCTCCTTGCTAGACTTCATGGCATTTTGCCTTCCTCGATTTTGAGCGTCCGGATCCTTTTCCTCGTGGTCTAAACTTCTTCTCCCCTCTTCCGGGGTCTTAAAGCGAATGGTCCCCTGCCTCAAGGTGTTCTCGTCTCTGATTCTGTTCCGCCGGAGCCCGGCCTCTGGAGATTCTCGGAGGCGTTTCCCCCTTTCCCTTTCACAGGCTGCGTATCTCTATACTTTTCTATGGCATATTTTAACCCCCGATTAGTCTACGGAGTTTGGGGCAGTACTCCCCCCATTGTATTAAAGAAGTCGGCCAGTTTGGCTTCCCGATCGCCGCCTTGATGAGTTTGTTCAGGTTTTTTTCTCCCTCTCTCGTTTTTCTAGCCTATGAAGAATTGAGCAGTACGAAATTTCTAGCCTGCTTTGCTCTCCGTCCCACTCTTTTGCAAGGATATTACAGTCCTGACTATTTTCTGCTCCGCCTTTCTCCCGCGGAGTTGTTATTTTTTTGTATTTGCTTTTTTAGCACTTTCTGAGGTTCTCTTCGCCTCCTGGACCGGCCTCGAATTTTTCTCCCGGAAGCTAGAACAGGTCTATTCGTTCTTCTTCTTCGCTGAGGATTCCGCAGAAGCCGCTTTTTGCTGCAGATTTTTTAATCTCTTCTTCTACTTTGGTATTCGGGTCTTGGTCCTCTCCTCTCTCTGCACTTTTTTTTCGCGGAGATGCTCCATTTTCTGTTGCGGCTATTCTGAATTGGTGCAGATTATATCTCTTCCCTGTTTTGTTTGTTTGATGAGTTTCCCCGATCCAAAGTAGTGAGTAACCCTCCTCCTAGATAGTCCGCTAGTCCCTCCCCCTAGCAATACCTTTTTTCTCCCCTCTCGACCAGTCGCTCGGAATGCTAGTTCTCAAAAGCGGGCTTTTCCCTTTTCTTCCTTTCCGACTCTCTTTCCATAATAGAAGCCTGTTCGAGCGGCGATGTCTGCGCACACAGGCCCCTTCTTCAGAGGCTTTTCAATTTTACGTCTCTGCTGACATGACCTGGCTCGTCCTCCAGAAAATCAAGGCACAACCCCGAACCCCCCTCCTCCTCCTGGATGCAGTTCTAGGGCGAACTCTTTTTTATGTACCTCCTTTAAGTCTTTAGCACAAGCCTTTAATTTTGTCTCGCTACTTCCCTTTTTCTCGTCTATTGCTCCGTATTTCATAGGATCGGTATCCCTCCCTCTTCTTTTTCGCGAAATCCGTATGCATTTCAGGCGCAGTCCTCCTTTTCTCCAGAAATGAAGAATGTCATCTCTCCTATGTGGCTTTTTTCTCTCTGTCATACGGGCCCAAAAAGCAATTACCGAAGTTTTCCCTCTCCCCCCCCCCTCTCTCCTTCGAGGTTACCCCTTTGAATCATTTCTGACTTGGTCTAGGTTACGCGCCCCTCTCGTCCTCTCTTCTGAATTGCCGACTCTCTTCTTCTGCCGCCAGAAATCGAACCCCCCACTTTAGTTGCTTTATTCCCCCCTTTTCGGCGGCGAGATTCGGGCTTTTTTTTCCCCGCGGGTCCCGTGTTCGGACCCCCTCGTTTGTCCTCCAACCCGTCGGCCCGTCCGAGAATCACTTTTTTCTTTTTCTGCGCCACGCGTCCTTTTTTTTTCGGGGAGACCTTCCATTTGCAAGGGAGAGTGCAAACCGTTCGTTTGTGTCTTGTTCCTCTTTGCGGAATCGGTTGATTCCAAACTTTTGCTCGCCGTGCAGTCTAAGGAATGTGCTGGAACGTCCAGGTCTTTTTTATGCCTTTAAGTCCTAGATGTTTGACGAAGCCCGGCCCACTCTCATCCTCCTGCCACGTTTATGTCGTTCGTTCGCGCGTTTTCCAGACGATCACTTAGTTCTCATTTGCTCCAGTTTGGTTCCTATTGCCCAAGGCAGAGAACGCAGTCTCTTTGGAAATCGAGACTTTCTAATTGTTCCGGCTGAACTCCGTTGTCGCAAGAAGGAGTCCCCCACCGTTCCGCTCCCCTCCTCTATGAAGGATTCGAATCTATCGACGTCTTACCTTTTTTTTTCTTTCCGTAATCAGAAGACCCCACTCGCCATTCGAAACGTGCGCTTTCCGATCTTGTCCACAATGACTCAAGAGATAATTCTAGACCTCCATATACTTTTCCTCCCCTCTTTTCGGAGATTAGGGGGAGGTATATAGGCTCGATTTTCAATCTCTCTTTTCCCTTTTTTCCGACTTTGCGAGGGGCAGGATGCCTACCCGCTGCCCCTCTCCTCTTTCTGTCCGCCGTTAGATCGTCTAACACTAGGAGGCTTTGTTTTCTGTTCTATTCGAATCGGTGATCCTTCCTTTTGCTCAACCTGATTCGCACGGACCTCCCTGTTCTCCTTTCTTCTCTCCTCTTCCTAGATCACGTTAACTTTCGGCCCCTCTTCTTTTCCTCATTCTCGTAAGTGCTCTAGTTGGCCCATCGAGAGACCGACGTCCCTCCTTTTTCTCTTCTGAAATTCAGGTTCCTGCGCTTTCGTTCCAGTTCCAAATTCTCCGTTCAATTTCCCCCCTTCTTTTTTCTGGCCCCTAAAAGAAGGACCCCTTTCTCTTTCCCCTTTTCTACCTCAAGATTTCTCACTTTGGTTCTCTTTTTTCTCCCCAAATCGAGTTTGCCCGCTCACTGTGTCCCATGGAATTATTGTCTCTTTCTTCCTGGTTTTGCGCATTCCTTTATTCTGCCCCCTTCTTGTTGTCATCTCGCGTCCTACTGTTTTTTGAGCGGTTCTTCCAGATGTGTCTTGAACGGGTCTCCGTGTGCCTCTGGATGAGAAGACCTTTCCCCTCTCCCCTCCAGACGGCATACCCGTGGGATTGTTTTTCTTTATAGAAGATCACTTTTGGGTCCCCTGAGGTTTAGGAGGCGTCCGTCGCACTCATTAATGAGAGACAGATGCTTTCTCTGAACCCTCAGCATGCTGCCCCATCTCTTACGAAACCAAGCTTCGTAGCCTTTGGTAGATTCTCTGCTCCCCCTAATGGCTGAAAGAAGGCTAACCGTCCTGCGTCTCCCCTCCGCGACCTCCTTCTGAGAAGGCATAAGTTACCCCGTGCGTGACCGCGCCTATGATTCATGGTTGTTTTTCAATTTCTCCTCCGTTTTGATCCTTTCTTACGGCTTTTTTTTGAAGTCTCGTCACTTCCATGCATGGATTTTTCTGGAAAACTCTAGCTTCTCATTTTTTCCTCTCTTGTTTCTTTTTGTAATGGTCCGGTATCATCGCGCTTATGCTTTAAGCTATCCTTCTTTCCTGAGTTGCCATAGCTTTTGCCAGATCATAGGAAAGATTACTCTTTTATTCAGTCTCTTCTTAAGCTGTCAGTAGAGGATAAGGCCCTTTGTCGCCATCTCCTGACGCGCATGGCAGGGGTCTTTGTGTCGGTCTTCCTCAACTGGTTTGGTTTTTCATGAAGGTGACCGTGGGCGGGGAATCACTATCTTCTATTATTCTCCCTTTTCCAGAACTAATCCGTTGTGTTTCCATGATCCCTCTGGCCCAACATTCGTGATTAACCGCCTAAACCGCACATCTTCCTTTCTTCTAAAAAGGATCCCTTTCTCCCCTCTCATAGGAGAAACTGACGCGATCTCCCGCCGATCGCTTCTCTGGGCACAGGCGGGCTTAGTACTTCCGTCTTTTACCCTCTTCCTGTCTGCACTCATAGTTTTTTAGCTTCTTTCTTTCCAAATGCCCCTCTTGTTGTCACCTGCTTCTGACGTTATTTTCTCTTTCAGAAAATGGCGATCTCCAACAGGCCCAACATCACCGATCTTTTCTTCCTTGTCAGGGCTGATCGGTTGTTGCACTCTTTCCCTAGCAGGCTTTTCAGTATACTAGAAGCGCGATCCCTTCTCATCCCTCCCCGGCTTCTAGAAGGTCTCTGATCCATGACCCGCTTCTCTCCGAATTCTGGGGTTGTCTGCGATTTTCTTTTCACCGTCGTCGTCGATTTCCTGCAGCCTTCGGCTCCTCCATGATGTTTGGTGAGTACCTCTCATCTTTCCCCAACAAAAAGACGTACCTCTTTTTTTGCTTCTTCTCTGGCCCTTCATCAGGCCCGGCGGTTCAAGCCTCTAAGCTTCTCTTCCTCTCTTTTTTCACGGCGATGCTACGACGTCTCGCGACCTTGCCGCCGTAGAATTGCGTGTTTTTCTTTTATACTCTCTCTCCTTGTCTGAGGGTGCTTCCCTTTCGGCTTATTATTAGGCGGTCAGCCGGGTCCACCTTTCAACGCGACACTTTTCCGCATTCCCTCTGGAAAAACCATGCCTCTCTCTCCCCAGGCATTCTACTGAACGTAATTTTTTTTTCCGCTTGTGCTGCCTTTGCTCAGGACTACTTCGTGCTCTTTCACTCTGTTGTCGTTTAGTTGCTCCGGGCTGAGGACCTCCCAACCCGGAATTGAGCATTCCGGTTCTGTTCCAGCCAGCGGCTTTTGGCCCTTTCGTGTCTATCCGACCTTTAGGATTGACCTGTTTCCCCCCCCGCCTTATCTTTCCCTCTGTAGGCTGTTCGAGCGATTTGTGTTTCCCCTCTTTATCTCCTCAAGCCGCTGTTCGATTGCACGGAGGAGACGTACTCTTTTTCCTTCTTCCCTCCCTCGCTAGAAATTCTAGTCAAAGTCCTTTGAAAACCTTGCGCAAGACGGATGCGATTCCTCCTTACTGCCCTTGCCGACTCCTACTCGATTCATGTTAGAAGATATAGAGGCTTCCTCTCTTTTTTTGTCCTCTCTCAAGAAGAAGCCCTAGCACTTCCCCTGCCTTTAGCTGTCCAACCATCTAGCCGACCCTTGCACCATTTCTCTTTTCCCATTTGTTTCTGAGATATTTATGGAGAGGATTATTCAGGCTGATTGTCCCCCCTCCTCTTTTTTTCGATGGAGAGGGTTTTTGATGGCGAGAGCCCTATTCCTTCCTTCTCCTGCGAGATTCTTAGAAAAACCCATTTACTATTTTTTTCCCTGACCGGGTCTATTTTGAAAGATTCGTTTCTAGATCAGTGCTCTTGCGACCCCCTTCCCTTCATCCTTTCCACGTGATTTATAGTAGTCACCTCGCTTTTTCGCCTTGGCCCCGCGGCCAGCCTAGGTGTCTTTTTAGAATTCTCCTATATTCGGCCCACTTTTTTCGCTGAAGCTGTACCTGATCAAATGCGAGGCCCTCCTTCCCTTTCCCCCCGTCCCCATATCTAAGGAATCCAATTGATATTCTGGACCAATTTTTTCCCCTTTCTATTGCGCTCCTTCCCCATTTTTATCCTTCCTCCCATGGCTCTTCCTCGGGAGCCCGCCCCCTCTTTTTCCATCCAATTTGAAAACGGACGTATTCGTCCTTTGCAGCTCCTTGTCCTCCTTACTTCTCTCAGGTGGTGTTTCGCGTCCGGCTTTTTTCTCCTCGTTATACAGGTACTCCGCGGACGCTTGCTTACCGCGAATACCCTTTTCCTTTTTTCCGACGGCTTCCAACGGTGGGCCCTTTTTGTCTCCTCCTCTCATGACCGTCGGCACGACCAGGCGAGCTATTTTTTCCCTTTATACTCGACATTTGCTGATTTCTTCTAACATACAGAACTGATGCATGTCCCCTCTCTCCAGATTTTCTCCTGCGTTTGGGAACGTACCCCACTGTACTAATCTCCCCTTCGGAGTCCCCGTTCGCAGCGATCGACTCCTTATTCTTTCCCTGACCCCCCCATAGGTTGACCGCGCATTGAAGAATGGAGCGCTACATTGCTGTCTTCTTTTCGATGTTCTCTCTTTAATTCACGTCCGGTCCATTCTTTTTTCCTTCTCTCCCCTACGCTGCTCGGGTAGGTGGGTCTGGATTTTTCCCCTGCCTTGCTCCCACTCCCGGCCGCTTGTCCAGGACCCACCTCGAATAGGGTTCTTTCCTCTTCACGTCTCTCCACATGGGAGGCTATGCTGTTTTCCTTCTTCCGGTTTTGCGTACGAAGCCCGCTTTTTTGAACCCAGATCATCGCCGACTCCTCTTGTCTTTTTTCTGTTCGCCCAGAGGAGAGTACCTGTTCCGCTTGGAGCGGCCGATGATCGGTTTTTTTTTTGAGCAAGATTGGGCTCGGCGTGCCTCCTCCGTTGTTCGCTGTGAACAGTCCATTCCTGTTTTTCCCCACAAAATCTCGCCCCTTCTTGCTTCCACGAAGAAAAAAGAACCTTCCGCCTCCCCCTCCCCAAGAGCACTCCTGGGCGCTTTCCCTCAGACCAGCAGCGGTAGGCACATCTGGCGCACAATCTGGTATTTCGTCTTCTCCTCCCCTTCTTAATCCTATCATGAGAAATAATCTTTTCTCTTCTTTGCTCCCCTGAACTGCGAGGTGGTCTTCTCTTTCGTATACGCTTGCAGCATCAATTGGAGCGATCTCAAGCCCCCCCTCCTCCGAAACCCTATCTTTAGGAGCGGCAAGTTCCGCGGTTGGAGACACTTCCTTTCCTCATTGTACTCCGAGCTATGAAAGGGAGCGATTCGCCCGCCTTCTCCCTTCGCGCCCAGGTCTTTCCTCGGGCGGTCGTTACAGGATTTTTGGACTGGTTTCCTGCGTACGCAGTTCCCTGAGCCCATAAGGAGGTCCGATAGCTTCCGACCCTCCCCTAGTCCGCCTTCCTTCATCCCTGATGTTGGGTGAGCTGAATCTCCCCCCTTCCCGCCGTCGTGACTGCATCTTTTTTTAGGCCCCGAGATGGACATGTCAGGCTTTCGGTCCAGAATCAGCTTCGAGGACTTATTCTTTTTCTGGACTCCTCTAGACTAGATATTTTCGTTTGCCCTGAGTGAGCGTACTGATCAGAACCTCTATGCTTCCCTTCTAGGTTTTTCACTTCTCGGATTCGGCCTGTAAAGTCCCGTGTCCCCCTCCTCGTGTTTTAGAAAAGTCAGGTCTGACAGACTTTCAACTTCTCTCTCGCCTCACAACGACTCCTAGCTAACCGCGTCCCAGCTTAGCTCATGGGCGAGATACGTCCATGTTTGTCCCTCCTAGTTCTTTCGTGAGAACCCGAGCGAGCAGGTGATGTTATCTTATTGTTTCTACCCAAGGGCCACATGCTCCGTTTTTCGGTCTGTTTTCCAGCCAGATCTCTGGTCACTCCTCCTTATATATTGAAGCCGGAACTTCCTCATCTTGGACGAGTTGATCGGTCCGTTATTTTTTTTCAACCCTCTCCGTGCCCCTCTTTCTCAGACCGTAGGCCGACGGGTTCTTTTCTATCTACTTTCTCTATTACTACCGAGAGAAGCCCTTTTTCAATCGTTGGTATCCCTCTGTTTGCGACCCCAATGAACGGAGGTAGCCTTTTCACCCTTCTCTTCCAACCCTCTCTTCTGTTTAGCCTATCCGCAGGTTTATTTCCTATTCTTTTTTTTTCCGCAGCAGTCCATCCTCCCATTCCCCTTCTTTTCTCCGTTCCCAAACTGCCGAATAAGCATCGCAACTACCATCCTCTCTTTTCCTATTTTTCTTTCTTCTTCTGCTATTTACTTAGGTGTCGTGTTTCTTCTTCCCGCGCCTCGGTCGATTTGAGAGGGGCGGTGATTGTCGTAGCGCCAACTTCCTTCCTTCCCTGGACGCTATAGTAGAACATCCAGTTATACATTTTTTTTTGCGGCTACTTAGCGGTGAAGAGGCGGGAGTCGGCTGCAAACGGATAGTTCCTTCTTCCTGCTTTGTAGTCTTCCTCAGTTCCGTTCTCTGATCAGTACGGAGACTCATTTGCCAGTTCTTCTCTTTTCTCGCTATCTCTCTGGATGGATGTGACCTTTTGACCTCTCCAGTGACTTCTCCCATGGCGGCGGACTGAAGTCCTGCGCATGACTGAGGAACTCGCTTTTTCTGCTATGCTGTTGCCCAATCAATGCCGGCGATTTCCGTCTCTTCTTCCCCTCTTCCTAACCTGGACCGATAATAGTGTCCGTTGCTATCGTGCAAAATGGTCAGTTTCTACCTTTTCGACTTGTTCTCGCCACGGATCATTAGAGGCCTGGGGTTGAATTCTTATTCCTTTGAGAGTATATGCGCTATGTTGTTCCTCCCCCTTTGGATCGCTTGTACTCTGAGGACCGTTCCCTTTTTGCTCTCCCGGCCTCAAGTGGCGTGGTATGTATCGGCCTTCCTCGTTCCTCTTGAACTATTTCGGCGATTCTCAGTCTTCCCTTCCTCCTCGTTGCTCCAGGATCGCGCTTTATTGTTCTCTTTTAGCCTTCCCCTCTTCTAACCTGCTTCTTCGACAGCGTGTGGGAACGTATTCTCTGCTCCCCTTCTCGTCATCGGCGTTCGGCGAAGATATAGACCGTTTTTTCTCCTTTTTACTCCATCATTCGGGCACCGGCCCCTATCATTCTGGAGGCGTTTTTTTGCTCGCTCTCCCGTCCGCGTTTTTCGCCTTCAACTTACTGTGCTTATTTTCTCGGCAAACCGCTCGCCTTCTCTTTTTTTTTTCTGGTGGGATGGATTTGGATTGATTCCTTCTTTCTCTTCAAAGCTCCGTAGCAGCCTGACCGGCCCGTCTTTTTTTTGTCCCTCATATAATACTCTCTCAAAGGTCGTGATCTGAGTTACCTACTGCCTTCGTTTCGGGAAGAAGAAATTTGTGTGCGCTCATCGCATTCAGTTCTACTGGTTAGGCGGTTAGGGGGAGAAAGAGCTCGCCCTTTTTTACCGTGCTACTCTTTTGATATGGCTATTCGATAGGGCGAGGTTGCGGCTGTTCATCATTTTGATAGGCTATTATCTATCCTCCCTCATGTGTGTTGAGAGCGAAGCTTCCTCCCCTTTTTTTTTCAAGCCTATCAAAGATCATCTGAGAGAACATATCATTTTCCCTTTTTTTTATCCTCGGGTAAAAGACCAAGTCATTCCTGTCCGTCGATTCTTTCTTTTTTGCAAAAAGCGGCTACCCCTTTTGCCTTACGCCTCAGCATGTCGCCAATTCATCGCCGCATTTTCAGCGTGCAGATATCTTTTCCTATTCCGTTTCACTTGGAGTGACGTCTCTCTCTCTGGAAGCGCTTTTCCCTGCAAAATCAGGGCCCCCTTTTCCCCTTTTCCTTCAGTTTAGGATCTGCGAAACTTCTCTTTTCCTCTTTTGAAAATAAGGCAGGACGTAGACTAGTTCTCTTCTGCTGTAGATGCGAGCCCGCGGCTTTCTCTCATGTGTCGCGCTCCCCTTTTTCCACCCGCTTCCGTGGAGGTTAAGGAGGACCTCTTTCAGACTTTCATCTTTTTCTCTCCATCCCCCTTTTCCGACTCTGATGGCCGCCTTCTCTCCTTTGATTATGTTTTCTGTTCCCCTTTACCCCAAGCCTTTCTCCTGAGGGGTTCGTCGAGCTGGTAAATGAAAGAGGCGGAGGTCACCATTTAAGAGCGATCTTCCCGCTTTTTCTCCCCGGGACCGCCCGACTTTTTTTTGACCCACGTCCCTTTTTTCCTTTTTGGCTTTCTTTGACCGTACCGCTCCAATGATGCAGTTGTTTGGCATGTTGCGGAGTCGGGTCGGAGTCAGCCCGTGTCCCACGGTCTTTTTGTCGACCATCCCCCCCCTTCGCCGACCTCGCACCAAACAGTCGGCGCTCCCATTTCCCCTAAGACTTAATGCGCCCAGCTTTTCTTCTTCAGTCATGCACGTGGTGTGCAACAACCTTTTTTTTTCGCCTTTTTTTTCGTTGGTGTCTTCATCCTTTCTGTCTAAAAAAAATGGCCGTCCCTACATCTTCTTTTCCCGAGAGCAGATCACATTCTTCCTCGATTTTTTGCCCGACTATTTTTGTTTTTCCTTCTACCTTACGGTAAGATTGGATGGTCGGAGCATCGACCAGACTATTAGAAGTAACCGCCTGTTCCGCTTTCTTTTTCCTGCACTTTCTCTCTAGTTCAGACGAGCGAGCCGTAGCGATTTGCTGTGTCCCTTTCTTCTGGCAGATTCAAACTCCTCTTTCACAGCGCCGTCAGCGAAAACAAAATATCCCTCTACTTTTTCTTCTTCTGACAGATTTCTCTTTTGCTGGAGATCTCCGGCCTCTCCCTCATCAACCGAAGGCCTCTGGCGATCCGCTGCCCAACCTTTATACTCCTTTTCCTCCCCTCCCCCGTTCGATGTTTTCTCTCTTATGTTGGCTAGGCTATATTTTTCGATGTGTTTTCTTTTGATCTCCGCTCCTGTTTTCCTTTCGCTTGAGAGGGGAGGCTTTGGTCGATCGACAATCTCCTCTCCAACATGCCTCCTCGATAGTTGTCGAACACATCCCGTGAGTTCTTTTTTTTTCTCTTTCTTTTCAACTTCGCTTCTCTTTTCCCAGTTGGTTGCAAACCCGGATTTAGAACGAATCGGTCTTGCGTTTACTAACATTGATAGCTCTTTTTTCTCTTCGGTCCTTCAAGTCTTCCGCGAGGGGACTGCGCTCGCTTTTGTGATGCCCATCTTCTCAAGCGGCCTTTATAAATGGAGGAGGGACATGAGTCTAGATAGTCGGCGTCATTTCTTCTTTTTTTATGCCTGCCCCCCCCAAGTGCTTTTCTGGAACAAGAAACTGAAGTTATACTTCCTCTTGTCCTCACTTTTAGAAATCATCCTTTTAACCGGGCTCGAAAACTTCTTTGCAAGATCAAGTGTTCAAAACATGAATTCTCCATTGCTTTTGCTTTTCTAAGTCTTATTAGCCTGCCTGTTTTTTTTATTCCTCGTCCGGTTTGAGCTGGCCAGATCTCCCGAGTTGGTAACTTTATTCCCTTTCTGCGGTTTGCCCCCTCCTACCAAGACGACTCCTCTTCTAACGCCCCTTTTTCTTCTTCTTTCGCTCCTAAGGTGACTTTGTTCCCCTTTTGCTGTCTAGGCCGGCAGTCCCTTTACTGCCGATCCTCGCTCCTTTCTTTCATTACTCCTCTGCTTGCATGGAATCTTCGGAGTAGAACCCCGCTTCTCGCCGGCGTTGTTTCTTTATTTCCGATCTCAACCACTTTTATCCCTTCGGCCTGCGTCCCCTTCGCCTATAGACTCTTGATTGGCATCCTGCTTCTTTTTCCCCCCCCTCCACCTCTTTCTCCCGAGCTATGAAGAATGGTAGCTACATTTTCTCCTCGCTCTTGGGCGTGTGGAGAATTATTTCCCCTTCTGCTTCCCCTTCCCCCCACCTTCTCCCCCATAGAAGTCCATAACTGGCTGTGTCTTTTTTGTTATTCCTTCATGTATGTTCTCTTCTTTCCGTTAGCCGACTTAAAGGACTCGTTTCTTTTTTTTGTACTTCCTAGGACCCCTCTTTATCCCATTTTCTTCCTCTGAGTTTCAAATTCGTCGTGCGTCCCTTCTTTCCCATCACATTTTTCTGACCGGGAATCATAGCCTTCCTGCGCCGGGGAGAGGTTAGTTTCAGCTTGTGCTTGAGAGACCAGTCTGCTTTGGCGCGGCGGTGTTTCTTGCTTTCTTTTTTGCACGAACGAATTGTTTTGGC
>Ga0179593_1514850_pt1 | contig 13416 bp, 20 predicted proteins | sample CZODoug2_1_08_16_FD_185931 | JGI IMG/M metagenome (GOLD analysis project Ga0179593, IMG submission 185931) | Vadose zone soil fungal communities from Angelo Coast Range Reserve, California, USA - CZODoug2_1_08_16fungal (PacBio error correction) | ecosystem: Environmental > Terrestrial > Soil >... | reverse complement strand
TCCCCCCGTAATGCGCCGCCAGTTGGGCGCGCTTCCTTCCCATTTTGACAGATTTGGGGCCGGCTGTTCTCATCTTCTTTTGTCCACACTGGGTCGCAGATTGTTTTTTTCCCTTCAACTTTTGGCAACCGACACTTTTGTACAAATCCACTTTCTTCCCTTGTTCCGCAATTCGAGCAGCCCCCCCAATCTTGTGACCGTTCAACTCCCCGGTGCCTTTATCGGTCCCATTTACTGAAGTCTTTTCTTCTCCCGGATTGGCAATGGCCCCCCTTCATACCCAACCCCCCCATCTTCCCCTCCGTTTTTTTTTTCCTGGTGGCAGCTGTTTCCTTTTTTTTGCTTTTTTTTTCCCCCCCCAATGCGTACATCTCACATTTGGGCGGCGTTTCCTGTCTTCAATCGTCAGTTTCGTCGTCTCGTTGTTGGGCGGTTAAACGCCCCCCCCCCCTTTGCTCTCCACTCTGCCAGCTCCCTCTTGCAGCTCAACTTCTCGGTCACCTGATTCCCTGCAACGCAGTCCCAGTCCTCATCAGTCTGGTCGTGGTAAGCAGATTGCCAACCTTTAGATTTTTTTCTTTGATTTGTGTCCCCCTGCGAGATTCCTTTCTCACTTCCTCCCCTTTTGTTTGAATCATAAACTCCCGCCCTTCCGGTTAACTGGACTGGGTTCTCGTTGAGATGGTTTCCTTTCCCCTTCACACAACTTAGTCGAGGTGATAGGAAAGTTCCCCCCTTTCTTTTTTTTTTTTTTTTCGGAAGCGTTTTTTTAGAAACCCCCTTTTTGGCCCCTTTACTCTATCCCTTGGGGGGGTTGAAGTCTTGGACCCCCCAACCTTTTTTTTGAGCCTTTGCCTCGCTTTGTGTACGTAAAAGGTTGGTCTTCTGTTGCTCCCCGTTCCCCCTTTTTTTTTGACTCCATGGCCATAGACGTAAATTATCCTCCCTTCTTTCCCAGTCCCCCCCCAATGGACTAGGAGTACCCTTTGATTCTCCTTCTCCCCCCCACGCGTTTCTTTTCCACAGGAGGGGAACCTTTTGCAAATTGCCCCCCCTTTATGACAATTTGGTTACAAGTGTTTTATTGCCGTCAATACGTTAAACCCTTTGTGAATTTCCCGGTACTTCTGCGGCCTCCTGTTACCCCTGGCGAGGGGGATTTCCTGACCATGGTCATTGTAGCTGTATTTTGACCGAGACATCCGAAGTCACTTTTTTTCAATTTTCTGTCATAAATTGCTGGTTTTTTTTTTTTTTTTTTTTGGGCATCCAGGCCTCTGTTTTATCTTGTCTGGGTGTTAATTCTCTATGATCGTGAACACCCATCTGGTCGTTCCCGTCCGTGTACCATTCTGATTGATTGGGGGTTCGCCCCTTCGCAAATCAGTGGTTTTTCTTTGCCAGTGGCCCATCCACCCAACCACCCCCCTTACCCCTCAGTTTCCCGAGTCCTTCGTTGATTGTCGCTTCCCTTTTGGAGTGCAGACCTTCCCGGGGACGACTCTCTTCATTTTCAGTTCTCTCCGACCTTGATCGGTACACCCACCTTCCTTTTGGTGGGCCTGAGGGAACAGTTTTGGCAAGGTTTGCCATGGGCCCCGCGACCCGTCTTTTTCCTTTTTTCCCCTGTCTGGAAAGTTTCCCGTCCAGGTTCTCCTCCGTCCCCCTTCTTGAGACCGAAACATACCTCCCCCCTTGTTTTGTCCCTTTTTTTCCCACGCAGACGCCGAAAAATGAACGTTTTTGCACCCTTCCTCCCTTTTTCCCCATTTTTTTGATCGAGGTTGTTTTACCTCTGCCTTCTTCCCGTTCCCCTTGACCCCAACTTTAACCACAAAGTAAGTGAGACGACTTCTTTTTTCCCTGGTGTTCAAACCACCCATGGTCGGTTGGTTGCTGATCGCCCTGAACTGCGTTCTCGCCTGCAGTCGGTTTCATTCTCCCCCCATTTGCTTCCATGGCACGCCAAAAGGGAAGGACTAACAATACTCCAGCTTCCTTTCACTCCTTTGTGATTTACCTTTTTGGCAAAGTATAATGATCGTAATTCCCTCTTTTTTGCACTTCCCCCCTGCGACCCTGAGTTTCGGCATTTTTTCCACGTGGCGACCCCTCTTTAAACGGTTATTCTACGCCTGCGCCGCCATTTCGGTTGGTCCAATTACGTCTGCCCTTTTCATTTTTTTTTTTTTTTGGTTTTCCGTTTCCGCACCAAATTTTTGTTCTCTTTCCCAACTCGCGCTTCAAATATCCAGACATCACCGCATACCTCCCCCCCACTCCTTCGGCTGAAGGTTTTCCCTTAATGGATATCTTCGATGTGTTTCCTTTCCCCACCCTCCATTCTCAGAATCGTGGTCCTTTGCAACTGTTGCCCTAACCCCCCCTCGTGCACCTGATATAGGTTGGACAAAACCTGGTCCCGCTTAGAACATTCTGGACCGGATGGTTCTTTATAAAAGTACATAAAATCGAACACGAGAACTACCCTTCTTTCCTTTTCCACTCCATCCCTCCCCTTAAGCCCACACAGATCGTCGGTTTTCGTTCCTAACCCCAAACCCGACCCCCAAATTTTTCCCCAAAATCGAATTGATACTAGTATAACGGCGTTTCCTTGATCCCTTCTTTGGCCGGCCCTTTCAGCAACTTTGCCCGGGCAGAGGTCACCCTCCCTTTTTTCCCTCATGGCCTTTTTCACCAAAATAAGAAGATCTGCACGCTTTCTTTGCCCTCTCCTGATTCCCCTTTTTGGACTTTCTGTACCTCCCCATCCTTCGTGAGCCCTCACTGCGAACGTCCCTCCCGCGGACGTCTGATCATCAGCTTTCCCCCCCCCCTTTTTAAACCCCCTCTCTTCCCACAACTCCCCACTTGTTGACCGGAATATCCATTTGGGGCCTCTTTTTTGTATGTTTGCACATTGCGATCTGGTCCTCTTTCCGTACTCGTCCCTTTCCCCCCCTGCAACGGGCCAAGCACCCACACACAGAGGAAAAGAACCCTTCCCTTCTTTTTTTTCCCTCGTTGAGTGAAGGGATCTCGGTTTTTTTTCCCTCTAAACTTGCGCTTTTTGATTTTTTTGCCCCCATCTCTCCCTCGCGAACATCATCCTTTTGATTTTTTTTTCAATTGTTTCTTGCTTGCTTGTCGTTTTCAAACACGTTTGCTTTCCTTATCCTTTTTTGCTCTTTTATGCATACGTATTCGTTTCGGTCTCCGTTTTTCTCTTTTCTTTCTACCGTGTCGTTTTCTGCTGTATCCTGCCTCCTTTCCTTCGGGGTTAATTTTTCCATTTTTTTTTTTTTCCCGTGAATTTGTTTGAACCCAACCAGGATTCTTTGTTCCCTCTGCATGTCCCTCCTTCCTGTTTCCTTTGGTTTTTTTTCCAGGCAGGACGGTCCCCTCTTACTTCCCCCCCACCCCATACTTGGAAAGGCCATTTATGGACCGTTCCCGGTTATTACCCCTTGTTTCGTTATTTTTTTTTGGAAATTTCGGTCGCCCTCGGGTTTTTTTGAATCTAACCGGACTCTTTTTTCTCTTTTGTTCGGACCCCTTGGCTGCAACTTAAAATGTGCCCTTTTTCCTGTCCGATTGCTTCTGTCCCTCCCCCTTATTTCGTCTTTTTTCCCCCAATGGGGTTCTAGCGTTTTCTAACCGATCCCTCGACCCCAGGATCTTTGTTGTTTCTTTGCCCTTCCACCTTCCCCTATGGGGCTTTGCATTGTCGTTTTCAACGGCGGTCACATAGAAGCCCTCGGTCCCTTTTCCTCTTTCTGGCCATTCACATCGATTTGTTTTTTCTTTCTGCTATTGACCATGCTCTTCTTTCCTCTTTCTCTCCCCTCCCCCCCTTCTTTGGGCAGCGCCAACTTGGTTTTTTCCTTCCACAACCCTGCACAGCTTGAACTACGTCTACTTTCCAACAACCGAAATGGCGTGTTGGTTTTTTTTTTCGTTGGTGCCCATGGGCGTAACTTGATAACCTTTCTGGTTTTAAAAACCAGTGTCTCTCTAAGGCATTGCCCCTGTATCTTCTTCTAACCTTCTTTCCCCTTTTTTTTTACTTTTCCACAGATATGTTGCCCAACAATGGTTTTCCAGTGCTTTTAATTATCACGCTGTTTTCTTGTTTTTTTCTTGCTTTCTTTGATGCCCTTGTCTTTTTTTTTCAGGATTTCACTTCCCCTGGCCCTTGCGGGTTTTTGAACCTGCGTCCTTTCGCAGACCCCTCCAATCATCCCATTTCTTTCCTTGGGCCCCCCCTTCGTGGAGCTTATTAGTCTCCAACGTTTGCCCGGTTTCCCCCCCTTTTTTTTTTCAAGATGTTCAATCTGGGCCCCCTTTTTGGTATCCACCCCCTATACGATCGCAGTCCTCTTCCCGTTTCAATTTTTTTTTTTCCCTCCCCGTCTTTTTTTGGTCAACGGTCCCCTTACACCCCCTGCCTTTTTTTGATGTTTTTTCGGTAGGCTACTCCTTGCGTCCCTTTATTTCCTTCCCTCCATTGCCCTAACAACCATCGGTTCTTTCTTGCTTTTTCGGCACTCTCGATTGGGCTTGTATCTTCAACCTCGCGTTTTACCGCAGCCGGCGTGGGCGAGCCCCCGGCAGCTATTTTCCCGGGAATCGCGCTGAACCATTTCCCTCCCACCTCCCGTGACCCCTCCCATTTCCTTTCCTCAAAAAACTATTCTATTTCCAGGCCTGGACAACCCACCTTTCTTTTTTCCATACCCCTGGCGCCCATCAATCAGGAATGGTTCACTCCCTTCCTCTTTTTTTTCATTTGAATACATCGACTGTTCATTTTTATGCACTGGACGTGGCTGGGGAGCGTTTTTCCTCCCTTTGCCCTTCGGTCCACAGCTTCAAATGGGAACCCCCCTGTTTCTTCAACTTTTCCCGCCATTAGCTCCATCAGTTAACCGGTGACCAATTGTCCCTTTTTGTTTTTTTTTTTTCTCTATTCAAGGATCGAACACATTTCCCCCACTACTTGTCCATTTTCGCATCTTTTTCAAAATGGTTTCCCTTTCACTCTCCTTTTTTGTGTTTTTTTCCAACTTCCTCTTTTTTTTGAATCCCTTTTTTCTCCTTGAGGGCCCCTCAAAGTTAGGGCAGTCATCCTGTTTCTGTCCCGCTCGGCATTGTCTCCACAGATGCAAAACGCAAAGGGGCCCTGTCTCCGAGGTCTTTCTGCCTTGTCCAACCTTCCCCTGTCTTTCTCTTTTTTTTTTTTTTTTTTTTTACTTCTGGCAAAAACGATCCGGCTTATTTCGTATCCTCTCTCCTGTGTTTTTCCTTAATTCCCGCCCATTCTTTTCATATCCTTTCCCATTTTCAGGCCTGTTCATTTTCACCCAGGGAATGGGACGAAAATTTTTTCTCTTATCCCCCAAATTCCCTCCCCACCCTTGCTTGGTGTTAATGAGCCGTTTGCTGAGTCCTTTTCCGGAAAGTCCGGGAATGTGACCCGAGACTTTTCTCCCGGTCATGAGATTGGCGGATCTGCCCTTTTTCTCATGGTTTGCGTGGTGTATTTACTGAAAACCTTCTCCCCCCCTCGACGGAACCGGAATTGCCCTCTTTTCCCTTTTGCTGGAGAGATGCGGTGCGCTTAACTCCCACCGCGCCCTTTTTCAGTACGGGGAGTCCCTTTTGAAAAAGTGCAATTTGTTCCAACTTCACAAAAGTCCTCACGCCTTCCTCCCCTATGTCTCCTTTTTTAGCGGAAATATAGTCGCCAGGTTCTTGCTGGGCTCGGGACCTTTATTCGTGCCCCCCTTCGGTCCTTGATTTGCCCCACAAAAGTGCAGTTTTGCCCATCAGTTTTTTGTCATTTGCCGCCCATTGTTCGACAAAGGAAAACGCCCTCGTTGTGTTTTGCTTTTTCTCCTTGGCCTTTTTTTGCATACCAGGTCGTGTTATAGATCTTCTCCTCCTCCGTTTTTTTGTGAAGGAGAGATACCACGGCCCCCCGACCATGGGCGCGAATTCGCCAACTCCCCCTTTCACCCTCTCCACGCTTCCCCTCGTGTTGAGTGTTTGAAAACAATGTGGAGGTCATGCGAAAACCTGTTTGTAGGGCGTATGCGCTTTTTTTTTACAAACCCTTTCAGCGTTTGGCGTCAGCCACGGTCTGCAGACCCGTCTTCGTCGGAAAGTAGCTTCGTTTTGGACATTCCCACCCCGGCTTTTCGGGGACTTTGTTGGACAAATTGGACTTCCATTCCCCAAAAGACCGATACCCATTCCTCCGTCCCCTCAGCGGTTCCCCCGTGAAGCTCCCCCCTTTCCAATATACTTTTCTTGTCGTTAACTGGCCCCTATTCAATTCCGGTCCGTCTGCTACTTAAGTGCCCCCCTTCCCGTCCTATCCGCAAGCCGGGCTGCCCTGTTCTCAAGGGCTTTCATTCGGCGACTTCCCATTCATCTCTTGTAGTTGCCGATCTGCCCCCCCCCCGGAGATTTTTTGGCGTATTTGGTTGTCCCCATTCGTTTTCACTCTTTTTCGATTTGAATTTTCCCCCCTCCGAAGTTCGGTACATGGGCCGGATAGGTGGTCTTGCTTCCACCCCCGACTCGAGAGTTTTTTTTTTAAGGGAAGTAACTAGACGGGCGTAAGAGAATCGTTTCCGTTTTTTTCCTGGTAAGCATCGTTTGACAGTTTTCTCCTCGTCTTCCCCGGGTGCGTTTTTTTGCGTCCCCCCTCCTTGCACTTTCCGCTCGGCGTCTTTAGGTATAGCACCGCACTCTTTTCCTTGGAGGCCTCCTTTCTTCTTCGACTCCCCCAGTTGGGTTGCGTGACCCCCCGAGCTGGTTTGCAAAGCCCCTATGCGCCCCAATGAACCCTTTTTTGTCGTGATTGGGGCCCTTCGTCCACCACCGGTGGCATTTCCTGTACCATTTTTCTGCGGCGATCGGTTCCTTCGCTGTCGTCTCCGTGGTTCATGTTTTGCTTCCATGATGACCCGATACTTCCAGCCGAATCCTCCCCTCCCCTCCGGTCCTGTTGGTTCCCAGCTGATGATCTTGATTGATTTTTTTTGCCTTTTTTTTTGAACAAATAGTCCGTCGGGTGCCATTTCTTTTTCTTGGCAGCGTTTTTCTTTCGCAAATCCCTGGTTGTCCATTGCCATTGGCCCCTACAATAAGTTCGGAGTCCTCGGGTCTTTTTTTTCATGGTTTTCCCCTTCGTTTCCGTTCTTGATTTCAGCGCGATTCCCGTGGATTCGCTTCCCGTTTCAATGGTCAAAAAAAATCCCCCGAGGGTGCCTTGGTCTTCCCAAGCACGTTCTCGGACCTTTCGTCCACAGCACGACAACACTCTTTCGTGGTTTTTCTTTTTTTTTTTTTCGTTTTCCCTTTTCGCCTCCGTCGTTTCGACCGACCCTAACTTGTCCACTCCCCGACGTTCAAAGCATGCGAAAAATGACGCCTCTTGAGACGATAATTGATGTGTCTTTCGCACTTTTGTTTGTCTCTTCCAGATGTCTGTCTTGCACCCCCCCCCCCTTTCCGTAAGCTCTGGACGAAATAGTGCTTTGTGCTGGTGGCCCCCGACTCGGATTGGGTCGGATTTATTCCCCAGTTCACTTGCGCGCGTCACCGCCGGGCCCAGGTTTTTATCATGACCTTCAAGACCAAGAAATTACATTTCACCCCAAGCATCCGTGGAGTCCTTCCCCTTTTTTGAACCAGGCTTTTTTGGCAAACGTTATTCTTGGTTATCGGTACCACTTCCTACGGGCTGCACGTTTTTTCCAAGGCCGGACTCCTCTTTGAGTTTTTTTTTTCGGTCCCCTCCCTTATCCAGTCCCCCATGGGTCTCCGCTCGGCGGCGCCCTTTCCGTGTTTGACCCCTGTTTTTAGTTTCCCCTTTCAGTCAAGGCGGTGTTTTTGTGGGGGCGGTTTCCGACCCACTTTTTGGGATCTCCATCCTGGTTTGTCCCCGATCATCTCACGATCTCGTGCCCTCACCGCATACTCCACCTTTAGTTTTTTCTTCCTTCCCCCCATTGCCAGACCGAGCTTGAGCACATTGCTTCGATTGTTCCCGCCTTCCCCCAGGCATGCTCGTTTGCATCTTCTCTCCCCTGACAGCTTGCCTCTTTTTTTTTTTTTTTTCCCCACCAATGACCGCTCTCGGGGTTACACACCTGCACTGTCCGAACCGATTTCCCCCGAGATTTCGCTTTAAACACCGTCCAAAATTTTCCCCCAAACGGACAAACCGATCCTAAAGATGGTTTTTTCCCGTTTGCCTCAATGACCCCTGCAAAGATCGTCTGTTTGGATTTTAAACACCCGCCCTCTCAAAACCCTTTTCCCGACGCTCCCTCTCCCCCTTCCTTCCAGATCCGCTGCTGGCCAGGATTGTGTAGGTCTCACATTTCTTTAATGGTCAAGTCTGTTCCCAAATTCAGAAGATCTGGGGACTTTCACTGGTCCCCCTTCTTTCCCCCACGTACTCTGCTGTTCCGTTGGGCTTGGACTCCTCCCCGACCCCTCCCTTTCCGTGAGATCCCAATTTGGCAGGCGACCTCATTGTTTTTTTTTTTCAGTTCTGATTCATCCAAGTAACATGCTAAAACCATTCACCCCTCATTGTTCCCGTCCCTCTCAGCCAGCCCCCCCGGTGTCTGAGAATTTTTTCAATCTGTGGGAGGTCGCTCTCTTACACCAACTCCTGTCATCCCCCCTCTTCTTCCTCCGTACCAGCGCCGGTTATCTTCAAAACACAGAGTGTCCAAACCCCCTTTTTTCTCCCCTCCCCCTTTTGGTTGTTTTGAGCGATTTTTCTCTTTGTGGTTTACCCCCTTTTTTTTCTAACTCCTTTTACGGATGCTCTGTTCAGTTCGAATTTAAATTTACTACTTAGTTGAATCGACCTCCCCGTCTTTCGCCATTTCTTGAAACCCCCCCCCGTGATGGCTTCGCTGTTTAATAAGTTCGGTTCAACTTTTTGGGGAGGGATCCTTTTTAGGTTTTTTTAGATGTTCTCATCCGAGTATCGTTTCGGTCGGGCTTTCTTTTTCTCCCGTTCTTTTCCTTTATGCTTTCTTCTTGTTCTTCCGACGGGACGCTTTCTTAAGGTACGCCGTGTCAGGGTCAGTTTTGAAACAAGACTACGTTCTGGTTCAAATTCCCCCCCCCGAATGGGCTTTCCTAGGGCCCGGCAGATTTCTGACCCCACCCAGCCGGCCAGTTTCCCCCTGATCTTTCTTTAGGAATTTCCTTCGCAATTCGTTCTGAGGAATGTTTGTTTTAGCGTTTTTCTTCGGGTTTTTTTTTTTTCCCCCCCCGCCGAAACCGACTCCCTGTTTGCATTAGTTTTTTTTCCTTTTTTTGCCACCACGGGGCCAGGCCCAATCTTTAGTTTGCGTTCCCACCCTTTCTTTTTTTATGGAAACGGTTATCCTCCCTCGTGTTACCTCGGTTTCGCGGAGTTGAGGTTGTCCACCCCTTTCATCTTTTTTGTCCTACTGTGCGTGGTCCCCGCGTCCAAGGACTTGCTTTCAGCGTTGTCATGCTGGTCTTTTACCCCCAACTTTTTTTTCCTCGAATTATATCTCCTCCACGGCTCTGCATTCCATCGGTCAGTGCTTTTCTCTTCGAAACGTAGATCGTGTTCCGCATATGGAATTCGTTCCCCTTTTCCCAGCCTTTTGGGTTTCCTTTCCTTTCCCTACCCCCTGATGCCTGACCCTTCTCCCCTTTTCCCCCGGACCTGGCTGCGCGTGTATTTATCTCCCCCTTTTTTTTTGCTTCCCTGTCTGGGTCCCGGAAAAACCAACGTCTTTGCCGAAACGCGCTTCCCCCCAGTTCATTCTTTCTGACCTTTTTTTTTTTTTTTTTTTTTTTTTTTTTTTTTTTTTTTTTTTTTTTTTTGAACCCTTCGGCGCTTAGGATACCCAGAATCCCTTCTTTTTTTCCTCTCAGTTTTCCGTTCCCCAAATTGGAAACACAAGGGAAATCTGTTCCCCCCTTTTTTTTTTTTTCTACCCCTCTGCTTGTGGATTGTTAGGTTCTTTCTTTTTCTTTTTGACTTTAGAAGACACGGACAGAGCAGAATTTCCTCCTTTCTTCCCCCGAAGCCTTGTGTTTTTTCCGGGCCGCGCAGTCGTTTCCCACATTCTCCGCTTCCCCCTTCAATCCCGTTCCCGTCTTTTCACCCGCACGTTAAGCCAGTTCGTCTTCCCCCTTGCTTTTTTTCTTTGCCCGCTTTTCTTCATTTCTGGTTTTTTTCATGGAACATGACAACCACTCTCCGCTTTTTCCCCCTGGATCCCCTATTGGCAGGTCCCTCGTTTTCAACGTTCCAACCAGGTCTTGGTTTTATTATTTCGGTTCTTCTCCGACGGAGGCCCCTTTTCGGGGTTTTTTTGTCCAGCCCTGTACGAAAAAACCTTCTTTTTTTTTTTTTTTTTTTGCACTTTTTGCACCTTCCGAATCGAACTTCTTTTTTCCCCCCCCCCCCTTCCCCTCCCCAGGGGTTTATTTCGGGTTTTCTTGCGTGTTTGCACTCGTTCAATGGGCCACTCGCCAATCTCCCCCCGGGGCCCTTCCTGGCTTACAAGAACATTTGACGCGATTGTCCTCGAAACCCGAAGTCCACTTCCCCCCTTTACATAGGGTACTTTTCCCTGGTCAGTTGTCCCCAACCACCCCTGCCTGGCGGACCACTCCATTTTGCCCCCCCCAATCCATCCAGTAAGTTGACCGCACACTACTTTTTTTTTTCTTTCTCTTTTTTCATCCGTCCCAGGCCTCTTTCCCCGGTTGGCCGTGGAAGTGGGAGATTCTCTGCCTATTTTTTAAATCGGTTCGTCCCCAGCTCCCCATGACACCAGGTCGTTACCCTCCCCCGTGTGAACTTCTTTCCTCTCAGATTATTGGTTTAAAAATTGCCCCGGTTGTGTTACGCGAGTTTCCCCCGGTGCCCAATTCACGCTGGACATTTTTTCATTCCCCTTTTTTTCCCCGTTCCTTTTTTTCTGGTAACGCAACGGGCTTGTCGCTTCTTTTTCCCCCCGCGAACGCTCCGCTGGAACTCCAGGTTCGTGGATCGTTTGGAACGACTAACCTTTTCTTTTGATTCGGTTGATCACTTTGCGCCACACTGTTCCCACTGGCCCCCCACCCCCCCCCCTTCAACCCCAGGTGGGACCAAGTCCATTGCGAGGCGTCGCCTTGGTTCCCCCCCGCTTCCCCAAGTATTTCCCATCACCGGCCAAACGATTCCTTCGGCTGGGTTCCCTTACGTCTCCCTAACCTCAGGTGTCTTCTTCGCTCCGGCCCTTTCAGATCTTGGGATTTTTGAGTTTCTCCTTTCCCTTCGCCTCGCCGGGTTGAACGTTTTGTCCCCAATGGATTTTTTTTTTTTTCCCAACCCCCCCCTCTGAAAAATCGCTTGTCTTTTCTTCGGGGCTACCCATGCTGTCTTACCTTACGGTCTTCCTCCCGCATGCCTTGCATTGACGTCACTTTTTTTTCCTTTTTAAGGTGTCTTGCGTTATGAAATCAAGGGGGCGCTTTTTTTTTACGTCCCAAGAATCCTTCTCCCTTAATTGCCTAGCCTGGACGCGTATGAGGACTTTTACGTAAACTCAGCCAATCCCCCCCTTTTCAGAGACTGTTTTCTTGGGGATGGTCCTTGACAAATCCCGTTCCTTTTCCCAAAAAACAGTTCCCCTCACCCTCCTCTTTCCTCCCGTAATTTTCGAGGTAATTCAACCGGTCAATACCTTTTCTGTGCTTTATATTGCTTTGACGCAACACTGATTTGTCCCCCCCGTCTATGTTGCAATCCGTTCGGGCCCTCCACTTCTTTCTTCTAACACGCACCTATGAGGACCCAGGTGGCCACCTTTTCTTTTTGGCTTTTTCGGATTCCGCTCTTCCGGCGCAAAGTCGTTTTTTCTTTTTCCTTTCTTTTTTCCCTACCTCCCCCTTTTTTTTTTGATTCAAAAACATTTGACTTTGCGAAGCCAATCGGGTTTTTTTTTTTTCCCCCTGCCCGCCTCCTTCTCTTGCCCCAAGCAACATCAACGATTTTTTTTTTCCCTTTTCCTAGTGTTTTTGCCCACAATGGGCATTGATCCCGCCACCCTTGTCGTTTGGATTTACCCTTGTAACACCAATAACGCCTGCGTGTTTGTGGCTTCCAGAATTTGTCGTGGCAGCACAATGGTATTGAGCCGTCCTGCTCCTCCCCCCTTCTTTCCGGTGTCGCCTTTTTGCGTATTGGACAACATGCACTTTTTCCTGCAAACCCGGGGGGCCTGTTTCGCGGTTTCGGGAAGCCCTGCCTTTTGTTTTGCGTCTTCTGCTAGATTCAATCGGGTCTTCTTGCCCTTCCGGTAAACGGACCCTTCCCTTGACGTTCCTCTTGCTTTCCCGGAGAACAAGTTCTCGTCCAAGTTCGGCGGCATTCCCTTTGCCCGTCATCAGCGTGGTACCCGCTCAAGCCCCCCCTTTCTTTTTTGTAGGGCCGAGATTCCTTTTCGCTTTGCCTTTTTTTCACGGTTCATTCCCTTCCGCCTCCCGGACATGGGTCTTGAAGGCGATGGCGTTTTTCCACTCGCCAATTTTTTTTTTTTTTTTTGGAGGTTATTCAGTAAATCCTGCCTCTTAAGGCGATTTTTTTCCTTTTCTCTATTAACTTTGGGGGAGGTTCAGTGCGTTCTTACCCTCGATCCGCCTCTGCTTTTCCTTTGTTTTTGGCCGACCCGCGTTTCCTTGCACATGGCCGACTGTTCCCTCCTCAGTGAAGACGACCCTGGATTTTCTCGGAGCCGACTTTTTTTCGATTAAAAGGCCTTGTTTTTTCACACACAAGCGTGAAACTGTTTTGCACAATTTTTTCTTCCCCCCTTGCTCACCTTAACCGGTTCCGCGGGATCGCTGCACCACCCCTTTTGTGCTCCTTTTGATCTCATCGTTCCCGGTAGAGTGACTCGGAACATGGGTCATCTTGATGAGACCCTCTCCATCTCCTGTTCCTCCCTCAACCGGTTCCGTGTAAGTAATTGATGTTTGACAGCTTTTGAATGGGGATTATCTGACCCCCTTTTTTTTCAGGGTCGTCGCCATCCTTGTCTCTTTTTCCCCCCTTTTTCTCTTCCGCCATTCCAGTGTTGTTTTCCCCCCCCCAAATGGTTCCTTTTCCCCCCTATTTTACTTTTTCCTTTTTTCAGGATCTTAGGTCAGCCTCTTCCATCTGCTTCCTCTGATTGAATTTTCTTCTCCCCCCCCTTTCTATCTTTCTTTTCAAAAGTTTCATCCCCCAGAAGTTTCTCGGCCCTTCTTTTGCCTAGACAAGAAACGTTCTCTTTCAAGGTGCCCCCTTTCCCCCCCTGGGCTGCACGGGAACCCCGATTTCGGTCCTTCTGGCCTTCACAGTTACCC
>Ga0179593_1302808_pt1 | contig 13416 bp, 16 predicted proteins | sample CZODoug2_1_08_16_FD_185931 | JGI IMG/M metagenome (GOLD analysis project Ga0179593, IMG submission 185931) | Vadose zone soil fungal communities from Angelo Coast Range Reserve, California, USA - CZODoug2_1_08_16fungal (PacBio error correction) | ecosystem: Environmental > Terrestrial > Soil >... | reverse complement strand
GGATGTTTATTTTTTTCTTCCCCCTGGGTCCCCCCTTCTTTCCCCCACTTGACCGAACCTTTCCCACCCGGAGATCCCCCTTTCCCCCCCGTCCCCCGAATGCGTCCTTCCCCCAGCGTCTTGCAATGGTGTCCGTTTTTTCCTGATTTGCCGACGTGTCCCTCTCCTCTTTTTTGACCAAGGGTCCCTTTTGTTTTCCTTTCCTCCGCGCTTCTGTTTTTATATGCGGCTCGGTTTTTTTTTTTGTACTTTTGGTGAAACCCCCTTTTTCCCGGTTTGTTCGTACTGAATGTTCCTCTCCCCATCCTCCCCTTGTGTGAAGCGCTTCGTGGCCCTTTCTGCAATGCTTTTTCGGTCCTCCTGTTGATTTTTGTCCGGCCTCTCAGTCCTGACTCTTTTCCTTGCGATTGATTGGGCATGGTGAATGTTTTTTCCTTGGTTTCCCCCTGCGTGTGACGTTGTTCTTTCGAAGAGGGTTCCCTAAGTGCCTGATTTCCCCCGGCCTTTTTTTTACTTCTCGGCCCCCCCTCGAGGCTGCGGACTATTTTGTCTTTCCCCCCGGTTTACCTTTTTCTCATTTCTTGTCCTGTCCTCTTAGACCGTCGTTCCGATTGTGGTTTCACCCCCTGTTCTACGAGCCTCTGTTGTCTAGGAACCAACCGCCCCCGGTCACCGAACCCCTTTTTTCCCCTTACCTGAATCGTGGGTTGGCCCACCACATTCTTTTCTTCACGATGTTCCCCCTTTCTCCTTCTCCTTTTAACCTCCTTCCCGGCTGTCTTTTTCCTGGCCGTCCAAAACCGCTTCTTTTCCTTCTTTCATCCCTTTTTTTTTTTGTTGTGAAAGAGGCTCTTGCGCTTTTTCCCCTCCGCACACTTTCTTTTTTTTTTTTCCCTAATACTCTCCCTGTTTTTTTCCCTGGGGTACCCACGACTTCCCTTGGATTTTCGCCGTGTTTTTGTTGTTGTCTTTCCTTTCTTTTTTCTGAGATTTTTCTCCTTCGTGGCCGGCGGCTTGGTGCGCTTGCCTTTGATTTTTGGTTTTTTTGGCCCACTTTTTTTTTTCCTCCCTTGTGTGGTTAGGGTGTTTTGCTGCTTTTTGTTTTTTTTTTTTTTTTTTTTTTTTTTTTCTTCGCTTTTTTTTTTTGTCATGTCATCGAATTCTTTTTTTTTTTTTTTTGGTTTTGTGTTTTTTTTCGGGCTTGGCTTTTTGGTTTCCCTTTCTTCTCTTTCTGGTATTTTCCTTCAACCGGCGCTTGGCTCGGCTATGGCAAGTCCCTTCAATTGTTTAACCTTTCTTCTTTTTAGTAGCGGAGCAGCGTGCCTGCGGCTTCTGTCCTCTAGTGATTTTTCAAGGGAATGAGTTTCCTTCCCTTAAGTTACTTTTTTCCCCTTTTTTTTTGACCTCCGTCCCCTTTGACGATTCTTCTTTCTTTTTTTTTCTTTTCCTTTGTTTTCTCGGGGCTCGGTGCTCGCGCCGTTATTGTTAAGTTGTTTTTAGGTACTCCGGCACCCTTCCCCCCTGCTCTGTTTTTCTTTTTTTTTATTTCCCTCCCCTCCCAGTGGGCCCCATCGCCTCCGGGCCCCCCCTATTTTTTGAAAACCCCCCCCTCTGCCTTCTTGTTCTTGAAGGGTTTAGGCGGATCTTTATCGGCGTCTTTCTTTTTTCTCCTGTTTTCTGTTCCTTCTTTGCCCAATTCCTTCTCAGGTTCTTCCCCTTCTCCAGGTTTTTTTCGGGGTGACCGTTTGTCTCCCTTCCCCCCCCCGTGTGGAGTTGGGGTTTACGGTGGGGTTAAGTCTGCACACCCGGTCGTTGTCGTGCCTGCTTGTTTTTTGCTGTTTTTTCCCGTGTTTTTGCTGAGATAGGGTTTTGTGACCCTGGTTGAATTGTGGTCCCCCTTCCCCTTCTTTGATTCTTTTTTTCTCCTGGCAGGACGCTCGGTCTCCGTTCGGGCCCTGGCCAGGGTTTTGTTCCTGTTGAGTTATTTTTTTTTGGATCTCGTAGTTGGTGGTTTTCTTCCCCTGGGACTTTTTTTTTTTTGCGTGTTTTTCAGTTTCCTCCGTCATTATTTTTTCTTCTCCATATCTTTGCGGCAACGGTAGGCCTCCGCCCGCCGCCTCTTTTTTATCTTTTTTTTTTCTTCCCCCCCCTTTTCCCTCGGTTGTTTGTTTGAGATAGATCGTTCCCTCCCCTTTTTCGGCAACTTTTCCGCCCTCCAGTCCTTCCCTTGTTTTTTCCCTTGACCACGCCAGCTTTGCCCGGAAACCCAACCGCCTTTTTTTTTTCCTATCGAGATGACTTTTCCCCCCCTTTTTTTAGGGTTGAAAAGAACCTCCTTCGTCTGCTCTCTTTCCTTCCTTTTGCCTTTTCCTTTTTTCTCGCTTCGAAACGGTCCAGTAACTTTTCTCTCCTCTCCCCCCAGAAACCTTGTGAGAAGAGAACCGCGCCCCTCTGCGCCGCCGTTGATTCTTTTCCTTACCCAACTCCAAGAAGTCCCTATTTGTTGCGGCTCCTCCTCGACCCCTGGAGGTGATGCCTTTCTCCCTTCTCCACGTGACTGTTTTTTATCCCTCTGCCACCTCCCCTTCTGTAGTTTTTCCTCTTTGCTCCCGAGTACCTTACCTTCTCCCTAGCTTCTTTTTTTTCCTTTAAATCTTTTGCGATGCCGTGCGTTGCTGAGTCGAATCCCGTGCCCGCCTTTTCCCCTCTGCTGCTGGTATGTTTCGGTTTCCCCTTTCTCCCCACTGACCTACTTTTCCCTGTAGTCCTCTTCTTTTGTTTTCAGCGCCCCCGCCAAGCAAACCCGCCAAGAACTCCGTCCGGTCAGGAGTAGTTTTTTTTTTCCGTGAAAGTTATTGGTCAGCTTGCCTGGAATTGACCCCCTTTTTTTTCCCCCGATCCTCTTTTCTCCTTTGACGAGGCTTCTTCTGCCTCAATTGCCTCCGTTGCCCGTTATTTTTCCCCCACAAGATGCACTCGTTCAAGCCACCTCTCCCCCTGTGTTTTACTTTCCCTTCATTTTCCCCCCCTTTCCCAAGGGTCCCCCTTCAGCCAAGCCCAACATCCCTGCACCACCCACCCCCACCTGAAGAACCCCCAATTTTTTCTCGTCCTGCCCAGGAACCCCCCTCAGAAGCCCCCCCCCCAACCCCAAGCCGCCCCAGGCGAAACCAAGGGCCCTCCACCTTCCCCACCGACCTTCTCCCCTGACCATGTCAGTTAGGCGACCCTACAAAGTCCACTTCCCCCCCCTTCCCCACTATTTCCTCCACGGGGAAGTCGGGTACCTGTTTCGAGAGGCTTGTCGTGCAAATCCCTTGCTTTGATTTCCTCTGTTCATGTGTCTTTTTCAACCCCCCCCCCCCCCACAAAGATTTCCTCTTCCTGCCTCTTTTTTTTTGGCTGGACTGCAGGCCCTTATCCCCTGGTCCGGTGCTCTTCGCAGGGAGGTCTTTCTTTCCCAGACCTTTTTTCACACGATCATTTCCCCCCCCAAGCATCCCTTCCTTGCAAACGCTTGACCGGTCGGTTTTTTCTTGTAGATCCCTCGGCTGCTGGATTCTTGAACCACCCCTGCGTTTTCCTCTTCTCATTGGCAGTTTTTCCTCCTGTAAGGAAGACTTGACAGCACAGGTGCAGTCGGTGTCTTTGATTTTTCTCCTTGACCCCCTGCCCCCCGCTTTTGCGTTTCTCAGGCTGTTCCCCCCCTTCTTCGTGTCCCCTTTTCGCTTCACTGCTTGTACCAGAACCCATAGGTATTCCCTTGTTGTAAGCCTCCTTTTTTTCCCCTCCTTCCTTTTTTGAAGAGAGGGTTTTTTCGGTTTCCCTCCCCTCCAGTCGAGATGTGCCTCCCTCTTTTGTCCCTTTCCTGTCTTTGGCTTAGACTTCTCTGTTCCGGTCCTGCCTTTCCTACACTGTAGGCCGGTCGCAACAGACCCCCAACCACACCTCCCTCCCCCCCTCATGATTTTTTTTTTTTTTCCCCCCTCCTCTAGGAGTTCAGGAACCCAGGTCCGTTCAAGATTTCTGGCCTTTCTCTGCAACTAGTCCTTTTTGCTTACACAGGTTTTTCCCCTTTCTTTTGCTCTTTTTCAGTACGTGTGTTTGGATCATTTTGACTTCGTCATTGATTCCCGTAATGTAGCAACTTTTTTTGTTTTTTTTTGCATCCCCGTTTGCACCCCGGATGCCAATGGCTGTTTGCGTCGTACTGATGTTCGTGGCCTTGGATGCCCCCCTTTTGTTTTCTTTTTCCCCATAGCAAGCTGCATGATCGTTCCGGACGGGCGGTTTTGGGCAGGACTCCCATGAAATTTTGGAGCTAGGCCGACGTGTTCCTTCCTCTCCCTGCCCCCATGATTTACCGGGAAAGGCGTGCCCTCTGTGGAAGGTAACTGCCGCCGACCCCGCGAAGAGTGCACGTTTCTTCCATGTCTTCATGGTTGCGTTGCCCAGTTGCCGAACTCTTCTTTTTATCCTCTTTTCGTTTTTTTTTTTAACCCAGGACCTCTTTCGAGCGTCTTTTTCCAATAGCCCCACTCCTCCTTCCTGTCCTGCTGAAACCGGTTTTCCGCCCCCATTTTTTTTTCCTAGTTCCTTTTTGTTGCAGACCCGGGGCCAGCGCTGCCCTTGTGGATTTCCGGCTCTTTTTTTTGTTCGCTTGATCCGGATGCTCCGCCCTTCAGGGTGGCCCCCCTTTGTTGATTTCCCCCCCGCCTCTGTGACGAACTGTAGCCCCCCCCCTTTTCGATTTTTTTTTGTCTGCATTTGCAAGGTTCTGTTACTTGGCTCCGCTCCCCCCCTGACCCCTTGCCTGAAGGTCCCCCCAGACGCCCCCCGCCGCTGGAATTTCCCGTGAGTGTGAAATTTCCCGTCAACTGTCCTACCCGATGGCCTCCTTTCCCCCCCCCCTTTTGGTTAGCTCGCCATTGTGAGGCTTTTCATTGTCGGTTTGCGAGGGCTTGAACTTCTCCCCCGCCGTATGTTGTGGCGCCTGGACCTTTCCCTGTTTTTTGTGATTGGTGCCCACCCGTCGCCGGGCGACGCCCTTCCCTTTCCACTAACGATTCATCCTGATGAACTCTCTTCCCGACCCTTTTTGTCCAGGTCCGCATGTCCTCCGTGGCCCCCCCACCCCTGAACCAGTCCCGTTTTTTTTTTTCTTGGTCACTTATTCCCGTGTCTGTCTGCGGTGGACGTTTCACCTCGACTTTCCTTCCCCTTGGCGACCCTTTCCCTTTTTTGAGTTGTTTTTTCGAGGTTTTTTTGCTCCCCTAGTAGTACTTTTTGTGGATTTTTTTTTTTTTTTCTTTTTTTGATCACATTGCGGGCTGCCTCCCCGAGCTCCTTCCATCCCCCTATAATCAAACAGCTTGTCACTGGTTTTTTTCCCCCATTTTTGAATCCTCGTCGTCCCACCCTTTTCGAGGGTCCGGTACTCTAGAGGTCTCTCTTAATTGCTGTTGGTGGCTTTTCATCTCCGACGTCGATTTAGTCCTCCGGGAGTTTTCTCTCTACCCCGTTTCAGTTTGTTCTATATTTCTGGTCCAAGATTTGGCGAGCTGTTTTTTTTTTCTCGCCTTCCCGTCCAGGGATTTTTTCACGCAAATCTCCTCTTCTGAGGGTGTTTCCTTTTCCAGCCTTTCCTTTTCCCTCTTTGACAGGTATCGGCACAGCGCTTTGTCGCTTCCTTTCCAAACCCCTTTTTTTCACGAGTGGGAGGATGGTGTTTTTGCCCCCTTCAATTTTCCCTTCCCAATAACTCTTCTCGTTCCCATCCCAAGAATGCGGTTTGTGCGTTGCTTCTTCCACCTTGGGGTTTTGTGAGGTTCCTGTTCTTATGTTAGACATTCCCCCCCCTCCTTGTTCGGGTTACTATACGAGGATCGGCGATATTTCAGTGATCCCCGAGATCAAGTGGCTTTTTTTTGTTTTTTTTCTTTTTTTTTATGTGATTTTCTCTCCTCCTCCTCTGTTGTTGTTTTTTCTTTCTCCATTTTGGTGATCCTCCTCGTTGGTCCGTGGACCCTCACTGACCCTCACTAGGCCTCTCTTGGCTTTTTATGCACCCCCCCTTTTTCATCCCCCCCCTCTCCGCTGTCCTCATTTTCTTCCGCACATTTTTCTCATCCCCAGTTTTAAGCAACGCCCACCCCTTTTTTTTTTTCCCGCTTTTCCTTTTTCTGCTTTAGGCTAAGCTTCTTTTTGTATGCTAAAACTTTTTGAAGTGGCCACCCCCTACAAAAGATGCTTTCCCAATGTAGAGAGACCCCCTTCCAAGCTCTTTTTTTCCCCCCTTCTACTGGAGAGGCGCGTTAGAAGGTCGTGAAACAACGAACCCCGACTGATTGTAAGGGGTGGCCCTTTTCCGTGAGTCAAAGGTCTCTTCTCTTCCCCTTATAGTATGCTCGAGCCCACCCTGCTCCCAAAAGCTGTCAGAATTCCTAAATTTCTCCAGTTTGTTGCGGCTCAGATCGTGGTGGATCGGACAATTTTGCCGGCGGAGCTCTGTCTTGCCATTTTCCCCCGCCACACCCCCTCCTTCTGCATAGATTTTGACCCCTTTCTCTTTCGCGTCCCCCTTTTTCCCTGCCCTTCTTGACGATGTCCAGCATGCCGATTTTGCCTTTTTGTGCGAGCACTCCCCCATTTTTCCGTCTTGTTTTGGTAAAGTTAGCTGGCATGATGGCCCGGTGCTCGGTAAGCCCGTTCCTTCGCAGCAACATTTGGACCCCCCCGAACCTTTCCTGGTTCCTTCTTTTTCGCAACCTAACACCCTACCCATGAGTATTTGGGCCCATGGAAGTCAGACCCGATTTTTCCCCTTCAGCCCGAATTTCGTGACCCAGTGTAGCAGAGGACCAGAACAACAGTTGCGGCCTTTTTAGTTTTCTTCGGCTCGGCCTGACCCTCCCGGTGATTCCCGTTCTCCTATCGTCATCGGTGTAAGTTTTGAGGATTCTTTGAAAGCCCGACCTCTTTCCCCCCCCTCAGTTTTTTTTGGCATATTTTACACCTTCCGTTTCTTGCGGGTGCCGCCATTCTATCATTAGCCTCCATGCCCTGTCGAAAGTTTTCCCCCCCGGTGCACTCCCCTTCCCCCCTACCCTCCCTCCCTTTTACCAACCTTCCGGCGTCAACCCCGGTAGGTTTAAGATGGATTGGTAACTCGGTTCTTCACTTTCTGTGTTTTTTTCACCCTGTCCAGATTTTCCCGTCGGCGACTTTTGTTTTTTTAGCGAATTCCTTGGGCCGTTTTTCGTTCGTGTTTTCTCAATCTTCCTTGGACAAAACTTTTTCCCCCTTTTAAACAACATTACCGGGGGCCCTGTTTGGCCCAACGGCTGCGTAGTTTTTTTTCTTTCCCAGCCCCCCCCTTTAGTCTTTGCTATTATCCCGTATCCTATCCTCTTAGTCTGAATACGCCAAAGGGCCGCGGTTGTCTTTTCCCTGGGCCCCTCTCTCCTTTCCCCCCCAGTCGTTCCCCAGAAGGGGTGTTACTTTGATGTTCGTTCCGACGGCTTTTTTTTTGCGATGTTTTTTCCCCCATGTGACCACCCTTTTCGTTTTTGAGCCTTTTTTCCGGGCGGCCTTTGATTCCCCGGTCTTTTCCCCCTTCTCTTTGGCCCCTGTCCCTGGGCCTAGTTTCGGACATAAAGGCTGATTGTGCTCTTCGCGTCCTTTTTCCCTTCAACCCCTCCCTTCCCGGTCCTTTTTCTTACATAATCAGGTGGGATTCTCGTTGCCCCCCATCGTCGGCATATGACTACGCTGGCATCAGTTTCCCCTCACCCCCACCCCCTCTTTTTTGCCGTCCCTGTCCTTTTTTTGGGTTTCCGTTTGTTCTTTTATTTGGGACCCGCACCCAGGCACTTCCCCCTATGACATGGACATCCGGGGGTTCGTGCGTTTTCCCCCCCTGGATAACCCTGCCTTTTACGCACGACGTTTTCCACAGTCCCGTCTCCCCCCCCCCGCAACGACTCCAGTCGCAGCCCCCCCCCCCCCCCCAGCGCCTGTTCCGCTGAGAGTGCTCGACGGTGGTTTCCCTCTCTTTCCCCCTTGTGTTCCCCTGGTTTTCGTGAACTCCCCCCCCGGATGTTGTCTTTTGGCTTGCGGCGTTTTTTATGTTGTTCATCAAGGAATCAAATGTGTCGTACAGAGTGCCTCCGTGGCCCCCCCTGTTCCTCTTACTCCTCTAGGGGCCCCACTGCTACCTGATGAAATTTGCATCTTCGTGCTGGCTTTCAGTTTTCCGTCGTTTCTTTCCCCGATTTTTTTTTGAGATGAAAGGGGGGTTCAATGTGGTTCCTCGGGACCGCGTTTCTTTTTCTTAGATGTTTGTGCCAGCCGGGATCCGAGTGTGGTCAGTGCTCTTCCTCTTTTTCCCCCCTTTTTCTGGATTCTTTTTTTCCTTTGTCCCCAGGTCCTTGCGCTTTAGGCATGCTTTCCTCCCCCGCTCGTTTCCCTGGGTTCTTTTTTTTTTCACTCCTCCCGCCCAGCGGTACCCTCAGGGTGAGCGCTCAACACCGCCCGGTCACCGCCGTTCGGACGTCTTTGGTGTTTTGTTGGCAATTAGAGTTGACCCCGCTGAAACGCTTGTCTCCCTCCTCTGCTTTTGATTTCACCTGCTTCCCTGGCCAAAAAGGTTTTGGTTCTCTGAGGACGAGTGACCCCTCGTTTTTTTTGTTTTTTCCCTCGAATTTGCGCTGCGTTTCGGGCATTACAAAGCACCGTTGGATTTTTCGTTTGCTCCCCGTCCTCCCACCTGGCGTTTTGTTTTTTGTCCAAAGACGAACAGGGGATAGTGTTTGTAAGTGGTTTTCTTGGTTTTCTTTTTTTTTTTGTTGGGCTCTTGTCACACATTGTACTGCCTGGGATTGAGGTGGTCTTCTATTTGGCTTGGCCCTTTGTTGCGCCTTGGGTTGGCCTTTTTTTTGGTGGGGGGGTGTTTTCTTTTTTAGCCTTTTTACTTGGCAGGATCGCTTGGGCTTCGTGGTGGGTTTTTTGTAGTTGGCGGCCTTTGGTTTTTGTGACTTGGCCCTTTTCCCTTGGCGGTTGTTTTTAGGTCCCTCCCTTTAAATTTTTATTTTTTGGCTCTTAATTGGTAGCGTATGCACAATGTCCTTTTTTTTTTCCTTTCTTCAATTGCCAAGCACGAGTACACGCACGGAGGGCAGCGTGGTTGTTTTTTCCCCCCATTTCTTTTTTTCTTATTTCTGTTAGCACTCTTCCACTTCCGAAGAGGACCTGTGACGCTTCTTGGCGGTTTTGCTGGGGTGTCTGGCTTTCTTCTTTCTCCCTCCCCTTCCAGTTGAGGTCAGGGAGGGATGTTTTCACGACCAGGGAATCCGGCCCCGTGGTGTTTCCCTTCCTGAATTTTTCCCTGTATTAGGTTTTGCACCAAAGTGTCAAAGCGTACTTCACCGCCCGTATTCGACACCCCATCCCGCTTCTTTTCCCTTAAGTTTTTTCGAGGTAGTTAGTCGTAGGCAGCTCAGGTTTCTGGTTGTCGTTCTGCTTACACCTAGTTCTTCCCCCTTTTTTTTCTGGCTCAATTTCCTTTTTGGGGTTTTCGTTGAGTAGGCGACCAACCCCCATTGGCTGGTTTGCGGGTAGGTGGTGATTCCTTTGCCCCTTCCCTTCCGTATTTCCTTGGATTGGTAGGGCGGGTTTGCTCGGCTGCGCGGGCTAGGGCTTTCTGCGTGAGTCCCGGTTGGAATGGACCATTTTTCCATTTTCCCCAAAGTCTTCGGCCTCTCCCTGGTTAGTAGGGACGTTCGTGCTGATTTTCGGTTCCCTGGGAAGGGTCGATTTTCGTGTCTTTTCGCTTTTCGTTTTTTTTCCGCTTACGGGGTTTTGGTTTTTTTCCCTGTCCCTTTGCACAGTTGGTTGCGTCGGGCGGCCTTAGTGGCGCTCCCTGGTTAGGCCTCCGCCCGGCTTTTTGCGATCTCCTTTCTCCTCTTTTGTTTTTTGTTGGCTCTTCTCTTTCGTTGGTTTCTCCGTGTTGGTTTTGGCACAATAAACAGGTCTGCGCCAGCCCTGAAGGCAGCGACAGGACCACGGCCCAGGGCTTTGACGGAGTGAACCCCAAACCCGTTGACCCCGCGGCCGCGACCCCTGCGCCAACAGTAGTCTCCTTCCCTTTCTCCTCCTTTCTTTCAGTATCGTCGAAGGATACGTGGCGCTCTTGCGATTGAAGGTCAGGATTTTCGCAGACGAGCCCGAGCCGTGTCTGCCGGCCCCCCTGCTTTCCCCCACGCCGGCCCGCTTCTTTTACCCCCCTCCTTTGCTCCTACCGCCGAACTCCAATGGGGGTTCGGCTAATTCTCGCCACACACGTGGAGCCTGAGCCAGTTTTTTTTTCTGGAGCCTACCGGCCCTTTGCACCTGAGCTGTCCGTCCTCTTTTCCTGCAGTCCCTCCCTGGAGCCGACCCCTTGTCGAGAATTCGTGCCGGTTGCTTTCCGCTTGCCCCGATCTACACTACGGCCTCCTTCCGCTTTCCTGCTTTTTTCCTTTTTTTTTTGTCCCCCTGAATGGCCGCGGAGCCCGTCATGTTGCCCCCGTCTGCCCGCCCAAGTGCGTCAACGCTTTTTTCCTTCTTCGTTGAATCCGGCTTTCGCGCAAAGGCACTTGGCACCCGCTGCTTCGAAGTCACGGCGAAGGCGGCGGCCTCCCTTCCTAATTGGCAAGGCAGGCAGTCACAGAACAAAATCTCCCTGGTGAAGACGGCCTCCCCCGCCAGCCCGGGCCCAGCCAAAGCCAATTTTCCCCCCACCCCCCCAATCCCGCACCCCCTTCTCTTCCGTGCCATCAACAAGACAGCCCCAAACCCCAACCCCAACGCGCCCCCCAGGGTTTGAAAAACCAAAGGCCCAGCCCACAGGCCCAATCCCAAAGCTTCTTCTCCCCGTTTTTTCAGTTTCCATGCAAAGCAAGCGGGGGGGGGGGGGGGGCACACTTTTTTGTCCTAAGCCAAATGTGAAGGGTCGTCTCACCCAGTTTCGTTTTGTTTTTTTTTTTTTTGTCTCCAAATTTCCCCTTTTGTTCTGCTTGGACCTTCGTGGCGGTTCAAACCCCAAAAGGATTTTCGGCGTGTCTTTGAAATTAACGGTTGCCAGTACGCTGTCTTCCAGTTTTCCCCAGTGAGTGGCTTTACCCCGGACGGAGTTTCAGTACAACAATTGGCAACCCACCACGTATAACTTCTCCATTTTTAGTGACAAGGGTCGGTTGGTGCTGGGGTCTTGGTTGGGGGGGTGGGGGGGGGTGGGGGGGTGGATCCCTGAGGCGTTTTTTTTTTTTCACTTTTTCTTTCCCCTCACAACCAACAGGCGCCTTTGTTCTGTGAAGGGCAGGCCGCATTCCGTTGTCACCTGGCCACTCCCCCCCCCAGATCTTTAGCTTTTTCTTTTTTTCTAGCAATTGCACACCACCATGCGGGGTCAGCTGTTTACCCGGGCAGGTCCACCCTCCCTCCTTGCGGTAACTCGGAACCTTTTCCCTGGTTCTGCTTATTTTCTGACGTCTTTGCGGACGTCTGCCTTTTAGGATGCCGAACAGCAGTTGCCCTTGGCCTGCTTTTTTCGAGTTTTTCCCCATGCGTCGGCTTGGGTCATGCAGGGATCACCCCTGGATTTTTTTCCCTTCCCTGCCCAGACCCGCTTTTCGGCATGGATCAGCCCGCGGGATTTCCTTAAGGCGCCCTGATGGTGGCCCCCTTCTTTTGCACCTTTCCGTTTCGTTCCACCAGGCCCTGGCTTCCCCCTGCTTTTTTTGGGGACCGTTTTGACTCCGTTTTTTCATTACTCCTAGCCACTGTGTTCCCCTCAATTGTCCCCCAACTTATTGACTGTTCATCGTTTGGTTAGAGGGGGGGTCCTTGTTTTTTCCCTTTTTAAGTGATTGTTTTTTGTTTTTTTGGTGTGTTATTTCCCGTATCTCGGCGCTATGTCCAGTTTAGTTCCTCCGCGGTTACCCGAAAGCCATGTATGCCGACTTTTTTTGGCCCTTTCCGATGGTACGACGCCGTGTTTTTGTGGCCCCTCCGTCAGTTTCAGCCAGGTTTGCCGCAAGGGGCCCCGTCACGCTCTAGTGTTCCCTGCAGATACGTTCAGTTGCACTTTTCTCCTCGGGCGAGGTTTTTTGACATTCCTCCCCCCCCCCCCTTTTTCCTGATCGGCTGCACCCCACAGGCCGTCTCCCTTTTCCCTTTTGGCCACCTTGTCAAGTGCAGACCGGGTTGAAGGCCCTTCGTTCCCCGGCGATGCTTTGAGCTTTTTTTGGAAGTCTTCTTCTGTCTTTGTTGCTTTTTTTCGCCACCCCTTTTCAGGTTGTGCCGGTGGTTCCGTCGGATCCACACCTCCGAACTTTCAGAACTCTGGTTTGAGATGTTGGGCTTTTTCCCCCTTATTGGTTTTTTTTTTGTTGTCGATTTTACCGTGCCCCTACTTTTTTTTTTTTTGCCAAGCCGGCCAACTAAGGTCCCCGAAGCCCTCATGGGGATTGACATTTTTCCTTACACTTTTTACGGGTTGGGCTTACCTATTTGCAAGCATCTTCCTTATTTTCTTGTCATTTTATGATGTCTCTTTATTTTTTTCTGTCGGAAGAGTGGGTCTTTGTGTTTTTAGTTGAAAAGTTTTCGACGCCGTCGCTTTCTGCGGAATGTTCAATGCCAAGTTCCCGAGTCCCACCCCCTCCGGGTTTTGATGGCAATTGTTTTTTGACCCCCGTTCGTGGATTTTTTGAGTTTACGAATGATCGGGAGGGTCCCCCCGTTTTTATCCTCGATTTTGTAACGTTTTGCAGGGACGAATTACCTTTTCTGTCCGTCCCCTGCGTTTAGATTCTAACGCCCCTGCACCTTTTTATTTCTCTGTGTTTTTCATCGGTCGATGGCGGTCTGCGCATTTTTCACCATCTGCTCCCCGGCGTGTTCCCTCTGATTTGTGGGCCTTTACGCTTTTTGTCTACCACCTGCTGTAGTAAAAGTAAGGGTAGTGAGGATTTTTTCGAATTTGTGTCTTGACTTCTGGAGGCGCTGGGGCCATGAAGTATCCGAAACTGTCCCAAATTAAGTGATCCCTCTCACAACCTCCTTTTTCTTCCCTGGCTTTCTCCCGGTCCATGTTTTTGTGCTCCCCTCCCTTTTGTCCCCTCTTCCCCCCACTGTAGCCGATTTTGTCCGTACAGATGATAGTGGATCAGATCCGGTGGCGTTGTGGGGCTCCTCCCCCGGTCCCGCCTTTTTGAGGGCCCCCCCCTCCCCTTCGTCCTTCGCGCCCCCCCCGGTAGGGTTTCTTGTTAGGACAGTTTGCTCTTCTTGTTATTGCTAGCCTTTGCTCCCTTCCGTTGTTTACACACGCCCCTCTTCTCCTTTTTGTCCTTGGGTGCTTTTGGCCGTCTCCGCCGC
>Ga0179593_1739771_pt1 | contig 13417 bp, 11 predicted proteins | sample CZODoug2_1_08_16_FD_185931 | JGI IMG/M metagenome (GOLD analysis project Ga0179593, IMG submission 185931) | Vadose zone soil fungal communities from Angelo Coast Range Reserve, California, USA - CZODoug2_1_08_16fungal (PacBio error correction) | ecosystem: Environmental > Terrestrial > Soil >... | reverse complement strand
GTCTTACCCCTCGTCCAACACTGAATTTTCGTCCCCCCACTTCTTGTCCTTTTTATCTGGCGATGCTTGGATCTCGTCTGTACGTCCTTTGAGGTGATTAGTTGTGGTCGTTTTCATCCCTCGAGTCCCCCCTGTTGGCGTCCTTGAAGTTTCAGCACTTATGTGCCTAGGCATAGGATGTATTCTCTCCTTGCTTGATGAGGTATGCTCTTTGACTTTTGCTGTCCCATGCTGTTCTTCCCAAGCTAAGTTATCTACTGGTATTGCTAGTAGGCGACCCCCCGTCGACGGAGTTTCTTTTTTTCCTTGCGGTCAGCGTTTGCTGCAAAGGGAAAGGGGCCTCCGGCAGTCGCCTGACACTTCCAGCGTCTCATCTGCAGGTCTCACCCCAGACTCTTTGTAGATCGTATATCTTAGTGCTTTGTATTGCGCAAATACGATTCTTCCGCGCCCTTCGCTTTTCCTCTCTACTTCTTTCCACGAAGAGTGTATGATCCCCCGGCCCAACATCAAGCCTCCTCCCCAAGGGAATAGTCAAGCGGCATCTTCCTCACATTGTTTAGTAACTCTCTAGCCTATGTCGTCCTGTTTTCTTGATTTAAGGTCTTTTTTGGTTTGGAGTACTCCTAAGTAGGACCTTTGCTTAATTGTCTTGAGTGTTGACCTTTCCATTCGTCTTCAATGGTTTGTATGGTCTTCCTCCTCCGAGAAGGTTGAAGAATCCCGCCCACTCTTTTCATCGATGTGTTTTTGGACCGACCCTCTTTTACGCTTCATCGTTTCTATCCCTAAAGGTTTTTTGTTGATGTAATCCTTTTTCCTACGTCGCTCCCGCCCCCTTCCGGAGCTATCAGCTTTTTTCTCAATTCTGGATTTTTTGAGGCCCTCTTATACGTCCCACTTCTATTTTCGTTCGGGAAGGTGAAGAGGATTTACCTGGCGCGTTGAACGGACCTCCCCCCCTTCCGTAGACTTTTTTCTCTTTTATGGCATAAAGAGCGGCCTGCATGACAACTCCGCCACGATGTTTGCCTTGCAGCCTCCCTCTGTGAGCTTGTCATTGAAACGTTCTCGGCAAAGGTTTTTTTTCCGGCAATCCCTACGTTCATCGTCTTATTCGGTTTTTTATTGCGTTCATCCCTGAGATTTGCCTGCACTCCTCTCACCTCTCAGGGTTCTTCCAGATTTAAGTCTAGATCCCCTTAGATTCGTATTTCAAAACTTTCTCTTCCTCCTTTTGTGCGGTGTACCAAGGCTCGTGGCGAACTTTCTTCCTCTATGCGGCCGCTTGCGTCAAGATCGTCCAACCCTAATTCTGGTTATGCTGGTTACTCTTAGCCCGATACGGTCGGGGACGCAATACGTTCTTGTCTTTTAGTCTCTTTGATGCAGGCTTATCATCGCCGAAGTGGCGGACATGGTCCCCCGCGCCAGGTTTGCACTTTTTTCCTCCCCTCCAAGTCCTTTTTATACATTTAAGGGTTTAAGGTACCGTTTTAAACCCTTTTTCCAGTTTTTTTTTTTTTTGCCTGGTGGTGGGGTTGCGTTGCGTTGCGTCGATGGTTCCCGTCCTGCACTCCCGTTCCGATTTCTCATCTTCTTCCCTTTTAGAAGCGCAAAATCGGTTCCTTGTATTTTTCGGCGGCAACTTTTCTCAGTTTTTCAGAGCCCCCCGCTCCACCGCCGCGTCGAGCACTGATGCTGATTTCCCTAGTTTTTTTCCGTTTCTTCTTTCTTTTGGCAGGTCCCGAGGAAACTTATTTAGTGCTTCTATAGCGAAGCAGCCCGATCCGTCAACCTTAGATTCGAAAGACCGTCCCGAAGTTCTTATCGAGGCGGGATCACATTCTCTCTACGGTGCGATTCATTAGTCGAGACTAGGCGCACAAGCGTCCCGATCCCATCTGGTGCCCCTTCAAATTAGTGTATGGACCCAAACCCAGTCTGGTTCCACTTTCATCTCTTCCTCCTCCTCTTACTAAAGCGACGCCCGATGCCGGGCTTAACTGGGGAGTCTTATAGCCGGCCTGAAGTTTTGCTTTCTTTTGAATTTCCGAAGCTGCGTTCAGAAGCACTCCAGACCTTTTTTTTTTTCTCGTAGCCAGATAAGATCGGCTATCGGAGGATAAGGGGCAGATCCCTTTTTTCTGACCTTCCCTCCCCGTTCCTGCAGATCAGGATGTTTTTCGTCGCCCACCCCCAACCCAGAATTATAGATGTTCTCCTTCCCCTCCCTTTTTTTCTCTTGGGTACGTTGAACTGGTCCGATGGTCCACCTGTTCGTCGATAGAGGCAGTAACCCCCCTTTCCTTCTGACCCTTTCTCTTTAAATCGCTGGCGATCTTCCCAGGCTGGTAAGTTCTTCTTCATTTTTTTTCCCTTCCTGTAGGACGCGCACCGAAAAACCGGCCGTTCGAACCCGAAGGCCGTCAGACTCTCTTTCTTATTAGTGTTTTGATGAGAGGGGCGATGTCTGCCCTTTTTTTTGAGGTTCCATGATTTGCATTTGATCTTTATCGCCTTTTAGGATTCTGCCTTCTAAGGAATCCTGTGCATACTAACCTTCGCTATCTCCTCCTTCTTAGTCAGGGGATTCGAGGTAACGGTCTTTTATCCCCCCGGTTCTCCGGCGTCATCTCCTGAGCACGACCTACCTTTCCCTGAAGGTGCCCACCAGTCTGTACTTCAGAACCACCTGCTTCATCAGCATAACGTCCCCGACCTTATTTCGTGGTGGATTGCTTTTGCTTTAGGCTAGGCATATGATGCCCGGTCCTTCCAGCCTCACCGATTGTTCTTCCTTCCAGTGGCCAGCTGCTGTCCCAGAAAACTCCCCTTGAAGCCCTCTTCCGAAAAAAGAAAGCCCCCACCCCCCCCCAATACCCCACCACTTCCCGGTCATACACAAGGGTCCAGACTCTAGACCGAAACCATCCCTGTATCTCTTTCCCTTGTCTTTTCATGCAATATCCAGTGACTTTCCCCTCGCCCAACACCTGACGATGCCTCTGTAGGATAGCTCCGCCACTCCTGAACACAAATTTCTACTTCCCACGACACACCTTTACCATTGAGTTTCCGATCGTTGCGTTGAAAACCTTAGACATCCTTCCTCTGCGCCGCCCTGGAACCCCACATTTTTCAATGTTGGCCGATTGACGCTCCCTCTCGTAGCCGGAAAGGGTGATACTTGTTTAGATTTCCCTTCTCCACAAGCCCCAAGGGTCTTATTCATAATTGTCCTATCTTTTTCTTTCTACGGCTGACTACCTTCTGTACCTCCCGGGCTTTATTGCTCGTACACTTCAGGGTCACAAGGTCTTAGGTATGAACGTCTCAGGTTTGACCCTTTCATCCTGACACGGACATTCTTTTCGCCGCCTCTTTCAAAGGGCTGATGAATCCTGGAGGAGTCCATTCCCCAAGCAATCGACATCGTTGTTTTTTCGCGCTGCCTAGGCTAACATGACCTGCCGGAGCCCTTGGGTTTTCCAGTTCCCCACGCGCACTATATCGTCAGACAGAACGAACTCTTAATGCGGTTTTCTTATTCTATTCGTAATCCAACGCCATCAGCCACGGTTTGCCTCCTTTCGGTCTTTCCGTTATATGTCCCCTTGCTGCGACTCTAGAAGACCCCCGCCCCCCACTGGGATGTTTCAGAATCACACTCGGCCCTATTACACCTTTTTATCGTGCTCTAGGCGTTAGGACAACGTAGGACGGCGGTATTTTTCCCCGGAACACGCTCCCTTCAGCCTCCTTCCGCACGGCGGAAGGTTATCTTTGGACGGCACTCTTTTTGGTACTGAAGGCGATATGCGTCATTCACGTCTCCTCCAGCCGTTAACCCCTTGAAGAACATAATAAATTTACATTGGACGACATCCTCGCTCTTCCCAGATTTCCCGCCTCTGTCTGATTCCTGGGATATTTCCGGATTTCTTTTTCGCTCCCCCAATATTGGCAGCACTGACCCGTTTTTTGTCCCAGCCTCCTCGGTCCCTGCTCTACTGTATTTTTGAATCCATATGCCCGTTTCCCCCCTTACTCGTTTTGCTCTACTCTAAGCTTCTTACCCCTTCTTTTTTTACATGCACGAGCATTTACCAGCGTTGCTTTCCTTCTCTTCCCCGTTCTCGGCCCGGCTATCCGCCCTGCTTCTACGAGAAACAGTGGAACGATGTCGACAAGTCCCTTCCCCTATCGCCTTCTTGTTCCCTTTTTCTTCAAGCGTGCTGGGGTCAGAATCTCCAGCGACCCTCCCTCCTGCAGTGTTACAAAGCCAGCCGTCCTGGTAATATACTTTAGCCTCAAGCTCGATTTTCTTCTTTTTACAATCGCTTTCCCTTCTCAGGTGAACCCAAAAATTACGTCCCACCTCATCAAAGCCTTCCCGGGCGCTGTTTTTTACAATTCACCAGATTGTTGAAGTTCCTGCGTCATCTGACTTTTTTTAAGGCGAAGGCAAGACATCTCTCTTTTCCTCCCTCTTATTTTTTTCTTTCCATTCGCTAGTTAAATGAAGATTACGCTCCCCCCGACGCTCTTCCCTACTCATCTCGTAGTTGATGTTTGGAAGTAGGGTGGGTTTTTCATAAGTCCCTGCCGGCGATTTTTTTAGTTTTGGCTTTTAATGATGCATTCGGCAACTCTCTTGTCTGGCTTTCGTTGTTTAGGATTCGAAGGTGATGCCCAGACTGATGACGCCCCCGCTGAAGTTCTCTTCTTTTTCTCTAGTCTGTTCGAATAGCTTAAATTTGCGTCTATCGCAGGGGCGGTTTCTTCTTTTGCCATCTCCGTCTAATGAGGGCTATCGGCCAGCGTTTGGTAATAGTTTCCCATTTTGTTCTTTTCGTAGCAAACGACAATGTTGAAATTGCATTCCCAATCCTCTCGCGCCGTGCCGGCACGCTTGGAGAAGCAATAGCCGAATTTTCACCGTTATTTAATTTCGGCAATCCAAGCCGCCTAAAGATTATTTCGGCTTCCGTTATGCTTTCCCTGAGGTTGATCGCGAGGATGTCGTCCTCAGGCTCATGTCGCTTCTGAATTCTTTCTTTCATGAGTTCATTTGCATCTTTTTGAAGAGATTGCTCTTTTTAGTGCTCGCGATTGACTTTTTCCCCAGGCGGGCCTTCCATTTTTTTCCAATGTTTCTTTTTTTCTATGAGTCGGCTGTCTTCTGAGAATAATACCCGTCTTCCGAGAGTGACCACCGATATTTTTCTTCTAATGGTACAGAACACCTTTGATGTCCATTGTTTTCTTTAAATTCATGTTTTGTCTTCTATCGTTTCTTCACTCCGGTTCCGAGAGTTTTTCTCCAGACTGTTCCCCCATTCCACTTTGTCTTTGGGGATTGACTCTTCAAAACTGCTGATTCCAACGGGATTCTTCTCTTTTGGAAGAAGTCCGAGTGATGGCCTTTCCCATCCTCGTTTTTTCTTTGACACATAAATGCAGTCCCGAGTCCGTTGTTTTTACTTTAGGCACCTATCCTATCCCTATCGATCCAGACACAGGAACCCCCCGATGTCTCTTCTTTTTTGCAGCCATAGCTTGTGAAGACTTTCTTCACTATCTAGAGCCGATATCGCGGCCAATCTCCTTTTTTCTGCTCGAGAAGACGCTTTGGGGTCGCTGTTCTTCCAGCCGCCTCCTGCCGTCCCGGGTGCTTTTTTTCCGGACCGCGCCTGGGTTATGCTCGAGCCATGTGAGAACAGTGGCCGGGCCTGCTTTTTTAAAACAAGGAGTAGTAATCCTGTGCGGGATGCCTTTTAGGTTTGGAAGCTACAAGATGGACCCCCCTTACGGCGACGCCCCCTTCTCTCTTACTCCCTCTGTTATGCCGCTTTGTTGTCCTATGCCTTTTTTTTTGCACGAAAGCCAAACCCTTTCGGGCCGCTTTCCGAACTTCAAAGGTGTGTCTGTTAGAACTCGATCTTTTTCATGGCGAATCTATCCTAAAGAGTGAAGTATTTGATCTTTGCAGACCCCGACATCGTTCTTCCACGGGAGTGCCGTTTCCCATCTCCCTAAAAGTTTTGATCGGGGAGTACCAACTTGTTCGTTACTGAATTTTTTTTGTTAACTTGGTGTTTGAGGTGATTGATCAGATTTGCCCCCCTTTTCAGTTTCCTCTTTTTTGGATGGTCCGCAAGAATGGCACTGTAGAGTCCTGACACCCCCGCGTTTTTATATTCATATTCGGCGTTTTCAAGTATGCCGCCTTCCTCAAATCTTCAAGAGGCGGCCCAGCTATAACACAGAATCCCAGCGTTTCTTCTCTCTGCCTGATCATCTTTTTTGTAAAGGAGGGGGTGACGCCTTCTTTTTTAGGATTTCCCTGCCGACTTTCCGCAGACTCGCACCAATGACAACTTACGCCCCTGCCGAGTCGGCGCATTTGTCTTTATGGCCATACTTCCCTGATTCCAATCTTCCTAGACGCTCTTTTACCCTCTACCTCCTTTTGCGATCACCGGCCTGCAACTCCTTCCGAAGTTCTCTATCAGCACTCCCGATCAAGAAAAGATCGGCTCTTGGGCCTGCTGGACACTCCCGTTCTTTCTTGTATCCCTTTAACGTATAAGCTCAGTTGGAACTTTTCCCCGGTCCTTCTCCTTCCTATGCTTCGGAGCTAGAGCAGAAGGAACTTTTTATATATGACGTTGTCCCTTTGCATTCTTTCTCCCGCCCAACCCCACCCCCCAACCGCGACCCTCCTCCTCTTGCAGAGATTTGGTAGCGTTTTTGCCTGGGCGACGGCTGTGTCACTCTTCTTTAGTTAGTCCCCACAGTTCCCCTCGCTGGACGATCTCCGCCTTCCCTTACTTTTTTTTGCTCCGCCTTTTCTGGAAGTTGCTTCTACGAAGTTTGATACTTAAGTCCACTGTTCCCGATCTTTTCCAACAAGCGCTCCCGCCCATCAAGGCCGCCCTTTTCGCTGGCGCTTCTCCTTGGCTGTAGCTGGCGATAGTGCCCTTTCTGTTTTGTTTTTTGACGGGTTAACATTTCAGTCCTTTCAGATGGAAGATTGAGACGCCGTTCTGACTCCGTGCTTTCAGGTGTCCTAAACCCTTGATTACTCCCCTCGTCTCCCCCCAGGCTAGAGGTAGGGACTGATCATGGCGGTTCCCAGCTTCCCCTTCTCTCTTTTTTCGACAGGTTGAATGTGACCCGATTCGTCCCCCTCCTTCGCCCTGATGTTCAAAGTGCCTGTTGGCCCAGTCGGTTGGAGTCAGGCGTCGATATGAATTCTTGTCTTGATCTTTTCATGAGTTTTTCCCGAAATCGAAGATGAACCGGCCCCCGAGTGTGCGCTGCTCGACTTCTTATGCCCCTCTTTTTCTCGTAACCTTCCGTATTGGCCTGAATTCCGAAGAAAACGCCACCTTTTGCAAAACCCACACCGACCTCCCCCCTTCCACAGGTCCGGTCAACCGTCCACAAGGGTTACTTCTTCTTACTTCCCTTAATGTCGTTGCCTGAGGTGCCAGGACTTGAACCCGCCTTCTTCCCGACTTCCACTAAACTGGTCTGTCCCTTCCGCTGGCGTTCTTCATATCAGACGTCTCACAAAAGTAGATTTAAACGACACGCACATTATTCTTCTCTTAAAGTCTTAGTTTGCGTCACCCTTAGAAATCCTCCCTTTTGCCGCCCTCCCATCTCAGCTTTCTCTCCATTGGCAGCGTCTCCTGGAAAAGGGTGTCTTTGGCAGATTCTGTGTGAACCCTTTAAGTCACAGTTGATTCTCTTGGTCCCATGACGCTCCCTTCCCCTTTTTCTTACTCTATGGCCGAAAAAAGACTCGTTTTTCACCTCTCCATTTGCAGGCCAAAAGGATCCGGTCCCTTTAGAGAAAGAAAAACGTTATTTACTAGAGCCTGCCACGGACCTGATTTTCTTTTTCAGCTTCCTTTTTTTTCATAATGGGAGTAACTACTCTGCTGGCCGCCGGCGAATAAGCTTTTCCCTTGAGTTTTTTTTCTCTAGAGATTTTCTATGTATATTCCTGCACCTTCGGTTTCCTGCAGGTCGTTCTTTCTTTAAAACTCTGCCCCCTACCCTAGTCCCCCCAGGCGATATCCTTAATCCCTGACTTTATCAGCATCATGTTATATTCCATCCCCATTTCCAGACCTGTCTCTACTTGTGATGGAGAGCGCTATCTCTATCCTATGGCATCGTCCTCGTTACACATCTTTTCACCCTTTTTGAGGGAGTTTTTAATCGAATTTTAAGGTCCGTCCCTTCTCTTACACGCTTTTCATTTCTTGAGAAAAGACTGAGGCGGTATATTGCCCTCCCTGCGAGACAATACTTCAGCAGGCGGCTTACCCGCCTATGGTTACCTGATCTTCGGGCCCCTTTGTCCCCGGCAGAGTCCTCTTAAAGTACTCCTTCTACCTTTTGTCAGAGGAACTTCTATCATGACTTCACATCTTTTCACGCCCCTCACCTTACGTTCATACAGCGCTGTCTAATGGACTCGTTTATTTCTTTTTGAGAGAGTCATCCATCGTGGGCTTCACTTCTTTCCGTTTTTTTTTTTTTGCGGTCGCGAAGCTATTCTTTGCGGGGCAACCAATCTGCAACGGTCCCCAATTTCTCCTAATTTTTTAACATACTATCTTGCGTCTACTGCCCTGAGTCCTCTGGTTCGGCAGGAACTCATAGAAGGACGTTTTCTTTTCTGAAATCCTCCCCTTCCCTACCGAAGATAGACCTACAACTTTGGACCTCAGCTTAGTTTCCTCCCTATCGCACCTACGCAGTTGAAGATACCTTGCAGATGGTTCTCCCCCTATATCACCCGAAACGAGCATCCTCCCTTTCTCCCACCCCCATCGACTATTTCCCTCTCGGCGATACTTACATCGAGTCTTGATCAGTACCCCATAGGGGTTTAATCTGATTCCACCACCCCACCTCTCAATCCCTATGACGGAGCAGTCCGCTGATTAAGCAAACTGCGGTCCCTCTCCCTGAATTTCTGAGTAATTAGTGGGACCGTCGAACTTCAATCTATCTCTCTTTTTCCTCCTTTTTTTCTATCTATTTTTTCGCCTTCTTCCCCCTCCCTGATTTTAAGTTTAACTTCGACGAATAGGAGATGACCATTTTTTTCTCCGGCCCGGCTACAGAGTTGATTTTTCCTTTTTGGCTCGCTGGCACGACTTTGGCCGTCCTTTGAACTTTTCTAGAGACTCTTACTTGCTTCCTCCTTTTCCCGGTTTTCACCCTGAGGTGCTTTATTTCTTGTTTTTGCTTTTGCTGCTTGCGCCCCAGCTGCCGTTTCTTCGGCGTCTTGCGATCTCACGGCCTTCTCTTTTTTCAAACTTTAGGGCTTGTTTCTTAGAGGTGGACCCCTCAGCCCGGGCCCCTGCGTGTCATCGTGAAGGTATTCCCCCGAGATAGGTTCGCACCCATTTCCCCCGATCGGTAACGGCGTTTCATTTGCCTATCTCCTCCTTTTTTCGGCGCCCTCCTCCCCTCGCACGTGGTCACGTTGCTTCCCACGAATATTTATTTTTCTTTTAAAATCGCTCACGATTCCGTGCCACATTCTGTCCTCCTGGTTGTCCCTCATGCTCGGAGGATTTCGTCATAGGTAATTTCTGGCTTTTTTCCTTGTTTTTTTCCGTGCCGGCTACGCTACGCTTTTTCCTTCTTCTATGGAAGGGAGCTTGCGTTGGGTTTTTACTTCTTCTGGACCCTTTCTGATTCTACTTAGAGGATTCCGCAGCATACCGCTTTCTGTTCCTTATTCTGGAACGATCTTTTTATCCAGTTATTCCTTGCTTTCTCCCCCTTCACCTTTTTTTTCCTGTTTATCGCTCGAGACGATGACTTTCTAGAGCTGTCTCGACATTTTCAGTTTTTTGTTTGATAGGATGGGATCTTTTATTTCCCTACGCCCACCTCCGGACGTTTCGTTCGGATCGCCGGTGACGGGGCCCTTCCTTTTTTTTGCGACACCTTGTATTCTGTCATTGCTCAGCCCTATCAGAGCGCCTTGGACCTACCGTTTCAGATGTTATTTTGAGCGGCCAAGAAGACTCTTCAGCCACTGATGTCCACTATAGAGCAATTCGATTTTTTCCTTATCCTAACTTTCGTGAGCGAGAATCCTCGTCCCCGTTTGAGTTCATACGCCTGTTCTTCCTTTTTTCCCTAGCAAATGTACCGCGCTTTTTTTTTTTTTGGGTTCTTTTTCTTATTTCTTCTAGATCCCTTAGCATTAGGAGTTCAGTGAACCAGGATCTCTGATCTGGTGGATTTTGAACGGGTTGGTCATTTCCAAGATGCCCATTCGGCCCTTTCCCATCGTCAAACTTCCGTAGAGGCGGATTGTGACAGATGTCGATTTTCCCCTGAAGAATCTTTTTCGAACTTCTTCGTGTGTAGGTTTTCCTCTTCTTTAGTCTTCCTCCCCCTCCCTTTCGGACTTTGGAATAAGAAGGTTGAGGGTTCATCTCCTTTTTTAAGGTCCTCTCCCGAACTATTGTGCCCTTTTTCTTATCGGTTTCCCGGTTTAAGGTTTTGGGTTTCGGTCGGTGGGTTTGCAGTTGCAGTTTGCGTCCTTCCGGCCTTTTCCCTTTTTATTTCGTCGCAGCTGTCCACTGTTCCTTGATAGCTACCTTTCTTGTCTCTTGAGCCGCCGCCAGCCCAAGGACGACTGATTTTTAGAGCGACGCCGACCCTCAGGCGTTTTTAGAGCTTTCCTTCTCCTCGGGTGCTGCCATTTCAAATTTGGGCCGACTCTTTTTGTCTTGTGATACCGAAGAGAACTAGATAAGCCACCTTTCCCCCCCCCCTACGTTACTAAGCCGTCGGCGAGGTTCGTTACCTCTCTCTTGCTTTTTTCACTTCCGCGCCTTTCCGATCCCAGAATCTGCTTTCGAACCTGCAAACAAGTTTTTCCCACGTCGACACCCCCCGACTCACTCGCCAGTCAGCCCTACCCTGCACCTTTATTTTTTTTCCTGTACTGGGGTTTGCCTTTCTTTAAACAGTGGATTAAAGTATACTGATCTCGGAGAAGCCACTACCTTTCTTCTTTCCCGATTTCTCCTCGTCCGGGGATATCGGATCGTAGTGCTCAGGAACTTCCTCCATTCTCTTTGCCTGCTTCCCTGAGTTCTTGACCTTCGCCCAGTCCCCCCGATACCACCGCCCTTTTCTTTTTGTGTTGATGAGATTAGTGGGTAGTTTATTTGCGCCCACCTCATTGACAGGAGGAAAACTTATTTCCGTTTACTTCTGCTCCTCCGTAGTTTTATTATATTTTCTTCTTCTCCTCCTGGCACTTTTGGCTTAAACTTTCGGATTAATTACTTCCTGTTTCCCCCCAAGTCCGAGAAGCCCCCAACCCCCCCCCAGTTCCTGAATTCTATGATTAGGATAGGGGGGTTCGAGTTCTTTAAGTTTGTTAAGTTCGCGTTCCATGTTTTCATTTTCCACCCATCCTTATTTTCCTCCTTTCCCTCTCTTTCCCTTCCTAAGAAGTGCCCAGTTTCAATCTCGTTCGCGTTATACTCTTCCTGAGCTACCTCTTTTCTTTAACGGTTTTCAGCTTCAGGGTGACGGATCTTTCCCCGTTCTTTCCGAAGCCCTTTCCTGTGACCAAGACTAGCTTTTAACTTCTCGCCTAAACGTGCGATCTAAGCATTTATCCCCGTGTGAGCTTTTCGATTTTTCTTCTGAGGCACATAAGAGATTTTCCTTACTAGGACCTTTTACGGAACTCTTTTCCTGATCTACGTGGCAATGGTGATTCTCGCAAAATCGCCCCGGCGGTGCTCCTCGGACAGAAACAAGCAAGTCCCCCCCCCTGCAACTTCCCAACCCTTCCCCCCTTCCACGAAAAAGGGTTTTCCCTCGTCGACCGACCCCGTGCCTGAAAGACTTACTGCCTATTCCGGCCCTAGCCCGGGAGGGGTCTAAAAGGAATTCTCGTTGCGCTCTGGAGCCCTTTGCCAGAGCACCCAATCTCTCCCTTTTTTTCACTTTCCGAGTTCGCGACACGACGTCTTCTGCCCCAACGTCTGCCCGCTCCAGCAGCAGAACAGTATGAAACTTGCTCGTGATTTTACCTGGAAGTTTCAACTGGTGTCATTTGGTTCCGGAGCCCGACCCCTTTTGTCCCCCCCAGGATCTAATCGTGTTTTATGACGGTTCCTTTCCTTCACCTTTGTCGTGACCAGAACACCGCCCTTTTGCGCTCGGGGGTTTTTCATCGTTTTCCACCTTGAGCACCTGCTTATCTATGCCCTTCAAGGTGTGAAAAACGATTTTCTATCTTTCACGTTGCCTTTTTTTTCTCCCCGAGAAGTGGATTTCCCTGGTGTTCTTGGGGTAACTTACTTTGATATAACCTCCCCGACCCTTCCCTTTGTGCCCATTTTTCGCCTCATCAGCCCGTGAGGGACTTCTTTTTGTCCTATCCCATGCTGCACTATACTCGTTAACCGTTCGATCCCTTCCCACGGGCGTAATGCGTTGGCGTCCCCGTTATTTCATAACCTCCGATCAGCCAAACGTAGTAATCCGGGATTCTTTCCGACTTTTTAATCTGGAATCGGCGAGATACGACGATGAAGACCCTATTCCATTCGTTTAGTTACTCATAAGGTAGTCCATGAATGAAATCTCAGTCTTCTTGTAGTGCTATTATTTTCTCCCGGATCCTCCGTCAGCCGGACCAGGTCCTCCCCCCTTTGGCCTTACCGCATTTCCGGAAAATGCCTGAGCGCTCCCTTCCTGAATTCCGGCCGATAGCGTACTCTTTTTTTTACGCCTTCTTTTTCCCTTTAGTTTAAATTCTAATCATGATCAGACCTCCTCTCATACGCTCCCTTTCCTATTTCCCTTCCGCGTCGATTGAATAGTGAGCGATTTCTTGACAGAACTCCCCATACCCTTTGCCCCGTGTTCTTCCTATTCGCCAGCTCAGTGTTGTCGCGCCCCCTTTCTGTTGTCCTACACCTTTTAACCGGAACTTACCTCGTTTTGATTAAGCCTTGCTTTTTCCAATCTCTGGGTCCATGCCAGTGTCGTTTTTCCTTTCTCTGGACCCTTTGGATTTCCCCTCCTTCCCAAGATGTAAGAGAAGCCCCTAACTTTCTCCTCCCTTCGAACAGTGGTCTCCTGACAAGGTGGTAGCCCCTATCTCGCAGTTACTTTCCTGGATTTTTTTTCCACTCCCTTCCCCCTCTTTCCCCACACTTTTCATCTCGAAAACGGGCTTTTCCTTAATCCCCGATGAGAAGCTGAGCCGTAAATCGATTCCCACGTCCCTCGTCCTTTCCAGTCTCCTTTCACCTCAACCATAACAAGAATTCCCCTTTCTTCTCTTGAAGAGCTGCCCGTTAATATCGATGCTTCCCCTTCATCCCTTTATCCGACA
>Ga0179593_1628546_pt1 | contig 13417 bp, 24 predicted proteins | sample CZODoug2_1_08_16_FD_185931 | JGI IMG/M metagenome (GOLD analysis project Ga0179593, IMG submission 185931) | Vadose zone soil fungal communities from Angelo Coast Range Reserve, California, USA - CZODoug2_1_08_16fungal (PacBio error correction) | ecosystem: Environmental > Terrestrial > Soil >... | reverse complement strand
CGATTTCACAGGACTTTCTTTCTTTTTCCCCCTTTTTTTTTTTTTCCCCTTTTCCTTCTTTTCCCCTTTTCAAATCTTTCCCTGTCCACCGGGCTCAAGCTTTTGCTCGACTACGGCCTTTTAAACAGGTACGGGCACCAGCGACTGCAGGACTTTCTCCTTTCTTTCCCCTATTTCCTTTTTTCCCGTTCCCCCTTTCCCCTACACCTATTTCCCACCTCGCCCAGCTCTTCGCCACCAGACAGTAGGAAGTGGTTACATATGTCAGGCGGGAAATTTTTCCATTTCCCCCCTTTTTTTTTTTTTCTTTTTTCCTGCTTCTCTTTCTTCCAGTACGCTCCTTCTTTTCCTTGCCAGTTCTTTCTGGAACGCCTTTACGGGAAGTTTGATTCCGTTCAGGGCAAAATCCCTTTTCTTCTTTTTTTTTCCTCCCTTCTCCCCCCTCTTTTTCCCCCCGGTTACCCCTTTTTTCTCTCTTCTCCAGCAGATAGGGAGATTGAGGATTTTTTGTATGGAAGGCCCGCCCTTTTCTTTTTTTTTTTTTTTTTTTTCCCCCCCCTCTTCGCGGAATCGCGTTTTTAAGAAGCGACAGACAAAAGCCCGCCGGTCGTTTTCCCTTTTTTTTTTTTTTCCCCCCCCCCCCCCCCTTTTTTCCTCTTTTTGAATCCCCCCCTTCGGTAAATCGAGCACCACAGAGCGGCTTCGCCAGACCCGCAGCTCGTAAGCGCTTTTTTTTTTTCTTTCCCCTTTTTTTGGCGTTTTTCACTCTTGGCGGTTTTTTTTGCCGTGAAGAAGTTGAAGGGGAGGAGGACGGCGTGTTCCCCCCCCCTTTTTTTTTTCCTATTTTTATCTCAACCTTCCCACCTTGCGGTGATTCCCGATGGATGCGCGAAATTGTGCTTCTGAAAACGGCGGTCTTTTTTTTTTCCCCTTTCTTCTCTCAGCCTTTACCCCCCCCTTATGCTTTTTCCCCAACCGTCAGCGCTTCGTCGATTCGGAACCACGAATTCCGAAAATATTATGGGAGCCAGGATGCCTTTTCCCTTTTTTTTTCCCCCCTTTTGGTCTCTTCTTCTTCTCCTCCGTGCTCCATTTTCAAGAAGAGGGATTGTGAAGGCGGGAGAAGTGCTTCCCCTCTCCCCCTTCTCCCCTTTTTTTTTTTTTTCTTTTTTTTTTTCGTTTTTTTTTTTCCCCGAAGTCATCTTTAATTTATGGTACAGCTGTTCTCCGACCCGGCAGTTTTCCCTTTTTTTTTTCTTTTTCTTTCTTTTTTTTTTTTTTCCCTTTCCTCTTTGTAGTTTCCCCCTGTGGCGGATTTTCCAGGTGATTGGAAGTTAAAGCAGAAGTGTCGCCGGGGGTCTCCCCCGTGCTTTTTTCCCTTTTTTTTTCCCTTCTTTTTTTTCCCTTTCTTTTCCATTCCCCCCCACCCATGAAAACACAGCTTAGGATGTCGGGATCTTAAAGACAAGCTCATTCGAAAAGTCCTTTCCCCTTCTTTTTTTTTTTTCCCTTTTTTTTCCCCCTTCTTTTCCTCCCCTGGTGTTCCCTTTCCCCGAGTCAGCAGAGAGAACCGCTATTGGCCGGGAAAACTTCCCTTCCTTTTCCCTTTTTCCTTTCTCCCCCCAAGTGTCCACATTCCCCCCACCAGCGAAGGCGGGAACTTTGAGGTACTTGATGCGGCGTTTTTCCCCTTTCCCCACCTTCTCCTTTTTTCGTGGTTTGGTTTGGGGTGATGACGTGAGAGATTGGGAAAGGGAGATATATCTGATCCGCGCTCCTTTTTTTTCTTTCGGACGGGAAATGTGAAACCCTTCTTTCCCTTATTCTCTCCTTTTTTCCTTTTTCTCCTTTTTTTTCGGTTTCTTCTTTTTCCTGCGGCACGAAAACCGATAGAAAAGTTCTCGGCCTGTGTTCCTCTCCCCTTCTTCCCTTTTTTTTCCCGTTTTTTTCTTTCTTTGTGGCAGCCAGGCCAGTTCCTCTTTTTTGCCCGCCGGCGATCCTTTTTTTCCTTTTTCCTTTTCTTTTTCTCGTTCCGCCAGGATAAAAAGGATGGTGAGGAAGAGACATTCCCCCCCCCCCCCCTTTTTTTTTTTCCCTTTCCTTCCCTTTCTTCCAAAGGACCATAGAAATAGTCAAAGTAAGCGGCAACACTTTTTTTTTCCTTTTTTTTTTTTTTTTTTTCTTCCCCTCTTCCCCCGACCCTTCTCGTGGACGGGGTCGGCAGACGGGCAGATTACAAAAGTTGGGTAATCCTCCCCCCTTTTTCCCCCTCTCGGAAAAAACGTTCGGGAATAAGTTAGCCCTGATCTTGGCCAGATTTCTTTTTCCTTTTTTCTTTTTTCCTCTCTTCGTCTCCCTCCTTTTTTTTTTTTTTTTCTGGCCAATATTCAAGGGATAACGGATTTTTTTTCGGTTACTCACAATCTCACCGTTCGATGAGGACAGCAAAAAATAGGTTTTTTTTTTTTTTTTTCCCATTTTCCCCCCCCCCCTTCTTGCTGTAACGCGAGGGGAGACGCATGGGCTCTTCCCGTTTTCCCCGGTTTCCTTTTTTTTTTTTTTTCTTCCCCTTTTGCCCCCCTTTTTTTCCCTAACTGATTCTTTTTTTCCCCTTTTTTTCCTTTTATATTTCATGGCTATTTAACGAACCATCTTTTAATCCTTTCTTCCTTTTTTCCCTTTTTCTTCCCCTTTTTTCAGCTTTCCAAGCCTCATTTCTCGCGGGACGCGGAGGAAACTGGCTGGGCGCACACCTTCTTCCCTTTTTTCCTTCCTTTGTTTTTTTCTTTTTTTTCTGTGGGAATGGCTAGAACCAGGAGATGGACTTCGATCGGTTCGGCTTTCTCTTTCTCTCCTCCCCCCCTCTTCCATTTTTCCCTTTGTGTGAAAAAACCAATGAAGTCACGCTCTTGCCCTACCTTTTTTTTTTTTCCCCCCTCCCTCCTATTCTCTCGCGGGCGATTAAGGATGATAGGATTAGATCCCCCCCCCCCCCCCCCCCCCCCTTCTACCCCTCGCCGACAAATTTGCAATGAGCATTTCAATTCTTTTTCCCTTTTTTCCCTTCTTCAAGGTGGTTAGATCGAATTAAACCACTGCTCCTTTTTTTCCTTTTTTCTTTTCCTTTCTCAACCTTTTTTTTTCCTGCTGCCTCTTTGTAAGGCACGGAATTATTCGGAAACTGTTACCTGAATTTTTTCTTTTTTCTTTCCTCTTTTTTTTTTCCGTTTGGCCCCCCTCCCATCCGAAGCTGTTTTTTTCATTTTTGTGGAGGGATCCCCCTTTTTTTTTTTTCTCCCCCCCCCCCCCCCCTTTTTTCAACTTTTTTTTTTTCTCCCCCCCCGGCGGAAAACTGCGGCTTGACTTCAATCACCTGAAAAGAAAATCCGGCCCCCGTTTTCCCTTTTTTTTTTTTCCCCCCCCCCTTTTCCTTTTCTCCCCCTGGTCGGAAGAGAAACAGCTTTTGGTCCTTTTCCTCCCTGGATTGACTTCGGGTTCCACCAAACGCGCTACATCGCGGTTCCTTTTTTTCCCCTCCGATTGGTGTGGCGCTGCGCGGTTTTTTCCCCCTTTTTCCCTGTCTCTTTCCACCTCCTCCCCTGCGTGAACACACGGCAGTCGTGAATGTCGGCGCAGTTCTTTGTTTTTTTTTTTTTTCTCTTTTTTCTTTTTCCTCATCCCTTTCCTCCTGCAGGAGAAAGAAAAAAAGCCTCCGTTGGACCCAGCGTCTTTTTTTTTTTTTTCTTTTTTTCCCCTTTTCCCGAGTTCTATACTCCAATATTTCGCAGCAATCCAGCGGGGATACAGCAGTGGTTTGGATGGATTTTTTCCCCTCTTTTTTTCCCCCCCCCTCCCGAAACCCCCCCCCTTAAAATAGTTACCCAAACGCAGTCGCAGACTTTTTTCCCTTTTTCCCCCCCCCCCTTTTCCCCCCCCCGACCTTTTCCGGCCCATCAGGACGTTGGTGGGTGCACAAAAAATGCCGCGCCCTCGCCCCCCTTTTTTTTCCCTCTTTCTTCCCCATTCTTTTTTTTTGCTCGATTACCGCCGTTTTCTCGGAAAAAATGGTGGATTTACCACCACTCCCCTTTTTCTTTTTTTTTTTTTCCCCCCCCCTCCCCTCTTTCCGATTTTTCTTTCTCTCATCGATCTTCAAGTCGAAGCCGCGCGGCACTTAAAAAACGAGGAATTAATTACAAAAAAACTACGCCCCCCTCTCCTTTTTCCTTCTCCCTTTTTTTTTTTGAGGTTTTCCTTCCCCCCGCGTGTGTGAGCGGTTAACTTATTAATTGAATGTTTCGGGATTTTGGGGGTTTTTTTTCTTTCCCTTTCCCTTCCCTTCCCCTTTAACTTCTTCTAACCAGGAAAAGACGGGGGCACAGGGACCCGATAAATCTTCGGGCGCCCCCCTTTTTCTTTTTTTTTCTTCCCCCTCTCCCAGGTTTCTAGTGGACTGGGAAATTCACGCCGAAGAGTAGCCACGGCGACCGGGAATTCTTTTTATTTCCTTTTTTTTTTTTTTGGTTTGCCGGGATTTCGTCGGGTGAAAGGCGGCCCCCCCCTTTCGCTGATTCTCTTTTTTTTTTTTTTTTTCTTCCCTCTGTGCTTTTTTTTTCGGTCCTTGTGCCACACGGGCGGGTAGTCGAGCAAAAAAGATTTGAGGCCGGGTTTTTTTTTTTTTTTTTCTTCTTTTTTTTTTTTTCCGGTTTCTACTTTTTTCACCCGGGTTTGGCTTGGGGAACGTATAAAGGTCGTGAAATAGATATTCTCTTTTCCTCCTCCTTCCGTTTTTTTTTTTTTTCCCCCCCCTTTTTTCCCCAACTTTTTTTTTTCCTTTTTCATGAGGCTGCCCTTCGTTAAAAACAGTTTGTCCACAGGCGGATGCGGAAACCGGGCTCAGCTTGTTTGCTCGGACTACGCCCCTTTCTTCTTCCCCCCTTCTTCTTTTTTTTCGCCCTTTTTTTTTTCCTCGAAATCCCGGCCACCCGCGCAACCAGCGAAAGATATTCGCCACCCTCTCGTCGGCCTTTTTCCTTTTTTTTCTTTTCTTTCCTCCCCTCCCCCCTATTTTTTTCTCTTTTTTCCTTTCCTTGGGCGCCGGTATGGTTCGCGAAGGGATATCGGGGCCGGGGCCCGCTCTTCTTTTTTTTCCTTCTTCCCCCTTCCCTCTTTTCTCCCCCCCTCCCCCCTCGAATTCAAGTAATAAGTTAAGGCTCCACACGCCGGGTCCCTCCCCCTTTTTTTCTTTTTTCTCCCCCCCCTAGTCCTTCTCATTGCGGATTTTTTGTATGAAGGCCGCGGTTTTGTTCCTTTTTCCTTTTTTTTTTCTTTCCCCTTCGACTCCTTTTCCTTTTACCCTCGTCGCAGCAAAGAAGAGGCGTTAAGCGGTGCGGCAACTTTCTTTTTTTTTCTTCCCTCCCCCTAAGATCTCCCCTTCGCGCTTCGCCGCACCGCAGGCTAGAAGAGATGCTGCCGCGGCATTGTGCAACCCCTTTTTTTTTTCCTTTTTTTTTTTCTTTTTCCTTTGCTTTCCCCCCTCTTTTTATCTTTCCCTTTTTTTTTCTTGGCAGGGGTTTTGGGGAAAAACAGGCGTTTTTTTTTTTTTTTTTTTTTTCTTTTCTTTTTCATTGCTTTTCCCCTCTTTTTCTGTTTTTTGTTTTTTTTTTTTCAGTGGCGTGAAAAATATCCGCGCAGGTCAACTGTTGTCCTCCCTTTTTTCCTCTTCTTCTTTCCGAATTCCCTCCTTTTTATTTGGGAGGCCCAGCTGAATTGTGAATAGTCTAAAAAAAAACGAAATACCTTCCCCTTTTTTTTTTTTCATTTTCTAGACCCTCTTCCCCTCTCCTTTTGTGCAGGAGGAAGAAAGTGCGGCCGCGGCAGAGGACAACAATCTTTCGCGGTGCGCCGTGGTTTTCTTTTTTTTTTTTTCCCCCCTCTCTTTTTGTCTTTTCTGTTACCGCTGTGCTCGAAACAGGGAAAGGGGGCGCGGATCGGCAAACGGTTTTTTTTTCCCCTTTTTTTTTTTTTTTTTTTTCTTTTCCGGCCTTCCCCTTCATTTGATTGAAGTTCAAGCAAGCAGTTAGCACCAATTTTTTTTTTTTTCTTTTTCCCCTTTTTTTTTCCCCAAAAATAGGAAGGAAGGATAAGTGGTTTCCGTTTCTTTTTCCCCCTTTTTTCTTTCAAGGTTTCCCCCTCCCCCGGCTCCAGGCGAAAAGTATTTTCCATGCAATGTGAACTCCGCGACTCCCCCCTTTCCCCTTTTTTTTTTTCTCTGAGCCTTTCTTCCAACGTAAGGCGTCCAATTTTGAGGTAAAACGGCTACTCCTTTTTCCCTTCTCCCCTTTGAGATTTTTTCTTCTTTGATGAGCAGTGCAAATTTGTAGGAGGAGTTGATAACGGTAAAATAACATTTTTTCCCCTTCTTTTTCTTCCCCTATCTTTTTTTTTTTTTTCTTCCTTTCCCCCACTTCATTTGTTGTAAGGATTGGAGGGTGTGAAGTCAGTATGCTTCCTTCCTTTCCCCCTCCCCTTTTTTCACCTTTTTCAAAAATTTCTTCCTTTTCTTTGAGGGTGATAGGAAGGTGAATCTTGGTGTCTGCTTCCTCCCCCCCCCTCCTCCTCCCCCTTCCCCTTTCTTTTTCTTTTTTTCAGGTTGCCGGTGGAGTGGAGTGTAGGTGCGAAGGACAGTCATAGCGCTCTCTCCTTTTTCCTTTTTTTCCTCCTTTTTCTCCTTCGCTTTCCTCCTCCCCTCCCCTTTTTCTTCTTTTTTTCCCCCCTATACCCTTTCCCCTTCTTCTTGGAAAAAGGCGTCCTGGACGCGGGAAAAAAAGACCATCGAAAATCGGTCCCCTCCCTTCCCCCCCTTTTTTCCTCCCCTCCCAATGAGCGTTTGAAGGGCGGCAACCGGGCCTCTTTTCCCCCTTTTTGCTTTTTCTCCTTTTTGAGATTGTTAGTCACGAGAAAAACGTTTTCGGGGACTCGTTTCTCTTTCCTTTTCTCTTTTTCTTTTGATGTCCCTTTCCCACCCTTTCTGGCCACTATTCAAGGGACTAACGGAGTCCCGAACGTTTTCTCGTTCCTTTCCCCCCTTTTTTTTTTTTCCCACCCCCCTTTTTTTTTTAAATCTGCCGGGTCTGCGAAATTCTTAAACGCTCTTGGCTTGTACGTCCCCCTCTTTTTTTTTTTCTTTTTTTTGGTTCCTCCCTTCCTCCTTTTTTCCCGGAACGAGGGGAAATCACGGGTAGAAAATTTTTTCCCTTACCTCTTTCTTTTTTTTCTTCCCCTTTTCGCCTTCCTGCGCAACAAGAATCATTCTCGCTTTCTCTCTTTTTTTCCTTCCTTTTCCAATTTTTTTTTCTTTTGTTGTTCATTGGTAGGTTTGGTAATGGCTCGAACCAGGCGAGACTTCCCTCTTTTCCTTTTTTTTCTTTTTTTTTCCTTTTCCTTTGTCAACTTGGAAGGAACGAAAACAATGCCGTTCCCCTTCCTTCCCCCTTCTTTTTCTTTTCCTTTTTTTCCGAAACTTTTTCCAGGTCTCTGCGCGCGGATCAGGTCTTTTCTCCTTTTTCCTTAAACTTTTTTTCTTCCCCACAAACGCGCCGACAATTTGCCCTGCGCCTTCCCTTTCCTTTTTTTTTCCCCTTTTTAGGCCCCCCCCCCCCCCCCCTCTTGAGTATCGTGTGACCAGAAAAAGTGGGGACGCCAGTTCTTCTTCCCCTTCCCCCCCCCCCTTTTCCTGAACCTTTTCTTATTCGCCGGAGTAACATTGGGCAGGGGGAAATCCCCTTCCTCCTTTTTTTTTTTCCCCTTTTTTTTTTCTCCCCCTTTCGGTGGATTATTGTAACACCCCTCCCCTTCCCCCCCTCTCCGTTCCCCCCTAAAAAGGGTCGGTAGCCCCCCCCCCCCCTTTTCTTCTTTTTTGGTTTTCCCCTTTCTTCTCCTTGGGCCCCGCTACAAGTTTGCGGCAAAACCGGTTTTTCCCCCCTCTTTCCCCTTTCTTTTTTAGCCCTTTTTTTGGTCTCCCCCCCCCCTTCGCTACATCGGGAGAAGGGTGATGCCCCCCTTTCCCCCCCTCCTTCTCTTTTTTGGTGGCGCTGCGGCGGAGCAATGATCAGCCTGCAACAAAGCTTCTGCCCCCCTTGTCCCTTTTTTTTTTCTTCCCCCGTCTTCTTCTGAGTTCCGAGTTAGAAGTTATTTGCGTTGGTGGTAGACCCCCTCTTTTCCCCCCCCTTTTTTTCCTTTTTTCGATCCCCTCCGCTGACGTGGAAAAAGCTTAAGTTGGAAAAGGGGTTTTTTTTTTTTTTTTTTTCACGCTTTTCCCCCTTTTTGCCTCTTTTTCAGAAGCAAATATGTTCGCCGGCATCAGGGCGGTCTTCCGTTTTTTTTCCCTCCCTCTGTTTTCCCAAACCCTGCCCAAAGAAGCCCCCTCCCCCTTTTCTTCCCCCGGTCCCCCCCCCCCCCCCTCCCCGCCCATGACAAAAACGCCCCAGGACTTTCTTTCCCCTTTTTCTTTTTTCCTCCTCGAGATGCGGTTCCTTTCCTTTTTTTTTTTTTTCCGCCTTTCCCCCTGTTTTACTTTTTACCAACACGCACGTGCCGCACCCCCCCCCCCCCTTCTTTCCCTTTCTTTTTCCCCCCCCTCGAAGTCGGCTCTAGGACTTTGCTCGCTCACTTGCCATTTTTCCCTTTTTTACCTTCTTTTTCCCCCCTTCCTCCAAAAAAAAAATAGCATTCGACAGATATGCTGTCTTTCCTTTCCTTCCCCTTTTTTTCCCCTTTTTTCCTTTTCCCCTTATTCCTTGAAGGTTCGATTGCGGGGTGGAGTTTCTCGACTGGAATTACCTGCTTTCCTTTCCCTCCCCTTCCCCCCGTTCTCTTTTTCCCCCTGATAATTTCGGGCGAAAAAACATTTACGCGCCGTCAGGAACCCCTCTCCCTTCCCTTCTTTTTTCCGACGTTCTTCCTGGACCTCTTTTCTTTTTTCCAGACGAAGGAGGGTCCCCCCCTTCTCCTTCCTCTTCTCTGGATTTTTTTTTTTTCCCTGCGTAAAATCTGTCCCATTTGCGCTGATAAGAGGGCGCTTCGCGGATGATAATTAAGGCGAGGTCCTTCCCTTTTTCCCTCTTTTTCCTTTTTTCCCCCGGTTCTACGGGGCCCACCGGTTTGTCCGGACCGCAAGGTGGACACGGGATTTTACACGAAGTGTCCCCTTCCTCCCCCTCTCTTTTTTTTTCTGTTTTTTTTTCCCCTTTTCCCCCGTTTTCCTGAGATTTTCTTCCCCCCCCCCCTTTATACGTTCCCCCTCACAACTCGGTTAAAAACTTCGAAACAAACGCGCGGAATTTCGGCGGCTGCCCCTTTCGTTTTCCCCCTCCCCTGTTTTTTTTTTTTCCCCTTTTCTCACTTTTCTTTTTTTTTCCCCCGCCTTACTATTCATCCTCGAAAGCGGCCTTTATTAATAAGAGAAATGGGCGCTTGTTACCGGACGAAATCCCGTCCCCCTCCCTTCCCTCTTCCCCAGGGTCTTTTTTCCCCTTTCTTCCGCCATGCCACCCTTCCTATTTTCTATTTTTCTGAAGGCGGGCTTTATTTTTCCTCCTTTCTTCTTTTTCTTTCAGTTTTCTTTCCTTTCAGTGGTCAAATGTTCAGTATTCACAGGCAGAAATCACCCCCTCACCTTCCTCTTTTTCCCCTTGTCTACTCTTTTTCTTTTCTTCCCTGTTATCCGGCGGGAAGCCAAGCGATTCGGCGAATGCGGATTTTTTTTGTATGTCCTGCGCTTTCTTTCTTTTTTTTTTCTTCAGCTTTTCTCTTTTTCTCCCCATTTTATCGCGACTCGCGTTTAAGGCGAGGCAGCAAAGACGAGCGTTTCCACTGCGTTTTCTTCCCTTTCTAGCCTTCGGTTAATCGGAGCAAAACCAGAGAGCTTGCGCCGAAACGGGGCCTCTTCCCTCCTCTTCTTATTTTCCTTTTCTCCTCTTGTGCGTTTGTAATGTGCGGTCTTTGCCGTGAAAGCTTTAAGTTTTCTTTTCTCCTCCTTTCCCCCCCCTTCTTTCCTTCCCCCTCCTTCATTAATTTTTACTTTCTCACTCCCTCCCCCCCCTCAACCCTTCCTTGTCCCCCTCCACACCCCCCTCCACGCTCTCCCACCTTTCCCCCCCTCCTCTGTCTCCTCCAGCCCACCTACCCCCCATCTCCTTATCACCCTCTTACACCCCCACCTCGCCTCCTTCTTCCCCTTTTTTCTCTTTCTCCCTTCTTCCTTTACATATTCCCTCCCCAACACTTTCCCCCGGTGTGGGGAAAAAACAGGGCGGGCTCAGCTTCGGCTTTCTTTTTTTCTGCTCTTTTTTTTTTTCCTTTTGTGTGTGGCGTGAACATCTGCCCGCGCAAGGGTCAAATGCCGTATCCGCTCCCGTCTTTGGGTCCCTTCTGACGGCCGTTTTTCCTCCGCCTTGTTGGCAGCGGGCGAACACCCAAACGCCATTCCCCTTTTTTCCCTTTGGAGTTCTTTCCCCTCCCTCTCCATGTAAAGAGAGAGTTGGGCGTTGGCAGGGGCGGAAGAAGTGCGCCGCGCATCTCCCCCCCCCCCCTTTTGTAATTTTTTTTTTCCCCCCCTCCTTTTTTCCCTCCTTTATTTATGGTACCGCTGTTATAAGAACGGCAGCTGCTTTCTTTCCCCCTTTCAAAACTTTTTCTTTCCGTCTCCCGGCGGATTTTACCAAGGTGATTGAAGTCAAAGCAAGCCATTCTCCCCCCTTCCCCCTTTTGTAAACTTTCCTTTTTTTTCCGTTTTGTTGGTATCCCGCAAAATGAAAAAACAGCTTCGGATTGTCGGGGGATCTTCCAGACACCCTTCCTTCCCCCTTTTTTTTCCCTGGACCTTTTTTTTTCCCCCTCCCCCTCTTCAGCAGGGGAGAAGTCTTGGACGGAAAGTAAAGGCGGTTCCACTTTGCGGGTTCACCCCCTCTCCTCCCGTGACCTTCCTTGCTCCTTTTTGCGTCTTGATGCGAAGGGAAAATTTTGTCGGCGGTTTTTCTCCCCCCCTTCCCCCCCCCGCCTTTTTTTTTTTTTTTTCCCCCTTCTCCGCGCGGCAGAGACTGCTGAGTGGGAGGGTGTGGCCGTCAGTCTGCAGGCCGGAAGGGGGGTCCCCCCCCCTTTTTCCCCTCCCCCTATGTGGGCGGGAGCGGGGATCGGAAGGGTGAATCTTGTTGTCCCTGCGCCCTCCTCTCCTTCTAATTTCCCCCCCCTTTTTTTTCTTTTTTTTTCAGGTCCGTGGCGTGCTGTGTGAGCCAGGACAGTTCCTCGCCGCCGCGAGAATGCTTCCTTTTCCTCCTCCTTTTCCCTTTTCCCTTCGAACTTTTTTTTCGGGGAAAGAGCATGAAAAAGTAATAAACGTGATTTAACTCGTTCGGTACCCCTTTTACCAACTTTTCCCCCTTTTTCAAACACTCGCAAACACCGGTGAAGGGAAACGGGAGAGGCCAGGCCCTTTTCCTTTTTCAGACAGTGTCTTTTTCCCCTCCTTCAACACTAATTTTTGCTGTAAGCAGCGACCGGTGAGATTGTTAGTCACCTCTCCCCCCCTCTTTTCTCTTTAGCTTTTTTTTTTTTTTTCTTCTCTTTGAAGGCGACCAAGAATCTGGCCAATATCAGGGCTTTTTACCTTCTCCCTAATACCTTCTTCCCCTCCCCCCAAAAAAAAAAATAGGGTTCGATTTAGGATTACCAAAAATTTTGTAAATCTTCCCCTTTTTTTCTTTGATCTTTGTCTCCTCCTCTGTCTTCCTTTCCCGTTCGTAACCGTGGTTTGAGCTTTAATTTGAACGATTTCGATTGGTCTTTTTTTCCCCTCCCTCGATTTCTCCCCCCCTCCTTTTTCTTCCTTTTCGTTCGCGATCGCCATCTTTACTTGCCTTCCCACTTTCTCCCCTTTCTTCCTTCTTTATTGGTGCTCACACAGTCAACGCACGGGAAACCTGCAAAGCCTGGAAAGGGATGGTTTTTCCATTTTTCTTTTTTTCTTTTTTCCCTTCTGACTTTTTTTTTTCCCCCCCCCTGCTTCATTTTTTGCAATTGGAAAAACAAAATTGCCGTCACGCTCTTGGCCTACGCCCGTTTTTCTTCGCTTTTTTTTTTCCCTTCTTCTTGTGAGCACAATTTTCAAACTCTCACGGTCACACCATCGGGAACGATTAACTTTTTCCCCTTTCTCCCTTCCTTGCCTCCTTCCTCCACCATTCGCCTTCCGCGGTTGGAATTTAACGGTCTGTGAAGTGGTTCGAATTCCCCCTCTTGCAACTCCCTTTTCCCCCCCCCCCAGTGAATCGTTCTCCGGCGCTTGACCTCTTGTAGGCACGGAATATTTCGGAACCGTTCCCGTCTTTTTTTTTTTTTTTTTTCAAGGGGGTTCCTTTTTTTCCTCTCCCTCCCACTCCTGAAAGATTGTTTTTTTCATTTTGGCGGGGATGATACCCCACCAGCACGGAACCCCCCCCTTTTTTTTTTCCCCGTTTCCCCTTTTTTTTCTCCCTTTTTCTTCTTTGGCCTTTTCAATCACCTGGGAAAGCCGCGTGCGGCCTACACTCCCCCCTTGCCTTTCTCCAACCCAACCGGTTTGCAGATCGCGCTTGCCGGTCTGTTCCCCCCCTGGTTAAATAAATAAAAAGAGGCCCTCCTTTTTCCCCGCTTCTCCCCCCCCTTGGCGCAACGCGAAATCCCCGATTTTTTTCTTTTTCGGCACTTTCACGACTGCACCAAAAGCTCCTGCTTTGAAATGGAGTTTTTTCCCCCTTTCCCTCGACTTTTTTCCTTTTTTTTTTGGGTAGCACGGATTGCACAATTTCAGCTGGTCCCTTCCCTTTTTCTTCCCTTTTTTTTTCGCCTTTTTTTTTTTTTCTTTTCCTTTCCTTCAACGGAAAAAAGATCAGGGTGGACCAGCGGATGCGTTCTCCTTTTTTGGACCCTTTTCTTGCTTCTCCTTTTTTCCTCTTTTTCGCCGCAATCCAGACGGGAGTGAAGAAAGTGGTGATGGAGCACCTTCCCTCTTCTTCTTCCTTCAAACACACCTCCCCTCCCCCCCCTTTTTTTTTTCTTTAGTCGCAGCACTTAAAAAGCTTAACGGCAAAGGAAAAACCGCCCCTCCCCCCCCCTCCCCCCCTTTCTTCGGAAAATCCCCTTTTTTTTTTCTTTTTTTTTTTCGTCGAAAGCGCTCTGTTGTGCTAGATTAACGGGACTTTTTTTCCTTCCCCCCCCTGGTTGATTCCTCCCCCCCCTTTCCTTTTTCACTCCTCGGCATTTGCTGGCGAGGATTAACGCGAGTCTCTCTTATATTTTTTTCTTTTTTTTCAGAGAATTTCCCCTTCCTCCCCCTTTTTCCTCTCCAAAAACATTCAGCAATTAGAAGATCTGGATGGAT
>Ga0179593_1477323_pt1 | contig 13417 bp, 18 predicted proteins | sample CZODoug2_1_08_16_FD_185931 | JGI IMG/M metagenome (GOLD analysis project Ga0179593, IMG submission 185931) | Vadose zone soil fungal communities from Angelo Coast Range Reserve, California, USA - CZODoug2_1_08_16fungal (PacBio error correction) | ecosystem: Environmental > Terrestrial > Soil >... | reverse complement strand
TTTTGACCCCCCTTTGCTGGCGTGTTCGAGAAGTGTTTAGCTCCTACTTTTCCCTTTCATCTTCTCTTGTCTGCCCCATGAGGGCCCCTTCCAGCTTAAATGCCGGCCTCCTCATTCTTCCGTGCCTTTCCCTGAGTAACGGGTTCCTTCTCCCCCAGTACGTAATCTTTTTGTTCTCTTTTTTTTAAATTTTTTCCTTCCCCCTCCTCCCGGCCCTTCCAGTCGAACTTTTACTTTCCGTTTTACTTTTCGCAGAACTTCGTTCTTTTTCTGGATGTCCTCGCACCCCTTTTCCCCCAAACCTTTTTAATTTTACAGCGGAACCAACACCTTTCGAATTCCCTTTCCCTCCTCGCCCGGTCCCTCAACTCTTGCCACACACGGAGTCCTGCCCCTCTGGACGTTTCAATGCAAAACCCCCCAGTTCCTCCCCTTACCCCAGTCTCTTTACTGTCACCCGAAACCCCCCTCTCCCCTCTCCAAAGTCTCCCTTGTTCAGCCTTTTCACTTTAGTTGCTTCCTGAGGATCGATGAATTTCCCGCGAGGTCCCAACTCCATCCTTGCATTTCACTCAGGCCTCTGCTTACCCCCTTCCCTCCCTGACAACGGCATTTCTTGTAGTGAGAATGGAAGGTACCCCCTCACCTCCCCCCCTCCATACCCCCCTCCCCCCAAAACTGACTGCCCTTTTCCCACCCGTAGGAGCACGTCTCCCCTTCTCGGCGGTTTCCCCCTCCCATTTTTCCCTCTCGTGCCGTCTCGGAGATCGAATAACATTGCAAAGAGTCTCCCAAACCGGTTTCCAGTCCCAAGCTTTTGGCCGTCGTACTGTCGTCACCTGTGCTTCTTTTTCGGTTTTCCCCGATTCCCCTTTTGGACATCTCTTCCAGTAAAAATGTCCGCCACCTCCAACTCCGTTTTTAGCACCAGCCTGCACGATCTTTTGTTTCCCCTCCCCTTCCGCCTACTGTCAACTAAGCTATCACTCTCTACCTTTCTCACCACTTCGTCCATGTCTCTGTCCCGCTTCATTTGAACAACTCTTTTCTGGCCTCTTTCCGCTCAGCAACGGGCAGCAGTTTTTTCTAATCTGTCCGGACCCTGGGGCCCATTCAGTCTAACCTCCGTGCGAGCGCCCCTTTTTTTTTTGCCCAGGGGTCCCCTTGAAAAGGTACGCCTTCCCCTTTCCCCGTGGCGTTTTTGGCGTTTCCCCCCCCATTGGCCCCGGTTCTCGATCACCCCCGTCTCCTTACTTACCTCTTTCCGTCTAAGACCCTGGAAAAGAATTGTGTTCTCCATCTGGCCTGATTCCCACTTTGGAGACTCAGCAATCCGGACCCCTTCCCCCCGGCCCAATAGATTTTCTCCGCACAATCAATGGGCGACTTCCTTCCTATTTGATCCGGTTTACCTACCAACCACGGACATTCCCCCCTTCCCTTCCCCCTGATCCGGACTTTTTTGACTGTCCCACCTTAGAAGTAACCAGATAGAACAATTCACCACTGCGTACTTGCTTAAGTACCAACACTGTTTCTTATTAGCCTCCCTCGACGTCACTAAGTGCTCCACCGAGATTCCTTCTGTCGACGTTCTTCCCCCCGGTGAAGACTTACTCTTTTCCACTTCCCTACAGCATTTTGACTGGTTCCCACTTCTCTTGACTTTTCATCTATTTTCTCTTCTTTTGGTGTCCCTTCCTTTTCCATGCAAGTTAATCCATAGTCGCCTCTGGGATCTCTTTGAAAGCTTTTTAGTCTCTTGATGGGCCCCCTTTGATCCTCCTTCAGTCACTTGTTCTGAAGCTTTCTTGGGGTGGTTCCTTTTTTTTAACGCAGAATGCGACCCTTTTCCTAAGTGATCCCGTCATGCCCCTCCTCTTCACAACACTCCCCATTGATACGGAATTTGGTGGTACTTCTCTTCCCCAAGAGGTGACGTCAGATCCTAAGACCCTGTTCCCTATGGAGACCTTTCTCCAGATTGACTTCCACTGCAGCGGCTCTTTTTCCTAGAAGGTTGTCTCCCATTCTTTTCCTTTTACCCCCCCAGCACCGCGACGGCTCTTTTTTTGCCCTTCCGACCTTGTTTTCTTTCCCACAGGTTGCAGAGGACCATATGAACTGCGCCCAATGACCCCCACGGTACCTTGTGGTTCCTTCCCCCCTCCTTCTGTTTTCCCGTTCCTCCCGACCACGGCCTGCGGACCTTGCCGTCACAACTCCTTTTCCGGACGTCTAACCGATAAAATTCCTTTTCTAAGGGGGCAGTCGCTGTAATTTCGGAGCGACCGCGGAACCGACCCCTTGGCTATTCGGTTGTTCATCTAATCTCCCCCCCTCCTCTTGTTGTGGTTGAGAGTCTTGGCAACCTTTGTTTTCGGTGACCAGTTCTACCCTTCCGTCATACTCTTTCAAAGCCCCAACTGCCCCCGTCCCTGGAGACCGCGGGTTCTGGTATTTGCAGATTTTCCTGGACTCCTTCCGCCTTCCTTTTCCCGATTCGATTGCCCCGAAAGGCTGCTTGAATTTCCCCCCTCCCACGCCGTTTTTCCCCTTTACCTCTTTGTCGAGGGCCTCTTTTCCTCGGCAAAATGACCCGCCCTTCCCCGTGGGCACGTGTGCGGTTGCGTAGACATTCCCTGGGGCTGTGGTTGACCTACCCAACATCTGGTCCAACCCTTTTCTTTTTACCCCCTCGCGATGTAGATTGTTTATCTAGTGGGAATTAGAAAGTCTCTACAGTCCCCCCCGATCGTTCCTTAGTTGGAACTCTCGCGCTTTTTCCGCTGCGTTCTCGCTGTCGGTAGAAGTTTGGGACGGAAGTCACGTGCGTGTTTATCCAGTTGAGCCCCTTTTTTTTCCCCTGTCTGGTTACAGTCTCCGAAAAGGATGTCCCCCCCCCAACGGAACTTCCCCACGTCAGGACGGCCCTCTTTCCTTTGTCCCTTAAGACCCCTTTCCCACCGTGAAGAGTCCCTGACCGGCGAGATTTTTTTGCACGGGATTTTTCCTTCCCCTCACAAAAATAGATCCCATATCAGGAAATCCCCATTTCCTCCAGTTCACGCTACTATTGTAGTTAACTTTCATCGTTTTCCCCCGCACCGAACTTCTTCTCTTCCTTTCTGAGAACCGATTTTTGCAAAGTTGCTTGTCTGGCTCATCTCTTTCATTAGAATAGTTTTCCCTGTTTTTGATTCGATCTTTTTGTACGGGGCCTCCCATCTCTATCCGGATACCTTGTCAGTGAATCCTTTTTTTTCTTTTCTCCCCTTTCCGCCATGTAGTCGTGTCCAGTAGAGTCCCCCTCCCGCTCTATGTGACATTTGAGACTGCGCGTCTCCAACTTTTAGTTCCAGCTTGAGTTCCCACTTTGATCTTGCCCCTCCGAAAATGCTTTTTTTTTCTGGTCTTTTTTGGTATCTTTTTACGAACTTTTCGAATGGTTGGATCACCCCCTCCCGGAAGATGACGAGGGGGACTTTTACGCCGAAACTATTCCGTAGGTCTCCTCTGCGTGGCGTTTTTTCTCTCCCATGTGACCGGTTTCCCGTAAATTTGCTTGTAGTCAAAGCTGGCTTTTCCCTTTGAAGGCCAATGAGGTTGCGGCTGTTGGGTGGGGGGTGTTTTTTGGGGTGGGGATTGGGGGTGGCTTTTTCCTTCGGAAACCTGGTCCCTCTCGTAGCATCCTCCGGTTGTCGCCCCATTTCCCTTTGTAGTCCAGTATTTCTGTAGGTGCGTTGGACTCTTGCCCCCCCCCTCCTCCGTTGCTGATCGTGGCGGTTTGATGCCCCTTTTCCCTTTCTTTCCCTTCTGCCTCGCTGCCCAAGGTCGGTAGTTTAAACTCCCACCACTCTCTGTTCCGGTCAGGTTTCCTCCATTTTGTCAGGTCCAAGGCATACGGTCCACCTTTTTTTTTTTTGCTTTAATTGTCTCCGTGCCTCCTAGCGACCTCGTTCCTTTCTTCTTCCCCCCCCCCTCTCTTGCCCTTTCTTCATGCCCCGATGTTGGCCTTTGCTTTTGGTCCTTCCCCTTATTTTGGAAGTCCCGCCACCTTTGGCCTTTTGCACGAAACCTTTCCTTGGGGGAATGTAAATTCTATCTTTTCTTTTTAATAGGCTCTTGACAGACCAAGCATAGGTAATCCCCCCTTCTCCCCACTGTCCGGCGAGCTGATTGCCCCCAAGTTTGAACCTGACCCTTTTGTTGTTGGTCGGGGAATTTCCCAGCCACTTTTTTGGGATGCCCTTTGTGGCATTTTTGACCTCATCCCTCCTTCCTGTCAGAGACAGACTCCTTTTGTGCGACATGAAAAGGTACCCTCCCTTATTTTCCGTTCGTTTTTTTTCTTTTTTTTGTTCGATACCCCTTCCCTTTCCCTACAGTATTCAGGCTCTTCCTATCCCTGGCAACTAACGCTCCTTCTAAAGGGTTGCCTCCCCCCTTTTTTGGTTTCACGTGAAGTCTCCCGGTTATGTGAAGACTCTTTTTTCCCTCCACCCTCTTTCTTCTATTTTTCCTCGCCTTCCCCTTTTTTTTCTGTCTCATGACTGGCTTCACCAAGCCTGGAATTCACTCCCGTCTCCTGCCTCAAGCGAAATTTGAAGAAGAAGTGTTCCCCTTGGATCTCCGTATCCTCGAATAACTGCACGTGACCCACTATTGACCTTTCCTTTTATCAACACCCCAGTTCCTCGAAAGTAACTCCGCCTTTCTCCGCCTTTTACATGTACCCATTTTTTCTGTTCACCCAGGTAATGGATAGGTACCCACTGCGCTTCCAGGTCGAACTTTTTTTTTTTCCCCACCACCTTGCGAACAAAGGACCTTTTAGTTTCAGTTTTAGGTCAACCCCCTCTCTCCCCTGGACTTCCCTTGTGACGGCATCTATGAATTTTTTTTTCCAGTTCCTATTGAACGTGCTTCTTTTCTGCTGGTCCACAATTCACGCTTCATTATTCACCGGAAACTCCTTGCTTTCTTCAGCCCAAATGCCAGTCCCTTCTTAGTGAGACTAAGGTCAAACGTACCCGACGGTGAGGATCCGACACAGTCCAACTTACCCAATAGAGCACTTTCTCCACATGTCACTTCTTTCTCCGCCCCCAAGTTAAAGAGACTGGTATTTATCAACCTCCGGACTCTTATATCGATGCTTCAGGAATCTTCCTTGATTTAACCTTTCTCCCCTGGAACAGGGTTTACATATGAATCATTACCCCTGTCCGCCCTCCCTGACCCGTCCTCCCCTCCTCTTTGTTTCCCTTCAAGACTTGCCTCACCATTGACCGACAAAAGAAAAGAAGGTTCCTCCACCTTTCCCAAGCCAGCCCGATCGTGGTTCTTTCCTTTTTATCCAAATTCTTCCCTACGACGTTTACGAAGGCTTCGGACAAACTCCTTGTTCCGCCACCCTTTTTGTCCTGAAACTCTTAACGGACAGGACGATTGTCTACTTCTTCCCTTTCTCACGACCAGGGAGTTGCCTTTGGAGTTCTCTACCTCATTTTACCTTTTTTCCCTCTTGCCCATTCATAAAGAAAAGTCATCGAAGCTCTCTGGGCAGTTTTCTTCAATTACACAACCGTGCCGACTTTCCGTGGCTTTTTCTTTCTTACCCCCCCTGTCGGCCACCTGGGTGAGGACACGATCACCCAATTCCGTAAGCTCCCTTTCGGGCCGAGTCCGAGTCCCCAAAGAAGTTTTCTCGCCTTTGGGTACGCCTCAGCAATCTAGGGTCCTCTTCACTTTGAACTGGTCTTTCCGTCACCCCCATCTGATTAATTCCATACTTTGATTACCTCCAAAGGGTCCCAATTCGTCCCTTTCGCTACCCGTTGCCCCGATCTGGATGCTCCTTATATCACCGCTCCTGAGTCATAAAACCGCACAACCCCCCGCCCCCCCGGGAAAAGAAAGATCGTCTACAGAGACGGCCCCCGTGCTTTAGCTTAGGTTTTTTTTTTTTCCCCCACCCCCCCTGTAAAGATGTTCATAAAGAAGTTCCCCGGTTTCCCAGCTTTTGACCTGGACGTGTTTCAAGGGACCTACAGTTTCTTTCCTGAGCTTTTAAAAATGGTGCCTCAAGTATTCATCATTAGAGGTCGCTGACTGCTTAGGTCAAAAGTCATCCGCAATAGGCGCCTTTCGGTTCGGTTTTCTTGTTTTGCCTGACTTTTTCAGTGTCCGTATCCCATATCAGAGAGTACTCTTTTGTTTCCAGATTGGTTCCCCTTCTTTTCTGGCCCTCTCTCCTGACCTTTTACTCCTAAAGCCATTCCCAGCCTTTTAAGTTCTAACAGACATCTTTTTTCTACAGGAAAGACGTTTCCCTGCGCCAACCCCAATCTGGGAACTGACGTTTCCCCCTTTCCCTTGGTTCTGTCTCTTTCCGAAATTTGGTAATGCCATACCCTTTATCCATATAATCGTCAAGGAAGCCCTGAGGAACCGTTTCCCCTTTCCACTGGTGGATGGACACCCCTCCCTGCGAGAGGCTACGCGGACCTCACCACGTTCCTTGCCTTTCTACTCTGGAGGCACCTCGGAGACCCAAACCCCCCCCTTTCTGCGTGGGATTCATCCCTTGTGTATTGTTTTTTTTTTTTTTGACCGAATTCTTTTTCCCCACCGAAATAGCCCCTTCCCGTATTTCTCTTCCGTTTCCTCCCCCGCCATTGTCCACATATCCCTTTTTTTCTTTATCATTTTTTTTCTCGTTCATCGCTAGGAGCGAAACGTTACGACCCACTCCCCCCTTATGGCCTTGGGCAAGCTAAATCCCCTCTCCTCTTTGGTTTTTTCTATAGATATGTATCTTGGACAATCCATCTTTTTCTCCTAACGTTACTCTCCGACGTGAACCCGATGACGCTCAATTTTTTCTATGTCTCCCTCCTTCCCATTTCTCTTTGTCGTCAGGGACAGAAAACGATTTTCTCTTTCTCTCCCACGAAATTTTCGGGTGCTCCGGTAACTAACCGAAGAAAGTTTTGGTCGGCAAGCTTCTTTTCCCTGGCATAGCCCCGACGTGGGGACACTTCCCCCTTGTTCACGGGTTCTTTTTACGGTTAAAGCCGAATTAGACGTTGATGGTGGTTCCAAATAAACCCATTTGTCTTTTCCCCTTCTTCGAGCCGCTACTTGCATTCTTTTCTCGTCGGTCTGTCCTAAAACTTTTTCCTTTCAGATTTCAACCTTTCTTGATTTAGTAATTTGGAAGATAGAGTGTACCCTTCGTTCCTTTCTCCTGTTTGTTGAAGGCAGAGGAATAGTGTGAACTTCTTTTCAGACTTCATTCGACTCGGCAGCAAACGTGGGCCCCCCTGACCATCATCCCTTTCCCCTTGACGTGATTTGATATTGTAATATAGGAAACTCCATCTCTTGTGCCCCCGTCCCCCTGCCTCTTTCTTTTGATGACGGGTGCCCGAGTCATCACTATCTCCCCTCCTCGCTGCATCCTTCCTCTTGTCCATTTTTCCAAGATAAATCTTGTACTTGAACTCGTTCAGGGTTCTACCCTCGTTCTTTCAATTTCCCCATTTGCCACCAGAAACGAATCGCCCCGGTGTTCCTTCTGGCCCGTTCCCCCCTGCCTTTTGTTTTTATGACTTTCCCCTGTCAAATGTTTGTTTCCGAAGTTTTGGTGAGTGGCTGTTATCCTGATTGTTGGACGGAGAGGCCCCTCCACAGCTTTAACGAGTATTTTTGACCCCTTGAAGTTTCTTTTTTCGCGTCGTTCTCCCCCCCCTTTTTAGATGCCCTCAGTCGAGTGCCCAGTCCCTTTGCTATTCCCCCCCCTTTTGACAAATGACGGGGTCTGGCGGAGGTTTTTATTTTCTTTTCCCGATTGAGACCACTTCGTTGCTGGTCTCCCCGTGAGGTTTCCTTCTGTTGTTATGGTATAAAAATTGCCCGACATGCTTTGCAAACTTTTCTCCAGGACCTCCCCCCCTGCAAGGTAGGTGCAACCTTCTGCCCACTCCCTGAAATTGAAGGTTGAGTAGGCTTTTCGGTACTGAAGGGGCCCTTGTTGTCATTTTCCGTGTTCTTTCCCTCCCTTGCTGTACGTGGAATTGAAGATCGGGTGCTCCCCCCCTTCGCCACTCCTTATGTCCCCCCCCCCCTTTCAGCTTCTCTTTTCGTCTTACGGTTTCGTGCCCCCTTTCCGTTCTTGAGATTGGAAAGTCGTGAGTTTTAGGTGGATTTTCTCCCCCTCCCCACCCTCATCGTTGCTCGTGGTCCCTTTGAGAGTATTTGTTCAGGTGGGAGTAGTGGATGCAAGTTCCCGTCGGTGAAATCCCCTTGCCTTGCTTATCTTTTCTCCGAGGAACAATCTTTAACGTTTTGTTCACCCCCTTTTTTCTTTAGTCGCTGGCCCTTCTTTCCGTGCCGCACATAGCATCACGGTCCTTGACTTCCTTTTTCCCCTTTCGTCCTTTCGGAGTACCGAGATGGCGTCCCCTGCGTTTTTTTTGTGTTTTTTGGGTGGTTACGTTGGTCCCCTGTAACAGTTGGAAGTGTCGGAGGCCGCCCGTATTTTCAGTCCAGTTCACGACATACGTGCTGTCATTGTTTCCAGTAAATCCGAGGAGGGTCTGATGAATTCGGGCCGTTTTCGTTTACTACCACCAATCCCACATCAGTAGCATCGGCACTTTTAGTTCTTAAATGCAACGGCGTGCTCTACCCATTCCCTCTCCCCCTTTCCCGTGATAATTTGCTGAGAAGGTGGTTGTGTTGCATTGGCGAACCGTCCCAGAGATGCCTTTGATCCCCTCTTATCCGTGGTGGCCCTCCTTCCTAAACCTTTGTGTCGAGGTGAAGGTTTCTTTTTTTTTGTCGACTATTCCCCCGTTTTGCGTCATTCACCCTTCCTCGAGGTGGAGATCCAGAGCGAAAAAGCTTTTGTCTTGCGCGGCCGTCCTTTCTGTGGTTTCCGGCTGTCCTTCTTCCGGTGGCAGTTTTTTTCAACAAATCCTCTATGTTATCTTAAGTTCGAGAATGTGGCTCCTTTTTCCCCTCCTGGCTTCACCATTACAGCCTGCAAGCGTCTCAACAGTTGAATTTGAAGTTACCCGCCCATCCCCCTTTCCCCGTCCTCTGGAGAGCCTAGTTAACTGTGCGTGTGCCCCACATTTTTTCCCTTTACAGTCTACAAAAACACACGTCCCCTTACTCCCCCCCCGCCTTCGCACAAAACAACCTCTTTCTCCACAAAGGAGTACTTTCGGGCTCCAGGCTGACTTTCCGCCAATAACCCCCTTTGTTACCATTAAAGGCAAATTCTGGACAGTGTCAACGACCCCCATCTCAGAAGGCCTTTTTTAAATTTCTTCTCCGCATCTAGTCCCGGTTCAATTTCTGAATACTTCTGTATTAATTAGGTCAAGAACGGAGGGCTATTCATATAACTTTTTGACATCCCCAAGACAATGCATTATCGAGTGGCTCATGTCCCTGAAAACTCCGGGCGGCCCACAGGACAAGTTAAGGTCCCCATCTTCGTAGAAAACCCTGGCTCTTGTCGCTTTGAGTGTATCCCTCAGTAGGAGACGATTCTGACGGTCATCTCTGCCCGATCCCTACAACAACCGGGTTACCTTCCGGACCTTGACAAGTTTGCAGTTATTGAACCGACTATTTCTTTTGTAGTTCCCCCTCCTTCCCTTCAGCTATGACCCATGACCGAAAAAGTAGCAACCTTTCCCAAACGCGAATCAGACCCCTGGTCGCTGACCCACGGCATCCCTATGTCCTATGCTAGAACTAAACTTGCCCCTTTCACTGACGAGTTTTTCCCTAATGCGACCACTTTTTGGGCCGTCCATCGCACCCTCAGTGTCTTCAAAACCTCTCAGTTTTTCTCCGCCCTTGTATGGCCCGAACGGATTCCTTTTCAGCGGACTTCGTCCTATGGGCCATGTGTTTACGGGCAAAGTAGCCGCTTTCATTTGGGTTGCGTTTCACCCTTTCGTTACTGCAACCCCGATAAATGCCACCTCACGTTCGTTCGACTCCCCCCCTCAGTGTTATCAAGCTTCGCCTGGTCGAAGACTCTTAGACCAGTTGTTCCCGGCAATACCCCGGTCGTGCCTCACCTAATTTTAAGGCAACGACATTTTCTTTACCCCACACACACCCACGGAAAACCCTTCCCGTCTATCCCGGGCTTTTTTGATCTATTTCGACCCGGCTCTTCCCCCAAATCAGGCCGCTTCTTTCATCCATGAAACTTCAAAGATAGAACTCTAACAACGGCCACTCAGGCTCAATGCCGCTTTTCGTTCTTTTGAAGATGTCGATTCTCTTTCACGTGGAAGATTGACTCTTTTCCCCGTTAACATACAGATTTTTGAGCTCCTGAAAGGTTAAGGATTGCCAGTTGCAGAGGTAATAGATGTTTCTTTTTTTCTACTTTTCCACCCCAGTAATAACGACACATTTCGACCGGTAGGGGTTATTTAGGCTGATGGCTGGTGGTGATCGAGGCAAGTGCAGTCTTTCTTACCCTACGATGATTTTTTCCGGGGTGGTCCTTGATCCCCCGCCCGACTTGGACATTTCGCACGATCACCACACCCCACTTGATCTTCCGGATGTCCAAACATCCGACCTCGGTCCGCTAGCGGTCCAATCTACTACGATAAGCCCTTTTTCTGTCCCCTGACGAAAGGTGTCGCTTTTTTTAACCCTCTCCCCCCCCCCCCCGCATTCAGAACTTGCAGCGGATAGGACCAGATGGGTTGATGGCCACCAATGACCCTAGCGATTCTTCTATCGGCCACGACACGTTCGTCGGGTAATTGTGCCGATGGGCCCCCCCCCCATCTGAACGCGACACAAAGCAGTTGAGGAGGGGGTTGCTGCCTTCCCGACTCATTTCGTTGGCCCGAATCGACCCGGAAGAGTGTATTGTCCATTTCAGACCCTTTTCCCGACTTGAACAAGATCCAGCGTCCTCGACGTGGGTTTTGCGAGTCCTCTGGCAGTCGGAGAGAATTCCCCTTCACCCCCTAGGGCCGGGTTAAAGCGACTCCACTTCTCTAGGTTGTTGTTTGAGTAGACGTAGGGATTGAAAAAGGCCCCCCTCTTGGTATTTCCTTCCACGTTCGCTCAGCGTGCCCGAGCGAGACCTGACCGTATGATTTCGGTGAGAATTAAATGGAGACTTTCTCCCCAGTTTGATCGATTTCAAAAGACCTTGGAGGTTCTCTTTTCCACCAAAGCCCCCGAAGTGTTGAGTCGCTTTTTCCCTTTTCATATTGGCCTCGGCAAAATCATTTCCGCCCTTTTCGCCTGTCGTGGCCGTAGCCCCCCTCTCTGCCCGGTGTTGTCCATCCCCCCCCTTATGTCCAAAACTATCTGTTAATCGCCGCAAGTCTCCTTTTGTCTCTTCGTAGATTAGAAAACTTTCCCCGCCCCCTTCCCATGGCTATCGTCAGTATTTTTGCTCTTTCTTTTTTCTCTCTTCGTGACCTCCTGCAAGAGACGTGCGTGTGATGCCTGGAGGCGCTCCAGGCAAGGTAGTCATCCCCCTTTTTCGGGTCCACCCACGGACCCCTCTTCTCCGGTTTTTTTTTACCTGCGATTCCATTTTCCTCCCGGCAACTATCGGTCACATTGAAGAGTCCGCTTATCTCGTGAGCAGGGTGGAAGAGTCCTCCATCGTTTTCATTCTGAACTTTTCGCAACCCCCCCTCTCTTGTCCTCTGTAGGTGAACTTTCATTTTTTCCCTACCGGCAAACGTGCTTACTCTCCTTCCCAGGAAGAATCGCAAGCGTTGAGCTTTTTCCGTAGCTGTAGTCTTCGTCCTTGGCCCCTTTTTCTTCCCGCGTGAGTCTGTGCTTTTCTCTTGGTCAGAGAGGCACCCGTTGCCTCGGTCCCGAAGGATCTGGGCCTTCCTTTTTCCCAAGTTTTCGGTTGTTCACTCCCGCTCTTTCCTTGCCCAGTAGATTGGTCCCTATTGACGCCTTTTCCAAAAACCCCTGATGTAAGGTCTACGCTTCTGTTTTTCTAGTCCCAGCTGTGCCCCCCCCCCCCCCTTCCGGGCCACCCCCCCCCCCCCCCCCCCCCCCCGATCGGTCTTCGCCCTCCTTTCGGACGGAAGGCCTTTCGGTCCTCCATTTTGCCCCCGACGGGTGGCGCAGCCATCCACATCACGGAAAGCCCCTGCCTTTTGAAACATTTGACCTTTGCCCCTTCAACGGAGGTGCGGTCGATGCAGTGGCTTTGATCCTCCCCTTTTTTCGGTAAATTAAAAGTGCGTTAGTCACGCCCTTTCCTTTCCCTGGAAACTTCCCCTGCCGCGTCGCTTTTCCCCCCTATTTTCTTCAGCTTGATAGTAACTGAAAGCCAGGTTTGGCCGCCCAAGGTAAGTTAGTTTTCGATGAGTTTTTCACTTCATGTTTCTTTATTCTGACTCCCACAACAGCGAGTGTCTCTGTGCCCCCGTCTTGTCTGTGTTTTAACCTTTTACTATAGATACCCCCTTTCGGAGGGTTCCCGACCCCAATTAGGTTTGGTCCGGTAAGCGGAAACCTCTTGTCACTCCCTAATAGGTCACAAGGTTTTCGTTGTCCCCGTCGAATCCCCCTCGCGATTGCGTAATCGATTTCCGGCGTCCTTGTTTCGTCTGCTGGAAACTGTCGGAAGTCCGCTTCGGTTTCCTCCTTCCTTCTTTTTCCCCCCCCGGTAACAGTTCTTTGGATGGACATCTTTGGCGTAAGGTAAAGAAATCCTTGCCTTTTCCCTTTTTTCAGTTAATTAACTGCCGAGGATTTGGATGAACTTCCGCCCTGTCCGGTCAATCCCCCAGCTTTTCTCCCTCGGCACTGCCGGGCCTCAGATGATGAGGCTTGCAACCGTTGACTTCTTTGCTACTTTTTTCTTTTCCTCCAGACCCCTGGCCTTGGTAATGGCGCTTTTTGGGCCTGCGACAGTTGCCTTTTTCCGAGGGGCCCGTCCCCCCTTGACTCAGTTGGGGGACACTCATTTCCACAATGTAAGCCCTTTTCTTATGCCTTTTACTTTCTCTGACCTTGTTGTTCGCCTCTGTAACTTGCCGTCTTGTCCCTGTCCACATGCTCTGCTGGCGCCCCGAGGAAAAATTTCTGCTAAATTTCCCCGCGGCCGTCCCTTCCTCGGTCGGCCGTGCTTTCCCCCCTTCCTTGGGTGTGCGCAGGCAGTTCGTTCCCCCATCTCCTCTTTTCTCCCTCCGTTGTTGGCGCCCTCTTGAGTACCCTAAGCATGAGCGGGACTGACCCAGTTCGACAGGGACTCCGCGCACTGATTCTCCTTTCAAGGATCGCCGAGCCGCCGGGACCGTTTAAATGACCTAGTCTCTTTTCCCCCCCCCCCCCCTCCTAGAAACCCTCCTACAAAGAGCGTTTACATTGTAAACTCTAAACC
>Ga0179593_1386853_pt1 | contig 13417 bp, 9 predicted proteins | sample CZODoug2_1_08_16_FD_185931 | JGI IMG/M metagenome (GOLD analysis project Ga0179593, IMG submission 185931) | Vadose zone soil fungal communities from Angelo Coast Range Reserve, California, USA - CZODoug2_1_08_16fungal (PacBio error correction) | ecosystem: Environmental > Terrestrial > Soil >... | reverse complement strand
GCGCAACACCCCTTTTTTTCCCTTCCATGTCCAGCGGTATCCAGCATTGTGCTGGAGCAGTTTTGTTTTTTTTTACCTCGAAGCCCCTGGAAGTAATTTTTGCCAATGACAGGTCGGCTTCATCCTGAGGTCTGGACCTTTGCGGAGCATATCCCGATGTGTTCGCCCCTGTTGTCTGAAGGTTGTCGTAGAAACTCCTTTACAGAGGTGAAGAACTGGTCCACACGTTTTACACCTGGACTGCTCTCCGCCGCTCCCCCCGAGTTCTTAATCATCTCTGGTCACCTCGACGGCTCCGCCATTAGCTCACGGACGAGAGATTTCTTCTACCGCATCGCTGCCGGTACCGGCTGCTGGCACCAGCGCTCAGCCGTCTCTTGACTTCCCCCCTCCTTTAGTTTCATCTGGCTGGCCCGGTAGAATTTTATTTCCACCGATCGCTTCCGAAGACGAGCGCGCCCTGCGAGAGAGTGCAGGCTTCGCTTGTGTGGTGGTACAGTCCCACTGGGCCGCCCCCGTTTTCTATGGTCCCGACCCACGCAGTCATCCCACTGGACATTCGCCACTTTTTTTGGCAGTTGCGCGTTTACAGATCAGATTTTTCGAGTTTTCTTGAGACTGTAGCGGGCGATCTCTCCTTTGGCTGGCTGATCAGTGCAAAGCACTCCTGGAGCGATATTCCTCTTTGTTTCCACTGCTTTACCCGTGAGACGCGCACGTGGAAATTTTTTTCTGAAAGCCATGTCCCTGCCGCTAGCCCGTCCGTGTCTGTTATTTTACTTTTTTATAACAAGCGCGCGCAGACCTCTCCTACTTCATGGCTGATGCTCTGGTACCCCTCGCCGGAGTCGAAGTTGTTGCTCGACTGACTGCTATTCACGGTGGCAGGGTGTACCGACTAGCCTGAGTGGTGGTGACCCTTCCTATCGTTCTGTCCAGGCCCTTTTTCTTTTTTTTAGTCTTTGATAGTGGTCGCCAAAGAGGTACAAATTCTCTGTTCGAACACTTTTTTTCTGGCCCTTTTGTTTCAGGTCGGCCTCTCTCCCCCTAATCCCCTCCTCTTTCATTCATCTGCCATCCGTTTGACAAGGCCTTCTCCTCAGTCGGCCCTGCGAATGACGCTGTGTCGGCCTTTCCCTCCAGATGCGACGCCGGCCGTCACTAGGCTGACTAGTTCTTGCGGGGACAGCACTATCCCTTATGAAAGTGTTTAACTTTGCCTTTGCTGCCTCCTTTGTACGAAGATTGGCAACGGGCTCTAGCGCGCATCTCGCCGTCTTCGTTCACTCTTCTTTTCGTTCGCCGCCTTGTTTGTCTCGGACCCCCCTGCCTTGGCCTTTAACTGATTGCTGGTCGTGCCGTAGGCGGTCTCCTTTGCGGCTTTTTTTCTGTTTTGCACAAGCGCCTTCCCCCTCCCTCGGTGTTCTTTAGGACCTGTCCTTTGACATCGCCGCCCGGGCCGGCTTCTACACGGCAGCTCGCCCTTGTAACACCTCCTCCGGCCCTTCCCACCCAGCTTTTCCGATTCGAATCATGGCATTCCTTTTTAGTGACCACAGGCGCCGATCTGATTAGGCCCCCCATGTAGGGCGGCGATCGCTTTTTGTTTCTCTCCTTTTTTCGTCCCTCTGCACCGGCTTCTTTTAGAAGCGCGATGTTTTCGCGGTTGGTTGATTCCCGCTTGCTTTGCAGCGCCAGGTCTGCGTGTTCTGGCCACTCATCACTTTACCAGACTTGTCGAGGATCGCTTCTCGCACAAGCTCCCTCCATTCGGACGACCACGACTAGATTACGTTTTTTTTCGTGAAGCGCCGCCTTTTTCATATTCTAGTCTGATGAGTCGCCCGCGTTTTCATGTCTAGTGTGCGACTTCCCGATCTGTCCGCCTTGCTGCCTGCCCACCATAGGTGATCTCTCCAGACGACGCGAACGAGGATGTGTAGCTGGTTGGCGAATGTTTCCCCGTTCCCTTCTCCGACGCGCTCTTCTGCTTTCAAGTTTTGTGTGGTGAGAGAGCGTCTTCGTGCTTTTACTTCGGTACTCTTAATGGAGACTCCCAACTCGCGACCCCGCGGGATTCCTATTGTCGTCATCCTTGGGTGTTCATTGCTTCTTGGCGCGTTAAGTTCGGTCCCCGCTTCGTTTCACTCTCCCCTTCATTTCGGTAGCCGGCTGAGATGCACGGGGTATTTTTTTGAGTACTCACCACGTCCATGTCGATCTTTTTCGTGGCGTCGGCCTTTAGGTTCAATTTTCTGTTCGATCATGCTGATCCGACCTGCTATTGACTTTTTTTTCTGAGTAGGCACCGACGCCTTTTTTTCTTCAACCCTCTTTTCCTCCCCCACGCGCCAGCGCTTAGGCCTGATTTTCCTCGTTTCTAGTCGATGTCTAGTTCCAATCGTCATCCCCATTCGCGATCCGGTCCTGCCCTTGCCCTTCACTTTACGTCGTCCTTTTCGCGACATCTGATAATGATTTTCTCCCTTCCCCTCTTTTCTTTGGTGCACGGCGGTGGCCAAAGGCTCCGCTCCGTATCCGCGATTCGCCGTGATTTTGCTCTTTAGACAATCTCCCCTTTTTTTAATCCTAACAGACCTCCTTCGCGCGCTTTGTCCCCCCCCAAAGACGCCCTCCCTCCTTTTCCTGGGTGCTACGACCCCCATCGCGTCGAGTTGCACGGGCAATGGGTTTTTGTTTTTTCTCTTGACACACCGACGACCTCTGTTCATTCGCCCCATCCCGTCCCCCCCGATGCGTTATTGCATTCTTAGTCGTAATGGCCAGCATAAGTTCATTAGCATTCATCTTTTCCTCTGCCCGGCTTGGTCTCCCCTATCCGCCCTCGCGCCGCCGAGCTTTTGCGGTTTTCTGATTGGACGACGCGCGCTGCGCATCCTCTGGACTTACGGTGAGGCTCTGGCGCTGGGTGTCTGCGGCGTTCAGTCGGACTCACTTGATTCCTCTTCTGTCTTCTTCGTACAGCATGCTTGAGTCGCGAGGGGTCCACAAGACCCGCCGGAGCCAGTTGTTCATGGCTTGCGATGGGTATTGTAATCAGTCCACCGAGTTTCCCCCTCCCTTCGATAGTCTTCGTCCCCTAACTTGGCCGTAGGTCCCTCATTGGTGCCAAGCGCTTTGTAGAGCCGGTCTTGCAGCTCGCAGTTTCGTTCCCGACCAGTAGTCTCGAATATTTCTGGTAGTACTTTTTTCCCGTTTTGATGATCACTCACATCTCAACCGAGTTCTCGCTTCCGCCGGGCCGGAATTTTTCTTCCATTCGCGTTCCCGTGTTTTCCGTAGGTTTATCCGGTGAATGATAGTTGCGCCCCGTATTTCCCCCCCCCACCCACCCTGGGCCTGATCCAGAAGCCCGTGCTCTGAGATTTTCGTACTCCTCCTGTGAGGCACGTCACTCGCACCATTTTCCCGCGCGCAAAACTTCTCCGCCCCTTTCTTTTTTCTATGTTTTAAGGTTCTCATGCTCGGACGCCAGCGGGGTTTCCCCCCACCCACTCGGCGGCGCGAGAATTTCGAATGCCTTCGCATTGCGAAATCTCGTAGTTTTTCTTCCTCGGCCATTCTTTTTTCCTAAATTTTGCATCGTGAGTCTTCCAGCAGAGACCGCCTGAATTGTCAGTTTGTCTCTTGCTTCAAGGCAAGCTGGGCCATTTTTCCAGGTTTCCCGTGTTCAGTTCCTGGTTTTTTAACTCAATCTGGCAGTCGTAGTGGCTTCTGATCCGTTCTCGGTGCCCTCTTGAGTCTCATATCAATCGTTTTTTTCTTGCTTTTCGTGTCCCGTTTTATGCCGCTGTGTGGTCCCGCCGTTCCGAGCTCGTGACGCTTTGACGTTTAACGTCCCCGCCAGCCCTTCTTTTTTGCCGGCTCATCCCGGTTTTTCCGTCTTGTCCGGCGCAGCGACTCTGTTGTTTCCAACTTTCTGACCCCGTGGTCTTTTTTCACCTCGACGCGCTTTCCTGTGTCGCGTGGATTACCTTGGAGGGTGCCAGACCTTGACACCCGTTTTTGGGTTTCGCAACTCCTGGAAACCGGGGCCCCCCCGAATCCTCCTTGTTTTTTTGCCCCTTTGCGGTGCCCAGTCCTGTTTTTTTCATGGAATTCCCTCCTTTGGTCACCTGGCCGTACGTTTTCTTTTTTCTGCACTCGTCCCTCGGACGCGAATGGGCTCCATGCGTCGAAACGTCTTTTTACCTTTCAGCACTGGTCCAGAGAGACAGACACACTCAGGAAGACCAGAAGACGCATTCTTCTTAGTCAGACCCACAGCTCCGAGCCCCATCAGCTAAAGAGTACCGCACCCCCCCAAACAGAGAGAGTTCCTTCTTTCCTCCCACATCTGTCGCCCTACGCGGAATTGCGGCGATGATCTGAACTTTCTTTTGCCTTTACCGTTTTCCTCAATTATCACGCAACGTCCTGTAGCGTCCCCCAACTGCGACACGGCCTCGATGGCCCGACTGGGAGCTATAATTGAGATCCCTCTCCCGAAAAGTATCATCTTCCCGAATGCAATCGCGGTACTGCTTTTTCCCTTTATTTTTCTTTCACCCCAGCCACTTGCTTTTAGTCTTTAGCTTTTTGGCTAAAGCATGTCTCCCGGACGGATTGGTATTTTTTCTCCTCCTCTTTAAGTTTTGACAATGGACGTTTTTTCGTCTTTCCTCGCGCTGCCGACTCCACTCTGTGATTCGCGGTAGGAGCGAAGGGTCTGGTCGTTAGTTTTAGCCCCATTCCTAGCTCGCTAAGAAACTGCGTTTCATGCTTCCTTCTTCCCCCGTACGTTTTTTTTCCCGCCCTTTTACCCGAGTTCTATGATGATGGGTCTCGATTTTTTTGTCCGGTCCCCTATGAGAACAGGCTCTCTATTTCGTTCTCACCCGCGCTGCCCCGTTGCACTGGGCCTGTTTGTTTTTCCCTGCAATTTTCGCGGGCCGGACATCGTAGGTTTTTTTTCTGTTTGCCTCATCAAGTACTCTATGCCACCGTGAATGGCTCTTCGCCCGAACGCGTCTCGAACTGCTTTTGTTTCATGCCCTTTTCCGTAAACCCCATGCGCGTGTGCGGACCGTCCCCCTGTGCCGCGGTATTATCTTTCACGATAACTCATTCCAACAAGGCGCCTTCTCGTTATTTGAGCGCTTTAAAGACGCTGGCGAGTTCTGCCCTGAAGTTTCTCTCGGCCTGCGGGCTCCTTGCCACTCTACTGGCGCGCTACTACTCGCTTTTTTGATATTCAACCACTGCGACGCGCCCGTGGAATTCCGCCCTCCCGCTTCTCCTTTGACTTCCCTTTTTCGATGGAGAGCTGTTCTCCCCCCCCCCTTCTGACCCGCCTACCTCGTTCCATGTAGTCTGGTTTCCAGGAAGAGACGGAGTTTCTGTCTCCTCTTCATTTTCTCCGCACCTCTATCACGCGGAAGGCTCTTGGCAAAGTTAACTCCTTTTCTGACCTGGTTGTGGACTTTATTTTTCTCGCCTCGTGATTGGCTTTGCTACAATGCCCGTGGTCTTGTCCCACCCTTTGCTCAGATGTTTTTTGGCCTCCGAGCGCACATTTTTGGCTTGAAGATATTCCTGTCCCTCCTTTTGCTCGCCAGGCTGAACAAGTGCCTCCTTCCCCACCCTCCGGTGCTCCTGAGCTCGGTTTCTGCAGTGCGCCTCCGCCTCCCCTCAGGGCTGCGGAGCTCACAGTCCGTCTCCCTATGCAGTAGCTTCTCCTTGAAGGATTGGCATGCGCTGACGAATAAGGGGGGCTATTCGCTTTTTGGCCGAAGTCGCTTATTTTTTTTCCCCCCAGGCCCTGTTTCCTGAGTGGTGGCTCGACCACCCCTTTCCGCGATTGTCGTACCGTCGGCGGCCGGCGATTTTTTTCTTTTCCCAGCGCCTGCTCCTTGGTCTTGAGGATGACCCTGTAATGCTCCGACCGCCCTTTGGCGATCGGATCCCTGACCCGGCATTCGCCTTGGCCACCTCGACGGGCTCCGTTTGCCCACAGTCCCCCCGTTTTTTCCCCCGGTCGCACCTCCCTGATCATCATCTAGCGAATGGTTTGTCCGCCCTTTTCCCTTTTTTTTTGATGATCGTGGCTTGGTGATGCCCTGCTCGACATCGCATTGCCCCCCCTTTTTTGATCGCCTCCTCCTGATGGCGCGGTTGTGGTTCCCTCTTTCCTTTTTTGAATACCCTCCTATTTCTCTTTTTTACTAAGATCTGCCCGATTTTTTTCCCCGCAGATGTCGCGGTCGATCTTTCTCGCACATCCCTTTCTCCCCTCAGGGAGTCCAAGAAGAGATGTTCGTGTATCGAAGACGTCCTCTCTTCTCTACCGTACGTCTTGCCGCGGCCGCGTTTTTTTTTTCACGTTTGAGCTCTTCCATGTCGTGATCTCTTGACCCTCTTCCTTCCATACTTGAATGCTTGATGTTGAGGTTGCTTTCTCCGTCTCTCTTTCAGTCGAGTCCGATTATCTCTCTTTTTCTCCTCCTGTGTGTATCTCTCTGCTTTTCCATTCCTTTTCTTTCATCGGCACGATGAATGCGTCGGGCAACCTTCCCATCCGGGGCTTCGCGTTTAGCCTTATCTCCTTGGGGAATTCCTCCAGCGTCTTCTCTGGCGCTGTTCCTTCGTCTCCGCGAAGTTTGCCCCGCCTGCGGCCGCGGCTCCGCCGCGCGATATCGGATGCCGTTTGGTCGTTCATCTCTCCCCAGAAATGTTCTATGTCGTGGCGTCGGCGAGGGTTTAAATTTTTTTTCCCCTTGCTCTTTTTATTTTTATTACCACCCGACATAGGCGGGGTCGAGTGCCTGGCGTAGTAGGAAGCCGTCCAATCCCGAAGATAGTCCACGCATTTCAACAACAAAAAGCTCCCTTCGTTAGTTCCTCTCTGGACTTGCTTGTGGGTCCCCCGAGTTACCTCGAATTTCCCCCATCATCCCCGTTCTCAAGCCGTGGAACCATCCCCCTTGTTTTTTTTCCGCGTCAATTCTCATTTCCTTCTGCCCCCCGATGTTCTGTTGGGCACTGCTGCCCTTCGTGGTAGCAAGTGTCTTTTTTCTTTTTTCGACCTCTCCTCTTCCAAGGGCTTTCCCTATTTCGTCCCTGAGCCCCTTTTTACTTAACCTCGGAGGCTGCCGCTGGCCACATCAACAAACAAGCGGCGGCAGTCCTTGACACTCGCGTCGAGGTGTTGCGCCAAGGTTCCTTGTCGCCTTTTCAACCTTTGTTTCTCTGATTCTGAAGTCGGACTCGAAGCGGCCCGCCTTCAGTCTCTATCACCTGTTGCCTTTGTCGCCTGCTCAGCGCACCTCAGTTCACGGATAGCCAGAATTCCAGATGCGGGTTTTTTTTCCTTACCGCGTCCATTCCCTAGGTCTGCCGGTAGGGCGGCTTTTCTTTCTTCCCCCCCCTCCGCTCCTGATTTCTGTTTGTTTATGTCGGATTTGATGGATATGGGTGTTAGTCGGGGCGCTTCATCTTTTTTTATGACACATAGCTGCAGCAGAGATAGTCGCTACCCCCCCCCCCTCCTTCTTTTTCTCTGACTTTCCACCATGACGCGGAGTGCCATGTTTGTTCATTCTCCGGGGATCGCATTTCTCCCTGGATCTTCTTTTCTTCTGGCCAGCAATTGCCTTGTCTTTTCCGATGGGCCCTTTTTCCGAGATACTCTGGTCGGCGCATCCTCTTGATCAGGCGACGAGTACCAGAGTCTTTTATCTTTTTCTTGGCGCGTCCCCCCTTGTTTCGTCGGACTTGTCTGCTCCCACTTCCCCCCATGACTAACCGGATCTTTCTTCCGTTTAGTTCAGGCCAAGAACCTTAAATTGTTTCGTCGCCTTGATCGTCAGTCGATCTCCGCTTATTTGCTCTGGCGTCCTTCCCCCCTGAAGCGCTGATCTCCGCGCCGTCAGGGCACCCTCAACCTACCCCCCCAACTCTCGGTTCCCTCTCTCCAAACTGTTCCTTTGCTTTCGGCCTTGATGACTTGCTAGTAGTTTTTACCAGTATTTCAATGAAGCGCCCCGAGTGGCTGTCCCCACCACGGGTCTTCCCGCGCGTCCAGTTGCCTGAAAAATTCTATCGCTGTTTCTCGTTTCTTGCTCCCCGGTCCCCTTCCCTTGTTTCCATACACTCTACTCCGTGGCCCTCTGCAATCTTCACGCAGAATGGCTGTGCTAGCTTCCAGGCTCGGTGCCCGTCCAGAGGTCCGGGCAGCGTCCCCCCCTTGTTCTTTTATCCCTCCAAATCGTCCCCTGGCAGTTCCGCAGTGGACTGTCTTTCTAGGTGCCCCCTATTGGGATCAGAGAACTGGGTTGTTTCGTATTCCATGTGTTATAAGCTTTTGGGACTGTTTCCTCCTCTCTGTGACAGCGTTGCTAACGCGGCGCATAACATTCGCGTTTTTTCCCTTCGACGCCCGTTGTCCGCATTTCGAGCGGGCTTCTTCTTTCAAAGTACGGGCAGGGCTCGTCCCACAGCGAACCGCGCCTTTCCGTTTGGGTACCCTTCCGTTTATTACGTAGCCCTTACGAAGACGCCAAGCCAGTTTTTTCGCAATCAAGACTGGCCCACGCGACGACCCCCTAGCCCTTGATTTCTTCTTTTTTCGGGGGAAGGGGACGTGGTCTTTCTTGGCACTTTTTCCCCAGCTTTCGCGGCTTTTTTTTTCCTTCGCACTCGGACGCGGCGAGCTCGGGGATTGTACCCGTCGCCCGGAAAGTCGAGTCTTTTTCCCTATCATCTCGGCCATTTCTGTTTTCCCCTCTTTTTCTTTGTCATCTCTTTTTCTGTGTGACGACTCCTTCCAGCCCCATGGCCGCCCGGCTTGCCCTGAGATGATCTTTGCCCCAGCTCCACTTCAGGAGCATTTTTGTTACAATGAGCCCCCCCTCCAATTCGCTTCGAGGCGCCCCACCCTCGACCCCGTGTGCCTGAGGCCGTTGAGCCCTGGAGCGAACGACACAGATCCCTCCCTTTTTTCCATCCGAAATAGCGGCTTATTTTTTCGCGCGTTGCATTTCTTTTCATGACGCACCCCCTTTCGGCTTCTTTCTGTCCCCTGTTCCCTCGGTATCCGTGCTCCCGGTACGGCGACAACGCGGGGTGCGGGTTACTCGCAGAATTTCATTCCGTTTTACCCCTCAAGAGTCTTCCTTTTCGTCCGGTCTTTTTATCCAACGATTTTTTGTCCTACGCCCGAATGTTTTTTTCTGCGCGTGGCGTCCGGCATTTCTCTGCTCTGTTTCATCCGCAGGTTCCCCACACCTTCTGTTAAACTGGACTACTCTCTGACTCAGACCACCCCGAGTTCTCTGATCTTGGGGAACCTTGACTGCTTTTTTTTTACTTCTGCGAACGGCCGCGAGTTTCTACCACGCACCTCCCCTTGCCTGGATCTGGGGGAATGGCACCCCGCGCTGCCCTGAAGAGTCTCTTCCGCATTTTTCGGGCGTGCACTGACCCCTTCGGAGAGCCCATCTTTATTGCCACTGATTTCGCTGTCGACCTCGTTCCCATTCGAGAATTGTGCAGGCACTGGCGTAGTCCTTGCCGTTTTTTGGACAGTACACTTGGTTCCGGAGTACGGGACGACTGAGGCAATCCCCTTGCGAGTTCTGCGTGATTCCTCTTTCCCTAGCTTTAAAGCGTCTTGGAGCTTGAGTATCTGCGGCCGACCTCCCTGCCTTCTTCCTTGATCCTCCACGGCCTAATGGATTTCCGCTCGTAACTTCCGTCTACGACGCGCCACAGGATTTCTTCTTGCCCTGACATGGGAAGCGAGAACGGGTTGATCATTTTGGGTTCTTTATCCTCACACGCAGCGACGCCCCCTCCTCCTCTCCTAATGATGGCTGTGGTAACGATAGCCCTTAGTCGAATGGGCGGCTGCTGTCTCCCGCCCCTCTTTAGCTCGTCAATGGCGTGAGCATATGAGCCGGACTGACGCCACACTAGCCTTCGACGCTTTGGTTCCCCCCGACCCGTGGTTGACTCAACCGCGCGGTCTGGGGGACACTCGCCCTCGTATGATCATTTTTTGCGGTCGAATCTCTCCGCTTTCCCCGGATTTTCTGCTGAAGCGAGCCTACCTTCCAAACCCAGCGCGATCGTCCGGCCAGGGTGATCCCTTCAGCCGGTTTTCCCCCCCCCCCCCCCCCCCCCCCTCGGCCAGCAAGAGCCGCCTCTACCTCGGCCGCCGACCGGCGTTTTTTGAGTTGTTTTTAAGCCCCGTCCCGATTTAGCTGTGCACGTAGGATGCGCCATAGAATGGGACACACAGGTGCCCTTGAGTCATCTGTGGCCTAACCGTCCTTCAGGATCGCCGGTCCTTTTTTGTCTTGCCCATTGCCCTGCGCCCCTCGACGCGATGTTGTGTAGACGTAGGCGCGCCGGCTTTTTTTTTTTTTCTGTGGCACAGTTGCGCGGGTTCTTGTTTTGAACCTGGCGCTGTCGACCTCGTTATTTGTGTCTGAGGATTCGTACGGCATCGCCTTGTCCACCTCTTCGGGCCTCCGTTCAAAGCCAGATTTTCACCTTGAAATCATGGTATCACAGGTTCGCTCCCCTTCTTTCGATCCTTTTGAGCCAATGGTTTGAGTTCGGATCGCGGTTGGTTCTCGATCTTAACACTCGCCACTCGCCCCGGCGTCGCGCTCGATGGTTCGTTGGTTTCCGTACTTCTTCTTTTTTTGCCAAGCCAGACCGGCGTGCGGTGCTTACTATTTATCAGGAGCGGCGAACGCCTTCTTTCCTGCGGTTTCGATCCGACCAGCGGTTATCATTGGCACGCCACGAGTAGAATTGTGTCTCTACTGGAAGCCCCACGACCACAGGTACTCTGACTAGCTATCGTCCGTTCTTTTTGGCGGCTGGGGCACCCGTCGGAGAAGCCCGTATTCCCTTTTTCGGCCTGCCCCATCGGATGACGAACCCACTTTTCCGCCGCTAATCGGCTGGGTCGTTAGGTTCTACGTGACAAGACTTGCCATGATTTCGTACGGCGCAGAAGAATAATCTTTATTTACCTCCAAGTGTTGTTTTGAGAGCTATTGTCTTCGGTCCTTCCTCACAGTTCAAGCTGAATTTGGTACCCCAAATAGCGAACAATCCGCGGGATCTAGTTTCCCAGATGTTTTAGATCTCTTTTTTCAGTGACAGGGGCGGATCTGGGACTTTTCCTTTGTTTCAGGTTTTGCCCTCCGCATCCAGCGTCTTTCATTTTCCTTGGATATCGTGCGTTCTTCGCATTCTCTGCCATACCCGCAAGTGTCTTCTCGTTTGGCGTCGGCCGAGCTTGTTCCCTTTTTTCCCCTCTTTTTGGGGTGGTTCCTCGAAGCCGATCGACCCCTGAAATTTTTTGCAGGCGGTCTCTGCCGCTGTTTGCCTATCTTTTGGTACCCCGCTACGCCCCCGTGGCCTATAGGCTTCAACCGCCGATTCTTCCCCACCCCCCGATCACATCGGCGCGCCCCTCTCCATGGCGAAGTTCTGGCGATTTTCGTGCAGATCCATCACCAGGCTCCCTTCTGGCCCGTGCCCTCCCTGCTACATAATCTCCGCGTTTTTTCTTTTTCGCGACCCTTGGTATGTATGACTTACCTTGTTTTGTTTGGGTCCGGCCGGCGTCGAGGTTCGACAAAGGCGATCTTCCGGGTCCTTCCTTTAATCCTGAGTCGGGCTCCGACCGAGCATGGTCCACTGAGACCGGCATGCCGTTTTTTTTTGTTCCCACCTCAACCTCTCCTCGACTGGATACGACCAGAGCGTCTAGGGCGACTTTGTGCCCTTGCGATTCTGTACAACCGCGGACCCTCTTTCTCCGCCGAGTGTCCCAAGTTGCGCAATTGTTGCCCTTCCGGCAGAGCTATCTAATCTTTCTAAGAGCGCCTGACTTCATCGATTGCGGTGCTGCTCAAAAGGCCTCGTTTCGTTGCACGGTGGAGGGCGCTCTTGTCTGCGAGCGCGCCCGTGGCTGACTGCGGGCGGACGGTGAGTGATTTTTTTGCTTTACTCTGTCGTCTTTGGGCCCTCTTCGGGTGCGCAAATCTGCATTTCCTTTGAGATTGTCCGACCGACAGGCATGATCACGTTTCCTCCTTCCCTCCCATCTTGCGGTGCAATGTTCATGCTGCGCCCTTTTTGACAATATTCCGCGTCGAAGGCGATAGTAGCATCCGGGGTCATACGTTCCGCGCTTTTTTACTGAGCTCCCTCGTGTCTGAGCTGTCGTGTCCGCTCAGTAGAGGCGATCCGTTTTTTCCCCTCGCAATCGCCACCTGTAGGCGATTTGGTCCCTGTTATTCCAGCTATCCCCAATCGATCAACCGGACGTTATCGCGTCTTTTTTGACTTCAGTTAAATTCCACGTTGCGTGCCTTTTCTCTTTGTTTTTTTTGGTCGCGGCTTTAATGTTTGAGATCGTCGGCCGTTGGGACCTGATCAGCGCTTATAGAGATAGCTGCCGTTCGCTTTTTTCACGGAAATCGCGCCACCTTTCCTCTTCCCTGCCATCTCGGCCGCTAAATCGGACTTTAAGCGAAGGGTTGAGACTGGCCAAGGGTATGGCCAGTCCGACGAAAGTACAAGCCTCCAGAGGACTGTCCCGCACACGAGGATTTTTCCAATCTTCGCGTGGCCCTTGCCACTTGCAGTTCTTATCCGTTTGTAAGCGGCACAGTTTCACCTTAACCTTTTCCCCTTGAGTGGCTTCCAGCAGTAGATGCAACTCGTCATTTTTCTGTGGCCTCCTCCGTCCCTTCAGGCCTCGCAGTTTGACAGTCGCGGTTCTTGGGCCGAGAGGTGAGGTCGAACGAAATCTTTGCCTTTCTAAGTTGACCCGTCCTTGTTTCGTTGTCAACTCGTGAGTTATCCTTCCCCGGTGTGTCTGGCGCTGTCTCGTTCTTCAGTGGAGCCGCAGGTGTGGCCCTTTCCGTTTCTTAAGTGATTCTTTTCCGCTCCGTGTGGCTGTGAAATACCGTGTTTCCGGGACCGGCGATCGAGGTCCATGTTTTTCCTGCCGAGCGCGGCCAGCGACTCTTCTTGTATATCCCAAAAATACCCCAGTTTATTGTCCCAAAACCCTCGACCCGCGATGCCGTCGGAAATGAGGGATTATTTCCTGGGTGAAGAAGACCCAGATCGGGTTTTCGCAATCAAAGAAATGGCTCGGCCCCGGTCCACCAAAATTAGCGCTCAGGTCTTTTGCGTCAGGTTGAGGTGGCAACATTCTGTTCCAGATCAGTGAATCCTCCAACACTGCCTCCTTTTGGCACTTGTTTAGACTGGGGGGATTTCGCACTCGGGCGTAGATTTGGCTCATGGGCGACCAACTGCCCTTTTTTCCTCGTCGCTGGTCATAGATCCAATCTCCTTTCTTACGCCTCGTGAGGAAGATGGA
>Ga0179593_1268943_pt1 | contig 13418 bp, 14 predicted proteins | sample CZODoug2_1_08_16_FD_185931 | JGI IMG/M metagenome (GOLD analysis project Ga0179593, IMG submission 185931) | Vadose zone soil fungal communities from Angelo Coast Range Reserve, California, USA - CZODoug2_1_08_16fungal (PacBio error correction) | ecosystem: Environmental > Terrestrial > Soil >... | reverse complement strand
TTCCTCTCCGCCTATCATTGATGTGCCTTTTCTTTTGCCCCCCGAGCAGGGTACCTGGCAGCTTTTCTTGAGTGCCCCCCTGGGAGGTTTAAGCCACTCTGCTGATATTTCGCAGATTCATTCTCGTTTACTGCGATTTTCAGGGTCGATTGCCCCTATTCTCCTGGGCGCTCAACTTGGTTTTCTTCGATTATGCTTCTGCCGATTTTACCTTTCCTCATCATTGGAGCTTTTTAGAAACTCTTCCCTCCCCCGCTGTGGGGCTCATTCCTTCCCTCCCCGGCCTCTTCTTTTTCTGTTAGTCCTAGAAAAGCATTCCCCCTGCTCTAGAGTTATTTCCCCCCACACTTTCTTTACTGCGCTGATGAGCGTTTACTTCCCGTTTATATTGTATCGAACAGATGTTTTTAACTTTCGTTTCTCTCGAAGGTTTTTTTGCATTGGTTTTCCACAAAACTTTTGACAGTCTTGGGATGCAGCGTCACGACATCTGAAAGATCGCCCCCTTTTTCGAATGTTCATGGCATTTCTGTTTCTATGTTTTTTGAACTACTGCCCCCGAACAAGTCTCGGCTCAAACTGATGGTCAAAATCGCGCTATTTCTTTGCCATCTTTCCGAGTACGTTTCTTGGCTGAACCTTGGGCTTGCCTCCGATCGTCGCGGGCACCTCGCTGTATCTCTCTGCCCTGTGAAGCCTATGGTTTCTCTTTTCCGGGTTTTTGATCTCTTGTGTTGAGGCCTTGACCCTCTCACGGTTCGAGTAACTACACCAGTCTCCTTTTCCCCCTTTCCCATGGTGCGTGGGCATTTCTTCCCGTTTTCCCCCTCTGCCTCTTGGTTTCCTTGTTGAGCTTGTCTACTTGCAATGCCTGTTAGTGGACCACCCACCACCGCGTTGTACCCATGTCTTCCCCTTCTCTTTTTCTCCCCCCTAAGGTCGTCTTTCCTTCCAAATTTCCCGGACCCCAGCCGTTTATCCTGAATCTTGACTTCTTCAACTGTTTTCCTCGTCCCCCTGTTTGGCGTCATTCCTTGCCGTCCAGTTTTCCCCATGGGATAATCGCTCGTGAAAGGGTATTTGGCAGTGGGGTCCATTCCGATCATGTTGAAGTCGCGGAGCCAGGAAATAGGTTCTTTCATGACATTTAGTGAGCCCCCTCTGTGTCGCCTGCCTCGCGTACAATCATTTGATAGCTCTGAACGGCAGGTGGGTTTCACGTCCCTTTCCGCGCCCCCCTGGCCTTGGCTTTTCTTTAGAAATCGTTCAGTATTTTGTTTTTTTCCAACCCACTCCGAATCCCCCCCCTTGTTACCCTTCTCTTCCCACGGTACGCCCCCCTCCCAGTCGTCTTCAGTCCCCCCTTTCCCCTCCTGCGTTCCGTTTCGTTTTTCGGGTTTGCACTTCCTTGGTTTTATCTTCAAACTCCCCCTCCCTCGGTTCTTTCTTCAATTGTCGATTGCACAAACCCCCCCCTCCCCCTCTGAAACTTGATTTGCCTATTGCGCCTTCTTGCTCCTGGTCTGCGGCCACCTTTGCGTAACGATTCTCTCCTCGTACCGGTGCGCTTGACCCTAGGCTGGGTTAGGGTCTCTCTCCCCTCGAGACCCCCTTTTTTTTTGAGGGGTTTACGTCACCGTCGTGTTGATTGTCATTTCTTCCTGATGCCTTTGTGGTTCGTCCTTATGGTACCCTTTTTTTTTTACAACTTCCCGTATAGTTGTCCCCAAATTCCGCCAGTTCCCCCGCGTTTTTGAGGTGCCCTTTCCGGCTAGATCCTTCAGACGCCTTCTGGAAGGGTTCCGGAGCCTAGGTTTTCGTGGTTGAAGGAACCACCCCCCCTCCTTTTCCTCTTTGGTTGAGAGAGATTCCCCTTAAATCCCTTTCCCCCTGCTCATGCCCCTTTCCGAAAGTTTTTTCGTCCTTTGTCCCCATTCGCTAAAAAAGGTCACCCGCCCTTTTCTTTTTTTCAATTTGGACCGCGTATCCCTCCGTTTCACGTCAGCCCTTTCCCTTTCCCCGAGCCTAACCCAGGCGATTTGAAAATGCCAAGCCCCGGCTCCTTGCCCCCTTGTGTCAGAACCCTTCCCCCAGGGATATAGGTTAAGTGGGCGTCCAAACACTCCTTTAAAGGCACCATCGCTTTTTCGTCCCTTCCCCTGGTCCCGCCGCCTCTTTTTAGAGGCTCTCTTTTTCACGATGGTACGTTCGAAGTCTTTTTTGCATCGACAGGTCACTTTCCCCAGCCTCTTTGCGGGCAAGCCAGATCCTCACTCCCGCTCGACGTTCCCTTACACGGGAATTCCCACCTCACTCCGCAGATTACGGTAAGACGACGCTTTTTGAATTGCCTGCACCTTACCCCCCTTTCATGTTTAAACCATTTCGGCGGTTATACGACCGGCCCACACCTGTGTCCATTAGCCCAAGTGCCCTGTTGTTTAAGCACATCTTCCTTCGTGCCCCCCCTTTGACTTCAGCGTCCTCCTTGTGATTGGCCGTTCGCGCGGCCATTTGATTTTTCCACACTCGTCTTCCGGGTCCAAAGACCGTTTCCTGTGCGGTCAGACACTTGACTCATCAGGTACACGGTCCCCAGAGACCTTACTTGGTCACGATAGTATCCGACGTGTCATCAATTTCAAGCAGGAGCCGCCATCTCGAAGAGTCCAACAGAGGTCACCCTAGCCGCGCTTTTGAATCCTCCTTACAACTCCTGCTGTCTGTTTTTGTGGTTAGATCTGAATCTCCCTTGCGGGAAGGTCCCGCTCAGGACCATTGACCCCCTTGGGGTGTTTCCACTACCCATGACCACTTGCTTCTGGACCAAAAGGTCACCCGTATTAATGAACCCGGTAGCCCACGACCCCCAGGAGCTTTCCTCGTTGTCATTTCGTGATCCCTGGTCGGACTCCTGTTGCCCCCTCTCCCCGGCCCCCCGTCGACACAGCCATCGTTCTCTCCTTCTAGGAGGTTTCCGTGGGGGCGACGCTGTGAAGGCCTCGCCTTTTTCGCAAAGGCTGGTCCATCGTACCTAGCGGAAGTTTTTAGCGATTATGAGCCCCGCGTAGTGTGGACAAGTTTGCCCAGCCGCTGGGCGGCGGTTGGCATTAGTTGCAGAAGGCAGGGGTTGGAAACGTCAGAACTGTTTGGGGTGAGCGGCGCATGGGCTTTTTGTGCGGGGCTGTCCCTTAGCCCGTGCGGTTGCCTCTTTGGGGGGGTTCAACGCCCTGTGCGTCCCTTTGGCCCGCGTCCGGTTGTGTTATGTTTTTTGTGGCGCGTCGGCCGTGGCTGTTTGGGGCTTCGGTTTGGTTGGTTGTGTTTTGTTGCCTTGGTGGTCTGGGCTGGGGTGTCCTGTTTGGTGGCCGTTTTCTCCACACACCACCTTGGTGTTGCACACACCCCCGTCGGGACACCAACTTGTTGCCTCGCTCCTCCACACCCCCGTTCCACAACCGGTTCTGGCCCCAACCCGGGTCCCCCCTAAAAACCCTTTTTCCCTTGCTTACGCTTTTGCACCAAGAACCCCTTCAACTCCACTTTTTCTGTACTTTACGGTAAACCTATCACACAGGGAGCGCCCCATTGGCCCCCCCCATTTACACACTTTTCCCCCGCAACCACACGCACTCTCCCTTATCCTCTGTCCCCTTACACAACCCATTCAACGTCTCGCATTGCGACCAGCCTCTTCGCTTATATTTACAACAAACCCAACAACCACTATTACAAGAGAACAACAAAAAGAATGTACAACTAAACAAAACCAGTCGGAGCTTCCAACAAACACTGAAACAACTACTAAACCACCTCAGTTCCCTCTATGCAAAAATCCACACCAACACAGAGAAAGGTGAACCACAACCAGACAAAACAAAAAACAATGCTCAGGTGTAACATAAACCATGGAAAAACAGTCCGCTTCTTATTGGTCGGGAATTCGGGCCTCTAACCTACTCCCTAAAGCCACGGCGGTCTTCCCCCACCAAGGGTTTGCTTCCGATTTATCTGTTCTTTGCCTTTTTGTTGAATATTTATCGAACCGATTTTTCCATTTTTGCTTCTGGTGGGCCTGGGCCCTTCCTCCTCCTCAGTCTGGGCCTCGGTAAAGAGAGAATTGGTGTGACCAACTCCCGCTTCCCAGGAATTTTGTCATGGCCGTTCTCTAGGCCCTTTCGTTTAATTAACCGAACTGTTGTCTCCGAATTTTCCTCCTGGCAAAACTCTGGTCCCATTTCTCTCCCTTTCCCCCAGCTTCATCTCTTATTATTTTGAACATTAACTTCGCTTACCCGATCGTTCAGTGAGTATCCTGCTATAGGGGGTGCCTATTTTTATACTTGGAAGGTTTGATCTCTTCCAGGGTGTTTATTTGCTTTCCCTTCTTCACTGTTCCGGCGCATATCAGGACCTGAACCTCCGCTCGCTGATCCCTGTTTTTTGTTTTCCTTTATTACTCCTGACGATGTCATTTCGTGGTGGTACCTTTTTTTTTGATTTGATCGTATCCACAGGGTCCTGTTGGTTGCCACACACGGAAGTTCCCAGGTCTCCCTTCTATGAACGATTTCTTTAGAAGGCGGCCCTCCTTTCTCCCACTCCCATGTCCCAGTCCCGTTTTTCTCGATGTGCAGCCGCGGCCGTAGTAAAGTTTTCTCTCGTTTTGGCGTCCTTTTTCCTTCTGCCACACGTCGGATGATCAGTGACCAACGTATTCGCTTTCTTTGTCGTTTCTTTCTCGCTTATCTCTGAAAAGTTATAGAGCCTCACACCGTTGTCCATCGGTCTTTTTTTCTGAGGTCTTCCTCCCTCCAGTCTTGTTCCCTTCCTCCCAATTCCGCGCGAATCGCCATCCCTTTAACTCTGAGCCGGCATGTGTGGGTCCATTGACTTCCCTCCAACCCTTTCCTCGTCTTTATTAGAAAATCTCCCCCGCCGTGTTTTCCCCTATTGCGAAACCTTCCTCAGTTCCGGCACCCGGCACGCTGTGAAGTCCCCTCCTCACCCCAGCCGTCGTCTCTTCATCTTTGAAGATTTGAGGCTCGCGCAACGGTTTTGGGTGGCTAGGGGGAGCTTTCCCCACCCACTTGGCGAGTGTTTTAGGGATCGTCACTTTAAGACCCCCCTTCCCACGCCTCGTCTTAGCTTTCTCTTTTGCAACCAAACTCGACGCGAATCCCTTCCCGGCCCGCCTGCTGAGATCTCTTTTTCGGAGGTGACCCGTTCTCTAAATGTGCGACGGAAAGTTTCTAGGTCATGACTGTCTTGTTTAGGCGCCCCCCACTCCTCCGACCATTCCGAAGGGGTTTGTCACCGGAAATGGGCCTTTTGACCTTTTCCCCCTTTCTTGGGGCCTCATGGGCCCGTGCGTTGAACCCCCAACACTTTCAGCCGTTTCAAATTTGCGGGGTCGGGTCCCCGCGTCGGAGGTTTTTCCCTTTGCGCATCATTTCGTCTTTCCTTTGTGCTTAAGGTTCCGGAAGCCTTTGGTTGGTGAAGGACTTCTGATCCTTCCTCTCCTCCGTTGTTTCTGAGATTTGTCCAGACCTGTCTTCCTTCCCCCCTTCCAGCCCCCTCGTCGAAAGTCTTCCAAACATCTCCGCTACTGCGTGTGTCTCCTTTCATGCAGGGTCCTGACTACGCCTTCCCCGCCGGTAGGTTAAACAGGAGTCTCACCCATCCGCAGCGGGAAGAAAATGGACAGCTTTTCCTCGTTCCTACCCCCAGTCCCAACCTTGGTCCTCGGTTTTGACGTGGTCTGCCCACAGGGACCCCGTCCTGAACCCTCCTCCTAAGAGCACCCGGTCCGCGCACATCGATGAATCCCTCCACAGTGGCCCGGGTTCCCTCCTCATTTGACCCTAGAGCTCAGCATGCGCCCCCCAGGCCGATCGGGGCGTTTCTTTCGTTTTCTTCCCGTTTGAGTGAAAAGGGACCCGAGCCTCTTTTCCCTTGCCCCTTCCCCGACCGCGATTGCAGACCCTTTAGCTATACTCCCTTTTGTCCGCGCCTCCATCTTCAGAATCGTGACGTGTTACACGGCTGGCTGTTTTCCTTAACACAGCGGCCCCGGGAAACCCCCTTTCCGGCCATTTCATTTTTTAACACACGGACGGCTTTCCATTGACATGAGCCCTAACCTTTTTTTGCCCAGTGCGCAACTCCATCAGGACTTTTCCCCCCACCTCGCCATCGTTACAGAAAGTTCCTTCGATTCGCGCGTATTTTTCGGTGAGACCCACTTCGACTCCTTAAATTCCCAAGACCGATTTCCTGTCTCGTTCACTTTTGCAAATTTTAGAGCTGACCCGCACCGGAACCCCCTCCCTTCTAACCTTGGTCATAGGTCGACAGGGTTGCCACCTATTTCCATTTCAGTCCCCTACGAGTTCCCAACAGAGTTTAACTCGCTTCTTCACGAAGGAAATTGGCTTCTTTTGGGAGGTGGCTCTCTCTCCCTTTTGAGGTTTTTCCAGATCTCTCCCCCGTCCTTTTTTTGTTTCCCTCAAACCATCCCAGTAGCGACATTTTTGACCACAGTTCCACACGCTAGCTTCGGAATGGACTGTTTTTTTTTTTTTTTTTTTTCTCACCAGTATTTCGTTTTCCGAGTTGGGTCAAGTTCGATACAGTTCCGATGCTCTCACCGATCATGGGTTTTCCCCTGAACCCCCGTACGCCACTCAGTCGCCTCCATAATCCTTCCTCCCTCATAGCAGTGCGGTATCCGCGCGTTTTCTCTCTTCGACTCGCTCCCACCTTTTCTCGGCAAAGTGTTTCATTCGCTGAAGTTTGGTAGCACATTCTTCTCGACTCGGGTTCCCCTTGGCCATGCCGTTGAGCCTTTCGAGGAATCCAAATCGACCCTGGCCTTTGCCTAAATGGAACGGCCGCACGCACCCCGATATTTCGCCACCACAGCTTCTCTTTTTTTAGCTGCCTTACCGCTGTAGTAGAGTCGAGTTTTTAAACCAGGATGCCCACGTCGTTTTTATCTAAATCTTGCCCCCCCCCACCACCCCTTTGGTTTTGTCAAAGTATTCAGAGAAACTCCCGGCCGTACCAAGCCCCATCTTAAGTCGTCCCCATATTGTTTTGCAGGACCTTTTCGCTTGTCTTTCACCGCGTGCTGCTGGGCATTCCCTCCCTCCCCTCACAGAACCCCCTGACTCATCATCCGACCTCTTTCTTCATTCAGGGCTCCAAGTTTTTTTTCTTGGGTTCTTTAAGCTCCCGTCTCCATGCACATATCTTCGCGTCAGGGCGACCCTCTTCACTCCGTTTTGCGACTTATTTTATATCGGGCCCATCTCCCGTTTTTGCCCCGAGAACTTACTCCTTATCCGGAAGCAATCTTTTTTGTTCACCAACGCACCGTGACCTTCCCCTCCTTTCATTAAGCGGAGCCCACACTCATGGAATGGGCACCCTATGTTCCTCCTGGAATTCTGAGTTTGAGTATCTTTTTCTCCTCCTCAGTTTTTTTAGAGTCTATCTTCGGGAACTCATCAATCGGATGTGCCAGAGTTTTGTCCCGCCTCCCCGCTGTGACCCTATTTTCTCCTTCGCAAAGTGTAAAGGTGGATGTCTTTTCAATAAACTGTTTTTTTTAATGACCACCTATCTCTCTTCGGTTGTAATTTGGGCCTTCTGGTCTGATTGCCCTCTGCCAGATGCTTTTCCCTTTTTTCGTTCATATTTCCGTTGACCTGCCCCTGACGTTTACCTATGTGACGCCGCCCTTTCCTGCCCTTGCGCTCATGTTCAGGCATCGGTCTTTTCCTCTTCTGGTATGGTTTTTTTGACGTCTCCCTCAGCACGACCCCCCAACGTTGGTTTCTTGCCCACCCCGTCGTGTCACTGCCGATGAGACGAGCTTTACGTCCCTGGAGTTTGGGCTTGGAAGATTTTTTTCCCCCCCGTTTGGTTCCTATTTTTTGCATTGGCGGCACAATCTTACCCCCTATCTCTTGGCATCAGCGTCCCAAGATAGGTGTGTTGCTTACATCTCCTTTCGAGTGGGCTCCCTTTTGGCATTTTATTCCTCTTTACAAGAAAATGTTTCAAGTCCTGCTTCGCGGCTTTTCCCGCCGATCCCTTCTCTTTCGCAAGTACGAATCACCAAGTTAGTACGGGGGCAAGGCCTTTAGTTTTGTCGCATTTCAATTTTTCTCGTCGACATCCCGAGTTATAATAATTGATATTAGGATTTATGATTCTTCCTTGAATGGTGACCTCCCCCTTTTTCGTCGTTGCAGCGATGGGGCCCTATATGTGGCTATCATCGTCGAAGCATTCTCCCTTCAAAGAATTTCAGTTCGGTTGTAGTGGGACCCCTTACCGTGTTTACTTACGTGCTGGCTTTGCGTAACCCTTTTTATGATTTTGCGATAAATGCCCTTCCTGTTGATTCCCCAAACCCCAAACCCTCAGCAGTGATCTGGACCAAGATAAAAGTGCGCGCTCTTACGTAGTTTCAAAAGTCCCCGTCCTCTCGTAATAGCATGCAGCTAGGATTCCTTATGTTTCCTCTTCCCTCTCTTTTCTTTTTTTTTTTCCCTTTGACTGGTTTCCCTCCCACACTGTAGGGATACGTGATATTTTTTTCTTGGCCCTGATCGACTGTTTTTAAGCTCCTCTCTGTCTCCAGGAAATGTTTTTTGGAATTAGTGATTTCTTTTTTTTGTGTCCCCCCCACTCGCACCGCGCGAATCTTCCCCTTTCCACTTGCTGTACCGAGTGTTTCATTCCATGAAGATTTTGGGCTTTCTGACCCCACCCTTGCTCTCATTCTCTATGAAAAATCGCGACTACCTTTCCGGGGTTGAACGATTCCTTCTTTCAACGTTTCCACCCTTCTTACGTGTTCCAAAATTCTCAATCCGCTGTGCCCCGGACTTTCCCCCGTTTCTTCCCTGGTCCCCCTTTGTCTTCAGATTTTAGGAGCGCAAAGTCCCGTTTTCTCTTTTTGCCGTACCCCTCCTGATTAGGTTGAGGCGCCTTGAAGCTCTCAACTCCCGTGCGTCTTGTTTCCTCTTGCTGCAACCAAGCGACGGCCCCCCTTCCCACCTGCCCCTTGCGCCTGCTGGCATTCGGGTTTGCGTTACAATGCCAGGTCATCATCCATTTAGTCGCCCTGTCTCTTTCGAGTCGTTTTCTTCCGTTCCTCCCACTCCCCCGCTCTCCCCCTTTTTTTTTTTGCTTTCAGCCGTTGCGCTGATTCTTTCCTTCTTTTTTTCTCTCCATTTTTTTTCTTGAAACTCGTTTAAAAAACGTTCCAAATCCGCCGTTCGTTATTCGCCCACAGTCTTTTTCTTCTGTTTCACTTGAGTCTATTTCTATCCTGTTCTGCAGGTGAGCCCTGCCAGCGATTTTCTGTGTTCTGGGACCCATCTTTTTTGTCACTCCTCGTTGTTTTAAGAGATTTTCTTTCCCCCCCCCCTCCCCCGTTTTTCGTTCCAGGCTCAGTTCAACCTTCAATCCCCATTCGCCAGAGTCGCCATGAAAACCTCCCCCCCCCCTTCTTGGGGCGAACGACATGAAGGGTTTGGGCCAGACAGAGTTTGATACCTTTTTCCCCGCCAGCCTCACCCTTGGCGTCCTTCGGTAAGTTCCCAGACAATCTTTTTGTCTACTTGTCCCCGTTCAACAGTTTTTCCCCCTGCTGACGCGGCTTACACCCCGAATTAATGACGTCCCTTCCCCGCCGCTTCCACCCTTTATTCCCCCTATCCCATGGACGTGTACCCTCCTTCCCCACCTGATGTGCTCTCAGCCTACCTGGGAGTTTAGAGCTTTGTCAACCGACAGATTTCAAAGACTCCTTTTTCCTCTTTTTTCAATCCTATCCCTATCCCCACCCGTATTCCCCTCCAAGGCCCCCTTAAAAAAGGGAAACTGTTCCCCCTCCATCTCACTTTTTACTGCCTCTTGTTCTTACCCCCGATGCATGTTCATGCCCTAGTTTGTGAACAACGTTTTTTTCCCTGTTTTCGCACGTTTATTTTCCACCCACCATCGGCGTCGAGATTTTCAGAGCACGCCGTGGTTTTTTGCCTCTCCATAGTTTCAGGAGGAAACAACCCCTTGCCGTCCGCCAGTGTAATGGCCTCGGCGGATGAGGGCGACCCCATGCTCCTTTTCACAATTCCCCCCCCCTATCTTGTTATAGTTTTTTCTTCTAACTTCCCCCTTGATCGAGGCTTTTTTTCCCTTCCCCCTGGTCCCCAAGACCCCTTCTCTGGTCACAATAGAGGATCCGAACAGCTGTTTGTCCAGTTCAATCATTCCTCCTCACAGATTCCGAGGAACCACTAGTTTTTCCATTTAATCCTCTCTTTTCCCTGCGTCTTGCACAAGGTCCCTCCTTTCCTGCCTTTGAGTGGAGTGCGTTTTCCCCTACGCGCTTATTTGTAGGCCTCTTTATTCTCGATTCCCCATGGACTTTTTTTTGTGGTTCCCTCCCCTCGCAGTTAGCTTCCCCCCCCCCACAAACTGTATTCCTTTCAGTTTCCCTGCAACCTTGCTTACACGTGCAAACCATTTTCGACGAGCTTCTGTCAATGCCTTCCCTTTTGAGACGATGTTCACCCATTTTTTGCCATAGCGCGCCCCTTACGCTTCCCCATGCACGCCTGTCTGCCCTCAATTTTGGCTCTTCCAGCGCTCGTCTCGACGGACTTTGCTAGCAGCGTCCTTCAAATCGCCGTAGTATTCTTCCTTTGGTTGCGACCTCGATATTTTTCCAAGCGTTGTGCCAGCCTCTTTTCAGACTTAGCCAGGTTTTGGAATTAACCCCGATTTCTTTCTCCACGGCCTTGACCTTAACCGACACCCTTTCCTCTCAGCAAACACCCTTTTTTTCGCTGCGGCCCTATCGGATTATCTCTTTTTCCCCCCCCTTGATGACACCTTCGTCCCCACTACCATATGACCCAAGTGGTCGAACTTACTTCCCCCCTCCCCAAAGCCCCTCCGTACAACGTCCCTTGACCCGGACTTTTACTCCACCAGCTTTCTCAGAGATTTTTTCTGTTGAGGGCCCCGGTCTTTTTGATCGGGAATCTGCTAACCCTCCGCCTTCAGATATTGCTCCCAGTTAAAGGCAAGTTTTCGTGTTTCGTGGTCTTTCTATTCCCTATTCGTAAGGGAGGAAGACCCTTCTTCTACAAACCGTAGTCTCGGGCCATTCCCCTTAACCGGGTCATATAATCGTAGTCTTTTTTTCCCCCGTCCGGCTCCGAGCAGCATAATTTGTTCATTACCCCCCTCCCCCTCTTCTTTATAGTCCTCTTGCTGCTTCGGGAAAATATTCCCCATCTTTTGTACTTTTTCACACTTATAATGGACCTTCAGACTTTCCTTGATTAGGTCATTTCCCGCGGGATTCATCTTTTCCCAATCATCCTCTGATGTTTCTATCTCGAGGGAAATGAATCATCAATAGCTTTCATTCTTGATTCATCACTGTTTCATTTATTGCCGTTGATTTCTGGCACCTCGGAACGTCCTCATTAGTTCCCTTCCTGCCAAAAAGGCTTCTCTTTAGCCTGTAATTATAGGGGAACTGCCCTCTCGAGTATATTCCATCTTCTTCGTCAAAAGGGTTGGTAGGTCCATCCTTTCATGCCCTTTACTCACATATGTGCATATCATTCTTCTTTTTCCGAACCTGATATTTTCCTCCTGTTCTCCCTGATGCGTCTTTTTTTTTTATTTGAGCTCGTGTTGCTTCACCTCCCTCACGACCGTTTAATACGATAAACCTGGCCTTTATTTCACCCTTTTTTGTAGGCCCATTCCAGATGAGATTTTTTTATTGAAGGGGTTCTTGTTGAATATCCCCTTTTCCCTTTTGCTTCTTTCTACTGTTGGTTCTTTTTTCCCCTCGAAAGCTTGTGAGACTTCCCTAAGATACTTCATTTTTTGCGAAATACCATTTTTTCCCTTTCCAGGCCATTTGTCTCGGCCCTGTATGAAGCATTGGAATTCTCGAATGGGTACTGACCTTTTCCCCTCGGTCTCCGTCACCTTTTGTCCCACCTATTTTCTATCCTTGTCTTCTTACATCCATGATCAGTTACACGTTTCCCCCTTGCGCTTATTCCCTTACCTGCTCGTCGCGGGCCGACTTTTTTTATCCCTTTTCCTCTATTCTGGTTCCAGGTTTTTTCTTCCAGGTGTGTCGTCTAGGTTCCCCCTCATTCCTTATTGTGTCTCTCCGGTGACTAGGCTCTCACATTTTGATAAAGAAGTCCCTTCCCTGTTTGTCAGATGTGGTCCAAACCGGTTTCCCTTTTTTACCCTGATGCTCGTTTGGTTTCCCTTGCTCATTTTTCCCCCTTTATGTTGAGTGGACAACCCCCCTCCTTTTTTCCATTGGTTTCGTTTTTGTTACCTCTCCTTCCGCCCCTGGGCCCCCGACTTTTCCGCGCTATAAACAATTCCTTCCCCCCCCGGAGTTTCATTCTATGCGCTTATAGTAGTAAAATGTTTTTTTCCCCTGTATCTCTGACCTCTCGTTACCACATTTCTGTACCCCACATTTTCTTTTTCCCGTCTTTCGTGACACTATCTCCTCGTGGTATGCGCTTTTTGGGTCAATCGCTTCTCTCCATGTGCAAGTTTCTCTTGCGTCAGACCCGGACCTTTCTTTTTCAGTTTGACCGACCCCGAGTTGTTGCCTCAAAATCCTTCTAATTCCACTTCCTCTCGGCGGTTTGGGTTCCGTCCCTTTTGTTCACCCCCTTGGCTCGTCATTTTCCAACAGATTCCTCGGGGTTTTTCCGATGCGTTGATACACCTTACAGACCTCCTTTTTTTTCCCCAATCGGGTGAACTTTTTTTTCTTTGCAGCGGTCTCAAATCTTTTCTCCCTGACGGATGCGATTGAGGCGTGCTTTGCCCTTTGACTCTAGCTTTTTTTTGCCCGTTTTCCCAAAATCTCCTTCTTCGGTGGGCCTTGCCGCAAAGGTTGCGTTTTCCCCCCCCCGGCTCTGGTAGCACTCTCTGCTTGAAAAACCCCCCACTTCCTCCTCGCAAAGATCTGTGCCGTGTTTAGACACTGATGAGTCCTTCTTTCCTCTGTTCTTTCCCAGGCCAATGGGGTCCCCCCGGTACAGTTTTTTTTGGTGATTGTGCTTTAAGTTTCCTAATTTTTTTCTTCTCCTCCCCCCCCACAGCCACCACGTGTTTTGAGTGGGGTTCGACATCAATGGGCCGTCCTCTGTTCTTGTTTTTGTAGCTGTTAGGTTCTCTCTCTGGTACTCCCCTTGTCTTTTGGTTCCTTTGAAAGAGTCAATTCGATTTCCCCTTCCCTTCCTTTCGGGTTTTCCCGTTTATCTTCGAGTTTTTTCCCACATTTTTAATATTTAGACCGCTTGTGGCCGGCGGAGCTTTCTAGGTAGGTTTTTGACCTT
>Ga0179593_1731255_pt1 | contig 13419 bp, 17 predicted proteins | sample CZODoug2_1_08_16_FD_185931 | JGI IMG/M metagenome (GOLD analysis project Ga0179593, IMG submission 185931) | Vadose zone soil fungal communities from Angelo Coast Range Reserve, California, USA - CZODoug2_1_08_16fungal (PacBio error correction) | ecosystem: Environmental > Terrestrial > Soil >... | reverse complement strand
TTCCCCCTCTTTCATTTTGCCTTGTTTGCACATCCCTCATCTCTGTTTGAATACACTTCTACCTCCGGCCCTTCTCTTTCTTTCCTTTCCCCTTTTTTAAGCGTGGGGTTCGCGGCTTTATCCCACGCAATGAAGGAATTTCAAGGTTCCTCAAGCCCTTTCCCCCCCCCCGGATCCACCAGGTCACTTGTCGCGGCGCAAGATAACAAGTCGCCTTATAATTTTCACTCCGGGCGTCACCTCTTCCCCCATTTTTTTACGGACGCGTTCCACGGGGGACCTCCACTTTCGCTTAAGGGAAGGAAATATGGTCTCCTTTCTTGTCCCTCCCCTTCCCATCTCCAATTGTCGCTTTCCTTGCCCCAAATGACGACCCCCCCCCCCCGAAAGTCCGCGTTCAGGAAGGGGGACTACACTCTCAACCACCGACGGGATCCTCCTCCCCTTTCCGTTTCTGAAATTGTTTTCGTTGCGCCTGGATAATCCCGCTTGGCCCGAGGACACGGCCCCTTTTTTTTTCCCCCTCCCATGCACGGATTTTTGCCAAGCCCCTGAATCGCGCGAACACGATGCATGTTCTCCCCTTTTCCCGTATCCCCATTCTTACTACCTCTCGGGCTCTCACGAAAGACGCTCCCTATCCACCCTCTTGGACCCTTTTTTCCCCCCCCTCCTTCCCTTCTTCCCCCCTCAGCTCATTTGTATTGGGCTTGCCCCACCCAGAAGTCGTCCCGCTCCATCCCCCCCCTCCCCTTCGTTACAGGCCTCCCTTTTATTTTTTTTTTATTGATAGAAAAGGAAATCTTCCCACATCTTTTCTCGTGTGTCCCTTCCCCGCGACTTCTTCCCCTTGCGGCTTTCTGACTCGTACGCCCCCATCTCTTGGTTCCCCCTCTTCTCCTTCTTTCTTTTTCCCCCCCCTACGTCCCCCCTTTTCCTTCTTCATCTCTCTTTTCCCATCCTCTTTGTTGATCTCTCCCTCCCCTTTGTGGACTCCTGTCCGGACTTTGTAGTCCTTTCCCGTTTGGAACGAGGGAATCTTGAAGACACTTCACTGCCCCTCATGTCTCTTTCCCTCGCAAAGATTAAGAGTTCGTGAATCCCTCCTCTTCCTCTCTTAGGGTGTGCACGAGGTTTTTTCTTGTACGCTCCCCACGGGTAAAAATGGATCCCTCCTTTTGAAGAGGCTTGAAGACGGATTTTCGTTCCTGGTTGCAGGCCAAAACGTCTTTGTCGCGGTTTTATTGTTCCTCTTTTTCCCCTTTTTTTCTCCCCCCCCCACTTTTTCCGCTGGGTTGTTGAGACTCTTGCGTGATGCTTTTTCGAAGAATGGGGCGCTGGCCTTTCTTGTGACTCCAATGCACTATATGGCCAATCCCTGAGTTGCTTGCTTCCATTGAATTTTAAGAGATAGCTGTCATGTTTCAGCGTCCCAGCCCCTTAGGATGTTTCGTACTTTAGGCACCTTCTTGCCAGCGCTTCTCCGCGTAACATGCGTCAACCCTCCCATTTCTTTCGCGCCCCCGGTGGTAGCGCTCCTCTTTCTTTATTCCTTCCGGAACGCGCCATTTTCCCTTGGCTTTTCCCTTTTCCTGGAAGCCCTTCCTGTTTTCCAACAATGGAGCTGTTATACACTCAAGCTTTCTCTGGGACCCGATGACTGGCCGGCCTATTATCCTCCTTCGTTGCCCGCCGTTTCCTTAGGACCCAACAAAAATTGAGCTCGTGACCGCCTGTCTTTTTCCCCTCCGAGTTTTCAACTTATTGCGAGTTTTCTCTTGGAGGCGCTGCCTTGCCTTTTTCCCTTTTCATAGGGTGAGGACTTGCTTTGGAAACTCCCATGAATGCGTTTCTGCGTTGCCCTTGGGTTCCCGCGACACCCTCTTTCAGTTGCCCTCGTCACGTATTTCCTCGCTTTGTTTTTCTCCCCCTTGTTTTCATTTAGATATGTCGGTCTTCCTTTTTTTGTCACCCCGGAGCTTCCCCTCCGGTCTCCTCCCAACAAAGGCAATGGGGTTTCATCCTCTCCTTTCCCGTCCTCTTTCCTCTTGGTAATGGGAGCTTTTCCATCGCTTTCCTCCTCCGAAGGAGTTACAGGCACGATTTCTTCTTCGATGTTAATCCTTGGGAAAATCCCAGTGAATCTTGCCCCGACCCTTTTACTCCGACCTCTTCCTCTGGATCCTTCCCAAATTTTTTGGGCCCGCACAAACCGTGTCACCCTTCCCCTGCCCCCTCCCCAGATGCACTAAGTCCGATGTCGTTTCGAGGTGTTGGCTCGGACTCTCGCGACAACAACTTAAACTATGGAAATTATTATCCTCCAAACGAAGCAGAGACTCTACACACCCCCCCGGAGTGCCCCCCAAGAAATTTCCCAGTTAAGGAATCGCCCCTTTTTCCCTATCGGGAGCGAGCCTCACCCCCTGCCGCTTCTTTCGCCCCCACGCTGATCCTCTTATCGGCGAGCAGTCTCCTTCTTTCCCCCATTGTAAGTTGGAGTTTTTTCCCGCTTTTTTTCCCCAAAAGGCACACCACATAACCTCGTTTTTCGTGTCCTCCGTCTCGGGCGTTTCTCAAATGACGCTGTTACCCTGCCTCCAAGTTCCCGTTCCACATAATTCCCTCCTCTAAACAACATTGCATTATCTGGGACGAACCTTTTTGCATCCCTAATCCGTGGCACACCCCCCCTTGCTCTACACAACCCCCGCGGCCCCCGTGTTTGATGGCAACTTTGGTTTCCTTTTCTAAGTTTTTTGTCGCGTAATGGTTTGGCCATATAGGCTTAACTGGTCTTTCCCCCCCAGCTAGAAGGACTGGTATCTTTCGTCCTTGGCGTTCCTCTACCATTGGGCCTCCCCCCCTTCTCTTGGCCAAGTCTGGACGATGAAGGTAAAGCCCCCAACTCGGATCGAACGCCCCCCCCCTTCGTAAGCCAAGCAGGATGGGACACTCCCACCCCATGCGTCACCCTTTTCCCCCCCCTCCCAAAAAAGCCTTACCTGTACTAATCATAATCTTCCTTTGTTGTTTTTCCTTTTTTTATACTTTTTTACGGCTTCTTTTTTTTTCTTTGGAATTGGTATAGGATCTTTTCATCCTTTTTTGCTTTCCTCATGTTCCACCCCCAAGGCTTTTTTCCCTCGATGTTTCTGGTACCTTTACTTTAATTTAGTCATTTCACCTGTAAATATCTTTTTCCACCCATGCACGAGCCCAGTCTCCCTGCTGCCTTTGGGAGTCAAGGTCCTCCCCCTTCCCCCTCCCTTTGGTCCTGTATTCCTCCACCCCTTTGCAGGAAGCTGTCTACCTTTTACCTCCCACATTTTGAAGCGTTCCTTTTCCTCCCCCGGCGAATTTTTTGTCTGTCGCCGCCCGAGGTTCCTTTTTCCTATATTTCCCCTTTGTTAGTTAGCTTTGATCCCGCTCTCGTTGGTAGGCGTTTTTTCTTCGTCTTTAGACCAGCCAGATCTTGTCTCCCCCCTGCGCGCCCCACCTCTTTGATCCCTGTTCCCTGGGCCCCTTTTTCCCACGTGAAATGTCCCCTCCTTTCCCTGGTGGAAAGATCGCGGCCCCGTTCGATCCGCTTCTTTTTTTTTTTTCGCTGATTGCTTTCGCCGAGCGATCTGATCCATTGTTTCCCCCCTCCCCCGAAACAGTTTTCCTGTAATCTTGCTCTTACTTCTTATCCTTGGCGGCGTTTTTTTGTCAGATTCCTTGAGTTTGTGATCCGTGCTTCCTCTCCCCGTGACCATCGAATTTTTTTACCATCAAAACTTGCTTGCGTTCTTGTTCCCCTTTAACTTGCCCTTAATTCTCCTTGAAATCTCGGACTCTCCCTTTTTTCCATTTTCTTAGGTTCGTCACCCTGACATTTCTCTTTGATTCTTTCCCTGGAATATTCATTGCCGAAATCCGTGAATCGTGCACCCCCCCTTAACCCCGATGCCTGCTCTGTGGCACCCCGAATACATCCACCGGATTGCATTCGCGCTTCCCCCTTCACCATGGCCACCTTTTTCTCCTTTTTTTTTTTTTTTTTTTCTCGGCATAGCGGTTTTTGACTTACCCTTCCTCTATCACCACTTGCCCCCCCAGCTTTGACCGGCGATGGCCCTGGCATTTAAGAGATGGGGTCTCCTTCCTACTATCACCCTCACCCCCCCCCCGCAAAAGGTAATTTTCCCTACTGTCCCCCCCCCCTTCCTTATTTTTGGCCCCCATTTTCAAGTTTTTGCAGCCTTGAACCCTCCTCGGATAATTTCTTTTTCTTTCCCCTTCGAACCGGAGTCACGATATCAATTTTTCGTCACCTCTTTCCCACTTTGATAATTGCCAGGAGCCCCCTTCTTTTTTTCTCTTTCGGATGCGAAGGCTCCCAATGCGTTACATCCACCATTTGCTCCGCACCCTTGACTCCCCTTGCTCTTTACTTACTTTCTCACCTAACCGGTCATCTCCCGTAATCAAAGGGTCGGGAGCGCAACAGTCTTTTCGGGGGACGGTCCCCCCTATAGAGTCAGCGCCCGTGTTCCTCTCCCTCCTAGAAGGCAGTTTTTCCCTTCCCTTTTCCTTTCATTTCCTTAATTCCCAACGCTCGCCTCGGTTGAGTTTCCCTTTCTTTTATTTTCTCCTCAGCTCCCACTGATATTCCGTCTTTCCTTCAAGAGATGTTCCATTCCCCCTAAACACTCTTCTACATTTACACTTCCTGCTTCACGAAGTTTTCTTTCATCCCAATCTAAGATGACAAAAAAGTCGGCCCCTCCAACCGCTCCCTCCCATCCCCGTTCCTCTCCCTGCTCTTTTACGGTTTTCTTTCCTTCTTGTGGCCCCTGAGGTCCCTGACCTTGCTATACTTTTTCCCCCGCCTGTCTTCTCCTCCTTTCGAAACTGTATTTCCTTGCCTGGATTCTCTCCCCTCCTCGGCACAGCCAAGTTCATTCAAGCCCTTTTTTTCTCTTATGTCTTCAATGACTTCTTTTCATCTCTTCTTGGTTGATGTGGAGAGTGTTCAGTTAAAATTGTGTTAAGTGAGTTGTCTTTTACTTTCCTTTTGACCACGCCTTTCTTCACCCCCTTTCCACGACTGAAGTGAAATCGTATCTCCATCTTCCCTATTCCTCTTTCTCCTGGGTCCTTAATGGTTTGAATTGTGCACTCGTTTCCTGTTCTTTTCCGGTTTCCCCCTTTGACAAACGGAAAATGGAGCGGCCTGGTGTCATCCTTTTAGTTTTTTTTCGAAGAAGGTTCTTGTCCCTTCCCCCAAGATTGTGTTTTATCCGCCATTCGCTTTTTCTCGCGAGAAAAAGAGGAAGCTTTGTGGGTACCCTTGACTACGTTTTTTGCTTAACCTTTCGTGGTCTTGATTCCTTCTCTTACCTCATGGGCGCGGCCCCCTTTTTCATGGCTCAATGCCATTATGCCCCCCCCCCCACGTCTTCCGGGCTTCCGAGATCGTCTTCATCTCTTTTCAGCAAAAGCTCCCTGTCCTGCTTTTTCCTTTTATCCTCTTTGCTATTCCCGCTTCGTTATGGACTCCCTGTAAAATGATTTTTTTCTTGACCGGCCCGGTGGTATGCCTCCGTCCTTCTGGTTCCCACTTCGTGAACCCCCTCGTTTTTTGGCATTTGGCCTACTACTGGGCGTTTTTTTCCATCTACCTTGGAGATGTCTCTCCATCCTCTTCCTGATACCTTGGCCGGCGGAATATTCCCTCATTTTCCTTTTCTTTCCAATTGGAACGCGCCGTTCCCCCCCCACTGAGCTCTTTACGCAGGTCCATTCCCCGCGCAATTCGACCGCAGGAGTTTCTCTTGCCGAAGATGAAATTGGACATGGCGTTCTCATGTTTTTTCCCCGGGTCTTCCGGATTTCCAGTTCTTTTTTTAGGCGTTGCGTTGCGTTTCCGAGTAAGGTTCCTTTTTTGAACCATCGTCTTTACCTCCAGTCTTTCACAGACGTTCTTTGGTCGAAGTCTTTTTTCCCCTGCTCATGATGGATAATGAAGTGCACCACCCCCCCTTCCCCTCACGTTTGTGACTCCCAAAAAACCCCGCTCCTGTTCTGGAAATGCGACAATACCTGTTCTTCGCAATCTGGCGTGGGGTCTGGATGTTTTGCCACGCGCAAGATTCCGCTCTCCCGTAAGTTCGATATACGAGATTTTAATCCTTGGCACTCCCTACTGATTAACTGTCGAGATTTCAGTCTTTTCCCCTACTCCATCGAAGTCCTTTCGGCAGGCCCCCTGCAAGGGGCGAAACCCTTCAACTTCATTATTGGCACTGCAAGGCCAGTCTTTTCCCTTTTCCTCTAAGTTCTCGGCATACTCCGTCACTCCCTCCTGAAATTTTTTTTGGATCCTCCCCCCCCCAGAGCTCCCCTTCTCAACCCCCGCTGCAGAGAAAATAAAACCAGTCCTTCTTCCCTCGGGTGACCCTCTGCTCCTTCTCCCTCTCTTTTTTCAAAGCCAGGTCGCGCAATCCCCTGCGATCAGTAAATATAGGCGAAGGGGTCTAGATCTTTCCCCCCCATCCTTTTCTGGCATTCAGGAGGAGTTGAAAGGCCCTTACCTTCTTATCCCCCCCATTAAATATTATGTGCCCCTGGGCGAGTCCACGTTTTTTTTGAGATGGTCGGTCGAAATGTCCCCTTCCTCTAAAGCCACATAAATTCGCACCCTTTTCTCTCTCTTCCCACAACCTGTTTTTTACCCCTTCTCTTTTGACGTCCACAGTACGTACGTAATCGACTCTCCCTTCTCACAAATGCGGTAAAGTCACAGACCCCCCTCCCCCGAGTTTTTGTGGATTTTCAACTTTTTGGCCTCCCGTTTCAGGCGCAGACCCCCTTTTTAGGCTCTGAAAACGCCCCCAGAAGGTCCGTCCTGCTCCCCCCCAGCGTAGCAGGCCCTTTAGAGCGTGTGTGAACTTTTTGCGCACATTAGACGTGTTCCTTCAAAAGGTGACCCGGAAAACCTGCCTGTCCCCTCTGAAGCGTACCCCGCTTTTCGATCGTTCCCCCCTCCTTTCCAATGGGGTACGCATTTTCGGTGACTGGCGAAAATCCACACCCACCCGGCATCTCTCCCCCAACTTTTTTTTGAAACCAGAAAAAGAAGACTCCCGGCCTTATACCCAACACTATCTCTTTACTCCCCCTCCTTTTTTTTTTTGAGACTTTTATCCTTTAGGGCCCTTTCTTCTTTTCTTTCTCTCGACCCCTCTTCATTGTTGTCTTGATAAAGTCATGCTGTTTTTTCCCCCATTTTCTCCTTTAGGACAGGATGTTTATTTACTCTTCACGTCTTCCTTGGAGTATCTTAACCCTCCCCTCTGAAAACTTCTTTACACTTTTTAGGACTACCCCCAAATGATTCCCCCAGAACCCACCCGGACTTTAAGCTTTTACACATTTTTCACGTGGATCTTTAGAGGTTCCTATTCAAACCCTCCTCTAGAATTGATTTGGCCCAAGTGAATTCCCCCCTGAAGCCGCTTTCGTTTTGGATCCCCCTAGTTGCAGCCTTCTCTCCCATTATCCTTTCCCCCCCGGTGCTAAATATTCCCCGTGCGTCTTCTCAGTTCCCGGTCTCGCGATCTTTTTGGTCTTCCTCGTCCTTTTTCGTTTTTCCCCTGATCGTTTCCTTCTGCAGCCCAGAAGATGTTTTCTTTTTTCCCCTTCAGGTTTCCAACCCCTACTCCCCCTCGTCCTTGAAAAGATCGGCGACCTTGCCTTTCTGTTCTTGATACGGTACTGGCTTTTTTTTTTTCCCTCGGCTTTAGCAGAGAGTCATTTTATCAGCAGGGGCACAGCCTTTCTGCCCCCCCTTTCATGCTACCTATTAAGATGTTTTTTCTATTCGGTCCCCCCCCCCTTTCTTGTTTTTCTACGATTTCCTTGAATCTTTTGACGGAGGAGTCTCAGACTATTGCCCCCCCCCTCGAAGGTTTAGGTTGCTTGCATACTTTTTTTTTAACCTGTGAAGTCAATTCGTTTTTCCTCCAACTGGACGGCTTCCCCCTTCCTTCAGTAAGATTCCGGTCGTCACTGCTTCGTACTGGACTCGCCCACCCAATCAGAGAGTATTCCCCCTTCCTTCGTTCTTATTGCGCTTTCCGGCTGCTTTCCCCGCATCCCATTATTTCACCAACGCCCTTCTGCATCCCCCTGCGCGTACCGTCTCGCTTTCCCCAGAAAAATTTTCCTCATTTTTTTTTGTTTTAGGATGCTGGGCTATTCCTCGCCTTGACACCATCCCCCTTTCATCAACGTTATACCCACTTCTTTCCCTTCTCTTTCCTCCCGGTAAGGGAGGGGGCCATGCCCCATTGCGCCAAACGCACGCCCCCGCAGCAGGAAAAAACTCCATCCCTAGTTCACCTTTTTGTTCCCCTCTTTTTCCCCCCTTTTTCGAGGGCGCGCCAAGTCAGTCTGCTCCTTGCTTTTCTGACTTTTAATTCCCGATCCCTTTTTGTTTTCCAGGTCCTTTTTTACGGCGTGGGATCAACTACTCCTCCTGCCTTCCTCATAGGCTAGATTTTTTCCTCTCAAAATGTTTGCTTGCCCACCCGCCATTCAGCACCCAAAATGACTCCCACTCCCCCGTGCATTTTCCTTCACGTTGGACATACTCCCTTCATAGCTACCAACTTGGTCAGGGATCTCCCCAAGGCAACTCCGCGTCCTTCTTCTCGGTCTCCTTCTTTTTTCAACCGAAAGTAATCCAGCCTCCCTATCTTCGCTAAACAATGAACCTTTCATCCCAAGTTCCTGCAAACTCTTTCTCCTTTTTGTGTTGCCATAGTGTTTTGCATGAGCCTACTCCAGAGCCCCCATTGACGCTCTGCCCTCTCTCCCCTCTTACCCAGCATCAGCAAATTGTCATACCAATTTCCATCCCGACCTCTTTTTCTCCTGACCCCACCGCCGTGTGATGTCGGGTTCACACAATATTGTGAGCTGCAAAACCACTAGGCCCCGCCCCCCCCCCCCTCCTCCGCCTCCATACCCTTTTCCCCAGGCCCTCCCCCCCCCCCTTTTTCTTTTTTTACCGAGAACACGTGACTTCCTGCCTTGCACTCCGGTCTCTCCCTTTTTAATCACCCTCGTAATTTGATGTCTGGCTCTCCACTCTTCTTTCACGCCTGTTACTTTCCTTTCCAAAGTCTGTCCCTCCCCCCTTCGGACATCACACTCCTTCCTTAATCTTTCCTCCTAAGTTTGTTTTTGAGTGATGAAAAAGTCACCCCCATTGTGAGCCCGCGGGACGTTCGGATACGTTTGTCCCCTCTTTGTTTCAAGACTGGGCGTGAACGACGAAGTGTAAATTTTTGATCCCCTCCCTCATCTTACGGTCCGAGAGGACCAAACGAGTCTACCTTTTCCAGTCGAGGTCTGTTCTCTCCGGTCCGGGTCTCCCGGACACTTTCCGGACTGCCGCGTGAGATGGGGTTTTTTCCTTTGATTGCCACGGATGCGGGTAGGGGCTTTGGCCTCTATTATTGTATCCAGCCTATCCGTAGCTAAACATAGTTCCTCGTAGTTTCCGGATGATTTTTGCTGCGCGTGTTAGTCGTTGATTTAGCAGAGTCCGACCTCCCTTCGATCCTCCTGCTGGCGTGGCTTCATGAAAGATATGGACACTTCCCCCAAAGTTTCCTCTCTTTCGGGCTTTTCCTTATCCCGATCTTCGTTTTCAGCCAGCCCATCGAACTGTAACCTGCTGGTTCCATATCGGATCCGTCGCTTACCCGCGAACATTCCGTACCCCCCGTCAAATGCTGTTTTGTCCCCTGTGTTCCCCTCTTTTTCAGTTTTTTCCCTATGCCCCTTCCTTGTCCTCCCCTTATGAGCCTTGTTCCGTCGAGAAATACTTTTGCGGGTTGTCCCCCACCATTGGAGCTGTCGCCGCGACCCTTTCTCGTTGATGCCCGGCGGCCAAGATTTCCTTTTCTTTCTCCGGAATGCGTCGGAACCCCCCATTGAGATAGTGAAGATGTTTTTTTCTTCCCAAGCGAACATATCCCAGCCGCGGATTGCTTGGTCGACGCTGCAATTTGACATTTCCTTCTCCTTTTTCTTTTAATGTTGCCCTTTCCTTTCACAGTTGCCTGCTGCTTGCGTGCTTTTGCGTCCTTTTTCCGCTTCCCAAGCGTAACCGTCTTCTTCCAGTCTGTTCAGCGCTTTGATCTCTTGGTTACCCCCTGTCTTCTGCTCAGGTGCAAACCGTCCAGTTCCACCTCTTCTGGCGTTACCCCCAAAAAAAGGAGACTTTTGCCCCCGCAACCTGGTCGAAGACGTACGCCTTTCTCGGCCCCCCCCTTTTCCTGGCGTTGGGGTTCCAGGGATGATGGAAACCCTTCGCGCCTGTTTAGCCCCGTTTTTTTTCCCCCTTCACTCTCCTCTTGTCTGGTACTTTTTCCATACAAGTGAAGATCCCTATTCGATGCACTGAACTTCTAAGGATGAAGAAGGCACCTTCCTTCTTGGTGTTTGCCCCACGAGAGCCGTTAACTGTTTCCCCCCTCCCCCCCTTTTTCCGAACCGTTCCCTATGTCGTTTCCACTTCTCGTTTACTTCCCCTGAAACCCTGTACATTCTTGTGAGCAGCAACCACGAAGCCGCCGCCAAGCTTTAACACACCCCCTTTCCAGAGTTCCAAGCACGGGAAACTTTCTCCCCTTTCGTTTCTTTGAAGGGAGCGTTTCCCCTAAGGTCGCCGAACTCCCCTGTCCGCGGTTTGACAGTGGCCATGTTGTTCTTGCACCAGGCGTAGGGAATTTTCCCTGGATTCCCCCGGGCAGGAAAACATTCTACTCTGGCGCGCCTTTTTCTTTTAATACGATCTGGGCGGCGATATTTTCTTACTCCCCCTACTCCAAAACACTTCCTCCTCTGAACTTCTCATTCCGATCTTCCCACACCTGAAATATTCTTGGACGCCCCCGGAGTCTTTTCCTCTAATCTCGCTCAACAAATGCGCGAACTTTCCACCCCTCCTTTTTTTTTTCGGCTTGGCGCAACTTGGCTTTTCAGGAGAATCTGAATTGTTGTTCCTCAGAACTTAAAGAGGCCCCCTTTAATGTCACAAAAGCGCGCAGTCTTCTTTTTTTCTTATTTCACCCCATTATTCCCCTTTTTTCATGCAAGATCGATTTTTCGACAGTCCTGAACTCTTGCCCCGCCCCCCCCCCCCCCCCCCCCCCCCCCCCAAACTTAACGTCAGACCTGGCCCATGTCTTTACGGCACTACAAGCCGGCCTTTAGACCCCCCCAAAAAATTTTGACCCCTTGAGACCCCAATTCGTCCCCCCCAAGTAAAAAAAGAAGCCGTAACACGAAGGATCCCAAAATTTCCTTTTCTCCATAGTTGTGTTGAGAATTTTTTATCCTTCTTTGTTACTATATCTTGTTGCCTTTTTTGACTGTCTAGTCTCAGATCCCTTGCCGTCCTTTGAGTTCCATTTCCCTGATTCTTACCACCCAGGGCAGTTCAGGATCCTTTTTTCTGGCTCTGGTACTCAATTTTACAGGCTTGGTTCCACCCGAGAGGCACACCGTCTTGTAAATTTCTCTTTGTAAATCCACCATTTAACGCGAACCCTCAGCCATCGACAGAATTTTTGGATCTCGTTCCTGGCCACTTCTTTAGTTCTTTCCCCCTTTTCCCGAAACCATCCTTGCGCAGTTGATTCCAACCCTTTTTCTCCCCCACGTCCTCATCGGTGGCATAAATCTGAGATTAGTTTACCCCCCCCTATAGTTCGATATTGAAGGCTGATTTTAACCCATAACTTTTCCCTTTTTGTAGTTGCCTTATGGTTAGGCGATTTTATCCGTCTGATCCATTTCCCTTTAGAAACATATCTTATTGAAGAGACCCTGACCAATGAGGTGTGGTCTTGGCCTTTTCCGTTTGACTCTTCCCCATAATGACAAATGACGGAATGTTTTTACAGATCCCCCTTTAAATGGCCTTCGCCGCGTTGCTTCATCTGTAGTACTTGGACCTCCTCTTTCCGTCCAGCATTGTCAAGCCCTTGGCGTAACAGTTCCCCCCCAGTCCTCTTTCCCCTCTTGATCTTCTGTGCGGAGTCGGTTTTTTTTCCCCTCTCCCAATAATGAAGTTCATGTTGATCGTTTGGACTTTCCGTGTTCCCACCTCCACGAAAGGTTCTTTTTCCTCGTTTGGGTCACCGTGAACGTTTACTTCTTTTTTTTTTCTCCCGTGGTTACAAATTGGAATCTTTTATCTTTCGTTCTCAGCCTGACGCTCTTTTCTCTCGGTCAAAAGTTATTTCGAACGGTAAAATTTTCCCTCCCGCGGGCCGAGCTTATTCCCCCCCCCGCCATCCCCCATTCTTCCCACCTTCTCCCCAGCGACGCGAGGACGTATTCCTTCCCAAACAGACCCATTCTCCTTTTTGTTTTTTTCCTGAGCGGACTCACGGTCCTCTTCCCTCCATATCGCCGGTGTCTCCCGTATACCACATTCCCCCAACCTCCGGCACCTGGTGGAAGTTAAGACTATTTGGTTTTAGATTACCGGCAAACGCCACGCCGAGAAGCAACTTTCCACATTTCGCTCTTCCCCCAGATAGCTTTTTTTTCAACCCCCATTCCCCTCGGACCTTTCCCTCATGGCGGATCATTTTATTTTTCTTTTTCCCGTCTCAATTCCTCCACGATCTCAACCTTTGTTTTCCTCCCGTCCAATTAGGTTTGAAATTTCCCTATTCAGGCAATAGGTCTTTTTTCCCTCTCTGCTTATGCTCACATTATTTTCCAACCCCTCCAGCTTCCTCCCCAACTTTTTTTTCCCGCAAAGGATTTCCGGAAGTGTGTTCGCTCCACAGGCCCTGTCTACCAAAGTTGTAAGGCGCGCCCCTATCTTTCAATTTTCTCGATTGGATCCTCCTTTTTTGCCCTCCACAAAGCGGACAGGGAGCTTTTCGATTCAACTATACTTCCGAGCTCTCCTTCTTCGGAATCTTGCGCCTCGGTTTGGCCATCCTGGCATGGAGACGTCGACTACTTTCTGCACCCTGACCTTATCCACGCTTCTGTCTCTCTTCCCCCCTCCTCCCCGCTCAGCAAAACTTTAATACACTTTTCCCCCACTCAAGGCCTTTTTCCTTTTTCTATTGCTCCCCCCCCCCATAACAAACCAGCCGGGCACCCTCCCCCTTTCTATTCAACATCACATTCCCAACCTGACCCACGTCTTTCAGCTGTTGGGATCGTCGTGGTACCGGTGACAGGAACTAGTGAACAAGTTCCGAATTTTCCTTTCAATCCGTCGCCTCCATGATGTTCAGATCACCGACTTCCCCCCGCCTTTTCCCCGCCCCCCAAAGAGTTCGGGTCAAACGTACGGCCCTGCGAGTCCGGGTCCCCTTCACGTCCCCCCCC
>Ga0179593_1691250_pt1 | contig 13419 bp, 18 predicted proteins | sample CZODoug2_1_08_16_FD_185931 | JGI IMG/M metagenome (GOLD analysis project Ga0179593, IMG submission 185931) | Vadose zone soil fungal communities from Angelo Coast Range Reserve, California, USA - CZODoug2_1_08_16fungal (PacBio error correction) | ecosystem: Environmental > Terrestrial > Soil >... | reverse complement strand
TGCATCTTTTGATCCCTCGCCTGATCGTAAATTTTGAGCTGCGATGACTCTTGAGTTTTCAACTTATGCGCCACTAGCCGTCTTTCTTTGGTTTGAGACTCAAGTCCCTTCTTGCTCGCCTGACATCGTAATGCATGGGCCTTCCCCCCCTGTTTCTAGGCTAGGACCAGTGTCGTGATTTTTAAATCGGTTTCCCTCGACGCCAGAGGTATCCCATATGACTCCCTCACACTATAGTACATGGTAGTCAAGCTCGCCGCATGCCCTGCCCGGCCTCCTCAAGCAGGCAGATCACCCCTTCACCCCTCCCTACTTGAAAGTCCCCCTTCTCACATGTTTCCCTTTCACGCACCTCTTAGAAGGAGAAGCTTTTTTCTGAGCTGCGCAACCCTCCTTTCAGGAGAACAGGACCCTTAGATGCACCTGCAGCTGAGCGCCAGCTGATATACCATTCTTCCGGTGGTTTCCTTCTTTTACCCTTCACTCAAGTCCCCTGACTTTTTTTGTTTTTCTTCCCTTTTTTTCTCTCACATTTTTCTACCAGGCGCTGCGCGGCGAGGCAGATATCGCCCAGCCGAAGTCTCGAAGGATTATCGGAAGCGAAATCGAAACTTCCCATCCCTCGAGCTACCGATGACCTTCACGTGGAGACCCCCTTATCTGAGCACTCTTTTTCTCTTTGCCAAGGTGTGCCGCACGCCACTGAACCTGAAAGCAGGATCGAATAGCCGAGTATTCATTTCAGGACGACCCATTTTGAAGTCACAGGCCCTCAACACTCCGCCGACAGGAGATTTGACAGAAACACTTTTTTTTTTTTTCATGATTGTGACGCGGAAATGCTTTGAGAAGCCATGGCATTTAAACTAACTTTTTCCGACTTTTATTCCATGCACTATAAAGAAGCAATTAGATCTTCCCTTTTTTTTTTGGTTGTGTGGTTTGGTGTACCTGTTTGGTTTTGCAAATGCAATTTTCTGTGTCCGGTGTTTTTGTTGTTTTTTTTTTTTTTTTTTGTTTCCTTGTGTTTTCCCTTTGTTTTGGCGGGTTTGACAGAGTTCATCGCTCCCCCACACCCTGATCCCTGCACGATGTCGAAAGTCAGGCTCTCATTTTCATCAGCATTGGAATTGAAGTTTCTATTGATTCCGCACTACACATGGTCCCTTTCCTAAGCTCCCTTATAGCCGCCAAAATGACCTCCCCAGATCATTTCCACATTTGATTCGATTCTTATGATTTTCTCCTCCCCTCTATACGCGTTGCCTCACTACTATAGTGCTGCTTTCGTTGAGAATGTTTCCTACGTGATTATCGGCTCCAGCAGGATGTTTTGATAGCTGTTTGATTTGCGGCGCAATGCTTTGCGCTCCTGACGGTTTAGGCTTTTTCCCCAAATAGCTCTTCCCCAATATAGGTTGTTTGTCGCGGGTCCCCCCCCCTATTGAACCGACGCTCTGCTCTGCGATTTTTTTTGCCGTAGCGTGAATCCCCCCCTCTGCTTTTACTTTTGGTCTCCCTCCCATTTGAGACCCCTTGCCTTTCCGCGACAGAACGCGCAATGTTTCCCTCTTGTACAGATTCAGTCAAGTTCCTCTGTTCCATATAACGAGCGAGGTTTTTTTTTCTCCCCCCCCCACCCGATATGAAAACGCAGGTTTTCTCCGCAAACGTTCATATTTCACACCTTCTTAATTTCCTTTTTTTTATAAATTAACTCCGCTGAGCGGGCGGTTAGCTCCCCCCCATACACTCTTTGTCGTATTTCACTCGTGAAGTCTAGAAACACCTTTTTTTACTATGTTCCGCTTCCATCCTGTCTGACCCCCCCCCCTGAGTGCCCCCCCTCTCGTACGTGACTCAGCGCTGTCTCCCTAGCCCTACCTTCGGCAGTTGCCTTTTGAAGTTTAGTTTTTCCCCTTTCCCTCGTGCCGCCTCCTGAAGTCATTTTTTTCAAGGTGCCTTCTTCTTCGTCCAGGACGGACCAGTGTCCTGCTCTTTTTTCATCTGGACCGTGTAGAACGCACTTCTCCCGTCCGCTGCGCCCGAACCTTTTTCTTTTTTTTTCCTATCGTTTCCTCATTCGTAAAATTTGCGTCTAACTCCTACGTTCTGTTCTCAGAGAGTATGGGTACCCCCCCTATCCGACGCTTCCCCTTTGCATCGCGAAAAGCCCTTGTGCGGCTTTTTGGCTCCCAACGAATTTTTTCTGCACCGCATTTTTTCTTCTTGGGACCGATACGTGACAGTCCACTTCGAGGCCTCGGTGAGCGGCTATAAGAAATACTGTCAATGTTGGGAACCTCCCGCTGAAGTTTAGTCTCCCATTTTTCTTTTTTTTTCTCCTGCGGATGTTTTGGCTTGAACTTTTCTTTTTGACTGAACGATCAGTTACCCCTAGAAAGAGGCCTAAGTTTTTTAATCAGCTTTTTCATCCTCCCAAGCACATTCGTGATATCGACTCCTTTAGAGTCCATTCTTTTCTTTATGCCTTTAGCTATGTACCGAATTGTTTCCGTCCTAAGAGACATTTCCCATTCACCGGCCTGTTCCTAGGCCCTCTTTTTATGTAACCCTTTTCTACCCCCGTTAGGTCAAACGCTCAAGGCCGGTCGTCAAACTTTCCCCCTTTGTCCCACCGATAATTTTTCATCTTGCAGTTTTTTTTAATGGTTTTTCCATGTTTCGCATGAATGGTTTTCCTGATGAACCCTCCGTCGACGTTGAACTCCCGCATCCGTTTGTAGGGTCTCTTTTCCCGCTCATAGGACCCCACCATGCAGCAAAACTTTTTTTTTCAGCCCGTCCCATTCCTGACAGCGTATCCATCTCCGCGTCTTTGTAAAAGCTAATTCTCTTTCGTCCGAACGTTTCCCCAATACCTACCATATGCACTACCAGCTTGTCGACTTTGTTCCCCCCCCATTCGCCTGCTCGCTGTCAGGAACAATTTCCATGTCCATATTCTCAGTCTTGCTTCTTCTCAGCGCTCCTTTACTCGTTGATGGCGGTATAGATTTCTGTTTTCAGAGCGTTGATCTCTTCCTATCCCCCTCGTGTTTTTTTTTTATTACGCGAGCCTTGTCATTTCTACTACCCCCCTCCGAACTCTGCGCTCCCTCCGCCGACGTTCTTTTCTCGCTGAAATCTCCCTCAGTTATAGAGGCTGCTCCATTTCGAATTGTGTCTTCCTTTGCCGCCCAGGAAGCTGCTGTCATTTCCCCTACCAAAGGTATTTTTGTAAGAAAGATGGCGCTTTTCGCCGTCGAGGCAGCAGGAAATTTCTCCAGGCGTCCGTTTCACTTTGCGCCGACTCCCGTTTCTTTCCAGTACTCAGTACTGTTTTTTTCTATCCCTTACCCCGGATCCTTCTTGGAAGAACCCCGTACATTTCAAAGTTCTCTCCGGTGTTCCATCATGTCACCCCATGTACTCAGCTCGGTTCAGACCGTATGACGCACCCTCCTCCTCCTGTGTTTCTGATGCCTTAGACACCGGGATTTGACTTTGATACAGCCGCCTCCCGCTTGACCGGCACCTCTCGACCCTGACATTGACCCTTCCCTTCTTGTAATCTGCTCCCGCCCTCCCTTTTTTCCCTGGCTACTCGTCTATTCAAGGCTCCTTCCTACACTATTCCCTCAGCCAAGTTATTTTGGTCGTCCTCTCCACTATTATCATTACGGCGGCTTGTTTCTTTTTGAAAAAGGCGCGCACTGATCCCGACACCCTCCCTCCTGGCGACGTCGTGGACGTCCTGATCTCGTGGGCGACGTCCATTACGCCACAAGCCACGAACCCCCCTGACCGCCTCCGTCTCCTTTCTGTTCGCCGCGTCCAAGTTCCCTCGGCCCATAAACTTATCCGCTGCTCCAGATATCCTCTGGTTTTCCCGTATCTCCCTCCAACTGCCACGTCTTGTTTCCTCTTCGGAGCGTGACGCGGAAACCAGCCGACCCTTTCGGATCTCAAATGGTTTCTCCAAAGTCATTGCTCGAAGTTCCGCGAGCCTCTCTTGCGCGTAGCTATGCTTTCAAAGGTTCGATTCCCGCCCAAGATTAAATATTCTGTTCAAAAAGTCCATTTCTGTTATGACGCGCCGGCCTCTCCTGGATAAGTATTCAACTTTCTAGATGAGTTGCAGATTTGCCACATTTGCTCGATAAGAAACTAATCACCCCACACGCATTTACATTTTTTCTTTCCGTCGAGGAACCCCCTCCCCCATATCCCAATTTTCCCTCCCAGAAAGCTTCCGAGACCTTGAGTAGAGCCCTCATCTCCCGTCCCTTCGTTTTTGAACCCTCCCGTTATTCACGTGACATTCGTGAAGCGTGTTTATTACTCTGTTCGTAGTTCTTTCCCTGTTTTGGTTCCTAAGAATTCTTTCCCCGCCCCCCAATATTTGTTCTCTTTGCTTCCGTTCCCTTTTTAGCTTTATCTTTTTGTTACCTGGGCCTGGTACAGATGCAACGGGTTGGTCGGACTAAGTTTCCGCCTCTTGAAACCCCCCCCTACTTTCTTTATTCATAATCATTGTCATCTTCAATGCACTCCCTCCCCCCATCGCTCATTGTTTACCTGGGGATTGGATGTATAGTATTACACATGATTATCTGATCCACCCTCCTCCCAGCCTGCAGACTCGCTACGTACTTTCAGTTGATATGTGTTAGATACCGTATCCTCCCACCTATAATATTGCGATTTCTTCCACAATATTTCTCCTCCAATGGCTGACTAAGGCCCCCTTAGCCCCAGTATTACCCGGGTTTTTCCCAGACTCTTTGATAGGAATCTAGAGCAAGGCAGTCTAAAACCGGCCCACCAGCATCACTCTTTTAAAAGGTTTTTCCACCCCACTTATTTTTCTTTTTTGCCTCCCATTCCCTCCTCCCATGCACCACTTTTAATGATAGCTTGGCTGATTTAGGAACCTTTTTTTCTCCTTTTAAAGCCCCCTAAACAACCTTAGGGGATTTTCCTCCGTGCCTTCAGAACGTTATATGTAAAGCCTACTTTCCGTAGATACCTCTTCTACATTGTGCTAAAGGACCTAGGGTTTTTTTTTCTTTTTTCTTTTTTTTTTTTTTTTTTTATTTAAGGGAAAACTTATTTTTTTCCCCCCCTCTTCCACCGGTCTGAACTCCTTCGTTTCTCTGTCATCCCGCCCCGGTCGTTTCAGCCACTTTTCATTTCCGGTCACCAACCTTTCTTCGCAGAATGACGTGAGTTCTTTGCTACGCTGGCCGCAACTCCAGTTCCTTCTTTCGTGCCTTTCTTCCCCTATTTTCTACTCACCAGAGCCACAGTCTCTCTTCGTTTTTTGCAGGGCACTTTGCAACCCCACCCTGGAAGGTCTTTTAGCCATTTTATATGTCTTTCTTGCTTGAGTAAGGTAGGTCGGGTGAAGACGCATATCAATTTTCTTTCGTATTCACGCCGTGATCTTCTCCGCCGCCTCCCGCGCTACATCTTCAGTCGTCTTAACCCGAGGCCCTTTTTTTCTAGGCTCGATAGTTTTTCGCCCTTTTTTTTTCTGCTAGCGGCGGCGACGAAAAACCCCCCCCCTTTTTCCCTGTTTTATTCCGGATCCGTTCAGAGTTTATTCCCCAACGTTTTTTTCCCTTTCCGCCCTTGACCTCAAGTTGTGTTTTTGCGCGCCCCCCACAGCTTATCCTCTCCCCAAAAGGCCGAGCCTTTTTCCCTATCTCTCTCCTTCAAACTGCCTCGTGTTCTTCCATTTTTTGGAACTTATAAAGTTCTCCTTGCTGCTATTTCGGCCTTCTTGCAGGACCTAGACTGATGGACTGGTTTAGACCTGAGAGATGACCTCCTTTCTTGAGCTCCCTCTCTTTCTCTGAGTCCCGGTTTATTAATCCCCAGACCCGGAAGGCGCTCTTCCGGTCCAGTGAAAGTTTCATCCGAGGAATATTGCTTTCGCGAGCCCAAAACCACACCCCCCCAACAGCAGTCAGAAAGAGTCTTCATGGCACCTTTAGCGCATCGGTTTCCCCCCCTTTTGAAATAGCATGCTTCCCCTTATACCCCCAGGAGATGCTCCCCCCTACTGCTCCGCCATTTCTATATTCTAATCTACTGTTTTTTCTTGCAATCTCTGTGAGAGATGACGCCTTTTTGATCCTAGAACCACGGGATGCGCACGAATCTCTTTGAACGCTTTTTTTTTTTTCACGGATGCGCTTCGGGCTGCGCTCGCGCAGACTGAGAGGCGACGGGTTTGCTTAGCAAGCGAAGCTCTAGGAACACTCGCCTTCTTTTTTTCCCTTACAGGTCCCCTACCCCCTTATATTAACGTCCTTTTCCACTCTTCAGATCTACGTCGCACAGCGTTTCATAATCGCCAATTCCCAATTTCATCGTCAAGGGTGCTGGCCAAGAGTTTCACCCGCCCTCCCCGAGGAAGCACGTTTCTCACAAGATCACGCAACGACTACTTTTTCCCTCGCAGCTTTTTTTTTAAAGCCCACTTGGCGGTAGGTCGCAGTTCATCCAGAAGCCATGGGGTGAGTCGGTTTGATTGTACCCCAGGTTTTCTCCCGAATACTCCGCCCTGCCTTCGTCTAGCCTCTGCCCGAGAATGTCTGTTTTTTGGAGATTCCGAACGTGCCCTCTCAAGAAATTGTTTGACTTGGCCTCGCCTTCCAACACTACCAAGACCCATACCCCAAGTGTCCCTGGCGTTCTGATAAGCGCAGTCACTTGATCGAGCATTCTAGTCAGCGTATAGATAGGTGATTCCCGTCGTATCCCTAGCCACCCGTCTCTCTATCTTACAGTCTCCTGCAACCGGATCGATGCTTATATTTTGCAAATTCTGGGGTTTCCGTTCATGCCACATTCTAGGTATGGTTCTGTAGAAGGGAAATCCCCCGACAGCTTTCGAATTGGCGAAACCTCGCCTCGAGACACGACCATGCACCAGAGAGAGGATGAAAGTTGGAGACATTTCCCTACAACACCAACAACCCTAACACCACAACCCCGTGCTTACTGGCCCCCCCCCCCCCCCCCCCCCCCCCCCCCCCCCCCCCCCCCCCCCCCCCCCCCCCCCCCACCCACCCCACCCCCCCCCCCCCCCCCCCCCCCCCCCCCCCCCCCCCCACCCCCCCCCCCCCCCCCCCCCCCCCCCCCCCGTTTGGTTAAAACATGCGACCCTGCCACGCATTCGCTAGTCAGTTCCTTCTTCCCTCTTCGCCGCGACTTTCCCCTCTTCCCCTTTGGCGCCGTATCCGGCGCCCCACCCTTCTGCCGCCCTTTCGACAGAGACCGCGGAGACCGCCGAAATAATTGAAGTAACTCTTGTCATAAATGTTGACTGATTGTTTGCCTTTTCCCCCCCCCCTTCTTCTTTCTTTTTCTTCACGCCCGTCCTACTCCAAACGTTCAGTCAGTTTCGTGGTATAAGCGTGATGTTGCGCGCCATACCTCCCAATGTAAGACACTTTCCCTTTTTTTTTTTTCCCCCCTTTTTTTTTTTTTTTTCCCAATGAAGTTTGAAGTGACTCCCTTGAATGATATCCGCAATCGCCGTCGAAGGATAGTTCGTCCGAGTCGAGCGTATCACTTTATGATGACGGCTGTCATTGTCCCTGACGTGGCCCCTTTTTCCCTGAACACTTTCCTCCGTGTAGCATTTAGACAGCGAGTCTAACCCCGTGACCAAACGGTACCTCTTTTACCGGCGCGCGTGTTCGAGTGACCTTCTTTTTCCTTTCTTCTGCAAATTAACACTGCCTTTCTCTCCCAAGCAAAGGCTGCCTCCTTGCGCCTATCTCAATGAGTTCATTCGATTCCGTGATTTTTGTGCTTTCGCAATCTATCCGCAGGCTAGCCAACACGTAATTCCCCTGCTTAAACGACCTAGACCAGATTTCACTCTCACTCAGATTTGGGAACGTTATTCCTTTACTACCCCTCCTTTGCGGTTTTCCCGATGATCTTGACACCCAAAACTCCTTCAGTCTGCTTTCCTCAGTCTTATTTTTTTCTGTTTCCCCAACCTGACAGGTTTCTCCGGTAGAGCTCAAGCGGCGATTACGCAAGGCAAGCAGATTCTATGTGATCAGGCGGCGTTCAAACCTATGCTGAACCTATTCCTAGTTCTCCTTGACCCCCTTTCTTTTTGTTCTCTCGTATGTTTGAAGCAGGACGCCCTGGCCACTATTGACCCTGGATTGCCTTTTTCCCTCCGTTTTTTTTCCCCCTCTCCTCTCCCAGTAAGTTTTCTTGTTTTTCTTTTATGCCGGGCTGCGCACCCCCCCTCCCTCTCGCAACGCCCTCGATACGTTCTTTTTTTTTTTTTGCGCCGGCGTTCGGTCAAAAGGGATCCTTCTAGCATTCCCAATTCTAGACTCTGCTCATTCGGCATTGGCGTTTTTCCAAATCCTATGTTCCCTTTCGGCCTTTTTTGTGCGCAGTACCGCTCACCTCGGTGAGTGAAAGCGCCCCTTGCCTCTCCATTTTTAGCCTTTTCCTTTTTTCCCCATCTGTTTTCTGCGTCGTGCTTTTTGCGAAGTGAGAATGGTGCTTTTTTGGTTTTTCATGAGTACCGATCCCCTTCCAATAAGAAAAGCAAAGTTTCCCTCCATTCCCTCTTCGGTTGTCGTTTTACCTTTCAATTTAAGCGTCCGATTCGACTCTGTTGACTCTCCAATATTTCGGACCTTCTTTTATTCCTCGGATGCTGTTTTTTTCTTACCGGGCAGACCCTCTCACGGAAATGTTGGATCCGGTCCGTTTCAATGCGGGTCGAAGAGTTCTTAACCACTACGGAGGCCACACAGCTAAGACATCTTAGAGATATAATCGCGGCTCCCCCCCCTCTCGGAGACCCCTTTGCCTCTGCTGATTTTTTCTCAGTAATGGTGTTATCATCTTCACCCGCCCACTTTTTCCTTTTGACTTTTCGTTCTACATACCTTTTCCTTTTTTTTTATGCCGCCTGTAGGACCGTCCCCATAAATGACCCCCTCCAGGAGATTAGTTTTAACTAGACGAATCTCTTTTGAGAACTTCCTCCTTTCATCCCCCTCGATTTTGGCCACAAGATCCCTTTCCGCCCTGTCTTGACCAATTCTGTGTAGTGAAACTCCCTCGCGAAAGCCCGCAATGCTCCCCCCCCCCTTCTCCCCACCGTCCCCCCTTTTATCATTTTTCCAAGTCCATTTCCCCCAAATCATTCGGCGAATCGTTATCTGTGCAGCATCCGCTCGTAGAGAGGTTTCCTGATGAGTATGAGACGGTTAACGTTCAGTCTTCTTCTCCTCACTTTTTTGGTTTTGTTAGCTTTTCTGCGTAACCGTCTCATACAGACCTTTTTCCCCGCCCGTCTTAGCTGACCGCGGACTGATATTGACCCTTCCTGCGAGCAGCGACGGGTTAGTTTTCCCCAGTCATCCCATATTGCGCCAGAGGGTCGCGGCCTGATAAGAATGCACTCCCCCGTCTTCTTTTTCATCGAAGTTTTTTCCCCCTTTACCTTTCCCACCTCCCGCGATGGGCGTACCTGCCTTAAATTTGCCTGGCAACGCTCCAGAAAACAAGTCCATTCAGGACTTTTCGAGCGAGCTTTTTGCTGATCTATTTTACCAAATCCAATCGCTGACTACCATGACTTCACTCCAGGTTCAGTGATCTTTCCTGGCCCCCTGTAGTCTCGGCACAGCCCCTTTCTGCCGCCCCATCTCCCCCCGGGTTTCAGACGGTGGATGTCCCCCTTTTTTACGAAACCTTCTTTCCGATTGTCTTTAACTTTTTGGTAGAGCATACCAGGCTCTGACTTCACCCTCTGGTGTGAATGCGCAAATCATCAAGTGAAGGAGACCTTTTTTTTTCCTTTATCCCTTCCCCTAGACTAAATTCCCCCCCCCCATTCTCCTCCCCAATTTTGTTCGAATTCACATGATCTTCTTTAGCGATTGTGATGCTTGTCAATAGTCTCTCCATCTACCCCCGCATCCGGGAGAAGCAGTTTGGAACCCTTATTTGCGTCCTTCCTGCGCCCTCCTACCAGAACCATACCCTCCCCCTACATCCTAATGCGTCAGCTGTCTGTATGCGCTTCAAGAGGATGTCATTCAAGCACACGACGCTCGTCATAAATCAGCTCCCTATTAGGTATTAGAGACTTTTTCTCCCCTTCCCCCCCGCCTCCCCTGACCGCGGTAATAAGGAAAAGCGCTTAGTTTTTCGAAAATCTCCCCCGTTTGTTTGCTTAGCGTTGCAAGTTTTGACGCAGGTAAGCCGACGCCGTCCCCAATTGCTGTTTTTCTTTTTCCCATTGTATGCCCCCCTTTTTCCCTGAGCGCCCATCCGCCTGCAGGTAGAGCGCGCTTTTCTCTGATTTTTTTGTTGCCTCAAGGCTGAGTCCCCTCTGCGCACCTTTTCAAAATGATGGAACCGCCTCCTTTGCCTTCCCCACCCTCCCCTTCACCGACTCTGAGACTTCGGCACTTTCTTGAACCGAGCAGGAGTGTACTCTTCCCTGCTTGTCGCAGAGCTCCATCGCGAGGAGCCACGAAGCAGTCCCTTCGTTTTTTTTCAACTTCCAACGGTCCCCTTCCCATAGGTTGTAACGTGCCATCTTCAGTTCGACATTTTTCTTTCACAGCTGTCATGAGCATAGTTCTCCACCATTCTTTCCGTTTCCCTCTGCCTTCGTCCACTATTCGACTAACGCTCACTCCCTGCCCCTTGGTTTTTCCCTGACGACGCCTCTTCCTTCTTTTTTTGCGACAAAATAGCACGCACTTTGGATGCTTCTTTATAGCCGCGGCGAATAGCCTAGCCCACTTTGTCTCGGCACGTTCCATGATTTTGCCCTTTTTTTTGCGGAAGCACCCCTGATCCCCCCTCTTCAAATAGCCCCTCTCCGGCCGTATCGATGTAAAACACCGATGGATTGGTCTGAACTTTTTCCCTTTTTCCCCACCGCGATTAATGTTCCACCCCCCCCCGACTCCCAAGTTCCCCCCCCGACAGCTAGAGCGCGTTCATCTTCCCTCTTCTTTCCACCCCCTTTTTCGGGCGGATCCTTCCATCAACCACCGCGCGGCACGCCCCGTACTCTTTAAAATCGCCATGGAGATCGCGTGCATGCCCTCCCCTTAACACCCTTTTAATGACTGTCTTCCTTCCCATTTTGTGTCGATCATTCGGACACAGATATCCTCGGCAAGTGCGACCCCGCTCAGCCGCGCCTTTTTTCCCCCGACCTTCCTAATCCCGTCGCGCCTTCCTTTTCGCCTTAGAGGCATGGGTTATTTTGGTCTCCCGGTCCCTTCCAAGAGCACCGCCTTCAATACGCAGCGGCGTGAGTGTCCGCCTTACCTACACGGTTTTTTTTTCAGAAAGATTTATTTTTTCCTCCCTTGTCCTTTCTGTTCATTCGACTCTTCCTTTTTCGCCCTTTCGCGGGCACTTTTTCAGTATTCCGTTGCAGTTATCCCTTGATCTCCCCGGTCTGTAACCCTCCTTACTTCATCGACGCTGATGGCGGTTTTGAGCACCCCGACGAGGTCCGATGATGCCCCTTCTCTTCTTTAGCATTCCTTAGTCGGACGTAAGACGAAGGACTTTTTTTCCTATTAAGTCGCCGAGAGACGTGCGACCTGATAGCGATCTGCGCTTGTTTTTCCTTAAGCGAAACGTCTTCCTCTTTTTCTACACATATCGGCGTTGTGCCGCAGCAGAACGGTCCTATTGTGAGGCTGATCGCAGGTTTTTTGCCACGAGGCATGTTCCAGATCGCTACGCTGTCGCCATTCAGAGGCCATCGGCGATCCTTCCCTCAAGTTCGTTTCTTGCCCCCCGAGAGGAATCACGTTCCAACCAGCTTTCCTCTCTTGGTCACGACTACTTTCCTGCAACTTCTCAAAGGCGGAAGTTTTGTGTCGTTGCCATCTGTCCCTCCGTTTAGGACTTCTTCCTCTTGGTTAAACGGCCTATGACGATCGCTATTCTTACCTCTTTAAATGACATGATTTTTTTGAGCTTGACTGTTCTTCCCGTCGTTTGAATCAGTATACCAAGTTAAATCGCCTTTTGATTTTATAGAGATTTTTTTTTTCCCCTTTCTCTTTCTTGAGGCAGATCGCCCAACCGCTTTTTCACTGCCGCGGCTCTTACCGTTCCTTCCATCGGTTTGCCAAACGCGTTTCCCCCCCCCCCTTCTCCACCCCCCCCCCCCCCCCCCCCTTCCCCCCTTCTTTTATAAAAGAGGCCTCTCTCCCTTTTCTCCTTTGTTGAAGTCGATTTCTAATCGCCGAGGCCTTTTTCAGAGGATGGAAACGCTGGTGTCAGGATTCCTGCTGACGCCGGGAGTGTTTTTTGGCCCGATCCGCACATGCGCTTCTTTTCACCATTTAACGTTTCCAACTCTCTTTTGTTCTTCTGGGTTTGATAAGCTGTTCCCAAGCTTTAGGCTCGGTAGCCCTCTGGTATTAATAGACCCTGTCCACTTCTTCTTTCCAAGGGCGGCCTGCGAATCCTCCGCCGACTGATAATTTCCCTTTTTCCAACAACGTCGACTTTTTCCCTCTTTCTGTTGCGGACTCCTCCGTGGGTCGCTTTCAGCTCTGGGGGTCTCGTGTCAAGGAGCGGAGCTTCTCCTGAATTGAGAGTTAACCTTCCCTTGCAAGTCCCATTTTTTTTGCGTAGCCCTTCTTTTGCCCGCGTTTAAGCATTGACCTTCCGGGTCGTGGCCGCCAATCCGCCGAACACTTATCCCAGGGACTTTTTTCGGGCTCCGGCGCTTTCCGATTTATAAATCTGGCCTTTTTCGGGTCTGGCCTTCCGCCCCGAACCTCCTTCCCCCTTCTCGAGAACTCATATTTTGCCTGGCCTCCCCTGGTTCTAACGGACTGTTTTCTTCGTCCTCCCGCACTCCACGGCTCGATTTCTGGGCGAAAGCATGTTTCTTAACTTCCGGCCACCGCCTCCGCCTGATTTTCCGGCCCAACCTCCCCCTTTTGACAATTCTTTTTCCCCTCCGGTGGAGCAAGCCAGTTTTTACGCTTTGCGCTTCTTTACCCTTCCCCCTCGTTTTCGGGCGTTGCCGTCTTTTTTTGGGTGGCCCACCTTTCTTTCCGCCGTTCTGTGTGCGCAGCCCGGACCGCCGTCGCCGCTTTCTGATGTCCACTTCCCCCTTTGGTTTGGTTGTGCCCCGTCCTTTTTTCTCGCACATCTCCGGCCCCCTCTATGTAGTTCAGGTGAGTCCTCAATCTTCCCCCAATTCCTGTCGCCCTTTCTTCTTTCGTTTCGCCGGTGGTCGATTCGTCGCCGCCGTCTTTTGCTTTTTATGAAGCTGCTCTGGTTCCGTGTCGCGGTTGCCCGTTCTGCATTCTTTTTGCTGGCGAACCTTTTCCACTTCACACGACTCTCCTTTCGGTGGCGACC
>Ga0179593_1520167_pt1 | contig 13419 bp, 17 predicted proteins | sample CZODoug2_1_08_16_FD_185931 | JGI IMG/M metagenome (GOLD analysis project Ga0179593, IMG submission 185931) | Vadose zone soil fungal communities from Angelo Coast Range Reserve, California, USA - CZODoug2_1_08_16fungal (PacBio error correction) | ecosystem: Environmental > Terrestrial > Soil >... | reverse complement strand
GGGTGGAGGGGCTGCTTTCCGGTTTTTCCACATATACCCTATCCTTTCTGCTCCCCTGGAACTTCCCCCCTGGTAACCCCTCTCAAAACCTTCTTTCCTTTCGGAATTTTAAGATTTTCCTAATTACTCACGTGAGCGCTTTCCACTCCGCTCGGATTTTGGGACGGTATGCCCGTACCTCCACTTTTCCTTTCACCGCTAACTTTTTTCCTCCATTTCTTTTCCAAAGTAAACCCTCGCGGAACCCTCTGCTCACCGTCTGCCTCGAGACGATCGCGTCTTGCGGGCCGTTCAGTTTTTCTTCCGCATTTGTATATATTTGGTCAGGCATTTTTTCTTCTTTTTTTAATTTTCTTTTGGACGTGGCGACTATTGTTCTTTGCTGATTTCATTCGTTCCTCTCCCCCTTGAACTGAAGGGGGACCCCACCCAATCAACTGGAATATTTTTTTCTATGCGTTTAAATGCGGCACTGTCACGAGCTTACATATTTTGAGTTTTGAACATTTCGTTTTTTCCTTCAGACTGGTTATTTCCTTGCCGGATTCCGAGGTTTTCACTTTTGCTGCCGGAAAATGTTCTCTCTCTCCTTTCCCTGTCTTCCCGTCCTTCTCCCCTTCCAACTCCTTGCTCGCAACTTGTTTTCCCTGCCTCGTACGTTTAGACGGTTGTGGCTCTCTCCTGGCCCGAATATCGGTCTTTTTCTTCTTTTCCTTAGAGTGACTCGGCACTTGAAATCTCTCCTCCTGTCATTCCGAGTTTCCCCTTCTCACTCTGAGCTGACGTTCAGACGTCTCCAGTAGTCCTTCATGCCTTTCGGTTAAATCGCTTCATGTTTTTGCAACCTTTCCCATCCTCCCTTTTCTCTTTTTGTTCCTTCTCGTTCGATCACATATTGCGCTGAAGGGCCGGTCTACCTTTCCCCCCATTAACTGGTTCTTTTCTCCCCCGCTGCCGAACGATCTCACATCTCCGTCGAAATTCGAGAACAATTTTTCCCAATTAAAAAGGGGAATTGCCTCTCCTTTTTTTTCTCCTTTTTTCCTTGTTTGGTTGAAGTTTATGAATAAATGTCGGCACCTAAGTCAGTGCCTCCCTGTTCAAAAACCTCAGGTCCCCCCAGATGATTTTTTTCAGAGGCCCAATTCCTGTCAACCCTTTCGTCCCCGAAGGACGTCACACCCCCACTCGTCACCGAATTCCGTTTTTTTTATTTTGTTGCCCCCGTCCCCGCGTAGTAAGGGTCTCTATTACAACGGTTTAACCTGCGGAAGTTTTCCTCTCCGGGAGGATGTTTTCGCTCCCAGTACTTGACTCAAACCTTCTCAAATCCCCCCCAACCCAGACGTAAGATTTGGAATTGGACATCGGGAATAAAGATCGCTAGCCAACGGATTGGTAGTATGGTTTTTTGTATTGTCCTTTCCAGAGCGAGAGAGCTTTTTTTTTAGAGTGATTACAGAAGGTATCCTTTTTCCTCCCCCCGTCCCTCTTAGCTTTCCTAAAATATTAGATTGATAAAAAGCTCGTTTTTCCCCCTGGTGTCCAATGAGAGACCCTTTCACATTGGTTCCCTTCTTCCTTCTCCCCAGAAGCTTTTTTACCCGTTATACGACCTCTCCGTTGACATACGCCACCCCGGACATTTTGCCTTTCCCCCCCGATTTCTCGATGCGGATGACCATGTCACTCCCCTTATTATGGATCGCGATTTAAAAACGATAAGGGCAGGGATTTCAGTCAATGCCCCGTAACTTTTTTTTCCTCGCTCCTCGAATGACCCAGTTCCTCCAGGAAATGCGTCGGCGATTTCCAGATAGGTTCCTTGGTTTTCCGTACCCTCCGCGCTTCCGCTTTTTTCATCCCGGGCAAGACTTTTTAGCTACGCGATGCGATTCTCTTCTTTCTAATTTCAGGTTTTTTTGGGAAGCCTGATACGTCCTGCTCTCCCCCCCCGCCCGTCAAATCAGGCCGGGATTTCTCCTTTTCCACATCTGATGGAAATCTTTTATGTTCGCTTCTTATCAGGTCCCCCCCCCTCTTCCGACTGGTTTTGTCCTCCTTTTATCGATCTTCCGAAGAGACTTTTCAATTTAAAGCCAGATTGACTCCAGTCTCTCACGCTGCGTTGCACCTTCTCGGCCCCAGTTAGTCCACCTTGTTCCCATCTTCTGCTGCCGCGAGCATTAGCCATTTTCACCCCCTTTCTACCATAACTCCGTGTGGAATTATACCAGTCCCCCATCTTTTACCTTTGGTCCGCTTTTTTGCTCCGTTTATTTCCCTTTTTCTTTCCGTAGCCGGTTCATTTGATTCCCCCCTTCGTTTTTTTTTCCAGAAGAAGTGTCTCTCCTGTCTTTTTTCGGCGCTGGTTATTTCGTTTCCTTTTTTGCTCCCTTAGGGATCTTCGTATCTGTCTTCCCCTTTCCTTCTCTTCGCTTCCTGAGTTTGTCGTAGCAACGAGTGTCCTTTTTTTATGTCCCCCTGGTCCAGAGAATTAACGGATCTCTTCAATTCAGCCTCTCCCTCCTACTCCTCCAGGCGAGCTCCATTCCCTGCTTTACTCGATTCCCCTTGCGCGTCCAAATTTTCCAGATCCCCCCCCAATTTTTAGATGGCCCTTTTTTGGATTTACAGTAGCAATCTTTTTGTTTTCCCTTTCAAGATCCCGTTTTCTCCTTTCCTCTTTGTTTTTTGTTTCCTAGATGACTGCACGCTGGAACTTTCCCCTTCTCGCCCCGAAAGCTTCGGTCACTGAGCTTCCTCCTCTGCCTTTCTTTTGGCACGATATGGAAGCATTGTTTTTTGGTTTCCCTCTTTCCCCCCCTAGTTTTAGTCCCTGTCTTCGCTCTCCTCCGTTGTCTTCCCTGAATTCTTTTTTCCAGATGGATGCGTTAACCAACAAAACCTCCTCGTAACTCCACTGTCATCCTAACGATCAGCCACTTTATTTTTGCCCCTGAGCTCCCCTGCCTCCCCTTTCCAGGACTCATCCCCCCCGTCTTCGCGCGAAGTCACGGGCTTCTGTTTATCCCTTTTGAAGCACCCCCTTTCCGCGGTCGGCTGAGAATTTTCTTTTTCGTTCACTTCTGTCCCAACCTTTTCATGGTCACCGCGAAGTTTTCCCTTTGCCTTGGAAGTGCGTTTTTTTAATTACACATGATTTTTTTGAACCCTTTAAAAAATGTTACTTCCGCATCTTTGACCTATAAAGTCGGCCGAACTTGAACCCTTACGCCGCGTCGGCGTTTGTCCCATTCCTCGGTTCCCCTTTCCGGTATCTCTTCCGAGTCTCGATACAAGCCGCTGAGTTCTCCCTGGAGGACCCTGTTTTCCTTGCTCCTCTTCCAATCATTCCAGCAGAGTATGTTTTCAAAAGCTACCGCGTGAAAGCATTTGCTTCGGTGGGGAGAGCGGTCCCCTTTGATTTTTTCACCCTTTGCCCCCCCACATTTCCTTTTCTTCTTTTCAAACGCTATAGATTTTTTTCCCTTCTGTTCTGTTTTCCCGGGACGGACCGCTTTCGGAGGATGGCTACATCTTTTCCTTGAGTTCCATGAAAAATTTCTTTTCTTCATCCCATTGTTCCTTAGCGATTCCTCCCCTTTCCTGATCGTTGGCATTGATCACACTCCGGATCGGTTGGCACTCTAGCTTCCCGTCTCGTTGTTCCCCGTTGCCAGGCCCTTGACAATCATCAGCCCGTCTCTGCACCTTTTCGGTCAAATTTCAGTCTAGGGGTGTTATTCTGTCGTCTACCTGAAGATCTCGTTCTTTTTCTTTTCCCTTTTGAAGATCCCCCTGGTGTCCCCAATTCGGGACTTCTCTCTCATATGTTCTAAGGACGCAAATTTTTTAGCCCGATGTCGGAGTTTTGTCTCTTAACCATGATCTCCCGGTTCCCCCCCTTCTTGAGCGGACTCGTTACCTCCGCTCTGCTCACACTCTCGCTCTTTGTTCGCTATGGAGTAACCTTTCTTGAACTCTCGGTATTTTTTTAGATTGGCAATTTTTGGTTCTTTACGCCATCCCGACACTTTCCCGGCGTCCTTTGGGAAACCTATTTTTACGTTTCCAGTCGACCTTCTTTCCCCATGGCTTCATCCCGGCGCAGTACGGACCTTCTCCCTTTTTCCGGTTGACGGCCTATCGTTTTCCCGCTTACCGGGTTTGCTATCCTCTTTTTTTTTCCCGCGACCCTTCGAACTTTGTGCCTCCCCAGTGGGTTTTTTGCCGATCCCAGGTGCCGACATTTATCTCAACACCACATCCTTTATCTCTTGCCATATTAGCATTGAAATCCCGTTCCGCTATTTCTCTCGTTCTCGTCCCCTTATCCTCTCGCCCGGCTTCCACAATCCCTACAAGATTCCCCTTGGATCCGCATTGACTCGCTGACTCCCTCGAGCCCCTTTCCCTTTGCACCGTTGAATTTTCCCCCATCATCAGAGATGTGACTTCAGTTCCTCCCTTTTCGGAGACGGGAATGAAGCTCCTCCTTTTTTTCCCTTTTTTGCGAGGTTTTATTCAGAAGAGCATCTTTCGCTTAGCCTTCCCCGATATCGTCTTTTCCTCTGGCTTCCCCATTCAAACCCCGTTCAAGGGGATCTTTACCCCTTTGCTCGTATTTTCGCGTTCCGTGATCGCGCGCCGCCGGTCCTAATAATAGCGAGTTTTTTTGACCCTTCCACTCGCCCCGGAACCCCCTGCCTCCTCTCTTGACTTCCCTCTACTAATTTCTCTCTTTGCGTTCCTTCAGCTCTTTCCCATTCCGTCAGTGTTGGAACGAGCCGCCATCTTTTTTTACTCTACCCCATTTTGTTTCAAACTTTTTTGTTCCTTTGCCCCCCGGCTCTCTCTTCTCGCCTCCAACCCTCAATTTAGGCCACTCCATATTGCCCTTCCTGATGGCTCCCCCAACATGCCTGACCAAATATAGAAATAAACCCTGATCCTTTTTTCCGAGCTGAATTTCCACCCCCCTTCCATCTGTCATCTCTTCTAGGTCGTTTTGTCTTTTGTTTTTCCGTCGGTAGTTTTCCGTTGTTCTAGAATGGCTTTTACGAGGAAATGCTCGTCCCGGTCCATTTCCGACCTTTTACGTTTCCCTACAGTCCCCTTCTTTTCTCAGGGCCTTTTTGGCTACGGCGCTCCTACATTAAACAGCCATCTGACACAACCTTTCCACTTCTTTTGAGGAGTTTTCTTGCAATTTTGCCCCCATTCTTCTTTCTTCGGCTCGCGTAACCCCCACCCATCTCTCTTTCCTCTTTTTGGTTGTTTTTCTTGAGAGATGGGGCCGCATTTCCTTTTTCGTCCTAAATCCCCATCGCTTTTGCGCCACTTTCTGAATCACATCTTTTGTTGCCCCTTCCGAAAAGGTGAAGCGTTCGGACTGCAGTTTTTGTCCGTTTTTTCTGCTTAAGATATACTCCACTTTTCGCTTTTTTCGATCTGATCCAAGGTCTTCTCAAATACTTACTGCCCAATGGTCGGGTCCTTTCAACCGCCTCCGAAGCCTCTGATTTCCTCCATTTCACAACTTTTAAACGCAGTTGACCCCAATCTTCTTCAGTTTCTCCCTCGAACCCCCCCCCCCTCTCTCTAATCCCCTCTTGAATATGTCTTATTTGCGGGCGTTTTGGACATGTCTCGGTATTTTGCATTTGTCTTTATATATCTTTTCTTTTCCTTTTCCTTTCCTTCATGCGGATCTTTTGCCTCCCATCCCGTGGAGGTTATGATTCTCGAGCGGCAAATGGCATCAAACTCCTTTGGAACACAAACCTCACTTCCCCTGAACTTGTCTCAACTCCCTTTTTCCTAGTCTTCCTAAGAGCGCATTTTTTTTCAATCCTCGCTTCTCTTTTCAGGCCTTTTCAAGATCTTTTAGTTTTAGTCGGTTTAAAACCCCCCCTCCGAGCTCCGCAACCATCGTCTTCGCGGGCCTCCTCTACCAAGTCCGATATCCCCCAAGACTCCGGTTCCCCTTTCTTTTCTCGATTTGTGAAGTGAACCGGTGCTTTTTTGCTTCCCCCATTTGCCCACCGGTGCTTCCCCTTGGCCCCCGATGCGCTTGATACGTCGGCGATCCACTCTGTTCGCGTCATTTCAGTTGTCTCCAGTAGTCCTTTCTCCCAGGTTTTAAAATACGCGTCCTGCTTCCCCCACTTACATCCCCCACTGTTCGTTTTCCCGTTATACTCTTTTATGATCATAGATCTACCCGTTTACTTTCACGGGCCCCGTAATCTTGTCTATCATCCTTTTAAGGCTTAATGGATTCTTTATCGAAAACCTTTTTTGCCCCCCCCCCCCTTTTTGACCCATTCAGTCAAACCCGGCCTTCCTGGGAATGCAGACGCAAGGTCATTTTTTTAGCTCATAAATGTCGGCCCCTCCCCCTCGCATGTTTCCTTTTCTCATCACGTTTTCCTTCTATGAATCTATCGAGTGCCATGGCCAAACTCTGCTTTTCTCCCCCGAGGCCTCCCCCGTTTTGAAAAACTAGTCATCTTCCTTTTTTGATTCTCTTTCTTCGATGCCCCTTGGCTTCCTTCCCCGGGTTTCTCGTGCGGAAATGTTTTTTTCGCCTCCGGCGGCGATTTTTTAATGACATCCGCGTCCCCCTAAACCCAATAGAGGGAGCTTTCCTTTTCACGTTTACTCCAGCCGATTCCCCCCCCCTTCGAGACGATCACTGTGCGCTTCGGCGATTAGTCTCGCCGGGACCTGGACCGTGAGGCAGAATCTTCTACCCCTTCTGGCCCTCGCGTCGACGTTCGATCTTCCAAGCTCCCTTTCCGGAAACCTTTCGTTTATCAATGAGAGAATACTGTGATTTATGCAGCAGTACGCCAATCGAAGATCTTTTTCTTTTCCGCTGCGGTGACACGCCCACCCCCTTCCCTTCCCCAGAAAATTTCTGCTCTTTATATTTTCAAATTAGTTCCAAGCCCCACTTCTCGACCTCCGCGATGCAACCCCTCCCGACATTGGAATTTCATCCTTCCCCCTGACCAACTTCGCATACTCCTGAACAGTGATTCCCGTTTTTTGCTGTCTTCGTGGCCTATCATAGCTTGGAAACCTTTTATCTAATCTCTCTTCTGGGGAACTCCTCATCCTCTTATGAGCACGCGATGTTCATATCTATGAATTGACGACAGGGTTTCACGGGTCTGCTAGAGTTTACTCCTTTTGCCCCCCCCCGCTCACCATTTTCTTACCAAGCGGTAATCTTTGAAACCCTACTTTTTTTGACCACCTTGGACGTCCAATTGCTCTCTAACCCCAGGGTTCTAGACCTCCCTTATGCTTTTCTAGCTGAGGATGATTCCCGATCTCTCCGTCTCCAAGAGCCTTGATTAAAGCTTCCGCTTCGTTGTTCCCTTCCTCTTCTTTTCCTCTTCCTGAACTTGTTCCATCTCTTTTCGGCTCTTCTCATGTCTTGAAGTTTCGCCCCCCCCCTAATTCTTTTTCCCCCTCCCTAAACTTAAGCCTTCACACCCTCTTTTTTTTAATTAATCTTTGTTCCCTTTTTTGTTCCTTTTTCCCCCTTTGTGCTCCCCTGGGGGCGTGCTTTTCTCGCGACCCTTTTACAATGATTAGTGGCGGTTTGTCCCAGCTTTTTTGGCCCTCCCCTGACCGCTTATTCTCCTCGGTTCTTCTTCATTTGGACCCACGCAGAGCAGTGTTGCTCACTCGGACTTTTGATCTTCTTTTTTGATGTCCTTGTTCCTTGAGTTTTGTCTGACACTTTTCTTTTCACCCCTCACGGATCGCATTCCATCCCTTTTTATGCGAGCGAAAAACAGGTCTTTTTCTCTGTCCAAACGCGCTTGTTCCAAATGAGTTCTTCCCATTTCCCGCTTCCCCCCTGGCCCATCGCCGTGAAAGCTTTTTCTTTCTCCTGCCCCCCTAAAGATGTCTTTTCGTCTTTTTCCGTTTTTTGAAGCAGCCTCTCTCTTTTCCTCCTTGTGTTTTTTAGATCGCTGCAAAGCTGTGCTGCCTTTCCAGGCAGTTTGACTGTTCTGACTCTCCCCTCCGTCCTTGGACCCGCTATGGAAGAACTTTTCTCAGTTCCAGACTTCACCCGTAGTCGACCTCGGTTTCCTTTTTCCCCGGGATTTTTTTCTTTCCATCGCGCCTGTCTTGTTAAACCCCACCAACCTCCCACCTTTTCCTTTTTCTACATACTTCCCCCTCCAGAGAACTCGGACATCCTAATGCTAATTCGAGCGAATGATCCGTTTTAGTTTACCCCTTAGACGTCCTGAGGACCCCCTTCTTTGAAGGAACCCGCCAAGAAGCCCTGTTGCCCTCCACGGGGCTTTTTCTGCTAGACACTCTCCTTGTCAATAAACTCCCGGATGACTTCCCCCACCAGTTTCTCTCATTAAGCCCCGAAGTTTTTAAAGGGGAACAGGAACAACCAACTTTCTCTAAATTCGGCCCCCCCCCCCCCCTTTTAATGCTTCCAGAAGCCCAGAAGGTTCATTCCTTTTCCACTTTTCTCTCTAAGTTGAAGACCCTGCATGGATTTCGCTGAAGATAATTGTGTCGACTTTTTTTCATCCATACTAATTTATCCGCGTTATAACTCCCTTGAGTGTATAAGTGTGAGCAACCGATGAAACAAGGATCTACCAGTTCCCTTACGCAAGCCAGAGAGTTGCCTTTGTCGCAATTGAATGAGTCAGGCCTTACGAGGCGTTGGGGGCTCCCTCCCCTGCCTATTCTTCATACCAAAAACTCCTTAATAAACAGTTCGAGCCCGCGTTTCCCTACGATGCGGTATAGCGCTTTTTTCCCTCGTTTAGATGCCCAACATCCTTACCCTCGATTTCTCCCGATTCCGGCCTTTGAAACTGTAGGAGAGTCTTTTTTTTAGCAAAGTGTCCAGTTTTTTCCGTTTGTCTGTCTATGTTTTCCCCTCGTTTCTGATCCAGCAATCGTGTGGGCGTCGACCGGCCATTGACATCAGAAGAAGAGAACGAAATTTGCAGTCTTTCCCACTTGTCCCCTCACCTTCCTCCCCCCTTTCCGTCCACGGTCAACCTCCCCATCCCGCCCTCTCCACCACTTCTCCCCTTCCTGTCTCCCTCCATTCCCACTCATCCCATTCCCCCCTTCTTCTTCTTCCTTCGCCCCCACCTTCCTTTCCTCTTTTCACCCTTACTCGCCCATCCTTCTTCCCTTTTTTTCCCCTCACTATAATCCTGTTTTACCCCCACCCCCCTCATCACCCTTTTTCGTTCCCCCGCATGTTTGTTTTTCTTTTTCACTCCGGTTTCGTATCCTGGACGAAGATCTTCGTTTTTACTTGCCCTTCACCGGCTTTTAAAACAATTGGGTCCCCCTATTTTGCCTCATCCCCTATCTTTCCTTCTCCAAGCATGTTAGAAGTCCCCTCCTTCCCCCCCCCCTTTCCACGGCTAGTCAAAGTGTCGGGCATTTTCGGCCGATGACCCCCTTCGTCCCCCAGAATGAAGGAGCAGATTCTGGATCAACTTGAATTTTTTAAACCCTCCGCGTATTCTCTTTCTCTTAAGGTAATGGTCGTCCTTTACTCCCGCAGCCCGAGTCGGCTCCCCCCAATTTCCCCTCTTGACTCGTTTTTTTTTACCCAGTTTATCTATTACTACCCTGCTTACGCTTGAACCCCCCGCCTCGGAATTCTTCTGAGTCTTGGCCTACGGCCTTATGGGGGCCGCACTATGTGCAAGAGTTACAGATCCACAGCCCCCTGTCAACCGTTGTGCTCAGAAGCGGTGCGCTGTCTGTGTCTATTCAACCCCCAAAATGCTTCGGTTTCCGAATTCAATTCTTCTTTTCTTCCACTTCTATGTCTCTCGTCTTTTTTTTTTTTTTTTTAGCACGATCCACTTGAAGCCTCGTCGGTCCTCCCTGACCCCCCAACCTGCCCTGTGGGAGGCCATCCTCCTCTTCTCGAATCGTCCATTGCCTCTCAAAAGTCTCGGTCTGGCCCGTGGACAATCATGAAGAGGATTTTCCTTTTTGCCCTTTTTCAGTGATTTTTCTTCTTTTTAAGGACTGAACTTTTCCGCCCCCTTAAATCTCTGATTCAGAAGCTCCGGCTCCGAGTCTCCGCTATGACGAGGTCACCCTTGATCTTTCCCTTTTTTTTTCTTCCCAGGTCCGGGTAAATTCCCCCCCTTTTATCTCCAGCGAAACAGATACCTTTCTTGAGCTGAGCTCGCCAGCATCCCTCTTTGCGCTGCTTTTTTATCTCGCCTTTTGACCACCGCGGAGAACTCCGCGTCCCCGACTTTGACCAAACCTGACCTCCCCTTCGTGACACATTTCCGCTTCCCCATTGCAACATCGCCTTAGTTTGCAGTCATTCGTCCAAATAGTCCAGTGTTTTGTTCTATTTTTGCTCTGGATCTCCCTCACCCCGCAACGTAGTGCGGTTCCCACCGCCCCTCCCTCAGAACGTAGTGGACACTTTCCAAACAATAGAAATTCCAACCTTTTTTTTTCTCTTTTCCCCAACCCAAGTAGTACCCGGAACTCACCGAGATGAATTCACCTTCTTTCTACGGTCGAGGGGTGTATAAGGCGTTTCCCCGAGTCCCGCGTCGTTACTTTTCTGACCTTTAGACGTAGTTAATTTTTCTGAGAGAGTGACCGGCCTCCACCTTTTTTTACCGTTCTACATCCCTCTAGAGGAGTTGTTTATACTGTATTATTTTTCAAGCAGACAAATCGGCCCCCCCCCCTTTTCCACTCTTCCCACAGTTTTCGAATTTTCCCCCACGGTTATTCGTGCACTCGGGCAACGAAGTGATATTTTGGTTTTTCCTTAATAATCACACCCAGCTATCTTCCTCCTCCCCCTTGTGGCTCTTAGAGGTTGGGAATTTCTTTTAGTTTTCCCCAACAACTCATAGCACGTCCTCGTGTTCGCCATTGCCCAGGAATTACCCCTTCACTTCTCCCCAAAGTGAAGACTCGGTCTCGTTGTTCAGATTGGTGCTTTTACTCCCCGTTTCCTGACCCCCCTTCGATAGGGAATGTATGAACTTACTGGCCCCCTCCGGTCCCGTCAACCGAAGAAGAGATGTAGTATCTTTCCGTCCCCTAGTACTGCTTTTTCTCTTTCTACTATACCCTTCAACCAAATTCCTCTTAAGCGCTATTGAGGTGAAGTAGCTAGTGTCGATTTTTTCTTTATTTACTTTGGTAGGAATGCACAGTAGTTTTTCCCTGACGGATCGTTGATTTCGGACATATTGCGATTTTTGAGATTCCTGTCCGTCTTCCCCCTTGAAGAAAATCCTTTTGTGTTTTTTTTACCAAAATCACTGGGAATTTTTCCTGGAGGCTCATCAAACCACTTGGATTCGCCTTAACCGTTTGCATCTTTTTTTTTTTTTTCATTATTCGCTTCTCGGTTTCAGGTCTTTCTTCTTCTCCTTTGTTCGGAGAGTTAATGGTTTAAACCTCTATAGGCGTCCCCCCTCAACGATTTCTTTCCTTTCGTCGATCACGGAGCTTAAAAAGATCTAGTTGGTTTTTTCGAAGTGCCCTGTTTTGTCTGTTCACCGGGTTCTGAACAATCCCTTTCATACTGGTCTTCTTCACTGTTTAATCCCCGATCTTTTCCTTACAGAGCCTCCTCATCAATGTCTTTTGGCCCCCCAGTGTTCCGGCGAAGGCACATCCTATCATTTTAACCACACCAAAGATTTTTTTTTTCTCCCCCATTTTCTGCTTGAATATAGATTACTTATCTCCTCACGGTCCCCCGGTACTCGTTACCTCCGTCGTGGCATTTCTTTTTCCCAGTCTGATACTGATGACATCTTACCCGCCTCCTCTCAAATTGCCTTCTCTGGCAGACCGCCCCGTTGTTTTTTTCTAACCCCTGGGGACCTTACTTTAACCCTTTTTTTGCCCATTCTTCTTGAGATGCTGACTCGAGTTTGGTCACTTTTTCTCGCCCCGATAGTGCCTGTCCCCCAACCCTCCCCCCTCCAGTGATCAGTGATGCTATTCCCTTGCCAAAGAGCAGGTTACCCGATAACGTTTACCGGGTACGTCCCTCGCAATTTCTCTTCTTCATTTTCTTTCTTCCGCAATCGACCAGGAATTGCCACCCCTCCCCCGGCGCTTTTTTGCTAATTGGCAAGGTCCTTCCTACTTAACGAGCGCTATAGGTGAGATCCGGCTTCCGATAGCTTATCCCGAAGTTTTTATCGAGCTGCTTGCTTCGCGGGTTTCTTCGTTATATATCAAAGCTCTTTTTTCCCCTTTCGTCGTCCTCCCCCCGAATAATTTCCCCGAATGGGGTTCCCGCCTTTACTCTAGTCCATCCTCTTCGGCTCGACGTCCCTGCAGCGTTTTTTTGAACCCCCCCCCCAACCATTCCCTTTTTTCCCCAAAATTTCCAGATTCGTTTCTCGTCACTTGGCCGTTTCACGTCCCCCCCCAAAACGATGGGATGCTATCCCCCCTCGGCAGGGCTTTCATTGAACACACCCCCCTTTAGTGCTCACTCCCTATCCTCTTCCCGATGGCGGAAGGCTTTGCAATGCATAGCCTCTGGTACGTTTTTCGTTTCCTGAAACGCTTTCTTACCGTGTTTTTCTGCGCTACCCAGATGTCTCCTTCCTTATTTTTGCTTGCAGATAGGAAAAGTTACTTTTTTTCGACGCTGATCGCGTTGGTTATTGCCCCACCCCGTTTCCTCATTTTTTCCTTCTAATTTCCCCTGAAATTTGACACCATATCGATGTGGCCCGTTCTTTGCGCTCCCTGGTAACGGCCTCCATCCCGGTTCTCACAGCAATGTTCCTTTTCGGCTTTTTAGCCCGTCTTTTTTTTATTTCTGAATCGATTTTTCGTCAACTCGCGAGGTGATTTGGCCCCTCTCTTGGCTTTTAAACGGTGAGATTTTACATGTCTTTTTGCATGCTTCCAACATTTTTTCAGTCGAAATTTTCCCCTTTGACCCCCCCTCACTTCCCCTATTTTCTTTTATTAACCCCGACTGTTAAGAGCGCGTCGTTTTTTCTTCTCCGTTTATTAAACGGAGGCCTTCTCGTTTAGTCTGTCTTTTCCCCCCATTTTCTTGTGAGGCCATAAGCTTTGGGATTAAGAGGCTAGTCTTCTTCTTCCTTTGTCTGAGCGAGGGATAAGTGTTTTTGCTTTTATCTGCGGCGTTATTTCTAGTCTTTTGTCTTAGACACCGCTTGCTTTTAACCCCTCCCTCTTGTCCCGAATCCGGTCTTCTTCTTCAGCCTCTGAGACTCCCAGGACGAGCCTCCGTCAGGTCCCCTTTCTGAGATTCTCTCACAACAACGATCGGTTCCCCAATTATCGGGATCTTTTTCCCTAGGCCTTTTTTCTTCCCGACCGCCGCGGGCTTTGGACCTTCTTTTTTGGCATTTT
>Ga0179593_1505419_pt1 | contig 13419 bp, 17 predicted proteins | sample CZODoug2_1_08_16_FD_185931 | JGI IMG/M metagenome (GOLD analysis project Ga0179593, IMG submission 185931) | Vadose zone soil fungal communities from Angelo Coast Range Reserve, California, USA - CZODoug2_1_08_16fungal (PacBio error correction) | ecosystem: Environmental > Terrestrial > Soil >... | reverse complement strand
CACCTTTTTTTATACGGAAAATCGCTTATGCTACTTGAACCTATCAGTTTTTCATTTTTTCTTTTTTTTCTAACGTGCATATCCAACATTTTGGCAAGCCTTCATTTCGTCTTCTCCCTCGGTTACGGGCAGTCGAGAAGTCTGGCTCCCGTCTTGCGACTTCAGTTTTACCTTTTTCACACAGCGACCCGGTCTTGGATGTTCCACTGTGTGCTACCATGATGTCCCAGTGTGTTGCAAAGCAGTACCTTATGACGTGCTTTTACAATCTTCCAGTTCAGAATGGACCCCTCCTTCAGGGCGGATCTCCGGAGGTTTTTTGCTCCTGTGCTGGAAGCCTGGAGTAGGGCAAGTGGTCCGGGGGAATGCCTAAGTTCTTTCTCCCAAGCCCCATCGTCGCTTAGTTGTTCGGCCAATAGAGCTTGCTTGATAACATTTCCGTCGCTGATCATACTGGCTTGCCTCGCCCGTTGCTCGCCATTAGGACCTTTTTCCTTTTCCCTTTTTTCACCTCGCCACCTGACTTTCTTACTCCCTAAACTTAAACTGCAAACCCCAACCCCCCGCGCCCCTCAATCGGAACTTCTCATCGAAGTTCCCCCCCTTTTTTTTTTTGAAAACCGTTCTCTTCACGTTTTAATACTCAAGTAACCGATCAAGGTTTAGAAGGCTTCCGGTTCTTAGGCGTGGCATTGCCTGTGACGGCCACTCTTCCTTTTTTCACCCCCTGCGTTTACACTTGACAATCACTAACATACCCAGCGGGCAATGTGAAGTTGCCGAGTGGCCAAGCCATCTCACAATTCAATTCTTCTTCCCTTTTTTCCTGGCGTGACTCTTGTTTTTCTGTCCCCCCACAAGGATCACTACAATGAACCCAGCGACGCCGGGTGTTGAACCGTTTTTACGCCCCCATTTGCAAGCTATGACCTCGGCTGGGTTCTGTGTTTCCCCTTGGCTTCAAAATGTTGTATTACGCAACAAAAGACGGGTCCAGTTCGGTTTACGCGAGCAGCTTTTTCTTTAACACCTTCTCCCTCCCACCTTGCAAGGTTCTTGTTCCCCCCAGACTTGCGTCTTCCAGTTTCATTCGAATCATTCCCTGCTCGTTCCTAATTTCAGAGATTCCGCCAATCAGATCTTCATCACTTTTTCTGTTCAGTCGAGTCCCATTTTCATTCGATATCCAAATTAAGCGCGCCTTTAAATCTGCCTGTCCGCTACTCCTGCTGATTACGTCCCTAAAGTTATTTCTTTCGCTTCCGATAGGCCCCATTTTTCCAATACTCCGACTCCTCTCTGGGGGACACACGTTTGGGCGCAGGGTCTGAGGCCGGATCATCTCACACCGTGCTTCACACGTTTGGGGTCATTAGCCTTTGAGCATAATTTTTTCTCTGTCGCGTACCACCATACCAAAGTGTCGAACGGATTCTCCCCTCGTTTCTGCCCTGATCCCACTCTTACCGGATTTTCAAATCACACAAAAGGTTTCCATCCTGCAACTTGGCTGGCCTGCGTTTTCCCCCTTCACAAATCTTTTTCGGGGTTGGGGCTTCCCTCAATATGGGATGAAACTTCACAGACTGCAGTAGTTTTTTTTTTCGTCAATTCGTTGCGCGCACCCCCCAAGGACCCTTGATCTCAAGATCTATGAAGTTGCAACATGGAGAATGGGTTAGAGTCGTTGGGGGGGGGCTAGATAAGGCATAAGTTTGCAAAAACCAGCGCCAAAACCACCCACAACCCAAACCTCCCCCCCCCCCCCCCCCCCAACAACCCCACCCCCCCCCCCCCCCAATTGATCGCTGTAGTCCTGGAGAGGCTTTCATTGCGGTGCCCCAAACAAACGTTTTGTGAAACGTCACAACTGGCCGGAACGCTACGGTCCTATGGCTCCTGCCCTTAACTTGATTGATGGTCTAAAACCACCTTTGGTGATTCAGTAATGACCATCCCAGTTTAACACGGTTTTTAGTCCTTATACCTCGATTTTTGCAATCTTCCCCATATCTTCGGTTCGGTCTTTCTTGCCATCGAATCCGTTCTTGCACGTTTCTTTTTCTTTTCCGGTCTTCAACGCGGAATCCCCGCATAGCACCCTTGGCTTCCTGAGGCCCGCGAATGATGTAGCACTCTGATTTCTCGATGCTTCCCTCTGTCGCCCCCTTTGTCCTTGGTTCCCCCAGTCTCAGAAAGGCCTTCTTAATCTTTCATGGAGCGGCCTTGAATCTAACCGGACCCCCCTGCCCCACCTTTTTTTATTGGTTTGAAGTTTAATAATCCTTCTTAAGATGTCTGTGAACTTAAAAGTTGTCATTGCCGCTTTTGACTGATGGCCCTTTTAAAATGGGCACTAAACTTCTTCCTCAGTTCTCTCCTTTCAGGGGGAAGCTTATCGCATTCTGTAACTGCTCGTTTCGCAGGTTTTCTCTCCCCTCCTTTTTTCCACGCCCTTTTTCACAAGAACTTCCCCCCTGGATTTTAGTGGAGGGCTACCCCCAAAAAAGAGTTTTAAACCAGAACCTTTCGGACAGGATCGAGTTGTTTTTTGTTGGTACATTACCCAAGAAATGCGGTCATAAGGAGAAATGATTTAGAGTCTGCAGGAGTGGTGTCTTCGCTGGTCTTCTCTTGTACCTGCAGCGTGAGAGTTCCCCCCTCTGAATGCTTCCCTGACCCTCTCCCCCTTGAGCGGCTTGGCGACTTTCGATCCCCGCGGCAATCTTTGATACCCGCGTGTATGGTCTTTGGGTAACTCGAGACTTTTTTAGTTGACTTATGTTATTGGTCGACTCCTTTTTTTCACGTTCCCCGTCCCTGGGAGGACACCCGTTTTTTGATCCCGTCGATATAAAACGGGTTTTCGTTACGGAACCTGGGCGGTACTATTCCCTTTCCGGCCTCGTTAGTCGAGTTTCCCTGATTTGGTGTTTTTCGGTTGAGGTGGTAGGTGTTCTGGATTCAGACGTCACGGGGCTGAAATTCAGCATTTTCACCTTTCTTTAATTTCTCTTTGGCCCACTGCTTCGCAAGAAGACCATTTTTCAGAGCTACCCTCAAACATGTTTAGCCCCCTTTCCGCCAGCTCTGAGTTCCCTAAAACCCCCTTCTTGACTTTTTACTGCCTTTGCCCCATCCTTGAGGTCAACTCGACTGTGCCCCCTTTGTCCTCAAGCGCACCCATTGCTTCTTAGGCGACTTCCACTCACATATCCCGTGAGTCTGCTGAATATTGACCTTTTTAAGACTTGGATGTCCTTCCTGTTTCTTTGCTCTGTATCCATGGTCCCTGTAGACCACCTTCTCCCTTAGTAACGTCCCCGGTTCCCAGGGTAAAGCTTGAACGTGGGACGGGAGCCCGCTCCCTCCTGAATATTCTACAGTTGTTCTTGACTTTTTCCCCTCTCACCACCATGGTGGATTGCCCTTGTTACCTCCAATGAGCTAGCCTCAAAATAGACCATATGAACCTGGCGGTTCAGTAGGCCTTTGCCTGCTCCCGTCCCCACTATGGTTTGCAGGGAATTAGTCACTTTCTTGATTGCTTTCTGTTCCCTCGTAATGCCAGGCCCTACTTTTTTCTTTTCCCATTTCATAGGTTTGCCACAAAGGGAAAAACCGAGTGGTCACCGGGTAAGAATTTGGATTGGCGCGGGTCTCTGGAATCGAGACCTGAAACTTTTTTTTCCAATTCTGACACCTTATGGCCTCAACCACTCTTGTCCCTATGCGCCGACTCTGCCTGCCCTTAAAACCCCCACAATATTCCGGAGAGGCCTGGTGTAGAAGTTCTTCCTCGACTACGCCTTCCTCTCTTTGCTAATCGCGTGGGCTCTGCCGGAGACCTAAATAACTCGGCCGAATTTCTAGAACGGTAAACGCTCACGAGAGTTTGGACTCCTCTTGCGGCTGTCTTTTTGTTGGCCCTTTCTTTTCTTCAAGCGCTTTTTATATCATCTTATTTCCTCCGTTGTTTGTTTATGATAAAAAAGAGCTGCCCCCACCCTTCCCGCCTTTCATCACTCCCAATACGTCAAACCTTCATTAACCTTGCGTTCTATTAGGATGGAGACATTACCTTCCTCGTTTATACGTCAAAGCAACTCTCTCCTTTAGATCTCTCCAGCGTTTCTCCTTACTTGCTCTTACCGTATTACCCACTGGTTCTTATTTCTACTTTACTCAAGTTGATGGCAGGGCTTGCCTGCGCGCGTCCTCTTACCCCAACCTATCGTGGTTGTGCGCCGTCTTTTGAGGACTTCAGACTCCAGTTCCGGTGTACTGTAGTTTAATGAATCTCAGATGCCAAACCGTCCTCCTTGCCTAGTTTTCCATATTTTTTTTTCCCGCCCGCTTTTCGAACGGCTGGCATTCTCTTTAAACTAAGAACCTTGGAAATCTGCCTACGTCTAAGTATTATGGTTTTCTACGGAAAATCTCTTTGAATGCTCCCTCCCTTTTTTCAGATGTGGTTCTGTTTCTTTCTCCATTAGTTTTTCCGCTCCCACCGTCTGTCCGGGCGATTCGCTAAAACTCCCGCGTCGCTTGCCCTTCCCCCTCAGAGTGTCCCTTCCTCGCGACTCAGTTTATTTACCTTCCCCTAACAGATGGTTCTCCGTTCTGATCCGATTGGTGCTAGGACCAGTGTGTCCACAATTCGCTTATGGAGACCTTCGCAAAACGTTTGCCCCAGCTCTTTTCCATTGTTAGAGAAGGAAAACTCAACCGACCCGCTTCTTACGCTCCGTTTGTTGTGGGGGTGCTGTAACTTCAGAAGATTGCCCTTAGTGCTTTTCTTGAGGCAGGGCCGGGTTCTCAGGCCTCTTGCCTTTTTTCTTTCAGTTTTTCTTCCCGAAGCGTTCGTTTGTTTATGAGACCATCTAACTTGTGTCATGGGACATTGGTACTTGAAGACCTTTCCGTGGATTTGCTCTGTTTGCAACATCGACATTTTCATTGTCTTATTAAGAGACCTCTACGTCTTAAGTAAAGACAACGGGCCCCACGCGCCCCTAATCTCTTCAATTGAATCGAGTAATCCCGGTAGTTACCCCCTTGCTTTAAGAAACATTTTTCTTCTCGACGTATCCAGAACCTAAGGGGAGATCCTTTTGCAATGGTGTCTTGTTAACCCTTGAAAGCGTACTGAGGCAAATGCGGTCTAATTTGCCCTTCACGGAATAAGGAAAAGGTTTTCTCGAACGGCTTCCATGCCATCTGCACAACTCGCACTCTCAGAGTTTTTTCCCTGTTTCATCGTTTTACACCGAGGTCCCGGGATAACGAGGCAATCTCGGTTGTTGCACGACCGCCTTGCCTTATTCCTAGCTACAGCAGTGACTCCGTTTTTTTTAAAGGGGCCCATTATTTCTTCCCACTAGCATTCCGGAAAGTTGTTAGAATCTCCGCTTGTGTGAGGGCCCTCCCCTACCTCGCCCTTCGTTTTTGCTTTTTCCTTTTGCAGGATACGTGGCGAATCAATTTGACCCTTAGTAAACCATAGCTGTCCAGATAAGTCCCCCAGATCTTCGCTCTTGATGAAGGTCAGTCCATCTTCATTTTTCATTTTCCCTATATTCTCCCCCCATCCCCTCCCTGCATGCTCATTCCAGCGGCTTCCTACCAGAAACTAGCAAAGTTGTCTTTCCTCTTCCATTTAGGCAGCTCACTACACGAAATTTCCAGACTCTCCTTTCTCCAGGGCAAAGGAAATTTCCGCATTTTTATTTTTTTTCTTTTTAGCTACTATTGTGCGAAACGTTTCTGTGGGAGCAGAGAAGTGAGTAAAGGTTCCCTTGTGCATTCCATCGTAGTGCTGCCCCAGTCCCGTGGCAGAACTATCCTAGATGTCAGAGGGTTTTTCTCCTCTCTCCGACTTTCCGTTTTGCTTGCCCAAATAACCACCCATAGGTCATGACCCGTCCCAATTTGTAAACTGTGGCCATGAGGCAATTCACCCAAGTAGCCGGGGGGGGCTACAAGAGTCTCCCTCCTTTTCCCACTTTGCCTTTTGTAGAGTTCCCGTCTTTTTTTTCAGTTAACTAGTGGTGCTGCGAACACATGCAAAGGCTCCGAATTGACTTACAGCGCGCTGGGCAAGCAATTTTATTTGTCCCTCCCTCTCTTTTCCCTCTTTAGAGATTCTTTCTGGTACCCTGTTTGCACAGATATACCCTCTCGCATTCATTTGGGGGCGCCGCGTCTCACTCCTCCCCAAAACCCCAAATACGGCACGCTACTCCACAGTCGATATGTTTCAGCCTCACTTATGCCCCCCCCCCCCATCTTTTGGGCTTTATTACCACGCTTGTGGCGCTATACCCTTGTTTGATGCAAGCTCTGACTCTCCTTCGTTGCTAACGTCTTTTTTTCCTTGTCTTTCATCTAGCTCTTCCGTTCTCAGGACTTCCCCCTTAGAGAACTGTAATCACAACAAAGTAGAAAAGGTTCCCCCCGCGAAAGGTTAGCCCCCCTTTTCGAGTTATCTCCTCCCTGCCCTCCTTCTGCCTTTTGTTCATTTAGTCCAAGGATGTCCAGTTCGGACTATACGGCCCAACTTGAACCTTGGCTAGGGAAGTCCTCGTCGCGCTGCCCTGCCCCTCCCGATGCATTGCTCTTAGATTTGAACATGACACTGGCTGACCCTGAATCGACTGAGATCCCCTTCCCGGGAAGCGTACATTGATGTCACTTGCTATCCGCAGGCCAATCTTGATTCGATTCGCTCTTTTCGAACTCTTTCCAAGCCGCCCTCCCTGGGTCTGAAACGTTGGGTGTGGATGTTGGGGGCCCTGCTCGTCTGCCCAATCAAGGACGTTTTCGAGTGGTTGCAGGGAAGTCACAAGAACATTGCGCGACCTTCTGAGAATGTCTTTCTCTCGGTTCACATCACGTGTTACACCAACCGTTGGCCCTTTTGTACCCTGCAGCCGGGCGAGGTAATTTTCCAGTAATGCCCGTACGAAATCCTAGAATATGCTATCCCCCGAGGGTGATTTCGATCACGCGCACAGTTTCCATGATCAAGAGTGTATTTTCTTCCTGTTCAAGTAGACCGTTTTCCTATTTCTGTTACCCTGGAGAATGCACGCTCTTCCGCAAAAGGAGCATTTTCTGTCCCCTTTGTTTTCCTTTTTAGGCTTGTTTAATTGGTGTGTACAGCACTTGGATGCCTTCTTCCCTTATTTTCAGAGTCTGATTCGGGTGCGCTCTGGGCAGACCTGGGCTGGCCCCTTGTGAGGGTTCTAGGGGCCTTTTTGGCACAGGCGTCCCTCCCTTTCCTCGCCTCCTTTCAGCTTTCACCTTCCTCCCCCTTTCTCTTCGATGTGTTTTAGTCTGCTTCCACAGACCCCCACCTCATCCACTTGTCTCCTCGGTTCTTCGCTACTTTCCCTGACCCACCTTGGCTTCCTCTCTTCCTCCTCCAAAAAGTTCCTCCCCACCTTCTCCCCTTTACCCCTTAGTATCTGCCTACCTCATTGCGCCCGATTTCCCCCTGGACTTTTTCGCTTTGTCGCCCCCTCTCGAGGCCCCCTCCTCACCCGCCCGCCTGGTCAACCCGAAGTCCTACTTTGAGATTGTAATCCCACTACGAAATCTCCTCCTCTGTTCATACTACCTCTCCTTCTCGATATACCTCTCCATGATTCTTTTCTATCTTTTCTTCTTTCCCGTTTGTTATCCCCTCCTATACCCTAACCCCATCTCTCCTCCCACCCCCCCATTAGCTCAGGGCTACGTTTCCATCTCGTTCCCCCGTTAGCTGCCCCCCTTCTACGTTCTCCCCCCCCCCCGTTCTTCGTACTCCCCCTTCCTTCTTCCCCACACCCCCCTCTTCCCCCTACGTCCCCCTTCAGGCTGCCCGACATTTCTTTATGTCCCCCGCGGCATACTCCTGGTCATCCTTCTCCCGCCAAACACCTCGAGGCCCCGATGCCTCACCTACACCCCCCCTCCCTCCTTCCATCCTTTCTGCTTTCCCCTCCTTCTTCCATCTGCGACCCCACAAACCCAGTCCCAGGTTCCTTACCCCAGGACCTCCCCCTCGACTCACTCCCCTATTTCTCCCTTCTGGTCGTCCTCATACCCTCCACTGGAATCGCAATGATTCCCCCCCCCCGCAATATATTTATTACACTCCTTCCCCTACTCCAACCCCCCCCCACCCGTCCCCTCTACCGCCTCCAGTCCGGCTGAGACCATTCGCCCTTTAACCCTCCTAATATTCTCTTGTCTCAACCTCTCTTCCCCTCTCCGTCTTCACCCCCACCAGCTGATGAGAGATGTCCCTCTTGGCCCGACCCATCCCTGCCTGCAATTACCACCAGTCATCTCAACATATCTCAGCCCACGCTCCCTAGTGCCAGCCCCATACTTATGTAGCGTCCTCTCAAGGACGGCGTTCATGTCTCTCGAGACTAAATATCTCATCTAATCCCCATCCCCCCCCCCCCCCCACCCCCAACACACCCCCCCCCCCCCCCACCCCCCCCCTCTGGCCCCCCACCTCCAACCCGCTCGGCCACTGCTTAGTTGAGGCCTTACCCATGAAGCGAACCCTTTTTCTTTAATTATACAAAACCGGTCCCCTGCTTATTTACCCCCTCCCCCCTCACCGCTCACCTTCTCCCCTCTTCTCTTGCCCCCTCTTTAGAACCCTCTTTTTCACAATCAGTACCTTCAGATGTCGTGAGTCCCGGCAGTCCCGCTTTCTCGCGGCTCCCCGTTCCTTCCTTCCCCCTTTCCGTCTGCTTCCTTTTCTCCGCTCATGTGTCCACGCCGTAACTTTACCCCTCCACTAATCATTGCAAATCGTAACTTTTAATCCAAACCCTCCCGGCGAGCCCCTGTGCGCATCTAAGCGTCTGTTACCCCATCCCTCCTACCCTCCCCGCCCCCCCCATTTTAGCGCTGCCCTCCTCTACCCATCGCATGAAGGTAAGGCGGCATCGCCGGCGCACTTGAAAGCCCCTACTCGATGAGCATCCCACGTTTCGGTTTTCCCAATCGCACCGTTCCGCCTCGCGAACCTCTATGTCCATCAATTCTGGGGTAACCTTCTATTCTCCGCCTATTCTCTTTCCCTCTTGTCCTCCTTGCCGGTTTTCAAGCCCCCTTCGCCTAACTAGTTCTTACCAGTGAGATCGCCCCTATATAACTGGTGCCGCCCACCCTCTACCGGACCCCCTATGTCCCTACCCTACACCCCCCACCCCCCTCCCCCCATTCCGCTGGGCACCCCCCCCCGCCGTGTCTTCTGCATTCAAAATGCCTATTCTCCATTCTTTCGTCACCTAACCCCCCCTCCCCCCTCCCTAACTCATTTCTCAGCCCCATTAATGCCGGGATAACTACGACCGGGGACCGTGAAAGATCCCCTAGATTGGCTCCATACACCACCCCCCCGACCCCCTTCTACCCCCGCGTATCTGACCCACCTAACGTCCTCGCGAACCGGTTCGTGGTTTGTCTACACAAACTCCACGAGTTCCTACTCTGACAAGCCATCCCCCCCCTCTCTGCGCACCCCCCACAGTCCCCTCCCTCACACTGTTCTTCCCCCCCCCTACCCGCCATTACCCATACCTACCCTTCTTTCCTGCCCTTATTCCCTCTAATTTTCTACCTTACCTTTCTCCTTCCTCTAGGCCACACTTCCCCCTCTTTGTTCCGTAGACACCCACGCGTTTCCCTCTCTCCTTCCTGTATGCCCTCTTCCCCCCCTTCCTCCAGTTCCTCCCTCTTCTCCCCCCCCCCCCTCTCCCGCCATCCACCCCTGCCCTAAGTCACCCCTTCCGTTTCTTCCCCCCCTTCCCCTCTTACGCATCTCTCCTTCTCACCCCACCTCCCCCTCCCTCCCTCTCCCCCTCATGCCCCCCTCTCGCCCCCTCCCCTCCCCTACCTCCCGCACACCTCTAACCCCCATCCCCTCCTGTTTCCTTGTCCCCCTTACTCCCGCCTACTCCCCCCTCCCCTTTCTATGTCTCTCCGTACGTACTCCCTTCCCCTCACTCCTTCTATTCCCAACTTCACCCCGCTCACCACCCCCCTTACTGGTATGTCCTCCTTCCTTTCCCACTCCACCCCCTCCTCCTTCCCCATCTTCCCTCTTCCCTCCCCCCCCAACCCCCTCCTACCTCCCTACTTATGCTCTACTCTCTCCTTCCATGGGAGACCCCACATTCCTTTCTTCCCCGTCTCGCCCTGATGTGACCATCCTTTCCCATAATTTTTACCCTCCCTGGCTCGTTCTTCCCCCACCCTCTTGTCCGTTCACCGTAATTGCTACTAGACAATTCCACGCCCACCAGACGTCACCCCGCCCCTCTTTCCCCCAGGCCTTTAGAGCCAGACCGCCCTACCCTTCCCGCCACCCCCCCTCTTTTAGCCAACCCAGAATCCCTCAAGCCCTCTCGACCGTATGCCCCGGTTCCCTTCCCTCTTCTGTAACATATCTTTTTTATCTTTTCGCCGCCCTGACCCTACCCTCCTCTCTTCCAAGTTCTCTCCCCCCCCTATGTAAGCAAAATCCTACTTTTTTTGTCTCTTCTATTTTATTCTGTTTAATCAAACGGCTTCCTGCGTCTGGTTAGTAACCCATCATGTCAGTCACCCGACCTTGAGCCCCCCTTTTCCACGCTCCCTGGGCTAGTCCTTCCCAATGATTAATGAAAATTCAGATAAATTCAGCAAACAGACTTCGTACTGATTCCAGGCCCCCTCTGGTTTCATGTCCCCCCCAATGTGTGCTCTTCCTATTCCATCTTTTATTAACGTTTAGCCTGTAATTTTGTTGTCGCCAACTCGATTCTGGGATATTTAGTTACCGAAGGAACATCGCAGATTGTATCTCAGATTTGCTTCGATAGGCGCAGTCCTAGTCGCAACCTTTGTTGGTTTTGTTAGATTCCCTTCATTTTTCATTGTTTGCTTGACAGCGAGTGGATGATATCCTTTTTTCTGGTTTTTCAGTACCTGTTGCCTTTCTTTGGCCATAGTCCTCTGATCTGTGTCATGCACCTGGAAGCAGATCTTGCCGACCGCCGAACGCTCTCTTTGGGCTTTATTTATAATCACTTCTCGAATTTTAAGGGCGTTTGTTTCTGCCCCAGTTGAGATTTTCCTTTTGTCCCCAATTTCTCTCGGAACTCACCCCCCCGCGTATCGGGTTTTTGGAGAGTTTCCCTTTTTATAATCGAAGAGCGTCGTCGTACAAGTATCGTGAATAGCGAGTTTGAAAGCCTGTCATCGGAATATGATGTGACCTACCCAGCAGGGACGTTTAGGATGCACAGATCGTTTCACTCTTTCCCCTTTTTGGCATCTCCTTTCCACATGACCAAGTTCAATTTCCTGAAGGGTCTCTTTTTCTCCCTCCCCATACTCGTTTAGGACAGTAAATGTCGCGTGTGTGAACGAGGTGTTTTTCCTTTTGGTATCCTGGCCGGTCATTCTTGTCACGCGAATGTTTTTTGTTATCGATTGCTATGCTGTTCCTCTGTCCTCTGAAGGATAACTCCGTCTACCTCGGCAGATTTTGCAAGGCGGGCGCCCGCTCTTCTGCACCAATCGGCCCTGCGGGAGAGGGAGGAAGAAGAGGCCCGAAAAGACCCCCCCCCCACGTGTCCACAGCGGGGGGTGGGCGGTGAGAAGGACCCCCCCCACCCCCACTACACCACAACCCCCCCCCAATCCCAAAGGCACCCACAGCCGGCTGGGGACCCCAAAAAATTCTCCCCTTTGCCCCCCCACTTCACATGCCCCCCCAGAGACTTCCTGAGCGCTGCCTGGGTTTCTCCACGCAATACTCTTTCCCTACTCCTTTGTTGTTTAGAGAGCCTGAGTCCTCTGGAAGCGCGTGTGACGAACTCTTGGTCTTCCTTCATTTTCTACTGTGCCCGTTTGTGCGACACCCCCACTTTATTGTGAATGGAATGATCGCCGCCTCACTTTTCCTCCTTGCCGAGTTTTCGTCTATTTTCGTATCCGTCCAGCAGTCCCTGCTCAGAGTGCCTCCCTCCTACTTGACTGCCTGAGTCTCGCGGGAAGCTTCAAATTGCCTTCTCCGCAGTAATCCTCCGCGTTCATGCACCCCCTGCGACCGCCTACGTGAGTTCGGATGGAGATCGGAAGGAATCCGCAGATGCTGATGGAGATGGCCTTGTGGCGTGCCGACCACACTGAAGGGAATTCTTCACCAAGACCTGCTCTCCGGAGAAAGTTGTCAGCAGATTGCCTCTTTCCCTTATTCAAAGTTCCCTCTTTTTGGCGACTGTATCGAGATTGCTATTTCGATGATCCCCCTTCGCCCTCCCAACAATATCCCCCGCTGATTGCGCGTTCCCCTCCCCTCTCCCTCGAAAAATCACTCCACTCGCAGCCCACGACTTCTCCTTGGATATCGTGGGCTCTGATTCTTCATCACACCCATTGGAATCCCTCCTTCGTTTCTCCGGTCTCTTCTCTTTTATCAACGCCAGAGGGAGATTTTCCTTGGGAATACCCACAAGCACATTCGTGACTGCATCCCTCCCCATACTCCTCCTCGTACACGCTCGGTGATATTCCCAACATCCCCCCGAGAGACCCTCAGATTTCCCCCCCCATAGTTGATTCGATCCATCTCGTTTTGTTTGATACCCCTTGCTTGTCAGGCTCCCTTGGAATGGGCCCCGCAACGCTCAACGGTTGCCTCACTTCCACTTTTTTGCCGGCGCCTCGGTTCCTCCGATAAAGGGCCTTAGGTTCGACGTTACCCCTGTGACTGAAAAAAATCCGGACAGGCGTACCCTCTTTTTTTTTTTTTTGGATTTACTTACTTATTTATTCCGGATGTAGTTCTTGCGTAGCCCGTTTCTGGAATTTTTGACTTTAAACTGGAACAGCGAATCTGATGCTATTTACCCCTTCCCCTTTTTTCCTCGACTCATTTATCAAGAATCCTCCGAATACAAGATGCGTTTCTTCGATGCTTGGCTCCCCGTGAGGCAGGTTTTCCGGAGGCAGATTGGGATTCTTTCTGTCCCCCTATTTTATTTGTAAAAAGATTCATTTGTTGTGGTATACTTTCGAGAGGCATGTCTTTTTTCTTGGACCTTTGAAATTTCGGTCTAGGGTTTCTGCCCCCCGATGCTGCTTTTCTTCATTTTTGATGCGTCATCGAGTCAACTTAGCCCAACAGGCATTAGCGGTACTGGACGACATCGAGTCTCCTCCGTGGTACGACTGGGCCCCCTTATTTTTTGTTTGGTCCCTAAGTCCCTCCGAAATTATGCAACCTTTGCCGGCAAAGAGGATCGTCACGGAGGTGCTTTTGCCTCTGCTTATACTTGTGCAGGAGCCGTCTTAGCAAAGCGAAGTTTTCCTTCCTTCTTATTTTTCTCTCGGGGTTTTTCCTCCTTTCGCGGGATTTAGCGG
>Ga0179593_1691971_pt1 | contig 13420 bp, 14 predicted proteins | sample CZODoug2_1_08_16_FD_185931 | JGI IMG/M metagenome (GOLD analysis project Ga0179593, IMG submission 185931) | Vadose zone soil fungal communities from Angelo Coast Range Reserve, California, USA - CZODoug2_1_08_16fungal (PacBio error correction) | ecosystem: Environmental > Terrestrial > Soil >... | reverse complement strand
CCTCTCGTGCCGTCGGAGATCTGCACCATTTTTTTGGTCTGGAAGGTCCTCGAACCACATCCTTCCCAACACCGTTACCGTCGTACTCGGACAGTTTACTCGATCCGTACGTCCCGCGACTACCCCGGAACTGACCCACAGCCCCCGTAAACGCCCCTTTGGACCCCTAACCTGAAAGTTCCGTTCTCTTGGGATTCACTGGCGGCTTCCGTAGCCCGGAGAAACTTCGTTCGAGCACCGATTGGGTTTCCTTCCTGAACGTTTCCTCCGATGAGTGAGAGAAACGACCAGCCCTTTCACGTACGCAGAATGTCGTCCCGTCTCCAGACTTCTCTCTTGCCTCTAGAGGACTGTTCCTTTTTCCCTATCGCTGAGGGAGCACAATAGAGGAGTCCTGCGGCCGTTCCCGCGCGAGGCTCCCCATCCCTTTTAAGAGATTATGATTTCCTGCCAAACTTGATCCCTTCAACAAAGAAGTCACTCCCATTCGCGAGGCTCCCCCCCGGCGAAGCAGAGACCATTCTTCCAAACCCCAGGCTTCCTGAACCTACCCGAGTTTTTAATCAAGTCCAGCTTTCCTGACCCCGGGGTTGAGTACCGGTAAAGATAAACCGCGTCACCCGCGCCTCGGAGGCTTCACGCGCGCGTGTCCATAGAAGCGCATCTTACGCTCGAGGTCCGGCACATTGGCAACCCCTAGTTAGATTATGGTTTTAGTGCAGTTCTTAGACGATCGCTTTCCTGGTCCGGTCTGCGATGCCGCTGCTACGAACCCGCCCGCACCTAGCTGTCAGGATCGGCATTTTTGGGTTTGACAATGCCGCCGGTCCAGGAACAAAGGGATTTTCCCCAACTCCTTTTCCCCGCTGCGCCGCCACTTTCGCATTCGAAAGTTACTATTCTCGCGCCATGTTCTTGTCACCCGATTCCTCCTCTCTTTATTTCTCCCCCTGCCTATATGTAGATGTGACGTTTTATTATTCACGAAGGTGAGCAAGAATATAATAAGTTGCTGTACAGTTGAACCGAATGCTTAGGATATGAAAGCGCCCTCCGCTCTCCCCTCAGAGACCGCAGAGGTTATGGCCGCCCTCGGCACTTTTAACTCCCATTGTTAGCCGTTGTTCTGCGGGGGCGTGATCAGTCCCTTCCGCAGTTATTCCCCCCGAGCGCTCACCCACTTTTTTGAAGTGGCGATAGCACTTCGCCATGATTTCTTCCTTTTGATGCCCTCCTCATAGGCTTTTCTCGCTCGACCCCGCCGTGGCGTATGGTTTTTCTCTAGTTTTAGGGAAACCGGCCGTAGACCTTAATCTGATTTCCCTGCTCGGGAGTCCCGATTCATCTCCCCGCTCTCCTCATCTCGGAAACCCCCTCTTTAACTGCGGTTGCAGGTCCTCTCGTACTCCCCTTTTTCTGTTCTACCGGCTTTTTGCTTTGACCGTTTGCCCCGACGACTACGTCCAAAAGGTGTTAAGGGGTGGTTGAGGTGAATTCCTTTCCTTTTCGGGCACAAGAACGTGATTTTTCGTTTGATTTTTCCCAGGTTAGTTACGAGCAGCTTGGAGGGTTTCCATTTCTTTGACACGAGAAAGTGCAAGTGAGATCCCGGTAACCCTGCCCACGGACTTTTCCGATCTTTTCCTCAGTCAGCCGATGCGCGGGGCGTTCATCTTTCCTTTAATAACTTCCGTTTTTACGTGAGGTCCTCTAAACTATCGGGGTGGCCCGAAAACTATCCGGTGAATTGATTCCCTCCTCTCTTTTCTAATAAGTTTTGTTTTTAGAGTTGAATCCGCCCGGTGTGTTCCCTTCCGAGTGTGTTCTGCAAACTCCTTTGATATCGGGCTTCCCACTTCCTTTTTCCAAATTCGTCGTGATGGTGAAAATAGTGTTTTCGACCTTTTCGTTCTTGGGAGCAGGCCCCCCTCTCCCGTCGTGACAAAGGTCTTGGGTTCAACTCTTTTTTTTTTAAATTCATCACGGGCAAGGTCTTTCTCCCCCCAGTCTACACCCTCCTGCTGATCGAAGAAGGGCCTCCTAAATCCCCCCTTTCTGGTCATTCAGTTCGTCGAGTGTCGCTTCCCCCAACCTCCCCCCTTTTGGACGGGATCGTATTGGTATGCTGTACATTTGTTTCCCGCGCGTCGTAACTTGAAGTATGAGTCGATTTCGCGCACCTTTCACAGCAAGCGTGAATCGTTTGGCGATCCCTTCCGGATAATTCATGGACGTCGTCACTTTGCAGCTCTGCGCGGTCGCGCAGTTGCACTGCCCTCCCTCTCTCTTTCCTTCCTGAATCCGCCTCGACCGGGTGTTGATGTCGAGACCCCTTTGGAGATGATAGGTTCATCCCAGAATCTTTCCCCCCTTTCCCGATCGAAGTGCCGGATAGGCAATTTTCGATTTTTTTTTTGGCGCTCGTTTCGACTCGCCTCTTGTCAGCGCCGTCTACGCCCCCCTCCTCCAAGTTTCTTAACGGTGCCGTTCTTTTGCTTTTGAACCCCTTTCTTTCCCTCTCGAGGGCGTCGTGCATGACGCAGCAAGGGCTAGGCGGTGTATCACATTTCCGGTGAGGGTTCAATGAGATACTCCCGGCGGACATCGACTATTACAGCCTCCTTCAAAGAGTTAGATACGGTGGGTGAATGTTCCCGCTTTCGATAGAGAGGTTGAGGCGAGGAGTTTCCTTTGCTTTGGCGGAATTTTCCCACCCTCCTCATTTCTCTTTGATTGCATCGCGGGTGGCAAGTGTTCTTCAGTTAATTCAGGCATATTCCTTCCTCCTTTTCTCCGCACCCGTGCCCCCCCGAAGCCGAGACGCACTACACCGACTCCGAAATAGTGGCCAATTTTTGCCCCCTTTTAGAGCCCTCTTACCGGGAGGACATTCTTCGACGTGCAGGCTCGACCGAGCGGGGCTTGCTGGGAGCGGACCTTACGCCGTCCAACCGACTTTCCAGCATTAAGTCTGGAGCGAGGCGGGAGTTTCTTTTGACTCGGAAGCAGGCCATGGGCATGCGGTGTTCTTCCCCCGCGTCTCGCCGTAGGCCTCGACTCCCTAGTCCGGGGTGGGACCTTTCGTCCTTTTTGCGTGGCTGAAAGGCGCGTTTCTTCCCCTTCCTCAGCTCCTCTTTTGGCGCGAAGTCGCGTGTCAATTCTTTCCTTTTCGCCGGATCGACGCGATCGTGCTCGGAGGCGAGTTCTGAACACTTCGATAAGCTGCGACTGGTCTTTTCGCGCAAGATTTTTCCCAGAGACTTTTTCTCAACTTTTCCCCTGCTCCCGGGGATGATCGGCGCGTTTACGACAAGCGGTCGATTCGGCTCGACGTGACCCACCCCACCCACATTCTCCTTAACGGCTACGTGCCTCTTTAAGTTTTCCCCTTCCCCCCCCCTTTTTTCACTGTTTTCCTATAAAGGTGTTCTCCTGGGTTTTTTTTTCCGGTCGTAGCGAGAGGGCTCCGGAGTTTATCCGAAGTAGTACGTGCCGGGCCGGGCGCGCTGTTGTTCGTCGTTAAATACATTTCTTCCTTCCCTAACGGAATTACTTTTAATCCTTCTCCTTTGAGAGAGATAACTCTCCCTTTGTCTCGTTTGCAGGCCGACGTTCGGGATTCTCCGTCCCGGCGTCTTTCTTTCCCAACAAATGCACCGTCGTACTCGGCAGATTACCGCGTGCGCCCCTGCTCGTTTTCCGCTTTCGAATTACAACTCCCGTAACGCAACTTTGACCTTTTCCCCTTGCCGTGCTTCTTAGAAAGGCCCCGCTCTTCTCCCCCCTGTTGCGTCATGGTACCAAGTAGTCTTTTTCCAGTAGAGAGAGTTTTTTTTTCCCTCCCCCTTGACAGATTTTTGTAGTGAGAGCCCCACTTCCCTGCGCAAGTCTCGAACGCAGTGGGGTCAGTATTGTATGTTCCGACCCTGAGTTCACGAGAGAAGATCTTACCTTTCTTCAGAGCATTTCGCGATAGTGGTAGACTCGAAGAGGGTGAGCACCTTCCGAGAACCGAGATTTACGTTTGAAGTCCGCTGACGTTGCTCAATCCTTTCTCGAGTGTTCACCTTAATTTCCCCCAGCGAATTCCAGGACGACTTTAAGTTCCCCCGTTCTCTCATGAGTAGATTCTCGGCCCGAGAGACGTCCTTCCTTAACACCCCAATGCAACTCATGTCGAGTTAAAGCCCGATATCAAGAAGATACCTGAGGCTCTTTCTTTGAGCCCTCGCGTTAAAACAAGACCATCCCCGCTGATGGAGACCGCTTTTCCAGATTTTTAAGAGCTAGTTCTTCGGATTTCCCCCCCCCTTTTTCAAATGTAGGCAGTACGAGTTTTTTCTCCCCATCGATGGCAAGGGTGGATGTGATCTTGACTTGAAGATCCAGCTCCTTTTTCACGACCCCCCTGAATGAGTCAAAGACCGACGCGATTGGCAGTTGTTTTGCCACTTTTTGCGTTGCAGAAACACAAGGGACTTTCTGCCGAAGCGCTAGAAATCCCCCAGTCCTCTTACATGAAGAGTTGAGTAGTTTCTCTCTAAGACGTGTGAGCTTCAACCTATATTGTCGATTGAAGATATACCTGCGGTGGTTACCTCTCCCTGCCTCCCCCCCCCCTTTTAAATGAAGAAGAGATTGATGAGCCATGACTATTCCCGGAGATGTCCGAAAGCGCTCCGAGGTTCTTCGATTGCCGAAAGTCAGTATCCCATCCTCTGTATGAATTTAGGCGTTTGGACCTCGGACCGTTGGACAAGCTTGTAGACAACCGAGCTCCCTAAACTGTTAGGCTCTTTTTTTTTCCAAGGCTGAAATGAGATTTAATTGATTTCCCCCCCCTCGCCCAATAATCGCTTTTTCTCTCTGGCTAACGTCTCTTGCGTCGTTAAGTCCCTCGATAGAGTTTCCAATTTCCGGCCGTCTCCCACTCCCCCCCCTCCCCTGGCAATGATTTTGTGAACCCCTGAAGAGCCCGCGCAGAATCGACCAAGAACAAAGCTTCCCCTCTGGTGCCAGGTGCGCCTCGCCCCCCATAGGACGAGTTTTTACCTATCGTAGTGGACCCACCTCCCGACTGCCCAGGACCGACGAATACTTTACAAAACTGAGTGTTACGGGGTTGTCTGTGCATCGTCGGGTCGGTACTGAATCCCGGTTTTTTGTAGTTTTATTTCTCTAGGTTGCACGTTCCTTTATTTTTTTTCCTTCCTGGGTGCATTGTCGGAAAGCGCCCCTTTCGTTATGGGATTGCCCAGCGGTGAACCTGCAACTTCCTTTCCCTAGCTTGGTCCTCGGCTCCATACTTCTTAGTGGAAGAGGGTCCCCTAGGACACGTAGTTGACTTCCCAGAACTTTTTTCGGGTGGCGACGAGATCAAGAATAGTTTTTTTCATTTTCACCGGATCGTCCAGATTCCGGTCTCCGTACCATATCCTACTTCCTCCTCCTTTGTTTGTTGTTTTTTCTCCCCTTTTCCCATACTTTTTGCTTTGCTGGAAAGCGCGTTCTTCTCAAAGCTTTTTTCTTTTCAACATCGCCCAAAAAAGTTCGTCAGTGTGCCCCGTGCCCCTTTGCTCGCCTTGGTACTGCACTCGGCTTTGTTGCGCCGATTCAGCTATCTGTAACGGACGATTCCTGTTTCCTCGGTTAAAGTCACCCCGGTGGAAAGGTGGGTGATCAGAAACGGAGCCCCCACCCTTTCGACGCAGAGCAAAGAGATAAAATTGCTTCCCCCTTTTTTTTCGTTGTCGAGTTGACCGACCCCGATGACCGTCCCCTCCCCAACACCTTTTGGCCGGTCTTTTTTTTTTTTGACAATCGGTCCCCACGTTTTCCTCGCTTGACTCGGCCTCGTATAATAGAGAACCCCTGGGCCCGCTTTTTCCTCGGTGGGCGATTTTTCTTTTTATTCGTCATTTTTTGACTTTTAACGCTCGAATTTTTTTTCCGCGTCCATTTGGCCGTCATGGCCTGATTGCGTGGCCGTTGGCCGACTTCCCCGCGAGGCGGGGTCGCGTTGGGCTACAAGGATGCGCGTGCCCCAGTCAAGGTCCCCTTTCCAAGTTTTCAGCATAAGGCGACTTTTCTTCCCTTTTCCACTTTCAGAGGCGCAGGTTTGCACCCCCGCTTTTTTTTTACTTAACTCCCCCTCTTCTCGGTGCTCAGCCCGCCGACGCATTTTTACCCTCCCAAGTGGTTTCAGGTGAATTTTAGTGTGCTTTTTCGAAGAAAACTGCTTTTTGAGCTTTTCCGTTTCTAGGGTGCGTGACATGACAGATTTTCCTTCGGAAGTACCGGACATCGTATAGGGCTTCTCCAACATTTTTCCCTCTTCTACCTCCAAGAGGAAGCGCTTTTTAATAGGAATCCGTCTGGACCCCCTTCCCCCTTTTTGTCTTTGGGGGGTCGGCCGTGGGGGGGGGGGTTTATTGTAGTTTTTGTCTTTCTTTGGGTCACCCTTGGGTGGGGGCCGCTGGCGGACGGAGCTGGAGTGTGGTTTTTAGGGAGGGGAGTGTTGGGGTCACTCGGATCTGCGGGTTCTTTGTCCGGGGGCGGGGCGGGTGGCGGTTCAGGATTTTATGGTGGGGGGAGTGGGGGTGGGTTTTGGGGTGCGGTTGCCCGGGGTTGTTCGTTGGGTGGGGGGGGTTGTGGGTTGGGGGGGGGTTTTCGGGGCGGTCTATCTTTATACCAGTTTCCTCGGCGGCGCTTTTCAAAGTACAGTTTTATGCCCCCTCTTAATCCCCCTTTATGCCTCGATAGTGATTACTCCTTTTGATACATTCAGTTTTCGGAAGGCCTCAGACCCACCTTGACAAAGCGACCGCCCTTAAGCACTACCTTGCATACCTTTTCTCACCGTGGAAAATGTTTCTTAGTCCTTTCTAAGCCCTATTCTCCCCTTCAGGGAAATCGTCACTCGACTTTTTCAGCGTTTCGGCGGGGTTTTTTTTACCTTTTTTGTCGGGCCTTCGGAAAGGAGGCTCCCTCCGCGGCCCCCCCCTACAATCCGCTTAGAGGGCGTGAGGATCGTTCACGATATTCCTACCCCCTTCTGGGCCCGGGTTTTTCGAGTTTTTTTTAGTATTAGTCCCTCCCCCTATCAGAGCGGTTTTTTTTCTTTCACGCTTTAGGCTTCCCTCCAACTTGATCTGTTTGCCCCCCCTTGAAGCCGCTGACCTCTTTGCCGGAGTAAGAATAGTTACCCCCCACCCCTTTCCCCTTTCCCATTCTACTGCATAGCCGACTTCTCTCCCGGGTTTCTGATGTCACCAATCCCCTATTATGGACTAGTCGTTAGCTTGCTCGTTTGCACATTGCGAAGACGGCCTCCCTTGATTCTTTTTTACGTTCCCCTTGGTGCTGATCGTGCTCCCTCCCCGTAGTAACGGTTTTACCCCCCCCGTTATTACGTGCTCGAAGTTGCCCCCCTTCCCCTCCGTTTCCTTCTAAGGCCTGAAAGCGGTGCATTGTCCCTCCACGAACTTTGCAGGTTTGCCTTGTGGTTTCGTTAAGGGTTTCTTCCCTTTTTCGATGAGCCGGGCCTGGTCTCGCGATCGCTAAGAAGATTCTTGTTTGTCCGAAAGGGTTCTCTGTTTTTTGTTACCACCCCTGATTTCTGTCGGTATATCGCTGCACGATCGTCTCTCTCCCTTTTTTTCCCTCCCGCCTTTTTTTGTTGTTTTTTAGATAAATTCTCGTTCTAGGAGATATGCCCCGTACTAGGGATTTTTTTTTTCTTGACTTTAAACAAAGCGCCTCCTTTCCCTTCCCCCAAGGTGCACAGGAGATACCGCTTAGTTTAGTCAGCGCCTTGCGGACTTTCGACACAGAAAGGAGATGACTGCCCACCTGTAAAAGAACCGTTCTTCCCCCTCCCTTGAGTTGCCCTTAGAAAGCTCCCCCCGGCATGGCTTCCTTAGACACCCGTTGCAGGCCTCTGTCACTTTATCCCTTAAGTCTTTAGTACTCCAAGTAGAAGATTCTTCTTGAGCTTTCCCTCCCGAGAAGTAAGCTCCACGAGGTCTTCCCTGTCCCCTGACTTTTTCCTCAGAGGTCTCTCTCTGCCGATTCGAGAAGGATTCAGCGTTTTTCGGGTAGCACTCTTTCTCGTCTTCCTTGCGATCTGTAGGGATTTGCCTCTTTCTAGTAGGCGGAACTCCCCCGGGTAATCTCTTTCAGTCCCAACCGAGATTCAGCGAATCCCAACAGCCTAAGTCCCCCCTTCTCCACCTGCTTGAATAGAGATTCCTTTCCCCAAAAATGAAATGTTTTGCTTCTAGCACGAATCTCCCTAACGATCCCTGCTGAGTCCCCTTTCTTCCGTTGCGACCAAAGCTTCGAGTAACCCTCCCTGCTCGGAGAGATCCCCCCCTCTCTTTCCCCTCTCGACAATCCATCGCTTCGCCGAGGCTTACAATGCGATTATTCATTTTTTTGTATGTGTATTTCCGCCTCTTTTGGAATTTTTGGGCCTAGGTCGGTCCATCATTCCCTCTGCGAGAACAATGAATGTCGTCCCCATCTCCCCTCATACCGATGCGATTACTTCTTTTTCCCATCCCAGACAGAGACTACCCCTGGCCTTTCCATCGCTCACACCATCGCCCTGAGATCGACCGGCTTCGACTTTCCGTGGCACAGACTTCGCTCTCAATTGATTTCGTATTAGCTGTCGATGGTCGCCCTTTAGACCTCCAGGTACACCTACTCGAAGATTTGCCGTTCCGTTCCCCTTCTGGGCTGAAAGAGATCCCCCCCCTGTAGATGAACGTCCTCCTCACCCCTCTTTTTTTCTTCCCTGCTGATCCCAGAAAACGGCCAAGTCCACGCCCCTGCGACTTTTCTTGGGAGGGAGTGAGAAAGCGGTCTTCTCTTCTTCCAAGCGCGTCTTCCAAAATGAGTCCTTTCGATTTTCCCTCTCCTAGTCATGAGATTCACTCGTACCTTCTTTTCCCCTCCTCCATCGCCGGGTCTCTCCCCTGAGCGGCCCCCCCTCTTTTTTTTGACTTCGTCTTTTTTCGGCAGGGCCCCTCCCTCTTTTCCTTTCCTTCCCCTTCTCCCCGTTTTAATAGGAATCTTTGACTCTTCTTTTTCTTTCCCTCCACTTCCCTGACGCCTCACTCTTTGACAAGCTTAAAGGTTTTGTTTTCCCCTTTTGGTGCTCCTCTTTCCTCTTCCCCTCTCTTTTTCTTCCCCCCAAAAAAGTTTGAGGGACCCGGACTTTTCCACCGACCCAGTGATCACAAACGGGGTTACGGGGTTTTCTCCTTTGTTCTGGGTAGGGCCACTCGAAGAACTTCTGACCTGGTCTTTTTCTCTTTATTCCCCTTCAACGGTAGCGTCGCTCTCTGTTTGCTCCTTCTGTTGCAGGAAATGCCGTATGCTTTGAAAGCGTGAACCTTCTTTGGACCCCGTTCCCGGACGTCTGGTTTCGGTCCCCCTTCCTTTAGTTTTCCCCCAGTAGTCCGTCATCACGACGACGTTTTTCTTCTTTTGGCTCCCCCCTCTTTTTAAGACCCCTGTGTTTCAGAAACGTCACGGTCGCGTTCCCTGTCGAAGGATTACCTCTTTCTCTCTTCACCCTTTTTCGATCTCTGAATACGGCGACCGTTCTTCTTCAGCTCTTCTTCGGCCACTTCGTTTCCCCTTCTCCCCCCCCCTTTCGTCCAAGAAAAACGTCGTCGTGATCTTAACTCTTTTGGGAGTTCAACTCTTCCCAATCTCGTCGTGGCGTAACCAGATAGTTCGGGAAAATTTCCCCTTGATTTTTCCCCCTTTCCCCCCCCAAGTAATCACGGGCCAGTTGTCCTTCTTCCCCTCCCCCAGTCTACAGCCCTTTTTTTCTCCGTTTTGTCGCCGTCCCCATATATAAGCCGCGTCCCCGACTTTTTTTTAGTAGAGTTGTCCAACCCTCCCCCTCTTCACTCCCCCCCCTCAACCCCAAGTAACACCTTTGACGGCCCTGCGCCCTTCTTTTCCCCATCTATCCTTGTTTAAAGTTCGGTAGAATAGGCCGTGTGCTCTGCGCCCACTGGTCCCCTCAAGAGTGAGTCGTTCCTTAACCCTCTCTTCTCTTTCGGGTCACTAATGGGAGTAGTTCCCCCTCCCTCGCAGGCAACCTCTTTCAAGAGCTCCTTTTTGACTTTTCGGAAACTTTCCCTCCGAGGGAAGTAAGGACCTTCGCCCGTGTTTTCTTCATGTATCCTCCCCCGAGAGATCGTCTTTATATCTCCCTTTTCAGTTTTTTCCTTTCGAAGTTTTTGTATTCTTTCCACTCCTCTCCTTGTTTTGAATCTATAGGTTCTCCTTTCCCCGCTGAGTAATCTGTCACCTCCCCCGAAGGAAGATTTTACTTGCTTTACTTTTCCTCGTCGTTCGTGCCCCCCCTGTCTTTCACCCTCTTCTCTCGATTTGAATATACAGATTGCGTCCCAGCAGCCACCTTGATGGACGGTAAATATAGATTCTTTGAGCCCCCCCCCCCTGATCCCTAGGCGAAATCTCCCCGCTTCAAGTGCCTTCCACCCTTTCTCTCCCGTGCGGACAAAGGCCTATCTTCGGTCGATTCTTTTTATTTTGCTTGAGAGGAGATCTGCGTCCCCTTTGGCGCTCGCATTGAAAAAACCCTCTGATTCCTCCCTCGTGCTCCTCTCGGTTTAAGGAAGGGGCGTCCCAGGGGCTATCCCTCCGATTACCCCTCACAAGTGCCCACCTCCCTAGTCGCCACGAAGAACTCCAAACCTCCCCTCCCTTCTTTTTCTTTTCCCAACCAGGTTCCGGCCTAGTGCGTCCTTCTATTCGAGCGTTTCCGTCACGTGAAGTGAAGCTTCGCCTGAGGGTTCCGAGTGTGGAAGAGGTCAATTCCTTCCCAGTCCCCCCATCCTCCTCAGGACCCAATAAGCACGTCTGGTTCCGAGCCCGGCTGTGAACTGAGAGGACGCCCATAATTTTTTCCATTAGCCGTATCTCTGCCTCTTCCCATCTAGGCCCCGGGGTGGGGACCCTTTTATTAGTCGCGTTTCGTTCCCAAGAAGAAGCGTTTTCCCATTCCGAGTAGAGATTTTACCCCCCTCTCCCATTCTCTATCGAGAGAGCGTGATCCCTTCTCGTCTTCCCCCCTCCGATCCCGATTTGACTCGTACTAGCTGCGATCTCCCGATGTAGGAAAAGCTTCTCCCCTTTTCTCCTGGATCTTTTGCTGATAGTGTTGCTCTCCCCAGCCCTTTTCTCTACTTTTCCCCCTCTTCCCGTTCTAGACCGTGAAGAACACACTCCTTCCCTCCCTTGATAACCAGAAGCAGCTTAAGGTTTTCATCCCTTCCCTTTTGTGACTTTTACTTAGTGTTTTTCTCTTTTAGTACTCTCGAGGCGGGAGACTAGGTCTATTGTTTTTTTTTTTGTTGGTGGGGTGGTTTTCCTCGATCTTACGGCTGTTAACGTGTTTGGACTCCTTTCCTACTCTTGGTTTCTCCCGAGATCCTTTGCGATCTCCGAATGAACGAGTGAACTTATCCCTCTTTTAACCCCTTGATTTTCTCGCTGAAGTCGGTCTCTCTCTCAAAGCCCCCCCTTCAGCCCTCTCCCCAGCGCTCCACTGTCTCCCACCAACCCAAAACCCTCTACCCAGACTGAGGGAGTAAATAGACGCCTCTCCCTCCTCGTACCTTCTTGCGCCTTCAACCCCTCCCCTTTCAGAACCCCACAGGTCCCCCGACCCCTCCCCAGGAGGATTTAGAACTCCCTATCTTTCCCCCGTAGACGTTGCCCTTCGAACGGTAAAGTCTCTCTGTAGGAGCGGCTATTTCTTCCCTCCCAGCCATTTAGTGCGCGTCAACTCTCCCTCACTTCGCGAGCCTTCAGCAGCTGTTCCGAGAGGAGAGTCCGGTCCCCCTCCCTGATAGTGGTCCTAGACGAAGGGGAGAACGATTCCTCTTACGATGCACTTCCTGAGGGTTCTTAGGGTTGAACGATAGAGATGCTCTCCCCCCCCTCTCATGCAGCGTTATGCGTGTTCACGAAAACGAATTGAAGGCAGAGCACGAAGTCACGCCCATCCCCGGACCCCTATGTCTTCTGTCTGTTCCTTTGCCTAGAGTAGACTTAATACCAAAAATCTCCAAATTCTTCTGGCACTCGAGTTTTTTTCAGATACTAATGCCTCCCCCATGTGAGACTCTCTAGTACTCGCGTCTTTGAAAAAAGCGACCCCTCCCTATACCTGGAGATCTTCACGTAGATATGCCGATCTCCGCTCCCCTTTCGACTCCAGTTATATGGCCGCGTCGAAACGTACCCCTATTGTTCGTATTGGTTGTCTTTGTTCTTTCTCTGGATTAGATTTCAGATTTGGCCCCTTTTTCCCTTTAATCTTACTGAGATCCGTTGAAGAACACTGCTTCTTCCCACATTAGAGATTTCTGCGGTTTTTTTTCCCCCCATTCTTTTTCTTTCTTCAAAACTTTTAAGGGAAAATCAGTCCCTCCCTCCCCCACTGGGATCGACCTGATTCTCCTTCCTTGTTCCCCCCCCTTTCAGTAGAGTCCTCCCACCCCACCAGGGGGCGTCCCCTGAAATTTAATCGAAACCAGGGGGGACGCACCGTCCTTCTACTATTTTGTCCGGTAAAGGTCATCGCTTGTCTTTTTGACAGAGCCATAGTTGCTACCTTATTCCCCAGTCCTCCGAGGTTTCGTGTCCGAACCCGTCCTTTAAGACCAATGTAGACGTGGGTATGGTCCTCTTCTTTCTCTTTGAAAATCTTGACTCGTAGACCCTCACCGATGACATTCCTCGGTTCAGTGGCCGATCGGCCAATTAGAACCTGAGCACGGCACGTGCTCCCCCCAATCTTCATCGCCGGGTACCATTTCTCTGCTCCCACAGAAGTCTCCCTGAGGTAAAGTAGGGCCATGACTTCCATGTCCTTCCTCGCGATCTTTGTCTGCTCGGGTGAAGACGTAATGATGACTCGGCCCTCCCTTCCAGCCCACGTAAAGAGTGAGGGGAAAGTTGGTCCGCTCTTTTCGACCACCTTTCGAGTATCCCCTTTTCGTGACCCCAAGTTGGACGATTGTAACGTACTTTCCCCCCCCTCTCGCCAAGACGTTGGTAAGGGGTTGAGGTGACTGCCTATTCGTGTTGTTACTTGACTCACTTTCTGAAGTGCGGAGCTTGATCCGTTGCTTTCTCTTTCTTTCTGAATTTGGAGGGTTAATTGTAGGTCTTCTCCATTGCCGTGATTGCCCTCGGTGAACACGAAAAGAGACAGTTCCCACGCCAATCTGGGCCTCCTGCTCCAAGTGAGATGCGCGGGCCGCGGGTAGCCGCCCGTCGTTCACGGTCATACTTTCAAGGGTTTTCTTTATACACTGATAAAGAAATCTGGGTTTTTAACCCCCTTTTGTTCCAGGTTTGCCGG
>Ga0179593_1534264_pt1 | contig 13420 bp, 16 predicted proteins | sample CZODoug2_1_08_16_FD_185931 | JGI IMG/M metagenome (GOLD analysis project Ga0179593, IMG submission 185931) | Vadose zone soil fungal communities from Angelo Coast Range Reserve, California, USA - CZODoug2_1_08_16fungal (PacBio error correction) | ecosystem: Environmental > Terrestrial > Soil >... | reverse complement strand
CCCCCAAGTTCCTTTTGAGAATATTGCTCGTTAAGAACTAGTTCTTTTTTCAACGGGTCCCTCACTTTTTTGTGTGTCCCCCTTCCCCCATCGGTGGTCTTTGAAATTTCCCCTCTAGTACTTTCTCCATTTCCCTTCCCGGACACCCCAACCTTCCCTTTCCGCCTTTGATCCTTTCTCTTTTGCAATCACTTTTCCGATTTGAAAGTCCCCTTTGTGGTTTCTTGCTTTTCACTTTGTCTGCTTGAGTTTTCTTTTTGTTTGTAGACTAGCTTTTTCCTGACCCCCAACCTTTTTTTTTTTCATTGGCGGGGAACGAGGTCCCAAACTGGATCAGTCCCCACTGCCCCGTGTCCTGCTCCCCCATTTTGTGTCCGACTTTTTCCTAGTCTTCCCTGATCCCCCCCTTTCTTAGAGACCCATACCTTTCGATTCTTGAGGTATCGTCTCTGATGAATCCTCAAGTAAGTTGTTCGCCCTTTTTCTTGCCTGACCCCCCCCCCCGGTGACTGTTCGCAACTGTCCCCTCCCTCCCCACTAAAGAACCACTTTGGACGATCGTACGTCCCCTTACGTCCTCCTTGGGACTTGATGAATGGCAGAGATAGTTCTGTTTCTCACCTCTGCTTTGCCCCAAGAGGACCCTCTCCCCTCTCTTCGTCCTTCCCCTATAGTACCGTTTTGTTTATTTTCCCCCTTAGATTGCTTCCAATCAGGAGAGACCATCTTTTTAAGTCCTTTTCTTCTCGTTCTCATTATTCCAGGTCGTTCTCTCTCCTCCTGTATACCCGGGTACGCGGCAGAACCCTACGACCCCTTTCTTTCGAATCGCGCCTACTAAGATCACTGACTCCCGACGGTCCCCCCCCCCTTTCCATACATCCTAATGCTTTTTTTTTTTTCCTCTCTTCTTTCCCCGGTCATTCGGATTAGTTGAGCGGAATGGCGATCCTTTCTTGTTGACCTCTCTTTTCCCCCCCTCTTTGGCTTCTCAAAATCTCCTTCCAAGGCAATTTCCCGTCATCGAGGGACTGCATGACGGGAAACCTTTCTTCGTGGTTGCTAAGTTGACGTTTTCCTATTAGAATTGCACCCCTGTTCTCTCCCCCCTTCCCCAAAATTGTATATCGACGGCTATTATCCCCGAATTTTCTTCCCCTTGCACTCTCTGTCATCTGGTTGTCCCCCTTTCCCACACGTCTCCCTCCCAGTAATTAAAGGGATTAAATCCCTCTCTCCAAACGGAAATTTTTGTTCCCTGTATGGTCTTTTTGTCGACCCGACCCTGGGTTTCTCCCCCATTAACCTTCGAAGGGACACTTAATTGCGTTTCCTCAGATCCCTCCCTCCAGTCCCCCCCTGATTTAGAGCATAGAGTCCTGATATTCGTAACCTCTCACCAACCGCTCCTTTTTTTCGATTCCTTTTCCTTTTTTTTTTAGCCATTTGGTGGATTTTGTTCCCGCATGGTCCCTCCCCTTGTTCCAAACACAAAGGTCAGTTCTTTCTAAATTTCTTATCGCACCCCCACTCCCTCTTCTTCTCAGCCACCCTTCATTTCGCAATGACCCCCAACAAGACCCTTGAGCCCCTTTTTCCGTTGAAACATTCTATTTTTAAGAATATCCTATTTCTTTGGACTTTTTTTCCACCTAATTCCTTTTGGATGGATTTCTACAGGATTCCCTAGACACCCCAAAGTTGTGCCCCCCTTTTTTTTGATTTTTTCCCCCCAACCACCCCTTACCCGTAGCACGGCTTCGAGAACTTCTTTCTCACCAGATCCGTAACCCTTCTTCCCCCTTGCGGCGTCCCCTTTTTCCTGGGTGAAGAGGCATAACTCGTGCATTGACTGATCTTTTTCTGAACCTTTTTTCCCCCCTTCTGTGACGCCATTCATTCTAAATTCTTCAATTTTAAGAACCCCAAGACATAAGGTGCCCCTCATGGTAGCCCTTTCGTCGTTCCCCTTTCTCAGATCGCTAGACCCCCTCCATGTTCCCGCCACTTTCCCCCCCACCCCCATTCATACAAATGCCCCGCCGATTTGCTTACAGACCCCCTTGCAGTTATTGCCCCCTTCACCTCCCCTGACCCCGGTAATCTCCTTTGCGACAGTTCGTGTCTTCAGACATTGTTTTTTTTGGTGTTCCTTTTTCTTTTCCTTTTCTCTTTTCTTTAAACGTACGGGGCCTCCGAGCTAAACCCGCCTCCCCTTACCTCTCGTGTCTTATAGATGCCATTTGCACCCCCCCTTAACTTGCCTATTTCGCATTCTCGCACATACCTTTTCTTTTCTTTCTCTACTCGAAAAGCTTTGTATGAGTGGCTGGTAGTTCATATTTCCCCGTAATATCCCCGCCCCCTTTTGGGTGAATTAGGCCTCGATCCATTCCTACACCTTTCCCTCGCGTTGGCCTTTTTTGTCTTTTAGGTTCCCTTCCCCAACGACCTTCCCCTCCTTTTTGTCCTTTTTTTGAAAAACACGTTTTTCCACCCCACCCTCTCCCGTTAAAAAAGCGTGGACAGGTTATTCCGCCGAGGGGCGTACCCCCCCTATCTGTTCGGCGGATTTTCCCCTTCGTGCGGCGGACACTGTTATCGACTTTTTTATTCCCCCCGGAGGTATCGCTTTTCCAGAGTGAGGTACGCCCCCCCTGTCATCCCTGGGAAGTCCATTCTTTTCTCTCCCCTCAATCGCGAAGATAGGCTGGACGTTGTCTACCACTACACTGGGGGGTAGTGGTTTTTTTTTAGGAAACTTCCTCACTTGTTTCTTTCGCACTTCACTCTTTCTGGTCACTTTCTCCTTCCCATTACTACGCTCCTGCCTTGACGAATAGCTTCCTGTCCCCCCCCCTCTTCTTCTCAGGTCCTTCTAACTGGCGGTTTTTCCCGCATTCTTTTCTTTTCCCTTCTTTTTCGATGATGACTGGTACAGTTTCCCCCCCCACCAGGCTTCCAAATTTCCAGAGCGAAGCAAGGCACCTTGTTTCGTCCTTCTTCCTCCGGCTATTTCAGCTTCTTGTGCTCTTCCTCCCCTCCCTCGGCGACAAACCGAGTGGTAGTTTCCGATATTACTTCATGCCCACCCCACTGCGACAACCTGCTTCTCGATTTCTCCAACTGTCTTATTGTTTTCCTTTGTGAGGGCATCTTTTCATCTTGTGTCTCCCCCTTTTCCTCCTTTCCTCCGTATTTCTTGCTGCCCCCCTCTGATTCGCACGCCGAACACTGTTCCCAACAGAGTGTTTCCTTTTTCACAAGCCCACGGGGTCCCTGGTCCTTCACATCTTGTTTCAGCTGACAAAGACCCGTTCTTCTCAATACCACGCTTTTTCTCCACCGGTTTATCTTTAGCCACTTTTTTCTGGAACCCAGACCCGCTCCCCTCCGTCATCCCGGGACGCTCACCACTTCGACCCTCTTCACCGCCTTGCTTTCGCGGGACTCCGAGGTGACCTACCGACAAGCCCGGTCATCCCAACATGCCCCACCCCTTCTAACGCATGTTTAACCCCAATGAGGTCCTTACTAAGGACATCTTTTTGCCGATCCCTTTCTTTTTTTATCCTATTGGTCAAGTTCCCTGGGCTCGTGGTCCCACCCCCCTGCTATTTCTTCTCTACTTTTTTCGCCAAAGACCAGCACGAAATCCCCCGTCTTCGGGGAGTTTAAGTCTCATCTAGAGACCTGTCTCCCTCTTTTCATACCCAAGACCTTCCCCCATTTCACCCTTCTCCAGACCGAGGGGGATCCTCCCGTCTAGCATCATGCTCGGGGAGCTCCTCCGCTTCCCGCTTCAGCCGTCCCCTGCGTTCGGGCTCTTTTGCCTCCTCATCCTTGTTTGAAGAGACCCGCCACCGCTTTTGTCCTGCGACGGTCAGTCTCGCTTTTTTCTGCCCTCTTTTCGAACTCTCTGTCCACTGCTAGGCAGGAATCCCTGTTTGCTTTAAAGACTCTTTTCGTATATCGCTTGAAGACGGTACGCTGAGCTCATCCCTTGTCTTTCGTTCTGGGCTTCACAATCTAGACGATATCTCCGATAGTCCTCCTGTAAACAACTGGGGAATCCCAAGTTCTTATTACCGCCTTTTGACAGTAAGGTACCTTGCGGTGGACATCCATTGATTTAACGTCATGCGTTCGGGCTTTTTTGGCCTGATTGATGAACTTTATTCTTTCTTTCCTCCCTTTTCCATCTTTACGCTCAAGATTATCCCTGGAGGAGTGACGCTTGTTTTTGAGTTTCTCCTTGTTTTTCCGGGTCCGTCCCTCTTTTCCCCGATGTTTTTCGTTGTTTCGCAGACTTATACTTCAACACTTTTTCTTCTTCTTGGAAGCTTTGAGAGCCTAGACCCTTTTGTCATCAGGATGTTCACAAATCTCTTCAATGACCCTCCCTCGTGCTTTTTTCCTGACGTTGACCTTTCCCCCTAGCTGCTTTTCCCTCCAATTCCGCTGTTCTCCCTCCGTAACGCGGCTTCTCATTCCCGGTCCCGAGTTTTGTTGTTTTTCCCATTCGGTTACTTTCCCATCCAACGTTGTAAAACCTCTGTTCCATCCTGTTTTCAGGCTTTGTCGGGGCAGGTTGGTTTCAACCTTACGATCAATCTTTTTTTTTTTTGGCGTCTCCGAGGTTGGTATGATTAGAGAAACCCCCCACCTACCGCTTTTTGCTCTAAAGGAGTTTTTCCTCCCCCCAGAGACCGCCGGTTGGTCTCCTTTCATCTCCGGGGGTTTCGTCGCTTTCAATCCCGTCAGCATCGTCAAACCTCTTGCCCCCACCAGGCCGGTACTCCTATATGTCCCTCCCGACGATGCGCCTCTGCGCGATTTCCTTCACTTGCGAGGAGAGAAGTCTGAATTTCAGACTTTTCAGTATCCTCGGCTTTTTTTTTCCTTCCAACGCCGGCGCCCCTTCCACTCCCCCCCCAAGGTGGGAGAAGCCCTTCCTTCATTGCGCTTTTCGGACAGTTAGCGTTCCTGCAGTACCCTTGATGAGCGTCCATCGTTTCGCTGAGCCCCCTCCTTCTCCGGCAACCTCCCAGGGATTTCTTCTGCTACAAGGCCGCATGGGATAAGAGTGGAGATTAAATGTCTTGGTTTCGACGTTGCATTTTGGAAAGGGTTCTTCCTTTTTCTGCTTGGGTCGTCGTCTTTGATTGTCGCTCTCCTTAAAAAGAAAAGCATCTTTTCCCCAGGTTTCCCCTTTCCCTTTTTTAGGCTAATTTCCCAATTTCTTTCCATCTCCCCCTATCTCTAATGTAGTGTCAGACCAAACCCAAGTTCCAAATTTCTCCTCCCATGCTAAGCATGAGAAAGGCACTCTTACTTGTGTGTCCTCCCCCAAAGCAAACGATTAATTTCTTGATTCTGGGGCGCTTCCTATTGTTCCCCAAATCTTTCGAAAATGCCCCCAGCCGTGGTGACCACTCCGTTCCACCCTTAGCTGTCGCTCCGCCCTCTCCCCAACTTTTCTTTGTGAGGCCTTGTTCGTTTACCCCCTGCAACTTTTGTCTTTTTTCAATCGCGTGAAAGTTGTGTTCTATGGTTTTTTTGTCCCCTTCCGTTCATTTTTTCTCGACTTTTGCTGCCTAAAGTGAGCAGCAGCTTGGGTTCCATAGCCAATTTTAAGGGTGTCGATTCGTATGCCCCGTTCGTTCCATCAGTGGTGCACCAGTGTTAGACACCCCTCAGTTCCTTCACGGTAGAGCATAGTCCTGTTCGCCTCCTGTATCGTGTCCGACAATTTTTTCCTGTAGTGCATCTTGTCGGACCAGGCCGAATCCTCCTGCCCACTGGGTCAAGAGGGTGTTGGCACTCACATCTTTGCTTTTCCGCCCCAGCCGCTTTTGACTAAGCTCCCCTCGGCCGCACGTCGTTTATAAAGACCGAGGTGTGACCAGCCTTGAGTTAGCCTTTCTACGTCCCTTGGGGGCAGTGCCCTGAACATGACTTGGCTCTCTGCGATCTGGATGGTTTTGCGTAGCAGCATTAGAAACCCCACTCAGTTGGGCCCCCTTGGCTGGTCTTCCTCTACCCTGCTCAACGTTCACACCCCTGCTGTACATTGTAAGCGTTTAGTTCAGCGATTCCCCTTCGCTCCATACCCCAATTTCTCGCGGGAGTATGAGTTTGATTGAGAGTCCCCCTACTTGCTCTACGTCATTTGCACGGTGCATTTTTCAAGCCCAGCAAGACAAGTACTAATATGCCCGTTTTCCGATCGTCTGGTCAACCGGTAAGTCCCTGCCCTGAATGGCTGCACGCTCGAGATAGTTTTTGGGCCCCCTTCCAAATCTTACAGCCGGTGCCAAGGCGGTTGATGCAGTCGATAGCTCTCTATATACCTTTTTTTGTCTGATCTTCCCAGATGAGATGAAACGTATCCGATTTGTGCACGACAGGTCAAAGCCGTTATTCACTCTGAACTGGCCTTTAGTGCGGTCATTGGGACCCGCGCGGCCCAAGCACAAATGCGACTCTGATCGGCCGCCGCAGAAGAAGACCCCCTAAGGAAAGAATGGAAGGGTAAATTCCTTCTTTCTAATGTTTGTTTTTCGGATCTTGCTTCTTACCTGAGGTAGGAGTTGACTGATCAGTAAGATAAGAGTCGTAATTTTGTAGGTGGAAGCTTAAATTATGGCTCAATGATTTATCTAAGGCATTCCCGTCTAACTCCGGGCTCCCGGCCCGGGTAGTGTCCAACCGCATTCGCCCGTGACGCTACCATTCTTATTCCAGACCATAACCCCCTTGAATTCTCCGGCGTTGCTCGCGCTGCCCCCGCAAGCCTGTGCCTATGGACGGTTCTCCCCCGACAGAAACCGACCAGGTCTGTCCTCTGGGGCCGGACAATGGCGAACGATCGCACCCCTCCCTGTGAGGCCTTGGTTCCTTTTGTCCGGACTATCCACCGAGGTTCCTCTGTGAAGAAATTAACTCGCTTTTTTTCCCCCGATCCCTCTACTCCCGCACTACAACTGGTCTGGTTTGCATCGGCGTTATCAGGGGACGGTTTCTCACAAGCTTCTTGCCCATAAGGAGCCAGGTTTTAGGTGAGGAAAGCGCTTCCACAGCCCAAGTGTTGTTTCCAAACCTTGAAGTCCTTCTTTGGCGGTTTCCTCGGAGGGTCTAAGACCCCCCAGCCAGATCTGAAGAGAGAAGTCATTTTTTTTCCTGACGTCCCGCCCAATAAAACCGTTCCTGCTTCGGTGACCAGGCCTTTCTCTACTTCTTTATCTCACATGCGCCGAGACTGCGGCTGGCTCTTCGCCGCTGCGGCCTGGCGACCGCCCAAAGAGTCTTGATTTCCCCAACCCTTCTCCGTTCTCACCTATTCGGTCCCAAGGGCCATAACCCTTGGACTGTCAGCGGCGCCCCAGGGGTTCCCCGCCCTTTTTAGACGAGTGCTGATTATCCCCGTTGTCTTCCCTGCCAACTCTTGATCGGCCATTATCCCACGGCCATGACGCCGACCACTACGTCCCCCCCCCACTTCTGTTCCCCCAATGTGACGCCCGTTCGCAAGACCTAGCCCCACTCGCTGGCCCCAGTTTAACCCCTTCCCCCGGCAAACCTTCCGCTTTGACAGCACGCAATTTCAGTCTGTGAACCAGACGGCCTCGACCTCCCCATGAACACCAGCGGGTGCCCTGCCTTGAAAGTGGGTGCCCTCTGTTTCATTGCGGACAGAAAAGTTATTGAAAAAATCTCGTAAGAATCAAGTCGAGCTAAACCGACCGTAATCTCTTGTCTTTTTTAGTGCGTCAGCACCACCTCCTTTGCCTTTATTTCGCATGCGTACCCCCCATCCGATACCCTTTTCTGTATTGTGACACTCTTATACAATAATTTGTAGCTATATGGTGGCGGCTATATTCCCCGTTAATCTTCTCAAGTTTGGATCTCTCCTCCTCCAGTCCGACCATCAAACCTTTGCACTAGGTTTTTCTTTTTCCTTACCAGGCGAAACAGACACGACAAAGCCAACCCTGTCCTCCCCAGTGCCACACTAGCCAGTCAGGCTTCAACCAGAAGAAGCTGTTCTTCCTAACTTTACTGTGCGGCCTGACGAGACAAGAAGTCGGGCGCCACGTTCGATTTATGAGTTTTGCGAAAAGAGGAATATAGCCCTCGTTTGAAGTCAAGAAGAAGATGTCCCTTTCCTCCCGACCTGATTGCCGGCTAAGCCAACGGGGGTGGGTTATAGGAAATTATTTTGGCCCTCCGACCCGGCCACCGAGGCGGATCAGGCCCCCCCGCCGGTCGCGGCTATCACTCCCTTGCCTCCTCTCGCCCGGACATTGGCGTATGAGTTACGGATTTTTTTCCATTCTGTGTTTTCGGCCCAACGGCTACATTTTCATTTCCGGCCGCCTACCCAGGCGCAGTTCAGACGTCTGTTTGCTCATGGCTAGTTACCTAGTCTGTTGTTCGCTAAGCAGCCAATCGGCGATCCAAATGGCGGTATATACTTCCCTCCCCCCACCACATAAAGGCTTTGAGCCACCTTTCAGCACGGTTTCTATGCGTCCCCTCTTGTAAGCTAACCCTACCTCTTTTAGACCTGAAAGCTCCTCCTCTCGGCCGCCGTACGGAGCGCCCAGCATTGTCGCACCCTCCGAACCCTGCTTCGTTCAAAGATGAGACTGTCAAACAGTGCGATTGGCCTGGCACACGATTTAACCCTTAAGAGCATCCCAACCGCTTCCGATGCCGGAACCGGTAACGCTTGTCCCTTCTTGCCCCGAAAAAGCTCTCTGCCCGTGACGGACCGCACCAACTGGACCTCCTAAAGAGACTAAGGTCAAGATCTGCGTCTCGGCCGAGGATCGCGCTACAGACAATCAATTGATCAATTATGCCCCCAGCCCCTCCTCCTTCGGAACTCCGTGTCCTTGCTCGGGACTTAGTCGGCGGAACGCAGATGCATCACGCCTGGCGTATGCCCATTGGGGTCAAGTGCTGTAGGGGATCGTTTGAAAACGCTTTAATCTTCGATTGACTTTTGCCAAAGCCCTAAGTCTTGTCCACGCAGTGGTCTACCCTGAGTCAAGATCGCTCCTAAGATCTTTCAAATCCCCCCGTTTTCTGCCCGATCCGCAGCAAGGCGATTTACCCCTTATGCTTGCGGGAGAATCCTACTTCATGCCCGCTTGTCCCCCTCCTCCCCGCCGGTTAGGGATCCTTTTCCGGGTGTTTGTAGAACGCCCCCTCTGAATTAGTCTCCCGAGATGCTGGTGCTACATCCTCTGGCCCGTTTCGTGATCGCAGGATCATGAGTGCATTGAAAGTGCGTCGTCGCATCTGAAAAACAGGGTTCTCTTTCAACGCCCCCAACTGTGGGTTCGGGGGTCGTTGGCAAAGGTCCTAGACTATATTTTCACGATCCTTTTTCAGCAGCTTTCCCCAATTGAGCACGGCTGTGCAGCCTGGGCCGCCGACGCCCTGGTACATCAGATTAACGAATGGTGCTTGGTGGGCATGTCCTCTGGAGTGTCGAGCGATCCATCGGCCCCGATAGTCGGGCCGGAGGCGTTACGAGGTTGGAGTTCCAGGGTAGCCAGCGTTTCTTGGGTCCGCGAGTGTCAATGGCTACCTATTACCGGGCGATCGGAGTTTTCGAGCCTCCATTCGGGTTCATAAGGATTGAACAGCTCTTGTGGCTGCCCCCCCCTCGTCCGCTTTGCCCCTCTTACTTTTGACGTCCTAGATTCGTGCGCTGCCGATAACGCTCCCAGCGTCGAGCTAAGAGTTAGCATCCCCACATCGTGGTCGTCCCTGTTGCTAACCTTTCTTTCAGCCGGGGGTGGGGCAGGGGTCAGTCCGCGTGTAATCCACTCAGTGGAGTCGCCTTTGCTAGACACAGACTCGCTCTTTACGAGAGGTATCGAAAGAGCTTCCCCCTTCGTTTTCGGCCAGCAGGGTCCAGGTAAAGCTAGCATTTCGCCCGTCTCCACTCAACAAATGACTCCCACCAGCCTTCTCCTGTCCTCGCAATGACTGAGATTCTTTGCGCGATTTTGCAGGAGCCCGCTGACGGGAATTGGAAGGACCTCGGCACCCGGTGCCGGCGTTAACCCACCATGTCGTATAGGTTTCTCCTTCCGGAAACCCACCTTTTTTTTTGTATCGGCATCCCTTTCGCTCGTTCCCGAGACAGGATGGGTTCTTGAAGTACACATGATGCTTGGCTCGCGTACGCCTTCCTCCCGAGAAATGACCCCTCGCCGGCGAACCTGCTCCCCTCCCCCGCTCTTTCACGTCGAAAGGATTAGTTAGGAACCAAGGCTGGCAGCCGGTTCTCTTTCTTCTTTTCTTGTTTGGCACCGTTTCTTCAGGGATCCGTTCGTCTTTTTTCGCCCTTGTCCCTCTTTTTTCCCTTTTAAACACGAAATGGGCAGCGAGGGCCCCCTTTTTGATGTAATTCCTGGTCTTGGCTTTCCCCAACTTTTGCTTTCTATTTCCGGGTGAAATATCACCACCACTTAATATACGCTTACCAACTCATTGTATAGATGTGGCCACCAGAAAATTGTATCTTAGACGTCCCATGCTGAAATTACTGAATGCAGATATAACATACCGAGCTTATATTGTTAGATCGAATGGATGATTACGAGATGGTTTCCCTCCCCCTTCTGTTGCCGAAACCCGGGCCAGCATGCGGATGCGATTTCCCTCTGGCCCGCTGGGCACAGACCTGAAATTGCGTGCTTGTACCCCCCACCATCGGAAAGGTGCCGGATTGTGAACTGCCGAGCTGATTCTTTCATCTTGATTCAGAATTTCAACTCCCATTCATTTGGCCGGGGAGTGCATGCCCTGTCGCATCCGTTCTTTCCGAAGTTGTGAAAGGTCCTCAAAACCGCCAGTCCGCCGGTCTCTCTCCCCCCTCGCGCATATGATCCTCTTCTAATGCCGCATGAGTGGAAGAACGAAAAGGTGTGGTTTCCACGGGTTCACCCTAAGGGTGATTTTGACTCGGCCCCCTTTGGTCTTGAGCAGGCTCGTCCACGCACTGCCCACACGGTATCGAATGCGATATTATTGCTACCGCCGACGTTCCGCGACCATTTCGCAGATAAACGGGGTCGTTTTCTGGCGAAATCTTCTTTTCTTCTCTTGGCTGTTTTTCCGATATTATACGCAAAGATGAACTTGGCAACCTTGTCTGGAACCGAGGATCATTTCAAATGGCTAAAGGAAAAATGCCGTGATCAATGTTAAGCGTTTGGCGACAGTAGTCTACTCCACGGATTGACAAACCAGTTGTTCCTGATTTCTGCATTATTATAGGAGCGCCGAAGTACGATCTTCTCCAGTTTTTCTTGGGACTCCTTCCCTGGACGGTCCGAAAACCAAGAATGACTCACGATGTCGTGTTAGATAGTAGGAACCCCGTCCGGCAGCTTTTAATTGGTGCCTATTTCTCTCTAGTTTTTTTCGGGTCGACACACATCGTCAGACGTGCCCCACAAGGGCGGCTTGTTTATCCTCAGCTAAGCCTTTCTTACTTTTTTTGTCTGATCATTTAGGCAAGGCCATAAGACCACCCTGCCTTTTTCCACGCCCCGTAGCGCGCTGATGCCACTTTTCTCCCCCCTGACGGATCTGAAGTGCGAGGAAAAGCACCCCCTTCCCGAGTTCTGGCAGTCGCGCCTCTCCCAAGTCATTTCATGAAGTGTCCCGATATCCTTATTCGAATCCGTGTTTTATCAGAGATGGACCTTCAGTCAGGGTGCGTTGGTGCTTCTCCTCCATACCGCGCAGCGTACAGTTGTTTTGGTTCCATGATCTCGGCTCCTTCAGGCCTCTTCCACTTACATCATCTCCGTCGTGCCAAGGCGGCGGTGTCGCCTCTTGAAGTTCACCCCCCCTCGCTTTCCCCCCCCCTTGTCCGCCTCAAACCCGGTTATATCGACCCTTCCCGATTCGCGATGCGGGCCTCCTTGTGGCCATTTTCTGACTGTGGTTGTCCCGACGAAAACACAGTACTTTTCGGTCCTGCCCCCCCTCAGGAGGGTCCCCCATTGTTTTCCTTTACTTGACACGGGAAGTTGCTGAAGTAGAACTATCCCGAGGTTCGCACTTGTCCCTGTCGAATCCATTTGTTACGGCCTATCAAGTTTTTTCCTATTTCCTTCCCGCATCCCCCCCTCTTTTTTCGCTGACCGTTCAGATCCTCCGGTACCCCGCATTAAATTTTTCTTCCCCTGGCAGTTTTGTTTTGAGACCCGGTCAATCCCTTTTCCCCCTTTGCCAAACACTTGTTCCTATTCGGTTTAGTCCCTCGACCCACACTTCACTAGAAGAGAGACATTTCCTTTCCGCCTTTCCCCCCCCCCCCCCCCTCCGACTTAGTTCTTGATTCAAGTTTTTTATTATTCGGACGACAGAATTTTTCCCCCTCATTTTAGAGTCTTGATTTGAAGTTCTCTTCTGGCCGTCCTCAAGCATTTGGAATAGTTATTAAAAAACACTTAGGAAGTATGCTTCCCCTCTTCTTCCCTCTTCTTTTTCAAAATGAGAGGCCTTTTTCCCGGATGCTCCAATCTTTCTTTCCCAGTTCTTTATGACGTTTACTTGACGTGGTCGCCATGGGGCCACCTTATGGCAGAACGGCATTATACACCCTTCCATGTCTCCCCCACCTTCTACTGCTATTTTTCTCTGTGTTTACTCCCAGATAGCAGCACAACTATTCTCCCTTCTTCCCCCCCCATTAATTGCCCCCTTTAACGCGTTTTCCTCTAACTTTGTGCTCATTATTTTCCAGTCTCCCGATCCTAGGTTGCAGTTCCCTTTTTGGTTCCTTTTCTGCTTGAGGGACTTCTTCCAAAACTCTCCCTTTTCTCGACAACAGTCAGCTGTGGTCTAGTCAACCTTTTTGCCTTTCCTCTCCTCTTTCATCCTTTCCCCCCCATTTTTGTATGAGGACCCATCTTACATGATTTTATATGCTTGTTTTCTTTTCCTTCTAGTTCGTCCCTTTGGGGTTCCCTTTCTTCCAGGCCATTACATCTTGTACTCGTGCCATTTTGCCTTTTACTTTTCGAGATCGACATGCAAAAGACGAATTCCCCTGACTCCACCCATTACGTCCTTTTCCCCGGTTCCCCCCCACTTTTCCCCTGAAAAGATCAGAAAAGGTGCAAGAATCGTGTAAGTCTCAGCCAATTGATAATTTTGGTTGAAGCGACCCCCCCTCCTCCTTCAGTTAAACTTTTCCGCTGATATATTATCAAGATTCTTTTTGATATTTATGCCCTTTCCTTCCTTTGTTCAAGACCATAAGGATGTCCCGGTCCCTTCTCTTGATTTCCCTCCCGGGGGGGTGTTTTAGTATACTTTCCTGGACCTTCTACCTCTTGACCCAGGCACTGGCCATGCTCCGTCTTCTTGCCTTCTGACG
>Ga0179593_1357590_pt1 | contig 13421 bp, 15 predicted proteins | sample CZODoug2_1_08_16_FD_185931 | JGI IMG/M metagenome (GOLD analysis project Ga0179593, IMG submission 185931) | Vadose zone soil fungal communities from Angelo Coast Range Reserve, California, USA - CZODoug2_1_08_16fungal (PacBio error correction) | ecosystem: Environmental > Terrestrial > Soil >... | reverse complement strand
CGACCCTTGTTTTTACAACGTAGCCGACTCCCCGCTCCAGCTTAGACTCCCCTGGTTCCACTTCAGGTCTTCGGGAGGGGGGGTTCTTTAAAGCAAATTGCTTTTGCAACCGCCACATCAACTTTTTGAATTTTCCTGCTGCCGACTCCCACACTTCTGAACGGCGTCCCTCGTGTGTTCCGGACTGCACGCTTTCTTTTCCTGAAGTCTTTCCTGGTCCCTCAGTTTTTCAAGGGAAGATACTCTCCCTTTTTTTCTCCCACCTTCAATGAACCCATCTCTCAACCTAGCGTTTTGCGCTTTTTTCCTCTGCCAATGAAGCAAGACCCCCCTTACTGGACTACGACTTCTTTCCCCCTCCTTCCCCTGAAAGGTTTCCATCCCCTTCTTCGCAGTACCTTTTTTCCGCGACTTTCCCCTCCGAAGAAACTGTATTCCGAATCCCGGCTTTGCTTCTATAATTTGTACGGGCGCCGTTTTCTCCAGTCCCGTACGACTAACGTCAGGCCTTTCCACCCTCCTAGCTATTAGTCCCGATTTTACAGTTATGCATTCGTCCCAGAGAGAGTAATTCGGCCATCGCGCAGAGGGCCTTGCCGTCTGGGTCCCCCCAATCCTGCAGATCGAGGCAGACCATAAACTCCAATTCGTAGCGCGAGGTGCCACAACCCGTCTAATAAATTCTTTTCTTGTCGGACGCACGGAAGCTGGACTCCTGCTGTCTCTTTTTTCTCTATCTTGAACCCCCCCCGCTGCCGTATTCTTTGCCTGTTTCGTCACTTCGAAACGAGGTCCGAGTTTCTTGCTTAACCCGTGAGGACGTTTTCAGTCACCGTCCTCCTTCGGGTCCATCCCCCTGAGAAATGTTAGAATTCAATTTCTGCCTCACTATGTCTTGTTTCTCCGGTTAACCATGTCGCCAATTACACTTTCCCAGTTTTTAACAACCCCTTTTTTTTTCCACCATTATCGATCGAGTCAGACCCAAACAAGCCGGCCCGCTGAACGTCCTTTCTATACTCCGAATTTTAGTCCCTGACTATGATTCACAGCCCCCCCCTTTCTGGCACGATATCACACCTTTTTTTTAGGGTTGTCGCAACCATTTTTTTGCAGTCGAGTACAATATAGATGGCCCCCCCCCTTGCCAAACTTAGTCCCCAGGAACCACCTCCCCCTTCTTCCACAGCCAATACTGCGATCCCCTCCCAGGGGGGTGTCACCCCTATGATCTGCGTCGGCTAAACAGTATGACCATAACGATATCCTCATTTTATATTTCGAAACAAAAGGAGACGAAATTTTTTTCTTTGAAAGCATGCGCCAGAAGCAGATTCTATCCCGAACCTCCGTCTTCGTTAGTTCTGTTATGAAATTCTGGCCTTCTCCTGTGCATTTGCCTTCTAGCGATCACCGCCCCCGATTATCAGTCCCCCCTCTCCATAGAGGTATGAGTAACTTTTTCCTAATCCACGTAGCCACATTTTTAAGTCGGCACAGGTGTCCCTTAGTTTTCGGTAATGCAAATATACTGACGGAGTGACCTAGAAAAGGGTAGTGCACATAATATCCCACGCTTTACGAGACGGACCCCCTCGTTGACACAACCGGAACACCCTCTTACCCAAACCCACTCCCCCCTAACGACTCAGTAAAACTCACCAAACACGCACTGAATCGGACCCGGCCCACCAACCACCCCACGCCCTACAAACGATAATACTTCACCTGTCCATCATCAGAACCCTTGCACGACACACCCCTTGGCACTGTGTAAGGATAAAAAGGACCGAATCTCTTTAGCTTCATGACGTGTATAATAGCAACATAACCAACGGCAAAGTGTATGCTGGGGCGCTCCCCCCTGTCGAATCTGGCCCCTCAGCGCTGTCCGTCGCTCACTTTCAACCTAAACACCTATGTTTCATAGTCTTTTCCAGACACCCCCTTTCCTTCATACAACTACTCGCCCCTCATAATTCCTTCCCTCCCGCTCGATAAAGCCACTATCATTTCTATTCGAAGGCCTCTTCTCGTTTTCGCCTAGTCTGCCCCTCAGTCGTAAGGACCAACGTGTAGCTCATCCCCTCTACTTTCCGGATAAACGCCCCGTTCTTCTCTTACCCACTTCCCACCCCCCACCTTTCCTCTACAGATTTACTTTCTCTCCCCGTCCCACCCACTTGGTTTTGTTTGTGGCTAGCTCGTCTCTTTCTCTTCTCTTTCCCTCACTCACCTCATCCCTCTCCTCCCCCATTCAGCCGCTTTTACTCCTCCTCCCTGCTTTCACCCACCCGTTTCTCACACCCTCCTATCCCATCCGTCTCCTCTCCTTCGTTCCCACCTCCTTATACCTTCCAACTTTTCCTTTGTCTAACGTTCCGCTACCTACTAGTCCCGCTTCTCTTCTGTTCTCCCTCTTACCCTCGATACCTTCCCCAGCCTCTCGCCCTCTCTCCCGCCCCCCTTCACTTACCTCCTTCCAACCTCACCGCTTTCTTCCCTCTTCCCCTCACCTCTCTACCCCGTTTCGCCCTAACTTTCTCCCACTAGTGCTTTCTCGTGTTTCTTCTCATGGATTATGATTCTTCTAAATCTAAACCGCAGCATTTCGTTCGAATGACTGTGAGTCGGATCAGCTGAACCCGATAGATGGATATGACTCACGAGGTTAGCCAATTCTTCTCTATACACTTCAGTGCCATTCTCCGAGATTACCGCCCAAACCCTCCCTTCCATCCTCCTATCCTCCCCCGCAGTGAACTCACCTCCCCTTTAATTGCGCGAGTGCATGTTTTTCCAGTGTGACAGCAGGTAGTTTAACAATCGGCGTCGATGTAATGTCCGGCACGGTAGAACTAGTTCCTACCTGAATAGTTTTTTACCTTCGTCTAAATTACCCGCCGATCCACGGCCTCCCTTTGACCATTGGTCATGGTTTGCTCCCCATTTTTATATAGTCCTTTCAGCTACCCGCCCTTTTCACCAGATGCCGCCCTTCCATTGAAGTAAAGGCTTTGATCGGGCTGCCCATTTCATTCGTCAGCACCCTCACCTTTCTCAAAAACGCGTGTCACCAGTGAATTACCCTTCTTAGCACGTATGTCTAATTCTGGCACGCTTCCTTTTCCTCAACATGTTCATCTCTTTCTTCAACCCTGCCACTTTTTTTACATGCATTGCAACCGCTAGTTCTTCCCACCCTAGAGCACCTTGTCGTAGTTTATCAGAGCATGCCGCGGCCCCCCTTCTCCGACATACTGCAAGCCAATATTTTTTCAGTATATCAAGTTGTGTTTTAAAATTTTGCCCCGATTTGAGTAGGGCTTCCACCTTCTCGTTCCTGGACAGAAGCCGAACTAACCCTCCCGCGATCGCATGTCTTCCTCCGTTCTCTTCCGATTTTTCTCGAATCAACTTTCTAGTCCCCCTGTGCATGAAGACTCAACTCTCCTCCTCTGTTGGCTTTACCTTAATTGAGCCGCCTTTAAGCAATCTTCCTTCTCGTTCACCCCCGCCCAGCCGGTTACCTGATCATCTTTAGCGGTTTTTTGTAGGATACCGCGCGTGAAGCACCCTCAAATATACCTTCCGACTAAAATGCGATCTAATTTAGCAAGAGTTTTACTCTTTGACGCCCCTTTCTTAATTATGGCTAGTCGTTCAATCGACACTTTCTAGAATATTTCCCCCTTACCAGAAGATGCCGCGTTTTCGAGACACTTCTTCATTTTCCGCACCGTTTTCGAAACGCTTTCCCGACCAGATTCCGACTCTTCTCTGAATGCGACAAACGGCATCTACTCCTTTCGCCCCAACCATTGCCCTTCTATTGAACTCTCCGCTGTTGATGTAAAAGCAAGTTCTTTTTCTCCGGACAATGCAGAGGTTCTTTAAGTTCTACCGAGTATCTCTCTCCCCACCCCTCCGTGGTTGTTGTTGTCTACGATACCCCAGTTATTTAGACAATGACTACCACCCCCATGCCCTGTCTGACGTTTCGCCAACTTTTTTTAAACCCGCGACCATGTTCCCTTTTTTTGAGAGGATCTTAGCTATGTTTGCATGATGCCAGACTAAATTGTGGTTCTTCCAACCGCCTCTAAATTTTTTTTTTCTCCATGGGCCTATTTCACTCACGATGATCGTTACCGCAGACCGTAACCTCCCACCTTTTCGCGCTAGTCTCTGATATAAATCTTCCGCCTTCTGGCTTAATGGCACCCTCACATTGACTTGCAATTTTTCTTCCCCAATAGACCTCAAGCATCTTCGCAATTCCCGCCTCCTTTCGCCCCTTGTCTTACTTGAGGAGCAGGGTATTCATTTGAAGGAGGTTGCTTCCCAGGTATCGTCCAAATCACTGCCTCCTTTTTTTGAAACAGGGTTTTTGCACCCTGGTTATCCTTTCCCTGCCGATAGAGAAAGGAAGCCCTAGATAAGGTACACGACAACAAAGAGTTGGTTCCCCCCTCGCAGTCGCTGCTCATCTATGACATAGTCTTTTTTTTTTATTTTCAATCCCATCTCCCAGCGATCACCGCCATTCCCAGGCAAATTCTATTTGGTTTCGGCCTGGCGACCGGTTATGACCCTTTTCATTGCGTGACTCCCCTCCGATAATTTCATCTCCCAAACCATGACCTTCTATGGGAGATGCCGGTCACAGTCCCGTCCTGATCCCCCTGCGACGTTCATACGACGTAACCCCCCGTTCGGAGAATATATACCCAACATCTGGCTTCTGTCCCACACGGTTTTCATTGACGGTTTTCTTTCCCCCACCGCCTGACAGCGCTCTATTATGCCACGATTTCGGAACTGGAGATTTCCTCCCACGGAGCCTGGTGTGGACGCCTTTTTCGCGGTTCGTGTTCTCTGCACATCTTTAACCCCACAGAAATACACGCCCCTTTGAAGTCCACCTAGCCAAGGCCACCCGTTGCCTGTGCCTCGAGGTCAGCCAGATCCTTCCTCCCCTAGAACAAGGGCCAGAGTCAAAGACCTGCTCATTATTTGTCCCTTTCTCTGACATAATTTTCGATTTGTACGTTACCCTATGTCAGAGAGACCCCCCCCCGTTAGAGTGCCGCGGAACCTACTGATCCCCCCCCCCTCCTTTTTTTCCATACCTTCGCACCTTTCACTCCACTTCTCTACCCTTTTTTTTTTTCTGCTCTCCCCCCGGCGACCAAGGCGGCAGTTGCATGCGTTATCAGGCGTAGGTTGAGCTGGCGTGTCCCTCTGATGCCTAACAAACAGCGTCTCAGCTACCCCGACTTATCAAGTAGACTTACGATCCCCCTCGCGAAGGCCCGCGCGACCCTATCCCCTCCAGCCAAGGGCGCCGTGCGAGGTGAAGACTCACCGACTCGCGAGAGAGAAAACGTCCCCCCTCGTACGGCAGCAGAGACCTCTTTAAAAAGACTCTTAATCACACTGGTATCAACGATGTGCTAGCTAAGACTCAGTCCTCACCCCGGTGATCGCATACTTCCTTTTTTTCCTTGCGCTGGCTCCCTCTTTCTTTATTTTGTGCTTCCTTGTTCACGCGACACCTTAACGTTACCCGTAGGGTCCCATTGGCAGTATTACCCAGCTTGGAAAACCCCGTCTCTCTCTATTTACCTCTGTTCTCACACATTTTCTAAAGCATTTGCCGGTCTATCGTCCTACCGTAAAGTCCCTATTTTTTCGGCCATCGTGCCTTGTCTTTTTTTTATCCCCCCGGTTTGTCCTTTTAGCACCCGCAGGAAATTTCCCTAACTAATCTTTATTCCTCGTCACACGTCGCGCCACCCCTATATCCGTCAAATTTTTTTCCCCATAGCTTTGAGTTGCTCCAGTCACATACCGCCGTAGTTGATATCCCCCCTCGTTCGGTCAGCATTGCCCCGTCTTACGTAACGTTACCCCTCCAGGCCAGTTCATGCTTGACCCAACCGCCCCCAGTCCTTTTAGACAGTGTCTCTTTGCCCCCCGGGCCCAATGAGCCCTCTTCTTTTCCCCCCCTGGTCGATTTTTAGCAAGAAATCTCCCGAGCTCAGTAACTCTACCATGGTTTTACCTGAGTCCTTTGATATCACTCCTTTTCCGCCCTCAGCCATATTTCCCTCCCCCCCTTCTTTTTTTCTGTTTCGACGCTTTGCGCCATGTATCCTATTCTCAATAAGTTCGCCTATAGTTTTCCTTGTCCGGACTTATTCATAAGCGTCACACGATTGCCCCGATCGACACTATCATACCTAAAAGCATAGAACGTCGGCTTTGTTATTTTTCGAAGAAATCCCCCTCTTTCTTTCAAGGACTGTAAATGTTTGCCACCCCCTCCCCTTGTCATTCCCTCTCTGTGACTTTTCTTCCCCCCCTAACTCCATCGAGTATTCAAGGACCCATGAGCATCTGTGCGACAATGCTCGAGTTTGGGTGCCCCATATTCCTCAACCGAGAAACGTTTTTCCGGCCCCCTGAAAGAACTTTTCCCCCGTCCGTTCTCGTTTTTCGCAGTGACGGACCCTCCCCTAGGTCCCCCCGTTTTCCATCACTCGAATCCACCCCCCTGGTCCTCCGCGCTACGTTCGAGAAGGCATTCTTTTCAGACGTTTTGTCCAGATCCTCAGTTTTTTTTGATTTTTGATCCTCGGATCTTCCCCCCCCTACTACGGCCTCGACCTTGCGCAGACAGCCGTCTCGATCTCCCCCACTCATCACACCGGGTGCTGATGAATCACTTGTCGTGGCATGCGAATGGTTCCCTCCGCATATATCATCCCCGAGGTTTTTGAGTCCCGGTTTTTTCTTTCTCGCGTGCGAGAGAGTTTCGCCCTCCCCCGCCGTGCCGGCCTTGTGGGACACTCGTTTCTGTCCATTTGACTGGAGCCCGAGGTCGTCGGTTTTGGCCTGCTTTTGACTAGGCTTGATTCGTTCCTTCTCCCCCTGATGACATATACAGGATGCGTAGTTCCCTTTTTACCACGCGGCGAGTCTGACTTGATTCGTTTTCGACGCCAGCCTGCCAGCGACTCTCCATTCCCCCTCGAACCCTTTGTTCCTTCTCCTATCCGCGCTTTCTTTTTGCAGCATCGACGTCAGCGTGTTCTTTTTTTGCCCGCCGCATAGCCTGTTAGGACCGGATTTTTCGTTTCATCTTTCCATGATATCCCTCTTTTCGTCGGTACGTTTTTGTCTCTTTTTCTCTTCCTTCCTCCTCTTTAATTTTCCTGTTTTGCTTGTCAGTTTAGTTTGATGATAACGTTTGTTTGTCCCACCAACCGTAGACTAGCTCCCCCCCCTCTCTCTCTGATCGACCTTTCCGTCCCCTGTCTCATCCATGCTCTGCGGCCCGTGCAACCACAGCACATTACGACTTTCTTCAGATACCTTAAGTCACCTTTTTTTTTTTCGTTCGACTGAGCAGAGTGTTTTTCTCCCCTGATACGCCGAATGCTGTTTGCCGTTATCGAGAAACGCAATTCGCAGTTTTGTACTAGCACTTGGTTTCCTCTAAAGTCCAGGATTTCAAGACCGCGTCGGGTCATCGGCGAAAGCTAGCCTATGGACTTTTCCCCGACCTCGCTCCGGCTTCCCTGGACCTCCCACTGCTCCCTTTCGCCTCCTCTCACTCTGGCCAGAAGCCTGGAGCCGTTCTGATAGAAACTAATTTTTCCGATCTTTCCTGACCCGCTTTCTTTTCTTTCATCGTTTTGGGATGATAGACGTTGAATTTGCGGCCTCTTGATTCGCTCAGTCCCCTTTAGCGGCCAGTTTTTTTTTTTTCTGCCGTCCATCTTTCTCCCCCCTTTTCCCCCCCCCATCCTCGTCTTAAGTCAAAACGATTTTGAATCATTTCTTATCTCGTCCTTAAAGACTTCCTCCCCTTGCCCAGGACATGATATTTGTTCTTCGAGATAGTCACATGTGCCCCGATTGAGTAGTTTCCAATGAGTTCTCCTCTTTTCGCCCCCCCCCCCCTGCTGGCCCCGTTCCTGTAGCACCTTTCTTTCCGGATCGGCGCACGTCCCCCGAAATTTTTTTTTGAACCTGCTATCCTCTTTTTTTCCGTGTTTTATGCCGACGGTCCGTCTATAACATTGCCACCCTTTTTTTACTAATTTACATGAGTCTTCGAATCCTCCCCGCGCTCGATCTGGCGCCAACCAAGCACACTACCCCTATGCCGCTTTTTATACTGAGAATTGCTTTTCTTTTCACATTTGTCCTCCTTTTACCGAGATTGCCCCCCGACTATATCACTCTCCTTTGAAGAACGGAACTTTTCTTCCATATGTGTATGTTCCCAATTGCCCCCACTTTCGGAACCAGCCGGCTGTTCCATGCTGGACTGTTTTTTTTTTTACGAAGTTTCATTGGCGATACCCCCTTGCAGCGGAATCATTTTTTTTAAGCAGAGAGCGTTGATCTTTTTCTCACCCTCTCCTCCACTCGCCCGCCTTGGACCCCCCCTTTCCCCCCCACCCCCACGGGTTGCCCTGAGTCGTAATTCCCTTTTCTTTTTTCAGAGACCTTCTTGATTTAGAAATTGTTCCTTTCCCCGACAGTATACCAGACCGAGATTTCAGTACACTCTCCAGAGGGACTCTTCCTTTTACACAGGCGCGCACCCTTTTCTTTAATGGAGATATTTTCTCCCCTTTCAATGAATCTCCGTTTTGCCGATTAATGAGGTTCTGATCTTCCCCGAGCACCTTTCCCATTCGAAAGCCCTCCACTACTATCGTCGCGGGAACCTCTCCCCACCCCATTTTGAAATTCTGAAATTCGCTCGTTTCGAAGCCCCCTTTCTGTCCATTGAGAAATATAAGATACATTCTAGAAGCGGATTCATATGTGTTCCTAGTCTTTTCCGAGTTTTCTTGGTTCCTTTTTCTTTCGACCTGCATTTCTTCACCCTGCACGCTTTTTAATCGCCCATGGTCTAGATTTTTCTCGTCCTACGCGCCTTTGTTTGAAGTACAGAGCAAGTCTGAGGCTTGTCTCATTGCCGAGATTTATCGTCTTCACCTGCCCCAACGCGAGCTCTCCTTCTCGTACCTCCTGTGCGCGCCGTGCGCTCTAGGAGATAGGCGGTTAAAGTTTCTAAGGTAGGCCCACACAATTTTTTTTATATGTCCTCGTACCTACGCTGACCCGAGGAGAAACCTGGGCCATTTCGAAGAGTAATTCAATAAGCCTTCCCCGGCCTCTTAGCCGACCCACATCAGGGCAAGTACTGATTTTTGCCGAGTATTGGTAAAACTCCGACCCCGATGAAAGACTCTGAAGGAAGGCGACTGTCGCGAACGTTTTTTTTTTTGGTTTTTTTTTTTCTCTTTTTTTTTTTTTTTTTTTTTTTTTTTTTTTTTTTTTTTTTTTTTTTTTTTTTTTTTTTTTTTTTCTGTCCCCTGATTTTTTATCCCCCCCTCAAGCACTGGCGCAACCACCCGTCGCACCGTCTCGGTTTTGCTTAAATTGTCACGGTCTCTCCTATCGCAGAGTATGCCTCTTTTATTTTAAAAAATCGCACCCTCCCTCTTTTCCCCAACTTTTTTCTTCCTCTTCCAGGGTTCCCTTTCTGTCGCTCGTGGTTTTGATCCTCTGAGAACGCGACAGACAGCCATATCTTTTTTTTGCATGCTGTATTCGCTCTTTTTCCCCCTCTCTGTCCAAGGGCGACAGACGCAACGCCCCCCCAATCTCCCCCTATATCTCCTAGACGAGTTCTTATATTTTATGGTTCGCTCCCCCCAACTGCGGATAGGACTTGAATTACTCCATCCCACACCTTCCCTTTTCTTCCTGCACATTTTCCTCTGCAGCGTCCCGTACGATCGCTGCCTCGCCCATTGAACACTCCCCCTAGACATTTCCTTCAGTGCGTGAAGGATTTGTTCTTGACGCGGTTTAAGCCGGCGCCCCCCTATCCACCTAAAATTCCCTCCAGATGAGCTTTCTTTCCCGAACAGCTTTTTTTTTTTTCCAGAGGCTAGACGCGAGTGGCCATTGACCAGACAAATTTTTCAGTCTTCCAATTACAACATCAGCTGATTGGAGCTGTGCCCTTTTAGGCATCCTCCTCTTTTTTCGATCAACTGGGGGGGTTTTTGCCGGGTTGGTTGAGGGTTTTTTTTTTTGGAGTTTTTTTTTTTTTTGAGGTTTTTGTTGGGATAGCAAAGGAGATTATCTTCCGCGCGACACAGGCAGCTTTTTCCCCCGTCCACCCCAATTGACATTCTACTCTTTCGGTCTCTTTACTGTTTGTCCCCACATTTGGCGCTATTGGCTTCGTTCATTATCATCTACTGATCTCTCTCTTTTCCCCCCAATAGTTAGTTTTTTTTTTTTTTTGATTGCATCTCTTTAGACTCTGACCACTCCCCTACCCCAATGACGGCTCCCGAACTCCCTTCTGACACCTGTTCGACCGCCCTTGCTGGCGTAGAAAACAGACCAGTTTGAGATATGATCCATTGCTGTCATAACCTCGAACCTGGCACTTGTAGTCCCGCGGCGTCTTTCCTCGACCTTCCCTTATTTATTTCCCTTCACCCCAGGGATGAAAAGCAGAACCATGCGCGATGCTAGAAACGACCCCGACATCATCTCTCTTGTGTTTCATGCCATTGACCGATCCTCTGAAACTCGCGCCCACCCAGCATGGACGCGAAACTTTTTCGGGAAATGCGATCTTTTTGGTTTAAGGGTTTTATTCATTTTGCTCGGGGATTCCCCATTTTCTTAAGCCAAAATAACTGCATGATAAATGCCAACTGGAATTACTTGCTCCTGCCCTGAGACATAGCTCTCTCTTTTAGATAACGGGCGCCCGTGCTAAGGTCCCGTCCAAAGTTTTTCCCCCTCACTTTTGCTGCTGCGGTTCCTCCGATTTCCTACATCCAGTGTTTGAATCTGGACCTCCTCCTCTTCGCGGACGACCATACCCCTCTTTTCGTTTCTGTGTGCGTTCGCTTCGCCTTTTTGAAAAGCGTCGAGGTAATTTCATATCACAGAACTGCCACACCTCACTTTATATCCCTTTGCCTTTCTTCGTCGATCCCGCGTTCCCCGGCTCATGACAACGAAATCTTCTTCTTATCGGACCCTAGTAGTGTTCCCCGGGTTCATTGACTTGTTTTCCCCTGCCTCCCAGCTGACTGCGTTTTACTGACCCCCCCCCCTTTGCCTGGAGTACCGCACGGAGCCGGTTGGTCTCGGATCCGTTCTCTTCTTTCAGTCGAATTATCACCCGACGACCCCCTTCCGTCATCACTAGCGCGGAAACTCGTCTCCTTCAACGACCGGCATATTCACGTACTGACTCCTGTCCCCAATTTGCCCTTGAGTTGCAAAGTCCTTCACTGCTCGCCGATAGTGTTGTTGAGATATTCCTTGAACTCTTTCCCCGATTCGCTGCACGATTTTCCCTTTCCCCCCTTCCTTCATGTGCCTACTTCCGCACCGCAAGCCGCTCTCAAATAGATTGGGTTGTTTTTCCTTTCAGAAACGCCTGGTTGCTTTCTTACGAGAGCATAAACTTTTTTGCTTGTTTTTTTTTCTTAAGAAGACGCGATTTTTTCCTCCCTTTCTGTAGACCATACTATGGCCTCGCTATGCGGCCCATCTGCATCCCTTATGAACCTTCCCCTCCTGCCAGTTACAATTTTCCTGACATACCGAATATCCGCAGATAGAATCCCATCGACTCTAGTCCAATTATTTCCTTCAGGACAATTGCGTCTAAGATTTCCCATTCCTCTTTTCTATCACTTCAGACTACCGCGTCGTTTTTCTCCTTTCGCGCCAGTTCACGACGCGACCAGAGTTTTTCCTCCCTAGACATCGGATTTTTAGCTGTGTACGCGGACATGCGTTTTAGAAGAAAACCCTCAGTACTCTTTCCGAACAGCTACCTCTTTCCATTTTTTCTTTTCCCTGCTAACATCTGCCTCAAGAGGACTGGAAAACTTTAGACTGATTGTCAATAATCTACCGCTTGTATGTGACTTCCCCCCAATTACGGGTTAAGCGTTCTCTCCCAGGTATGTCAATCCACTAAAGCTGCCCTTCATGCCCCAAAGTTCCCTTATAGCCTTTTCGGCTTATGCCTGAAAGAGTCAAGCGCTTCGATACTGTTTTTGTTCCCTTTTTTCGAATTCTACATTCTCCCCAGCGTACATAGTATAACATTTGTTACGTTTTCCCCTGCTCGCCATGGATTTCTCCCGCCCCTTTTTCTCATCCCGGCACTTCGCAGCGCGGAGTTCTGATTTTGACCAGTATTCAATACTCTGACTCAATCAGCTTCCCCTTCTATTGGACTTTTTACTTTACGTATCTCTGCTCCTTCCGACCGTCAACTGATTTATGTTCTCCCCTTCACAAATACCCACTGCCCGGATGGTTCTGGTTAGCTACGCATCTCCCAGATGATGTCAGTCACATTAGAACCTTTTCCCTCTTTGTAAAAACTGACCCTCTTCCTTCACAGAGCGCACACCAGCCCTTGTGTGATCCCTGACATTCTCGGCAGGACATTGTTTGCCCTTGTTGGGCATCCTGCCCTGATACCGAAGTTTTTTTAACGAGTTGCCGAATTTCCCCCCCTAAGACCAAGCTTTCCCTCCGTTAGTCCGATTTTCCCTCCCTCCATGTCAAAATTTTTTTTTACTTCAAACCAACTCTGAATAACACAACCTTCTTTAATTTTGACTCGTTCTGCTCTTTTGACTGATTCCTTAGAGTGTAGACTACCTTCTCCTGTTTCGAGATCCCCCTCATAATGCTGTCTCTTCCTAATTCCGACCGTCCTATCCTGTTTCCCAGTCTCACTAACATTTATTTCATATGTCCCCGTCATCATCAAAAAGGGTCGTACTCTCCCCGCTGATGAAATCTACCTCTTTTTCTTCTCGGTTGGAACTCTGGCGCGGATATACATCCATCCGTTCGAAGCATGGGAAAGCTTCTGCTCTTTGTTTTTCTTCCCGAGTTTAATCCTGCTTTTTGTTTTCACCCAAGATGGGTCTTTTGACATTTCAAGACTTGACCACGAGCGAGTCTTTTCCCCCCCTTTACATTTTCGGCCTGCGCTGACTTCCAGCTGCATTCTGACCTTCTCCTGCCACTCCTGTTTGTTGCAATCCCGATGGTTGGTTACTGTTCGGCGTTGACCAGGGTTTTGGCGTTTCAGTCTAATTGCTGATTGACGGGTTCTCGATTTTGCAAGACCTCTCTGTTCAGTTCCAGCGAAACCATTCTACTCACATCTACCCGACCTCCACGAAGCTTTTTTTTTCCAGTTACCTCGTCAGCATCGGATATTCCTTTTTTTTGCGCAGCCCCTGCTGCTTCTTCATGAGTCGGCTCATGTTCTTTTCACGAAGCGATAGTTTTTTTTTGTAGGACCTAAGTTACCCTCCGGTCGA
>Ga0179593_1310167_pt1 | contig 13421 bp, 16 predicted proteins | sample CZODoug2_1_08_16_FD_185931 | JGI IMG/M metagenome (GOLD analysis project Ga0179593, IMG submission 185931) | Vadose zone soil fungal communities from Angelo Coast Range Reserve, California, USA - CZODoug2_1_08_16fungal (PacBio error correction) | ecosystem: Environmental > Terrestrial > Soil >... | reverse complement strand
ACCCCGTTCGTCTTCTCACTCATTTCTGACGTTTAACCCTCGCACGTCTTTTCCCCGTTAAGTTTAGCTACCGCCCTTCCCCCCCAGTTGTAACATTATCGGTTCTTCGTTATGAGGCCAAAACGGGTTCGAGTCCCTCCCACCACTTTCCCCGCACCGACCCCTTTCTCCCGAGCAGTTCGATTTTTCCTCCAGATGGACTTATTTCTGGCCCTTACTTTAGTTTTACCTTTCTGCATGTGCAGGTGTCTTCCACGATCACATTACATTTCTTTCGTAGTTGACTCCTTGCTCGCCGCCCTTATCCCTCCCTTTTTTTTTCAGTAAGTAATGAATGATTTCAATGCCCTTGTGTCTTGCTTTTTGTCGAAGGTCTACCACATCCCCTTTTTTTGTTGAATGGGGCCGGTATTGATTCTCACTCCTCTCCCTTCACCATTACTATCATCGTCACCTCTTCTCGATCTTCCCGAGTTCTGTTAGAATGACGAGAGAGATCCCCCCTTTACTGAGAGCGTCGTTGGACCCCCCAAACGTTTGCGCTGAATTTCTTTCAGTAGGACATCCTTCGGTCCCACATTGTGCTGCCACTTTCTAGCTGTGTTTCCGAGCTCGATTAAATCCCCCTATTGTTTTTAGGTTATCGTGACGCCGTCTTTTTAGAGCTTGACACCGGCATCGAGTTGAGACCCTCCGAGTCAGTTCTTTTTTGCTTGCCGCGCCTCAGATGTTCCAAACGCCTGACCGCGTCGTCTCGACTGTTTAGTCCCCTACCACTTCCAGTGCGCGTGACAGTAAGGGGATCCCCCATTATTTTTACTTGGTGGGGCAGACTTCCCTCTGTACTAAGTACAATTACGAACCTCTCACGCAATCGAAACTTTACTACGAGGAAACCTTTTTCCGACGACAACCCTATTTTTTTGGTTTAATTTCTCCAAACCGCCCCTCAGTGTCTTTTTAAACCGAGGAAGTTTACACCTCCTGGCCCCATTCTTCAGTTTTCCTATTGAAACTCTGATGTGATGTTGGTGTTTTTGTGAACAGCATCGAGTACCCTACTCCGTACGATTCAGTGTTCCTTGCGGTTCTTTTACTAGTTTCCTGAGATTCGTTGCTCTCATTCCTTTTTTTTCCCCCGTCTCTGGGTCCTTAGGCCGTTTTTGTTGTTTCAAGGACTCTTCCTCAGTTCTCTTTCTATGCCTGCGCTTTGTTTGTTAATTTAGTCAAATAGGATTTGCCCATCTGCCTCTATTTTGTTCCATTCCGCGTTAAGATGGAATTTTTTTCCGCGTAGAGCCCATGGGTTTGGTAGATTATTCTTTTTGCTTGTTATCACTTTTCACCAGGGTAGTATCTCCGCCCCCCCTGTCCTCATATTGACAATGGTATTGGCATTTGTGGAATGTCCTGTAGTTTGGCCCCCCCCACCAGGCCCACTCCCTCTCTTTCGTAATGACAGTGGGCTCCATATTTTGCACTGAGAATTATTTGCCCCCACCCGTGCATGATATTCATTCCTTTCCGCTCCGATGTCTGTGAACTTTTTCCCATGGTTGGCTTCCCACCTTTTTTAACGCACCAAACCCCTTCCCGCGTATTTTTTGAAGGCCTTACCCCAGTGGACGACCATTTGTATGTGTTCGAATGTCATCCTGTCGCGCTCCCGAAACCCCTTAACGAACTCCCCCCCCTTAACTAGATTTAAAATTTCCTCGTTCCAGTTCAATTACGTCCCCCCAAAATCGTTTCTTGATGTTGCACTCCAGATGATTCTCAGCCGGACCTCTTCATTGCAACGTTCCCCCTTTTTCGATTTTTTCCTCGGCTCCTAAATCGTTAAACTACCTTCCTCTCCCGATGTTTCTCTTTCCGTTACCCCCCTTCGATGGGAAGCAGAGAAGCTCCCCCTGTCATGTTTGTTTGGCACCCCACCCATGGAAGCCAATCCCGACTGGACCAGAGATAATCTTTTTCGTCCCAGTCGCCCCCCCACAGTGGCGTTAGTTTGTTCCATATTGATGGGGTCTTATTGTGACGCGGGTAAATTCTTTTCAAATGCTCTTCATACCCCCCACTAGTTTTATTCCCCAGAAGCGTTCTCTGAGTCTCCTTTTTTCAACATTGTTGCTCCTCGTTCTCATCTCGTTCAAATACATCTTGCAGTTTCTGTGAGCTCCGGCCTTTCTTATACGCGAGAACGTCCCTAGTCCAGACCGAATATTTCTGTTTCAGTTTCGACCTGTAGTTACCCCTTGTCCCGGTCCAGAAGATGGAGGAAGAGAATTACTGGTAACCCCCCGTCATTATTTAGGCTACTACCTTTTTCGTGTCAGTCCCATTGACAGAATTGGTTTTTTTTCTGAATTCCCCAGATACCACGGATACCCCGCATTACACTGAAAGCCTCCACGGTTAACTCCCCCCCTTTGGCCCTCCCTCTCCGTCGAGTTCTGCCCCCACATGGCACCACGTTACCCGTTCCTCCCTGGTCGCGATTAACCTTTCCTCCCTTTTTATGTAAGCCAGCTGCCACAGTAGTGATTTCCGATTACGTCCCTCCCCTGACCCTTTCCCGCTGAGCTCTCCTGGAGGACCCCTCCCTGCACTACAATTGAATGTTCAACACTCTGGAGTTTCCCCCACGCATTTTTCAGTTAGACCCCCTTCTTTTCTCATCCCTTTTTTTTTTGTTGCGAGAGACTCTTCCCTAAGCATATTGAAAGGGAAGTCGGTAACTCCCCCACCCCTGAAAGAGTGTCTTTCCGGCTCCCCCTTCTGTGCCCTTGAGCAATTTTCCCCCCAATCTCCTTTACGGAGTAGGATAACGTACACCGGGACCTCTGAAGCGGGGCATTCATGACCAAAATGTCCCTTATAGGAACCCATGCCGTTTTTTCACTGGTCACGGAAAACGTCGTCTCAATGTGGAAGCTCTTAGCTTCCACGCCCACCGCCGATTTGCGTCCCAGTGTTGGTTTTACCCGCTCGTTTGATCGAACATTGGAATAGAGAAATATGTACTGTGAGACGGGTGATGAGTGGTTTTGCGGTCGCCTAGAATTCTTCCAGAACTTCACCAGGACAACGTACAACGATGGTAATTTCGGGAGTCGATGCACCTTCCGCATTGACCATGATTCCACTCCCCGTTTTTGACCGTCACCCCCCCTAGGTTCGCCTATGGTAAAGGCTATGGCTCTCCCACTTTGACGAGACCATGGTCACCGTCAGACATCTTGGCACCCGTTTGCCCCCTACGCCCCCACCACTAATGCGCCGACCGTGCCCCCGAGACCGCTTCGTTAATTACCCGTCGCCCGGTGCTTGAGGAGACCCACACCCCCTCCTATGAAGACTATTCTCACAGAGCGGAGCCCATGATATTGCCTAGCTCAAACGACCCCCTGAGACAGTATTACCTAGATTTAGCTTGAGGTCCTGTGACACACATCTGACCGAGGCAAGGTAAAGCACATTCCCTTCGCATCTTTGGATACCACCTACTTATCCTGATAAACTGCGGTCCTGGACTTTTCACCCATTCCTTTTTTTTCCGGTTCCCCCCTCCCCTTTCCCTCCCACCTTGCCCCCTCCTTTCCACTCACACCTCCCCCCCCACTTTCTTTTTCCCTCCTCTTCCATTCTTCCTGAGCAGGCCTTGCGCACCCCCTCTCACATCCGATACATCCACCTGGTCACCCTTATGTTGGGACCAGTTGCTTGTCTTACCAAATCTCTGCACTCCTGGTAATCCCTGTTCTATTAGGCTCACTCTTAATTACCTAGCGCCTTAGTTCTTGCCTCCCTCGACCAACCCCTTTTATCGAAACACCTCCCCCCTCTGACCAGATGGTATCATTCCCTCTTTCCCCCTAGACTCTTACTTCTCCACCCCTCTCCTCCTTCATGGAGGCAGATCCCCCCACACACGCCCAACCCTCATCCTCCCGACTCTTCACTCTCCCTCCCTCCTCTTCCCACCCCTCTCCCTCCCTCCCCTCCATCTCCCTCCCCCCATCCTCCCACAACCATCCTTCCCGCTTCGATGCATTAGAATTTTCGATTTCCACCCAACCCAGAGCTGCAGTTCACCCAGAGGGCGACCCGCCACGCTACCTCCCTCCGTCGGCGCTCCCTACCCACCACTCCCCCCCGGCCCGGGCTGCCCACCCAGAAACTGTGCGCCCACTAAGCTTACCTCACCGTACCTATTAACTCCCTACTTGGCCTAAACCACACTCTCCCACCACGAGGACTTGTTCCTTTCCCACATCAACCCGATTTGTAGTTGGTTGGCGATATTTCGCGTGACACCGCCCCAGACTGCGCTTCTCTTGACTCCCCCCTTCTCCGTTCCTCCAACATCGCTTTCTTCCCTACCCGCATCCACCCCCCCTGCCAACCCACGTTTCACTCGCCTCAACCCCCCTAATACTCAAAATCAACCTCCACCTTATTTTTGCGCGCCCTTACCGCACGACTCGTCATTTCTACCGTCCACAACCTGCGAGTGTCTCGCTCTTCTCATCCTTCCCCATGAATTAGTAAGAAAGGTTCACATCGAAAGACTCGCGTGCCAAGTGTAAGCGGTAGTGGGAACCGATCAAAATGAATTTTTGAAAGTGATCACCGACGGAGCGGAAAACAAACGTCCTCATAGTGTTTTACGCTCTATCCGTTAACGGAATTTCTTGAAACATGGATTGGTAAAATAGATGTGGTGATTCGATTTTCTACGCTGCCCCTAGGATATGTTTCCAGCCCCACCCTCCGCCTCCCTAGAGATGACAGACGACCGAGAAAAAGAGCAAATACCCCTCTGTTTGGTGCGGGGGCAAGGATTTACGTTTTGGGCAGTAACTTTAAATCTTATGCACCAACGCCGGACTCCCACGCTCCTATGCATATATCCCACCCCGCCCCCCGCCCCGACCCCCCACCCACCCCCCCCCTTCTCCCCTTCCCCCCCCCCCCCCCCCCCCCACCACCCCCCCCACCCCCCAAACCCCCCAAACCCCCCCCCCCCCCACCCTTTTTTTTATTTTTTTTTCACCCCAAGATTTTTTTTTGTCTCAGTATAAGGCTTTGTTTGTATTTATCATAAAAGGGGGTTGCTCCCATCGCCCGCACCCTGACCTACTGGATACACATGGTTTCCAGGCCTACAAGACTCCACGAGCTCCCTCAGCCGCCTGCCTCATATGACCGTCAGCCCCCAACACAGAAGTGAGAACAGCTCCCCCACTCTCTGGACGTCCTTTTGCTCTGTCGGACAGTTTTGCGACGTGCAAAGGACCAATCTGTACCCCCCCCCCCCCCCGCCACGCACCGACGACCCACCGTCGCCCCCCCCTCCCGCGCCCCCTCCCTCCCCGCCGCCACCCCCCCCCCCCCCCCCCCCCCTCGCCCCCCCCCCTCCCGCTCCCCCCCCCCCCCCCCCCCATCCACCCCCACCGAACCCACCCCCCCCCCCCCCCCTCTGCGTGAAACACCCCCCCCCCCCCACTCCCCCCCCCCCCCCCCCCCCCCTCCCCCTCCCTTCCCCCACCCCCAACCCCCCCCCCCCCACGCCCCCCCCCCCCCCTCACTTTCCCCCACCCCCCCCGCCGACCCCACCCCCCCACCCCCCACCACGCACCCCCCCCCCCCCCCACCTCACAGACCCCCCCCCCCACCCCCCCGACCCCCCGCCCCTCCCCCCCCCCCCCCCCCTTTCCCCCCCCCCCCCCCCTTGCCTCCCTCCCACACCCCCCCCCCCCCCACCTCCACAGCCCCTCCCCATTTGGCACCAAGGATAGGGATATGGAGCCCTTTTCCGCAGGAAAGAGCGAGGGTGTTTTTATTGCCCAACTCATTCCTTTTCTTCCCCCCTGTGGCCATCCTGGTTTTTTCAATTGGTGACTCCCCCCCTTCAAAATGAAGGAAAGACTAATGGTCCCTTGCGCAACATAAACCCTCCTAGACTTTTCCTACCCCATGGCTCTACCTCGTGAAGAAAAAGGTTCCTTTTTTTTTAGTACGGAGACTCCCCAAAAAGCTTAAGATCCGCTTCCCCCTTTCTAATGAAGATGTTCCCTTTTGTGCCCTACCCCCCCCATCTCACGCGACTTAATACGCAATTTGCTTGAATCTGTCTTCATCCGTGTCACACTTCCCGTCCTATCCCCCCGATCCTGGGATACCAAAAAGAGACCGAGCTAAACCTGGACCTCGCCCCCCCCCCCCCAAATTTTTGACTCGTAACCCTCATCTTCTTGCCTACAAATTTCTTTTTTTTTCGGTGATCTTATGCGTGAAACACCACCGCAGGCACTAAGTCAGCAGTCAAGAATACTCTCATGAAGATTCCCTGGGTCATTTTCTCCCTTTGTCTTCACTCTTTGTTTTTTTTTTTTCCAGTTTTTTCCCCCAACCCAAACTTCTTTTCGTCCCCGTTGCGCTGTATGACCTTATGTGGCGCCGTGCTTTATGGTCCCCCTTTTAATTTTGTTACTAGGACTAGGAAGTATCACCCCCCCCCTGCTCATCTATCCCCCCTCCCTTTTCCTCTCGGCCATGGTTCTTCCTCTCCTCGCCCTTTCCCGCGTTTTTTTCTTTTGGTTTTGTTTTCCGCATAGTCTACGGTTATAATTCTGTCCTTTTCGTAACCGGCGCGGTTTCCCTTTCTTCCCCTCCTCCCCCGCCTTTACCGTACTCAACATTCTTCGCCGTGACCCATTAAGCGCTCCCCTGTAAGCCCATGGTTTCAAGACACTCTCGGACTTGAAAGAAGATTCTCTTATTACCCCTTTTTCAACCCTCCCCCCCGCAGCAATTCCCCCTACTCTCGTTCCTTTCCTCCCCATCCCCTCCCCCGTTCGAAGATTCGAGGACGTTGATTTTTCTTATTTATTCCGAGAGCTCTCGATCTTTGCTCCAAGCATCTTCACGCAAACCCACACGGGATTTTTGAGCCGCGTTTGACTCTTCATCAATCACCACCTTTTGTAATTGATTCCCTTCCTCATTTACTTGTCCCTTTTTTTCATTTCTTGCGTGAGCCTGTGAGCCAACTTCCCTCTGAAGGTCGGCCTCTCTTGCCTCCTGCCATGCGTCCCCCCTCACTACGCTTAGTACCTTTACTTCCTCTTTTTGGTCCCAGCAGTCCCGGCTTCCTCATTCTTTCTTTTTCGTCTGAGCATTTCGTCTTACCTTTTTGGACTAGACCCCAATCTACTCCTTTACGGCCTGCCCCTGGGGTTGCGTCGTTACTTTTTTTTCCCCCTCCTCGTACTCTGGTGACCCCACCCCTTCTCTTTCTCCTCTACCCCGAAATACCCTAGTAGTTACCCCTTTTGACAGGTGGTACTTTCCTTCCCCCTTTTTTTTTTTATTGAGATTACCTTCCCGTGAAAGTCACCCTTCCTTTTCGGACTCGCGCACTTTTTACCAAGCTCTCCCGCTTGACCTTAATACCGCAGAAAATTGGTACCCACGTCTTACGGGTATTACCTCTTTTCCTGAGGGCCATTTTCGATTCTTCGCCACCTCTTCGCCCTCCCTCCACCTTTCCCCGTAGCGTTAAGATGGTTCCCCTTGAATTTATGTTTTGGCATTAATCTTAGGCGTCGTTTCCCTTTTCCTTCTTTAGATACGTTAATACTTCTTTCCTTTATCCTCTCTCCTCATGGAGCGCTGGTTTTTCCCCCACCTCCCTTTTCCCCCCTGATGAATTTCACACTTCCATTTTTCCTTGAGATAGCACAGTGGCCTTACACCCCCCCCCGGTTTGTTTTTCCTCTCTTCTCCTTATATTCTCTCTGCTGACATTCCTACTCTTCGCCCCCGTTCCTTTATCTCCCTAGGTTGTTTTTTCGACAATTTTGCCTATATAAGTTTTTCTTGATTCTATCCCTTCCCACGGTTTTTCCCCCGGTGCTGGTTCCCGACTTCCTTCTTTTCTCCGTACTCAAAGCTTACCTTCAACCACCTTTTCCCATCCCCCGACGCTCTAATGCTGACTGCTGCTTCGATAAGTTCTTTTGAAGTTTAAGGTCATCGGCTCTTTTTCATCTTTCTAGATTGCAACCGTGCCCCTCCAGATTCTTCTCCCTTTTTCCCCTGATTATTTAATGATTGCTTAACTTACGCTAGTGCGTCAATCATTTTCCCCCTTTTTATAAGCGCAGTTATCGTAAACATCACCTCTCCCCCCCTTTCCCCGCGTTCGAATGTTACTTTTCCGATGGATGCGCCTTTTTGTCAGAGGACCTTTATAGTTACCCCCCCCTCCAATCCATAAGCCCTCTCCCCCCCTCTTCTTCAGTCATCCGCGCCACTTTTAATTGAAAGATTTTTCTTTCCTTGGTAAGGTGCCCCCCCGTTCCCCGGAATCGTTGCCGCCCCCCTGCGCCCCCCTTTTTTTCCCCCTCCTCCCCTTTAAGTAGCTTCGAACTTTGCACTTGCTGTAGTGGTTCGTACGCATCCTCTCGACGACGTACGATATTTGGGAATCCCGAAGAATATCGTACTCTTCCTTTTTTTGTTGCGCGTTCGTTGCTCCCTCATGGTTGATCCCGTCTCTTTTTTCTTATTCACGGGTTGAACAAGTTTGATCTCCTTCTTGACAGCATTGGCGATCCGTAGGAGCTGTAGCCCCCTTTTTTTCAGCACCCTACATTCCGTTACTCTTATGACCCATCCTGTTCGATTGATGTGTGGTGACATTTCGCATCCCCTTTTCCCGAGCCGACGGTGGTCCTTCTTATTCCATGGGTATGTTCTGCCACTTGCTGTTTCTTTTCACCCTTTCCAACCTTGGTTCTTCTGGTCCCGTCCATTCCGGGCATTCTAGTTTAAAGAGGGGAACATTGGGGCTACTCTTTTGACACACCCCATAACCCAATTACTCCCGATCCCAGCTTTTCCTTTTGCTCCCCCCCTCTCCCCCTTTGTTCACTGGAGTAATTAGGACCCTACCGTGAACGACTAGGGTTCCTATCGGGCCCTAGATTTTTGTTTAATTGCCCCCTTTCTGTTTATCCCCCCCCCAGGTCCGCAAGATTCCCCCCCCTCCCTCCCTCGACGGCGATTTTAAACCCCCCCTTTTCTCCCTAGAGTTAGAGGCAGGAAGACTATCCTCTCCCCCCCTGAAAACCCCCAGGCCCTCACTTTACTTTTCTCCCTCGAGAGCCACCAGAAGTTTAAAGTCCCTTATCCCCTTCCCCCCTTCTTGACGGTGTTTGTGCCCAGAGCATCTCTCCTTGACCTCTTCCAAACTGTGACCCCGCAGATCGGCTTTTTTTTCCGCGGCTTTATACAATTGCTTCATCCCCTCCTTTTAATTCCCCGTATTTTTCTTTTAGCTTCCCGTTACCCCCTATAGGCTGATTTCCCTTCCTAAATGTCTTTTTTCCGTGTTTTCCCCCCCGTGGACTTCCGAAGCCCGCGTCCTTCCCAAGGACTTCCTCTTTTATTCGCACCTGTCGCCATCGACCCAGCGCGCTTCCCTGAATTTCGTTTTTCTTTTTCGAACCTTGTTTCCACAAATCGAGGAACCCCGTCAGTTCCTTCCCTGTTTGCTCTGACTCATCCGCCCCCTGAGGTTCTCCTTTTTTTTCCCAACCCCCCCTATTTTTTTCCTTGGGATCAGGCATTTCTCCATTCTTTGAAGTTCTCCCATCCACCGACCATGACCCCCCCCTTTGCTGTTCCAAGTCCGACTCTTCTATGAAACGGCTCCCCTTTGTCCCCTTCCGTCGCCATGCCCCTCCTTACAGGTTTCAAAACGTCATATTCTTCCAAGCCGCTGCGCTTTAGTTATCCTCTTCGTTTCAGCACATTTGCGCGGAGACACGTCATTTCCACCAGGCTCCCCTTTTTCACCCCCCCTTCCTCCCCCTCACTTCCCAGGTTCAATAACACTTGTTACTCCCGAGGCGAGATGATGGTTACTTTTGTAACCATTTCCATACCTCGTTTCAGTCCGGAGCAGTTTTATGACCCCTATTTTCTGTGCAGAATAGTTCCCTTGAATTGGTCCACCAAGAGTTGTCTTCCGTAGTACAGTTCAGCCCCCCGCACCCTTATTTATTTTTTTGTGCTTGTTTTCGTAATGAGAATTCCTTGACTTCAATCAACCCCCTCTTTTCTTCACGCCTTCTCTGTGCCACAATCCCTGCTTATCTGGTGACATAGATCTCTTTCCTACTCGTTTGGTGTGTGTTGAGGATCTTTCTCCCCTCAGCCTTGATTTTTCCCCCCTTCCTGTTCGTACGAACCTCCCCCTTGTGATTGCCGGGCGCAATTTGTCTTTTTCGCCTTCGAATCAAATTCTCGGACGGGTTCGGCGGCCCCAACGCATGCCTCCTCTTTTGCTCCTTCCCCCCCCACCTATTCGACAGTTTCCCTCCCATGAAGGACTGTCAATCCCAAACGAGTTCTTCAACCTTTCCTCCTGCAGTTCCCTTGGTCTTGCGCCGTTGGTCCTCGATACGTCCCGGCTGACTTGGGCAGAACATCCTCTGATTTAGTAGAAAGAGCCCGTTCCAGAATTGATTACTTCCCGCTGCATGGGCTGTATTCCGAATTCGACTCCCCTTTGTGAACTTGACTTAGAGTTCTCGCCATGGGCCCTTAGTCATTTTTCCAGTCATAAGGTTCGTCACCTTTTTTCCACAAGAAGGTGTAGGTTGTATGGCATTCACCGTAGACTTTTTTCCTTCGTCTCAGACTGCTGATTTTCTCCTGATCCTTCTGGATTGTTCCCCTGATTTCGTAACGCTTTTCCCCGTTGATTCTTCATCATCAGTTTTTTTCTGAAGAACCTGGTTTTGTGTCTTCATTGATAATTGACCCAGGTTCGCAGCCTCCCTCCTATTGGTCACCGGTCGACGATTTCCCCCGTAGCTGGGGAATGCGTGCAGTTTGTTGCTACGATTTCCTCTGCCCTTTTCCTTTCTTCTGTCTCCACTATTTTTTAAACACTGACCCCTCTTTTTTCTCCTTTGGACCCGCAGCGGTTGGTAACATGAAATCGCATCATCCTTCAAGGCCCTAGTTTTAGACCATTTCCTAGAGAGAGATTCCCCCACTCTCCTTTTTTCGCCCCCTTTTTAAGAGGTCTGAGATTCGTTCCTGGCATTCACCCTCCCGTCACCGAATTATTGGCCTTTTGCGATTGACACCATGATTATGGGTCTCTAGTCTGTGAAGGTCTTTGGCTTTGTTTTGGACTCAGAGATATCGCCTTTTCTCCACCCATACGTCGCCACGTGTTTCCCCGTTGCCGTCTCTTTAGAATGTGAGTTTAGATTTCGGGTCCCTTTTTTCCTCCCCCGCCCATGGCCGCCTTTACCCTCTCCTTTCAGACTTCCCCCTATTTTTTTCCTTTCACTGTAGGTCCAAACTACAAGTTCTCCTTTTAAGGAGGATCTTTTCCCCCGCAACAACCCTTATCGGGTCTGATGAGAACTTGTTTTTTCCCCCTTGATGTCTCACCCCATTTGTTCCTCCCCCCTAATGAATGCAGGACCGCTTCCTCTTTCCTACCACCGTTTTTTTATACATAAGCCCGATCTGCGACCACTGCCTCCTCCCCTTTTTCCGCCCCCTTGCGTAGCTTACTTTCTCATTTCCACAAAACCCCCAAATAGTCCCCTTGAGGGCTCTCCCATAACCGTTTCAAGTTTTGATACCAAACCTCCAGCCTTCATTTGCAATTCTTTTGCATTCTTGTCGCCGTCTGTAACCCCACGATCAAGTTTTGGGTATACAGATCCTTTGATCTCCCCTCCTCTCCCTCCCCCACACTTTTTCCCTACTATTTATGCCACCCCCAATCTAGTGTCGTTTTTTCAGCCCCCCTAACCTCACGGCCCTCCGTTTCCAGATATTTTTGAAGATGACTTCTGATACTTTTGGACCCTTTTCCTCTTTTGGCGGCAATCTTTCCCCAATGTTGCACCCACCCCCCGACCCTATAAATTTTTTCTGGCTTTTTCTTTATTTCGGCATCTCTGGGCGCGTCTAATTTGATCATTTAGTAATTGTGGAATATACTCTTCCGTTTCCCTTTCCCCCCCCTCCTCCTAAGGACACTTTCTCAGACTTTTCATGTTTCAGGGGTTCTCCCGCTTAATTCTTCCCCTCGTGGGCCAGATTTTTTTCCAGAAGACGATCTTCATGCGGCAAGTTCACCTCTCTTAATTGCGCTCTTCACCTCCCCGCGGCCCGGGTTGCCATTAGAAACGGCTATGTCCGCTTAACCGGACTTTTCCACTTTTTTCCCTCTAGCTCTTCAAACTGCTAAGCGTCGACACATGTCTCCCAATGTTTTTTCCCTCCCCCCCCCTGGACAGGACTTTAGAAAGTTCCTACCGCACCAGTTTGGACACCGCCTATTTCCCCCCTACTCCTCTCTCTCTCGTGCCTTTAGCAAAGCGCAGTCCTCGAAGGACTTTGGTGGCTCTCCCTCTTCGGCCTCTTTTTTCTTTCGAGATTGATTTAGAAAGCTTTCCTGACAACTTTGTCCTTCCTCGTTTTCCTTCGCCCCCCCCCTCCCCCACCTGGTCCCGATTAAATTCTAAATTTCTTTCGTCTTGCCTCCCTTTCTTCTCTCCTGGACTCCCTTCTTTCCGCCTTTTCTTTTTGAAATCTAAAGGGACCTCCTTACCCGGCACGCACTCCTCTTTTTTCCCCTTCTTCCCCGGCATCCAGGTTAGGGCGGTGATTGTAGTCTCCGTTGGCCCTGCTCCCTACCCCGAGATACCGTCAGGTCCTCTTCCTTTTTCTGAGGTCATCCCATTCAGGTACCACGTACTTACACTTCGTTCTTCGTTTCCCCCCCGTAAATCCAATCTTCCTTTTTTCCGGTTATTTAAATACGTTTTTCTTTCTCTCTCTCCCCTTCGGCTTCCTAACTCCTTGTTTTCGTGCCTTTCCCTCTTTTAGTCCTTCTTCGGGAACTGAACAGACCCCTCCACAAAGTTTTACTCCAAGTTTATTATTTTTTTTTGCCAGGCCCCACTTCTCTCCCGACCATCCCTTGCAAATTAGAGGTGCGTAGTCACCCCCTCTTGTAAGGTATTCCCGGCCCCTCCAGCGTAGTCTAATGTTCTACGGGACCAATGACGGACTCGTCGTTTTCTTGGCTTGTTCAGCGCGGTTCACAGCCTTTAACTTGGATTTACAGTCCCCTGGTCTTGATGCGATCGCCCGCGGCCTGCAACATCCCGGTTTGTGTTACTTTAGTTGTACACTCCTCTCTTCAAGCGAGCGTCTGCTACCCTGTCCTCGTCCTTTCTGTTTCCTGCACAAAATGCTTAGCTCCCCCTTTCCTTATTTGCTGCGTCCTTGGCTCTTGCGCCTGATATGATAGTCGTCATTTTTGTTGTCACTACTCTGTTCCCTAAGGTTCTTGTTTTCACACCCGGCCTTTG
>Ga0179593_1547546_pt1 | contig 13423 bp, 21 predicted proteins | sample CZODoug2_1_08_16_FD_185931 | JGI IMG/M metagenome (GOLD analysis project Ga0179593, IMG submission 185931) | Vadose zone soil fungal communities from Angelo Coast Range Reserve, California, USA - CZODoug2_1_08_16fungal (PacBio error correction) | ecosystem: Environmental > Terrestrial > Soil >... | reverse complement strand
CTCAAACCCCTCCCCCCTTGCAGCAGCTTGTCGGACGAGACGGACACCCCCGCTTTTTTTGCCTCCCCTAAACGCGCCAGAAGAGCGGCCGCTCGCAGCAATACAACCTAACCCCCTACCCTCCAAAGAACAAAAGGGGACGATTTATCAGTTCCTTATGTTTCCAGAGGTTTTTGTCCCTTTATGCGTTTCTCTATTTCCTATAGATCGTCAAGAGACCCGCTGAGAGTACTCATCTCTCCGGTGCGCTCCCTCTGAAAAGTCCTCTGTTCTACCGCACCGTATTTGCTTGTTCCTTTCTCCTACGGAAAACTTTACATCAGATCTCCGTCTGATGCTGGCAAGCCTCCTCTTCACCCTCCCCTGAATTGGTGAGAAGTTCTCCCCAACAGACGATTCCTTGTCTTTCCGACGCCCTCTCTGCACGGTAAACCTGACTCCTTCTCCCAATTCAGATCGAACATTTTGATTTTCCGGCACTGTTTATCCCCCGGCTAAGATGCGTGAGTCGTCTGCCGAGCGCCTCCCCAAATATTTGGAAAAACGGTGTTTTTTCTGCCGTTTCTGGGTGGTTTATCAACGCTCCAAGCAGGGGACAGAATCCCAGGGGGCTTCCCCCCCTCATATGACCTGTTTTTCCTGACTACAAAAATACTCTTCCCTCCGCCAAGTGTTTTCTCCCTCAGTGTGACGCTCGGAAGACCTTCAAAGGAGTTATACTGATCATTTGTCAGAGGGTTGCTTTTTTTCCTTCCCCCCCTCTGGCCCTGAAACCTCTGCCCAGGTAGTTAGGATGGACTGCTTTTTCCCCAAGCCTTTTTCCTGGCGAGATGCCAATTATTTTCCAGTAGTATCCTCCCCCCTTCGGAGGGCCCTTTTTCCCCGATTCAATCGGTGTAAGGTTCTTTCAGAAGGAGACTTGTTTTTTCCCGCGCTGACTACTCTTCTTACGTTCAGGCAGTTTTAAGATTCATGTTATGTGGTGGGGATGCTTTGTCAAGCTCCTTCTGTTTGGCCTGGGCTTCACCTGATCGAAAAAGCCCGCGTTATTTCGCGCTGGTCGGCCCAATCTCTTCTTTACCCGCAGAGCTTTTGAGATTCGCTCTACGGAGGTCGATGCTCCGAGCGACCCTTGCGGCTTTTTCCACCACGGTTTCGCATAAGACCCCAGCATCGCGTCTTACCTGTCCTCGAATCACGAGAGTGTTCCGCACTAGTACCAATTCGCCCCCCCCCCCCTTCGAACGAGGCGAGCTCTCGCCGCTTTTTTTTTTTTTCAGTCGCCACGTTTTGGCGAATCCACGGAAGTGTTTACCATCCTCACCTCCAACAAACCCCCCCCTAGTCACCACTGCCCTTGTTCTTTTACGATTGATTAGTTCTTCTACCTTCCATTGGTATTCTAACACCCCCTCCTCTCTTTTACCCCAATTCCCTGAGACTTCTAGTCGCCAATAGTTTCATGCTCCCTTTTAGAACCTTTGGATATAAGAGTTGGGCATTTTTCCTCAATTTCCGGTTTCCAGACGCCCTTTTCTCGTTATTTCTTCTAAAAATCCCGAGGTTTCTTTCCACCTCTCCGAGCCATTCCCGTCCCCCTGATGACACCCTTTGCGTACCGGCGATAGATGGCAAGGGCGCTTTGGTTCCCCTTCCCCTTGAAACCCTTTCTTGAAGCAAGATCTTCTCACCAAGTAATAACTTACCGAGAGATTGCCCCCCGGGGCACCCCTGGATAAGAAACCTGACTCGCCCCCCCCTCCCGATTTGGAAACAGGAGCTCCCCCCTCATTCCTCATTGTTTGAGATCTCTGCGAAGGGCAAGCTTATTGTATTCGAGTCGTCCATGGTTTTTTTGGCTTTCATCTATAGTATCTTTTCCCCCTGGGTTATTTTTTGACTGCTATTTCACTTTAGAAGCAGGGGTGGTGGGCAGCGCTACGCCCGCGCCCTTCTTTCATTTCGAGCGCCCCGAGCCAGTTGTGGTCCCAGCTAGTGGCGACGATGCTCGCGGGTATGGGGATCCTTTTTAGTCAGACTGAACTACCGGGCCCTCGTCATTCCTGCCTTTGGAAACGCTCGACAGTGTCGTCCCGCTTTATAACTGTTACGGACGAAGTGTCCGAGTTCCCTTTAGGCAATTGCGAACTCAGGAAAGGTTTTAGCATTTTCGGTTTCAATGGCTGCTTAATTGTCCCCGGTGTAGATACCCAATGTCCCCAGTCGCACTCCCCCGAATATACAGACACACAGGGCCGTAGGTGTAGGACCCCGTGTCTTGTGACCGTCGTGGTGATGGTCTTTACCCCCTTCCCGACGCCACCCGGCTGAGATTTCTGACCCTGTATGAATGAACAGCCCCTTAGTCCTAGTAATTGGAGTTTCAAGTTTTCCGTCTTGAGTAACCCTTTTCCTATGACCGTGTTCAGTGCGGTGCGCGATTTTTGTTTCGAGATGTCGAATTTTTTGAAGACTCCTCTACCTTTTCCAATAGCACCTTCAGTGCCAAGGATAACTTCTCCTTCTTCGTTCACGAAGTACGGGGATTTGTTGGTTTGACTGCCAGCCTCGCGCCTAAATCGGGGGTTTTTTCACGGTGATTTCCCCCCCCCCCACCGTCAACCCCTCTGTTCAACAATACGTGGACGCTTTCCGATTGCAGATACACCTCACACCACCCGAATTGGCGGCCCACAATGCACTGAACTTTTTTTTTCTAGAATCGCCAGTCGCAGGACACCTCTCCTTCCCGTTCATTCTGAAATACCACTAGGCATGGCCTTGAGCCCACCTCCCCCCCTTCCTAAGATTGAGTAGGTAATACTGAATCTCCCCCCTTTTTGCCCCTTTATTTGTCAAAGAACGCTTAACCCCTTGCAGTCGCCCCCCCTTTTTCGAACCTTCCGCTTTCAATCAAACCCCCACCAGCAACCTCTGGCAGCGGATCGGTTAGCATTTCCCGTTTTTCGCAACCCCAAATGAGGGCGACACTGGTTCGGTCTTCTCTTCTTCTGGCCTTTTTTGTCACTGACGTTTCCGGTTTTCCCAGCGCCCCCGGGTGACATCTGCCTCTCTGTTTGTGTCATCTTCATTAGCCCCCCCAAGACTTCCCCATCCCCTTTTACTCTTTTGGGAAAATGACCTCGTGTCGCTCACCCTTAGAAGCCCCCCATCCCCGCGAGACGCCGAACCGATCCTCCGTGGCTCTTCTTTCCTTTCTTTGAGAACAAATTTCATTTTGAACTTCCTAGTGGCGGCGGGGCTCCCGAGTATGCGCATCGATCTTTGTCTTCCAAATTCCCTGCTGTTGAGAGATTTCACTAGAAAGTGAGCTTGATACTGGGCGTTGCGTTGTGGGCACTTGACAGACCTGCCGCAGTCGCAGTCTTTTTCTTTTTGATCTGCCGCAAGCATTTAGGGTCCCCCCCGCTGCTGGATGAGTTTTTTGCATAAAAGTTCGGTCGGGTTTCGAGGGGCATTATCATCTAGTTTTTTCCCTAAAGAAGAAAGTCGTACCCCCAAAAGATTTGTGTCCCCTCTTTTAACCATTCCCCTTTGTTCTTTAATGTAAACTTTGATAGTTTTTGGGTTGCTCGTTGATTTTTTTCTGTCCCGGAGTAAAACTTGCGAAGATTTGTGCGGCGCGTTTAGGTTGTGCAGGCCGCACCAACCCCCCCCCCCCCCCCCCCCCCCCACCGAAACAGCAGGCTCTTGTGTACACGATCGGCTCCTCGGGCTATATCCTCTCCCCCTATTTTATCTTTGTGTTGATGAGAGATCGATCCCGCGCGTCCCCCCCCCCCTCTGCATTTTTTTCCTCCTGGACACCCCTTCTCGGTTTAGTGGTTTCCCCTGCACTACACTCCTTTCAGGCCTCTTCAGAACCCCTACCACCCGACACCCGTTTTCCAATGCCCGACCCGGGTTCGTATTTCCGGGGAAATTTTTCCCAGAGGTTTTCCCCCATTTCCTTTATGCCATGACACTTGATAGTAATATAATTAAACTACCTGAATTTCTCGGCAAAATATCCGCACCTCTTCCTGACGTCCTGCTCGTTTGTATTTTTTATCCCTCGCTCCTCTGCCGGCCCGGACTTCCTTGCCGGCCCCACGATAATCAATTTAACAGACTCTTAGGGTCTGCTTGAGACGAAAGCTCTAATTCAGGCGGTTTCTCCAGGTTGCTCCCTCCCGAGAGAGGTGCTACGACGTTCGTCCTCCGCCCTGCAGCCCCCGATCTTCCACCTCAGGGTTTCTCAACGAAAAGGATCTCCCATTTCCCCTTCCCCGAGGATGATAGGACACTTTGTGTTTCGTTTTTTTTCTTCCGTTCCGCGGGAATAGTTTCACACTATTTTCCCGGGTTTGATGCCGTTTTATTTGGTGTTCCTGCAATTCCCAGTCTTCGGAGCAATGTCACCAGGGGGCGATGCCAGCTCGGCCCCGACGTCAGTGAAGACACAAACCTACTCGCTCTATTCAATCCCCCCCCGTTCCTACTTGTGTGAAAAGTTTTTCGCGCCTGAACGCTGGAGTCCTCCGGTTCTGGTGCTTCTATGGAATGAATCGTTTTTCGTCCTCTTTGCGACGGGGTTTTGTGGGGGTTGTTGTTTTTTTTTTTTTTTTTTTTTTTGTTGAATTCGGGAGAGGGATTCGCACAATTACTCCTCCTCCCAAACCAGATTCCTCTTTCTTAAAAAGTGGGAGTCTGGTTCATGATTTCCCCATTCTATTTCTCTCCGAACGCGGGACAAAAAATTTCGAGGTGTCAATGGGGCTTTTCCTTGTCAGCTGTGTGGCAGAAGTTTTTCTTTGGTGGGTTTATTTTTGTATCTGCAAGTCCGTACAACCGGTGTTCCTTTTTGTCTGGTTGGGAATTAAATTCCCCAAGGAACCCCCTGATTCTGGCGGTTCCCCCCCCCCCCAAAATATCGTTTAACCTTGCTAGGCGGGATCTATGGCACTTTCTTTCTCTTTTCCGGTCCCCTCCCGATAGAAGGTGCTTTTCTTCAAAAACTCGCTTCACCATTCTCGAGTCCCCCTAGAAAGACGGTCATGTAATCACTGTCTTTCGGTGGAATCCCAGAGAGTACCTCAGGGGTGGCCCAATTCGAAATAGGCTCTCCCTATCTCTTACGCCTTTCATAAGTTTAGTATCCAAGAAGTTGGACGTCCCTATACGGCGTTCAGCCTCACCCCCCACCGACAGGTCAAACCTCCCTGTCCACACAACACGGCACTGTTTGTTTCTTGATCTTTTTTTTGGAATATCACTTTTTCTCATGATTCCCCCCCCCCATTCTCCCTCAGCCGACGTTTGCACTTTTGAACTCCGGAGTTCGCCAAATCCTACGGTTCGTCTTCTTTATAACATTTCTCTCCTAGGTGACTGACTCGAAGTGTATAGCAATATCTGTTCCGCCTCCCTCCTATCTTCTGAAGCACAATCCCCGGTTCTGCCATCCCGAGCTTCCCATCCCCCCCGATCCATTGCGAAACAACTTTTTTAGTCAAATGCCGTCCCGTACCCTCAAGATGTCTCTTTCCCTTAAATCCCTGAACCTTTTTGACAGTTATCTTTTCCATCCCCCATGTGAATGCCGATATTGTTCCACTTCATGAACATGGAAGAAACTTTCTTTATCTCCCAGAAGCTGTTAACTTTGCATTTTTCCCTCCGTCCCGTTGTTGGTGGTTTCTTTTTCGAGATTCCGTTTCGCTCCTAGAGCAGTTCTCTGTTCATTTTGTTTCTATAGTGGTAGTACAACTGTGGTGATTGTATCCTTCTGACCCCCCTGTATGAAAGGTCCCTTTTGTGGACACGATTCCCTTTACTCCGCTTAGATACGCCGCTGATTTGCAGGGTGTTTCCCCTAAGCTCGGGTCAGTGGAATTTTTTGGCAGAAGAACCGCTTTGATTTTTTTTCCTCCCTCTCGCCCGTTAAGGGAGTAAGGGCGTACCCGGAAGAGTGGATCCCGCCCGCTGATCTAACTTTACTAACGAGCGAGACCATAGGCTAAGATCTTCTCTCCCCCCTTTCTAGTAGTCTGGGAATGTCTGGTTTGGATTGACCCCCCCCGGTGAAGGTTTAGAACCTTTAACCCCCTGTCTCCGCCCAGAAACTATCACTACACCCTTTTCCGTAGTTTGGTGGCCGCGGTTTGTTTTTATTTGACCGTTCTTTTGTGATTGCTGCAATCCGTACCTTCCTGGCTGCGACTGAACTGATGCTTCACAGCTCTCCCGGAGATCGAGCCTGTTTCCAAGGTTGTGGCGTGAGAAGGGTAAATCCGTCACCCCTCTGATTCTTGATTCCTTGCCAACCTCTTATTGTGCTTCGGTTGCTTATTTTTGATGCTGAAAAGTTTTGACCAACCGCACTCTGATCCACATCACTCCGTTCCCAGTGCCAGTAGATGACCCAGGCCCCGTTACCAAGCCCGGAGGGCGATGATGTGGTTTGTTCACCCGCGACACCCACCTTTTGGTCTCTTTCCCCCAGGTGAAGGCCCACCCCGCCCCCTTCTCACTTTGACGAAGGGAGCTGAAGATACCAAACCCCTTCCCCCCACCATTTCAGGAGTTAAGCTAGCCCAATTTCCCCCTCTTTGTAGCAGAGAAAGGTTTCAGGAAAACGCCTTTTCGGCCTAAGGACTGTGGAAATATTGATGGACCCACTCCATCTCTGTGATAATTAATCTCCTCCTCTTTAAACTTTGTGACACCCCCTCCTGCAGGCCCATCTGCGCAAAATGGCCCCTGCAATTAGTCTCCCCCCAACACCAGCAACACTCGGCCACTTCTTTATTTTTCCCCGTGAGTTTTACTCTGCTGAGCAGTTTCCACCAAACTGAGGGGCGACCGGTCGGGTCTTCTTCCTTATGAAATTGTTAAGTAAATGACCCCCCCTTTCCTACGTGTCGTTTAGAAGAGCACCTTTGATTCTTTTGCCATCTGAAGCAGTTGGAATTTTCAGCACCCCCCCCCCGAATCCGCTCTCAAACCTTTTCCAATGGTTTTATGCCCCCTTTTTTTGCGCCACCCCGGAGAAACTTTGTCTTAGAGAAGCATAGACCCCGGTGCCTCAATGGCCTCCCTTTTCTTTGAGTTCCCAAGGTTGGATTCACGACTCTGGATCTTCTTAACGCTCGGCGAATCTTCTCTTCTGTGTTCCTTCCAATACCACCCCCCAAAAGCCCTTTGTGAGAGATTTACGGCTGGCCATCACTCCCCCGCCCCTTATTTTTATTCCAGCGGGGAAGTCGCGAAATGACAGTCTGCCGCCCCTGAGGCGTTTTTTTTTTTAAACCCTCTCGGGCAGCATTTGGAGCTTATTGGATGAGTTTGCCGCCGCCTAGGTAGGAGAGGGTACGATCTCATATTATTCCCATAATCATAGTTCTTCCCCCTTTACCAAGTCATACCCCAACCTCAGTTTTTTTCCCCCCCCTTCACTGTCACATCCTTTTCCTCGAAAGTCCCTTTTGATATTTTCGCTTGATTTTTCTGTTCGGTTTTGCGGCCTGAGCGGAGAGTTTTCTTCTCTTTTTTTTCCAGGCTCAGTCCCCCTCTTTTGTTCCTATAGGCCGGACCATAGACTGGCGTCGGCTTTTTTATCTCCCTCCGTGTTTTTTGTTTTCAGGCTATCACCACTAGTCCTTTCCTCCCTCCTTTTGGGGAGGGGTGACCTGCCACCTACAACCGCGGAGTGCCTTTTCCCGAGGCCCGGCACCCGAAACACCCAAATCCCGACCACCTTCCCCAAAGGTTCCCACATTTCTAGAGGTAAGGCCAAGGGGACCTTCCCTCGGTTTTCCCCCAAATTTTTGTCCTTGACTTTATGGCGTTCTTTGACACTATTATTCCATGCTCCCCCATCCGGACCTGTGCGCGTCAAAAATAATAAGCCTCCATCTCCTGATTTCCCTGGATAGTTGCCCCCCCCTCACGAATCCTCGCCCTGATTCCGGCAAGGATGTCCATTGAGCTTTTCCACCCCTTGGAATCCAAAGTATACCAGATATCCGTGATTGATGGACATCCGTCTCAACATTCAGGATTCCTTGGGTCTAAGGTGAGACCAAAATATCTATGGCCGCGATTTGAAGCTTCCGAAGCTATATGACCTCACCCTCGGGTCTCCAGACAAGTCCAGATGCCCAGTTTGGATCCTTCGTCTAGGTTTAACCATGTCAGGGTGTTTTACTCCGCCTTCGGGAACCCCCTTCTCTTCACACCATCTTGGCCAAGGGTTTGCCCTTTTTTTTTTTGGGCTATTGACTATTAAAATCCTTTCTCCCCCCGAATGTTCCCTTTCGTCTGGTATCATCGGTCCGGCAGGTCCCCCCTCAATCCCGACTCCCCAGTTTCGCCCTACATCAACTCTGACCCCCTTGAGGTGAAGCTCGATTTGTCTCTTGTGCGGTGTTCCCCGGTACGGATTCCCCACCTTCCTTTTAGTCCTTTCAGATGACTGCTGGAGAGGGAGTTCCGCCCGTTTCCCTTTGACTTGCAAGAGTCCTCCCTCCTCGTAGTCGTGGTATTGACGTCCCCTTTCCCGCTCCCCCTTTTTCCCACCTATTTTTTACCTCAGAAGAACGGCTCCCTTCTTTTTGCTTTTTTCCTTTCCTCCTACCCTCATGTGTTAGCCGTTTCGCAGTTTTCACATTCCTGGTGGGCTGCTTTGTCGCAAGCTCCCCGCTGGGTTTTTTTTTTCCCCTTTCTTGAAATCGAACCAGTCAAGGTTCTTTTTCGAGGCGGAAGCTTCTCCCGTCCCAATCTCGTTCCCTCTATACGGACGGTTTGGAGGACTCTACTTTCCCCTGATTCGTTTACTTTGGAATGTCGCCTATCCCAACGGTTCGGTAGTAAAAAAGGTAAATTTTCAACCCCCCCGCGCACCGCAGCGAAAAGAAGGTCCTTCTTTCACTCCATTCCTCCTGAGACGAGTGACTCACAACTTAGCCGAAAACCCACCTTCTCCCTCCCTTCTATATCTCCTGTCATGAATAATGCTGTCTGAATACCCTACTTCCTTTGGTGTGGCCCCCAAAAGAATATCAAAATAACCCCACCCAGCCTTTCCCCAAAACTCAGGAACTTTTGGTGTGTCCTTACTTTTATTCCTGACTGGGTGTTTCTCCCCCCGAACTTCGCGAATGCCCAGAACTGTTCCCTTATCATGGACTTCTTCTAATCGCCTAGTCTCCTCTCTTTCAGAATTCAAAGTTCCTCTTCCCATCCCTTCTTCGTTTTTTCTATTTCTTTTACCCCCCCCCCCCCCCATTTTTCCTTCACTGACGCCATGACGCTGTATTTTTCTGTTCTAGCCTCCGCTTTCTTCTGCCCTCCCGCGCGCATTCAATTCCTTATCTACCCCCCACGGGCGTTCCCCTCCGCCTCCCTCTGGGCCGATTGATTCTGCCTCTCCACATGAACCTTATTGAAAGTAAGTTCCCCCCACCCTTCCAAGAAGATTCTTTTAACCCGTGATTTCCCCCCCTTATACGAACTGATTTTCCTCTCCCCCTACCGCTGTAACCGGCGTTTTCTCTCTCCGACTTTTTTTTTTTTGCAGAAGATTTGTCCGGTTACCAGGCAGTATTGCTAGTATCTTTATTCTTTCCCATATAATTCCTTGTTAAATATATATAGTTCTTCAACATGTGCTGCTAGGCATGATCTGTCCTCAACTTTTCTCCGGCCCTTTCCTTGTTTTTTTTGACGCGTCCCTTTTTATTTAAAGCGCCATATGCCATCTCCTCGTCTTCTAGCCAGTTTCGCAAGTCAGCTATGATTGGAATTCATTTCTTCAGATCCGAAACAGATTGATTTTTCTCCCGCCTTAATACCCGAGCTTTTCTCCTTGGGCCCAGATTGCTATCCCCTTTTCGAAGTCAGGAAAGAGGCTTCCCACATGGTATTCCTCAAGATCTCCCCCTCCAAGTTTCAATCTTTTTAGAACTCCCTAGTCCTTTTCTCTTTCATGGCGCGGACTGTTGGTTCATAAACTTCCAATTTCTCCCCCAAGAACCCAGAACAATTTTCCCTTATCCCCCCCCTTTATGGTTGACGAGGGGTGTTATATTTTTGATGGGCATGAATTCCCTTTTCTTTAGCCCCCTCTTGACTTAACTAGGTCCCAATTTGCCAACCTCTGGACGGAGCCGAGTTAGAAATTTTCTTCTTTTCTCCCTGCTTTAACCAGATGCTTGATATTCTTCAGCTGATATTGTTCCTGCAATTTATGATTCGACTGAGAAAGTTTTTTCTCAGCCCCTCCCCTGAGAGCCAATAACCTCCTTAAAGGGCCCTCTTCAGACGACATCGCCCGGCCGTCTCCCTTTTTTCGGGTGTATGGTTGACGCTCGTCTCCCCTCATAACTCTGGCTGGTTTTTCTTTTCAGTTGCCTGGCCCCAACCAGACAAGAACTCCTTTTCCTCTATTTTCCTCCAACGCTCCCCCACCCACCACCTTCCAGTCCAGCGGATTCCCCCTGCTCCCCGATCTGGGAGACTAAGGTTCTCCTTCCTTATACTTCTGAAAGCGGACCCTTAAGGGTTATGGGAACCTTGACCTGACCCCTTTCCTCCGCTGGAGTTTCACTTTATTTTTCTGCAGTAATTGTGCTCCCCTCCAGATCTGAAGGCCTCTCCAACACCGACCTGACAGATTTTCCCCCCCTCCGCCCACCCCCCCATCTGGACACTCGGAGCGTCTCAATTCTCCTCCCCGGAACTGCAATTTCACACACTTCTGTGCCTTTCGGTCTCTTCTTTTATGAGTAGGACAATTGTAGCCCCTTTTTGTCCGGAGCCCATGGTTTTACCCTCTCCTCCCCCCATCTGACTTCGCTGGGGCCTCTGCATAGCCCCCAAGGAATCCGGCCTTAAAAACACCCTTTTTCCTGTGTGTTAACTCCGAGGGCAGGCGCTTCCCCCCCCTTGACGATGCCAAACACACCTTCTAGAGTCTAAAAAACTGCCGACCCCCCCCCGTTTCATCTCAATTTTATTTCGAAACCGTAGGGTTGGTTTGATTTTAAATAGTGCGGATTCCCCTTCCCTCTGAGGCTTGACCCCCTTCTTTGGAGAAACTTCCCCATTCCGCCGGAGGTGAGATCAGGCCTTTCCTCCCTTGGAGACTATGGGGTGCCCTCTTTGCGTCGGAAGCAATGACCGGCCCCCCTGCCCGTTTAGGAGATCCGGTTCCCCGTGACCCCCCCTAGCCGGCAGTGCGCCTTCATAGACCACCTCGGCTGCGCTTTTTTTGCCGTTAAAGGCGTTTTGCGGCCCTCTGACACTTCATTTTTGTCGAAACGCCCTTCACAGCCCAAAAGATTTTTTTTGTCAAAATCTTCCAAGGTCACCCGTCCCTTTTCTTATCACCTTTTGATTTTGCATTTTTTGTGCTTTTTTTCTGGGTTGATGGTCGAGGAACCTTGTTTTGTTTTTGCGGGTTAGTGTGTCTTGCATTCCCTCTAGGGCTGGTGTCTCTTTCAGAACTCGCCGTCGTTCTGATGGTGATCTCTTCCCCTCCCTTGGTTGTTTTCTGAGAATATACACCCTCTCCTGCCCTCAGGGTGCAAACGCGCCGACGTTTTAGTGGTTGCGCCCTGCACTCCACCCGTAAACGCGCCGCCTCTCTCCGGCCAGATCACCCTGTTGCACCCCCCCCCCCATCACGCAACCCAATACCAAGAATCCCCCCCACACCGGGTCCTTCTAACGAGTTCCGGAGGGAAACTCTTTTTTAACAAATATTTGGTCTTGACCCTTATGTCTGATTTCTGCAATATGCGACGTTTCCTTTCAACCCCGTCCCTGTTCCGCGCGGCAAAAATCGCTCTCTTTTTTCCCTTTCTGACTGGACGTTTGTCGAACTACTGCGCTTCTTCCCCGTTGCAGACGGCAACCGCGCACCTCCCTTCTTCAGATCTTTTGCTGAGAATTCCTTCCAAACGATTCCGGCGTTCCCTTTTTGCGGGTTTTTCCAAAGATCCCCCGAATTGCCTTTTGCTTTTCAGCTGCCGCGGCCACTCTGACTGTTCACTGAAGCGGTTTCTCACCCTCCAAGGTCCCTCCCTTTGACCGCCCCCGGTTCTCGGCTTATTACCAGGTGTTCTTTCCTCTTTTTTTCGAGAGTTCAAGAGGGACTACGTTTCCACCCCATGAAAGTTTGTTGCCAGTCTGTGGGTGTGGTTCGCAGATTCCAAGCGCTCAGGCCCCCTTTTTTTTTTTTACTTCCCCTTTTTGAATAGGGACCGGTCAGTGACACACCGGCCTCTCCTCTGAAACAATATCCGAACCGTGTCCCCCAGTGGAAATTGCTGCCTGAAACCGGATCCTCTTTTTAAAGGTTTCTGGTGGGGTCTCGATGGAATTCGGTTTTGTCCGTTTTTGTGCCGATGCCTTGAGCGTAGGTTCAGCACAAGGTGAACTCGACCCCAATACGGAGGAGTCACCCCTTCATCGTCGGCTTGTCTTTTCAGCACAGTTTTACCATAAGGAGTTCCCCTGCTTTCCGAAGAAAGTCGAATTTTATTTATTCCTCGGGCGGCATAAAAGCTGGTACGGCCGTTGGTCCGCCCATTGGACTTGTTATCTTGTATGCGCCCCTTCCATTCCCTGTCTGTTTTTTGACATTACCATTGATCGACCGCCCCCAGAGTTATGGCGCTGGCGTATTCTTTCACCAGAAATATCCCAGCTTTTCCTCCCTTCTTCCGGGAGATCTCTGGCACTTGCCTTTCGAGAATTTTTTAGATACCTGTGGGGTGTAAAAATTATTTTCCACCCCACTTGAGTCCCCCCAGAAGATACCAAGACGGTCCTCATACCTTTTCCTTACGAGTACGAGGGCGTAAACCTCTTCCCACCCCCCAGCACTCCCGGCTACGATCGGCCGCTTTTGTTCTAAAGTTCTCAGCCGTTGTGAATCGCCATCCCTTTTTAACCCACTCACAACGAAGGTCTACCCACTCCGTGTCCCACCACCACTACGCTGTTGTTCCGATGATTCGGTTTATAAGTGTTCCCTTTTTTTTACCCCTTAACTGTCCTGAAAATTCTCCCTTTCATGAGTTCAAAGTCTCTCTTCAAGGTTCGGCTTTTATCCGGCTCCAGTTGATCCGCGTGCTGAGTTTTCCTTCGACGTGTTTTTTCTCCCCTCTTTTTTTTTGACGTTTCCTCCGGTATTTTCTTCTGATAAACTCCTTCTTCCCACCAGCTCGCATTCCCCCCTTTCCCCTCTTCTTGCGCCACCAATTTCTTAACTTCACGAGGTCATCTTCGCTTTACGGAATCGCACACTTCTTGCAATCTAGTCCCCCCCCTACCATATTTGTAATCACGCCGTCAATAGTGAACCCCCTGAACCCGGATAGAACGCCCGATACTACAAGCTCCGTGGTAACAAGGT
>Ga0179593_1429321_pt1 | contig 13423 bp, 10 predicted proteins | sample CZODoug2_1_08_16_FD_185931 | JGI IMG/M metagenome (GOLD analysis project Ga0179593, IMG submission 185931) | Vadose zone soil fungal communities from Angelo Coast Range Reserve, California, USA - CZODoug2_1_08_16fungal (PacBio error correction) | ecosystem: Environmental > Terrestrial > Soil >... | reverse complement strand
TTTCAACTTTAAGACCAAAACGTGCTTGTCGGGGCTAAATTTCTCCCCTCCTCTCTTTTCCCCCCATTTCCCGACCTTTCCTCTCTCCTTAGACCCCACGACACGTATTTCTTCACTATAAGCGGGGCCTGCAAGTGGTTACCCATCTTCCTCCGTATTCCCCTCTTCTCTTTTCATTCTTCCCCCCTTTTCTCAGCCCTTTCAGCTTAATCGACTTCCAATATTGTCCCCCCCCCAAGCTTCAATCATGCGTCTTCTTCCTGAACATGATTGTTTTTTTTAGTTCTTCCCTTTATTGTGTACCTACATGTTAGAGGCCCGGCCTCTTCTCTCTATCGTGTTTGAGTAATGCCTGGGGGCCCCTGGAGAGGACTTTCTTTCTTCCCCCACCCCCCCTGTCTCTGTCTTTTGCGTGGCCAAAATACGGGGTTCATGACCGTGCATTATGACTTCCTATGCGAATGCGTCAAGTTATGCATTGCCATTTCTTCCCCCCTCTAGTCCCCCCATTTCCCCTTTTTTAGCTATCGCGGCTATGCGCGGCATAACGGGAGAAATGCGTTCCCCTGCCATTTCCCACAACCGCATTATGCTGTTTACCTCTCCTCCCTCCTCTTCTCAAGGACGCCGAGGTGTTCTTCTGTCAGACTTCATAGTTGCGGATACGCAGTCCCACCCAGGTCCTCATGACCTTTCCCCTTCTTCCCTCCGGTCTCTTGTTCTTTCCACGTAGTATCTAGACAGCCAAGTCCCCTTCGCACCCATTGGTGCTGTTGCGGGCGTGAAGGTCCGGATGAAAGCAATTTCTATTTCCTCCTCTCATAGGTCTTACTTTTTAAGCTGAGGGACTTTACGCGAGCCCCCTCTCCCGGTCTGCATGTCCCCTGGCCTAGGATGTTGCATGCACCTGGTACCGTTTGCCCCCCCCTTCCGTGACCGCTTCTCCTCCCCAGTTTTACGGTGTGGGGTTACGTACGTTCTGTATAACCCCTTTTTGGAGGCAGTCTAGTCCGAGCCCTGTGTCTACCATCCTGTTGTGCATTTTACCTCGTTTTTCCTTGTATTTCAAATTGCGGTGATCCCTTGTTCACTACGCCATTTCTTTCCGGTAGAAAAACTTCCGCCCACCAGGGTCGTGCAACCCTGCATGTCTCTCTTTCCTTCTATTTTTTGCGGGATCCTTGATGTAATACCTCCCTGGAACCCGGGCTTTATGAATTTGTTTCCTTTTTCCCCCAAAGAAAAACCCCTGAGCCAAGGTTTTGGTTTTTGAGGTTCCTGCATTGCTTGCCTCCTTCGGCCTTTGCTTTTGTCCCCTCACCTAGCCTGTTAGTTTCCTTAAATGTCTTTATTTCCTTCCCCTAACGCCTGGTTAACACTTATTATCCAACAATACCTGACTTTTTTTCATCACCCCCCCAAGATTAACTTCCCACATGGGCAGATGCCAATTACGTTGATCCCCCCTAGAGGTGAGATCTGTTTCGCCATCTAGTCCCCATGGACAAGCGACCCTTGTTTTATTTTATTCCAGCATTCTGGAAGTCCCGCCAAGAAATCTGTCTGCTCACTTTTGACGCTTTCCCTTGCTCCACTTAAGCTCTCCCTTTGTTTCTCTTTTCGACTGTTTAATAAGACGACCCCCCTTTCCGGAAGGCTGTTTCAGGACCCCCGTCCCCACGAAGTGGTCGGTCACCTTTTTTGGCCAGTTTTGTTCTGTTAGGTCAACTTTTTCCCTACTACAAGGCTTTTTTTAAGTTTTTTTCTTGGAACGCGGCTTTTCCTCCCTTCCCACTTGTCATACCTCTCTTTTCATTGGATTCCTTTAATCATTTTCCCAAGGGTATTTCACGTATTTATCGCCGTCCTGGTTCCGGGTTTCCCTCCTTCAGACACTTCTTCCTTAACTCCTGACCGACCTTTCCAACTACGGCGGTGTCCCCCCTCAAAGCGGCTTTTTCTTCCATCCTGATCTGCGGTCCTGTCCTTTTGAAGGCAATACCCTCTTTATTTGGTCTGCGCTCCCTCCCCAGCAGCGTCTTATCCAGTGATAGTCATAACTTTTTAACGTCGCAGCCCCCCTCTCCAAGCCAAACTTTTACGCGGGCGCCTTTGCTTATTCGTTTTTTGAACGTGAGTCTGTGAAGGCCACGCCCAGCGGCCCCCCTTACGCCGTCAGTAAGATGTTCGCCTGATTGCCCCATAGATAATTCCCCCCCGGTCTGTCCGGCGACTGGTCCGCTTGTCTTCTTTCATCTCCCTCGGTTGATGACGACATTATCTGCCATGTTTTTCTTTCCTCTTAGCGACTCTCCCTTCCCTTGCTGCGGACCATGAGAATTCTTCCCGTCAAAAGCCCTTTCCCGCGCCACAAAAGATTCAGGAATGCTCCTGTTTCGATTGCGCTTTCTCGTTTTGAACCGATTTTCAAGGAAGTCTTTTTTTAAACCTGTCTTCTATTCTCTCCCTTCCAGCCCAGCTCCCACCTCCTCCCCACCCCACCCGCCTCCCCCCCATTCTCTTTCAATCCTCCCTTGCAGTTCTTTGCTCCCCGGCTCTGTCTTTGGATTGAGAATTCCTCCAGTCGCTTTGGCTTTTTTCCCTTCCCTTTTTCTTTCGTTTCCATTCCTTACTCTCTTCCTTTGAAATCAGTCAGATGGTCCGATTTGTGGATGGCTTTATTCTCTTTTTAGCTGCTTCAATGTCATGATCGCGAGTTCTTTGTTGAAGGTTTCCCCTTGACCTACTTTCCCCCCCCCCCCTGTCCCCTCTCCTGATTCTCCTTTTGTTTAGTTTCTCTCCCCGCCCCCTGGGTCTCTCCTTCGTTTCTCGTGCTGTCCTTCCGGCATAGTTTCCCTCTTTGGTAGTAGTCTGCTTTTCTTCTGTTGTCCAAAACTCAATAATTGCGTCCGTGGTTTCTTGCCCTCCCCCTTTTTCTTCCGTTCTTACCCCATGTTTTCTTAGACTGCTGGTCGTCTCCCGTTTAATCCACGCAAAGTGTTCCTTTCACCAGGCCCCCCGGACTACCCGGGTGATTTTTTGCGCTCTTTCCGATTCTGTCCCCCCCTCTTTTCTTTGACTCTTTTTTTCTTCTTGATTGTACGTTTTCCCCCCTCAGTTCGATCATTAAGTAGCCCGAGCCCGCCCCCTTCGCCCTCTAGCTAACTTGCACACTCCTGGCAATTTCAACTTTCCCTCCGTACCCTTGGAGCCCAACCCCGCGCCTTTCCTTTTTTGGTTTTGGTTCGAGTCCCTTTCTCCACCACCACGTCCCCTTATTCCCCCTTATACTACACTTTTTCTGAGTATAATGAGCGGTTTGACCACAAACTGTCCACCAAACTGGTTTTCCCCCCCCCATTCCCTTGAACGGTTTTTCGTTACTGACTTAGCAGAGGCCCCTTCCCTTTCTTTCCCTTAAGGCTCCTCCCTTTTGGGCTCTCAGAGCCATTAGATAGTTCTTGCACCTCCTCTCGTCTTTTTTTTTCAATCGTTTTGTTTCCTGAAAGAGTCTCACTGCCCCCCACCCAATTGCCGTCCCTGGTTTGAGCGTTCCATCATTGCAGGCGTCGGTCTACCAATATTTTACTTTTATCCGGAATTCAGCTTCTTCTGGTTCGATGATGGGAATCTTTTTCTTCTTCCCGTAGGTGTACTTTCTCTCCACCGGTTCACGTCTTTACATTCCCCGTTGCTATGTTCATTCCCCCCCTCACACGTTGCCCTCCTCTGGACAATACTTTGCCCCTTCCTCCCTTTTCCTCTTGTGTTTCTTTTTGAAAACGTACCTACCCAATTCCGCCCCCTTCAGCCCTGCTTGTCCTCCTCAGCCATTCCCCCTTTTCCGGCTCCGATAGAACTCCGGACTTCTTGACTCGTTCCCTCGATTCCGGCTTTCTTCTGTTTCGAGAAATAGTAGTGGAGTGAACCTAGTTCTGTTCAACGCATTCGCCGAGGCTTCCCACCATTGTTGGTAAGTTGTGACTCTTTCCCCCGTTCATTTTCTCTTGTCCTCACCCTTTTGCTTCACTTTTCAAACGCGGTGACTATCCCCCCCCCCACTCCACGGTTCTTCGCGCTTCCGCCCTCGACCGCGTTCTCCCCCACGGCTATCACAGCCCACAAAGGCTTCCCTGTGCTGCAGCCGTCTCTGGTGGCGCCTCTTGGTGGTATACCCTCCTTTCCCAGTTGTTCGCATTTATTGTTTCCCCCGTTTCGCGACTTAATCCTTTGCAAGGATACCCCATTCGCGGCAGCGGACCTTTTTCCCCCCGTTTGAGGCCTTTGTCAGCCAGTGTCACGACTCTTTTACAGCCTACCTTTCAACCATTTTTCCCCTCGCCCTTCCCCACTGGTCCTTCCTCTTCCCCCCTTTCCTAGAACTGGTAGTTTTCCCCTCCCCCGTTTTCCGCCTGTTCTTGCAGTCCTCGTGCCCTTCCATCAGCGTTCACTTTTTTTTTTCCTTTTTCCATTTCTCCGGTATGTCCCGCCTATAAGCACTCCGTCTCTTTTCCAATTCAATGGATATTCACCGACGCGGGGCACTTCTTGCGGTCCCGGTCCCGTCCCACTTACTCCTTAAGGGAGATTTTATCTTGTGCCTTACCGCCCCTGGTCCCCCCTCATCGGGCATTGGAAGTTCCCCTCCCTGCCCTTGCAGATGTCCTCTTCTGATCTGTCCTTCCCACCATTGCATAGCGCGGCTGGGCGGGCCTCCCTAGTGAGATTTCTTCATTTGAAACCCCCTTCTCCTTGACTTCCGTTTGCGCTCAACACGTCCCCTTACCCCTCCCACCCGAGCCGTTGGATTTGTTGTCCCTTCTTAGTCATCTTTCCTTTTTTCTTCCCCTATTTTTTCCTTTCCGCTTGTACAGACGGTCTTCCTTAGAAAGAGTTCTTCTTTCCAATCGGCGTCGCTGGCCCTTGTGCTTTGAGCTTTTTTTTTTTTTTCTCTTGTTTTGATCACTGTTCTTTTTTAAACTAAGCTCCTTTTCCCCCCTTTCCCATCTCTTTTTGCCCTTTTTTGATTCCTTCGCACCGACCCACTTTGCAGTTCTGGCGCATTCGTCTCTCCCTCTTCCCGTTGTTTGTTTCTTTCCGCGTTGCGTGCCCGAAACTTTCCCTTGAACTTCTTTTTCTTAAGAGGAAAGACCCCAGGTTCCTCCCCCCTTCTTTAGTTTCCCCCCCCCCCACCCCAACCAGGACATTTTTTCCCCTCTTAACCCAAGGAAAGAATCTTTTTCCCGCTGTTTGACAGTCTCGAGTTCTTACTTTTTTTTAATTCTACTTCCTCCCGGCTTCTCGCACTTAAAGTTCCCTCCGTAATTTCTTTTCCCCCCCTTTTGCTCCCCCCCCTCCTGTCCCTTCTGCCCCATCACACCGGTTTTCTTTTAGGATGTCCTGTTGGTTAACGGGCCGAACCTTCTCGTCCCTTGAGACCTCTTTCTCGCACCTTCTTCTCGCGGGATGCTATGCTGTTGTAAATGCCCTCCCCCTTTTGTCCCCATGACGGCCTTTTTTTTTTTCTGCCGGATTTGCAATTGTGCCCATGTTTCCCCCCTTCGTGATTCCCCCTAGTACCTCCGGCCAACCCCCCTTCCCTTCTTCCTTGACTCTGGCGGCTTTTTCAAGATCCTCTCCCCCCCGTTTTCCGTGGACGTCCCCCAGGAAAGCGGCGCGGTCGCGCTGTAAGAATTCCCCCCCCGTTCCCCCCCATCAGATTTTTTCCCCCCCCCCGCCTTTGACTCGCTGATGTTACCCTTTTTCAATGAGAAGAGCGGGTATTGGGACGCGCCAATCGGCTATCCCGCTTTTCCCTCTTCTGCTTGATCTCCGTTTCCCGTTTTTCCCGCCTATAATGCCATTTCGTTTGGCATGCCTTACCGTAGACCCTTGGCCTTTAACGTACCCGATTCTTGAACCCATGGGAAGGAAAATGGTTTTTTGCTCCGCTTTCTTTGTCTTCTTACTTTTCACGTGCGATCCCGATCCAAATAGGTCTTCATCTTTGTGGAACGGCCCGTGTTTCTCCCAACTTGCGCCCCCATTCGCATTAAGTTACGCAGACTAGGGGTGTATGTTCCTTCTTCGAGTTTGACCTTTCTTCCCTTTTTGAAATTCTGCCCCTTGGGGTTTGGTTTGCGGCACGGCGTTACCCCCCCCCCCCCTTCGGGCAGATTTCGACGTCAGTGTTTTTCTTCCCTTCCCCCTGTTTTAATGACCCCCTCTTTGCCTTCTTCCATTCCAATTTTGCTTCATCAAGGTTACCTCCACCTTCTCCTCTTTTGACACCACTCTCCCCTCCTCATCCTTGTGGCGGTGTCAGGTGTTCCCCCTTCTATTCATTTCAACTTTTTCTTTTATCGCATCATTTGAGCTGTTTCAAGGGGCGTTTCATTTTGTATTTTTCTTTTGTCCGCTTCCCGCGTGTAGTTGATGTTCCGTATTGCCGATTTGTCTGAGAAGGGGATGGGATAGGAAAAGAGCGAGGCCCCACCCCCTGCCCCCCCACAACAACGGCCCCTCCACCCACAACCACCCCACCTATCCTCCCACACCCAAACATCCAACACGCCACCCCCCCCCCCCCCCCCCCCCCCCCCACCCCCCCCCACCCCCCCCCCCCCCCCACCCACCCCCCCCCCCCCCCCCCCCCCCCCCCCCCCCCCCCCCCCCCCCCCCCGGAGACGGGTCCTTTCTCTCTCTAACCCCCTCGGTGATGTCACCTTCCGGAAAATCCCGATTGAATTTCCTCCCTCCAGCATGGCAGAATCCTCCAGTCCTTTGACTTCTCCATCACCATTTCCCCTTTTTTCTTGGCCCCGAGACATCATTGTTCGGAAATTTGATTCCGAGCATGGACCTTTCCCCGCCCTCCCCGTACGGGGTTATGCTTCCCCCCCCTCCTTTTCGATAGCCACCCCCCCTTCCCTTATGTCTTCCTTAAGGGGACATCTTCCGTATCCACTTCGCCCTGGAACACTTTTTCATCACACGCCAGCGCTGGGCCTTCTTTTTTATTGGAACCCCAGTTGTTTCAACCCGCTCATTCCCCCCCCTGAAGCCCCATTTGCTTGTGAGGCTCCTCCTTTTTTTTATTGGAGGGTGTTTTCCCTTTCTTGCGTACCGGTGCACTCTGTTTTCTTGGCTCTATTGTAAGTTCACCCCCTTTTCGGTAGCTGTTTCTCACCCCTTCTCCCTGACCTGCTCTCTGGATCTAGACAGAAGTTAATTTTGGATGAGACCCGACGCCTATCACTACGGCGGTCCAGCTCCTCTTTTTTTCCTTCTGAACCCACAGCGCCCTCCTTTACGGAGGACGTTGACTTCCTGGAAGAATGGCACTGTCTCTGCATTTGCTCCCCTACCCAGACAGGTCCTCCCCCTTCATTCCATCCTGTTCCCTTAGTACACTAACGTCTCCTTTCCAAAGAGAAGCCACCCCACGGCCTCTCAGATTGACCGCATGGAGAGCTCCCCTACTCCCCCTAGTCCCACGATTTTCCAGAAGACGCTCCAAGCCTTCCGACCCCCCGATTGTAATAGATCAAAATGGATGCCTCCCCCCTCTGGCTCGTCCGTGTCACGTTTTCCAGCTCCCTTTTTCAGGAGACCCCCTCCATGCTTCCTTGCTGGTGCTTCGCTTCGCTTATACCCCACTGTCAGGCGTTCCCCGAAGATATGTGCGTCAAGCCCCCTCCCTGCGAAAAACCGACCCTCAATAGACTTTACTTTTTCCTTCTTTGATTCCGAGAAAAGAATTCAATCTGAGAAAGATGCCCTGCTGAAGAATGGTGCGGATCAGTCGTCACCCCCGCTCACCGCCTTCTTTCTTTATAATATACAGTGTTGTTCGATACTTTAGTCCCCCTTGTGGTGAGATGGTCGGCCCTATGACTCCGCACCGCTTTCGGATCCTATTCTGGGCCTCGGCGCAGTTTTTTCTTTCCCCGGTAATTACGAGCTTCGAAATACATTTGGACTTCGTTTTGTCCCCTTTGGGTGATGGCATTTGTTCTCATTTCATGGCCTCTCTGACTGGCTTTCTTTCATATCGCGCCAGCTGCGCAGGCTGTCTCCCTCCCAAACCCCTCTCTCTTTAAACCCCGCACGGGACACCCCCCCTTCCATATCCCCGATCTGAGCAGCCTTTCTTAATATTACCCGCGGTCCGAATTTGACCTGGCTCGGCCCTGTCGGTGCGGCCCGGTTTCCTGCGGTGTTTCCCCAAGGATATCTTTCTGGCGGCCGAATTTTTTTGTCTTCCTTTTCTTGGCACGTTTTTTATATTCAAAATTTCCTCTTTTCTCTTCTCAAGCGCCTGCAGCCTCCCACGAAAGTTTTATGTCACCAATGCCATGCGCGTCTCGGCTTCGAATTGAGACCCCCCCGAGCCCCTGTTCGGGACCACCCTCCCGTATTTGGAAAGATAGTTAATGTTTATGGCGGTCAACGTTTCGTGACCTGATACGTCCCTTCCCTGCTCATCGTTTGCCCCCCTCCTCCCCACCGTACCCTTTCTTGGCGTGGTTTCACTTACCCGAACCTTGACCAAGACCTTCTCATCGGGGTCCCTTTTTTCGACCTGCCCCCCCCCCCCTCCCACCTAATAACCGGGACTTCTCCTCCTGCATTGGTAAGTCTTTGTAAATGATCCCCCTTGTTCCACACTGGTCCACCACCTCGATACCATGCCCCTACGTGTGTTTTTTACCCAGGACTGGGCTCCCCTTGTTACTGAGATTTTCAGGCTTCTTAGGACTCTACTTGCCGGATCGTTCTCCTCGGCACCTTTAGCGCGCCCCCCGCGGAGGCACCTTTCCTGTCCCTGATATCTTTCTCCTTTTCTCAAACAATTGTTCTACATGGTTGCGATTGCCACAGGGCCTCTTCAGGCGACAGCCCTTTTTTTTTTTTTTTAACTTTCCGAACCTTCCTTCCCTCTTTGCCTTGCTTTCATGAATGCGAATCTTTTTCGACATTCAGGCTTGGTTCCTTCTTTTTTTTAGCCAATCGTTTTTAGGCTCTTTTACCCGTGAAGCACTTTCTTTTTTTTCCACCTCAACTTTTTTTTTTGACGCCCCCCCGTCCCCCCAATCTTCTCATATGAGACAACCCACGCAGTTTGTTCGCGGGGCAACGGAAGCCCCCCCCCGCCCCTTTCGCGCGAGATTGACCACTGCATTAGCAGGCCCTTTCCTCACCTACTCTAGTCCCTTTTGCACTGTTTTAGAACATACTTCTTTAAAAGTGTAGTTTGGTTCCGAAGACATCGAGGATCCCCGTGATTAACAAAACTGGCCGGACCCTCCTCTTCCCACCAGTGTGGGAAAGGCTGATCTCCTGTCGTCTCTCTTCGCCGAACCGGAAAGGTATGGACCTGTAACCCACCAACCCCCCCCCACCTTTTTCGAAACTAACTCGTGGAAAAGTTCCGTCCCCTCGCGATTCATTCATGTCCGCTTTCATCACCGTCTGGTTGCTTGGTTTTAGTAACCCTCAACCCATTCTCCCCTTTGTTTTAAAGCAGCATGAGGCGCCGCGTCGCTATGCTTTTTCAGGCGGACGTGCGCGGCATAGAGACATGGGTTTCCAAGGGAAGATTTTCCTCTTTTCTCAGAATTTTAACTTTTATTTCCCCCTTTTACACCTTTTATTAGATTCCGCACGTTTCATTTCATGAGCATTTTCCCCAAGCGATCCTCGTAAAGTCGTTCGAGATACCGGCCTAATAGTCCTCATGTAGTAAAGATGCCTTTGCCGTCTTGATAGCGATTTCACTGGCGGTGTTGACCTTCTTTCGAGACTCCCCTTTCCCCCCATAGTTTTCTGCGCTCAGAACCGCAATCTTAGCCGCACTTTACATATTGGATCCTCGCCCCCCCGGGCACCACGCATTGCGTTAAAGTCCCCCCTGCCACTTTTAAGCATAATTCCCTTGGATCTTGACAAGTAGATCCCGGTCACGCCTTGGCCCACATGTGCATCGCGCCGGCTTCCCCCCCCCTTATGTAACCCCCCCCCCCCTCCCCCCCTTTTGTTGTTTCTGTACTAAACCGCCATAGTCTCGTCATGCTTCCGCATCCGTTGTAGGCGGATCTTTTTTACCCCACCCCGCGCCGCGTTCCTGCCCTCTTGCTCTTTCCCCTTTTCCGGACATCCCACCCCCCAAGCACGAGATGGGGCTCTTCGTCTTATAGTTTATAGTCCCCTTCAACGGGCCTGTCAGCTCGTTACTTTAGGTCAGTAATTCCATCATCCTCTATTTTAATGAATGGTAATCATGATTAGGGAAATGGTCCCCGATGTGGTTCGTGTTTGACTGAAGTATAAGACTTCCTTTTTTTGCGAGAACTCCACGCGCAGGGGACTTCCCAATCTTTTCGGCTCCCGCTTTTTCTTCCAGTCTCCAAAACCCCACCGGTTACGGGTTTGTAGATTCGACGATTATTTTTCCTCCCCTTTTTTGTGTGAGACTCGGTCCAGACCATGCCGTGTTTGTGTGCGGTAACTCCCTCTTAGAGTGATGTGCATTTTCCCCTCTCCTAGTTTTCTTTTCCCTTCCTCCCCAACTTCCCCGTCTTCCATCTTTAAAAGAAAGAAGTGGTAACCCTCCTGTGGCGCCTTCCAGGTTATCTGCTGCGGTGCCAACGGCGGTACGCCTCCCTGGAAAGCTTCCCCCTCATTTTCCCAATCTTTCCCTTCCTATCTTGACGGACAAGCCAAAAAGCGGCTTTATTGATGTGACGTTTGTGGGAAAGGGCAGGACGGTCGGGTTTTTCCCTCATTACGCCTCGTCCCCCCCCGGCTTCGCCGCATTCGGCTCCTCCTTCCTTTTTTGTTTTTTATTTGATCCAAGCAAATGGGGCATGTTGGCTGTTCCGCCGGCGTCGTCTTGCGTGATGGGTGCCAGGCCGGCACAGACGGTCCCCTTTTTTTCTTATAGCCCCGGCCTTCCCACCCTGCTATCCTGTGCCTCCTTAGGTAAATCTCCCTGTGAAAGGCCTTCTTCGTTGTCTTCTGCCGCATAATCTTCTTAGTTTTCCCCCGCCTATTTCAACCCCTCGTCCTAGCTTTTCTTTTTTGCAATTAAAACGAGGACCTCTTAAGCGGGATTTTATTTTTCCGCCCGAACTTCGGCTCCGAAGTCCTTTTTTTTTGTCGTCAGGATCGATTTCCCCTTTGGCAGCTCTCCTTTCCCAGGTGCTTGCGTTAATTGTTGGATGGAAATAAGTGCCCACCTTATTTTTTTTTTTCTTTCCACTCCGTTTAGACCAAGGCTGCTGACGACTCTTTCCTCTGAAATCCCTTTCTTCTTAATTCTCTAACCTAGAGTCTTTGGCCACCTGCTGGCTCCTGATTGGCTACCACCCAGAGCTAATAGCGTCTTCCTTTCAGGTCAACCGCCGCATGTTCTTGATGTATGAGTTGATCGTGTATTAGGCGCTTTGAGCTATTTCTGTTGGTGTTCTCTAGTAAGTTTCCTCTTGTCTTGCACTCTTTCGTACTCTCGGACACAGTGAGGCTTACCGTAAATGACTTGACTCCTTCTCGGCCTTTTGTTGGCTCTGTTACCTCCGCCTTCCTGTCTTATACCCCAGACCTCCCCCCAAGAATTCCTTTTCAGGATCCTCTATGCTGGTGCCGCTTTTTTTCCCCTGGCATTCTAAAGGGCGGCTGCTCTGAGATTTTCCTCTGCTGGCCATTTTCTGCGACTTTGGTTGCCAGACCGCAGCGTCCTCTTGACGTTTCGTTGTATTTCCTTCCCGTTTGCTCCTGTCTAACCATATCCTGAGTCAAAAGGTTTTAACCTGTAGTCAGCCTCACCGCTGTGCTGAACATGTCCAGGCACCCCCTATTCCATTTTTCATCTCAACAGCAGTTTCTTTGAATCCGTTCGGAGTGCCCCCCTGGAAGGGAGATGCCCCAGCCCCGGGGGTTCCCCCCGCTTCCCCCCCTTGTTTGAGGGCATTAGCCTATGCAGTCTTTCGCACTGGCTCTCTACCACCTTTCGCGTTTCCGATTTTTTTTCGAAGCTCTACGCTTTCTGGAGAACGTAGCCTGATCAGTACCCTTCTCTGGTGTCTTGCAGTGCCTTCCGATTAAGCTTTTATTTTCTTTTTGTGTACCCTTTTGTCCACCGCTCATTCCGAAGAACTTGGCTTGGAGGCTTGTTTTTTTTTTGAAAGGTGTTGACTACCTTAGTACGCTCTCTTCTTCTCCATGTCCATCTTTCCTCCCCCAACTTGAAAAGGTTTTTTTTTTTGTCTTTTTTCCCGTATAGCGAGCGCCTTCGTGGCTCGCGCAGTATTTCATGGGCGTGTTACCTATCGGTCCCCCATAAGATTTTTTCTTACCCGCGGCTCGTCTTGTTTTCACTCGAAAGACCCAACCCCCAAAACAAAAACCCCCCCCTTGGCGGATCTCGCCTTTCATTAGTGCATGAACACTCGGGCAGGATTATTCCCCCCGAATTCATTCTACTTACCCTGAAGCCCTTTTCTCGTAGACCAACGGAACGTCGCTACGACGCACACCCTTCCCCCGCTTTGCATGATTACTTTTCCTCGCCTCCGCACTACAGAGCGGCAATACGTGGTTTGGCGGGGGGGGTTTTTTTTTGTCTTGAAGCGCCTTCTATTCTCCGCTTTGGACCGATAATTACAACCTTGATAAAGATCTTTTTCTTGGTTTGCCCTTTTTTTTCAGACCTCGTTCCGCCTGCGCCTGCTGGGCCTATACCTCGCTCAATGCAGGCAGGTCCCCTTCCTCCTTTTATTTTGTTCTTTTTTCCCAAAGCCATCCAACCTAAAAAAATTCAAGATAGTGGATAGCCATTTCGTATTCTTCCTTCTCCCACTCACTCCTATTCCAAGATGCATGAGCCTGATGAAACCCCCCCGGCGGGAACTTCAAGGCCGACACCGACCCCCACCGAGAGTTTCATTTTATTTACCCAGTGTTTTCTGGAGAGAATGAGCTGAAGCCTGTCTAGATTCTACGCGGAGGCCTAAGAACCAAGTTCTTTAGGATCAAAATTTCAGTCGCTGAGTTCGTTGTTAGTAAGCCATAAGACCATACCTATCCAGTCGATTACGCATTTTGTCTGCAGGGGTTTTGCCATGTAGTCCCCGCTTCGCTTCAACGGGTCGGCAGTTGGCCTGCTTCTCCTGTGTCGCTCACCGATTATGACCGCCGTTGACCCCCCCCTTAACACCGCCTAGATGGGATAACCGCCGTTGAATTAGCTACAATAGGTAAGTCCTTTTCTTTCTCAGGCGAGGGCTTCCCGGATTCTGAACAACCTGAGGAGTGAGGACGTCAACCTCGCTTTTCCGTGAGCAAAAAAGGAAATAACTCGCGAGGAGCCCTTGCGCCACTCTTTCCTCTCAGGTCCGCGTAACTGGGCCCCTTTGGGGATCCT
>Ga0179593_1351965_pt1 | contig 13423 bp, 12 predicted proteins | sample CZODoug2_1_08_16_FD_185931 | JGI IMG/M metagenome (GOLD analysis project Ga0179593, IMG submission 185931) | Vadose zone soil fungal communities from Angelo Coast Range Reserve, California, USA - CZODoug2_1_08_16fungal (PacBio error correction) | ecosystem: Environmental > Terrestrial > Soil >... | reverse complement strand
CGCCCGTTCCCCCCGACAGCAGCGTTATTCTTTTCTCCCCCCTTGCCCGGTTATTCCACCCTTTAAACTTCAACCGACCAGCCATTCTTGATTCCGATAACCTCGCTTCCTTTCCCATGACTGTCGTTTCCAGTTGGCTTTCCCTTCACCGTTTCCGATTCGTTCGCGTATTAATCCGTTGACCGATAGTCCCTTCCGCATTTGCCTCTACAAATGTTTTTCCGCACATCGCCCCCGGCCGTGATACTTTCTTGAAGCATCCTTCCCAATGTTTTTAGCTTTATCATTACGGAACCAGAATTCCGAGTTTGGTCTCCGTGTACCCTTTTCACCTTGTTTTTTTTTTTCGCAAGAAGTCTTCCCCCCTGTTGGCCCCAGGGGGTATTCCTTTCTCCTCTGATTAGGTTTTTTCTGTTTCTAAAGGGAACAAACCTTCTAGCTTTTCCTCGCCATTCCCAACAACCCACTCTCACTGATTTTTCTCAACTGTCCGACCCCCCCATCCCAGCAACACACCCCCCCTTGGAACAAAGGGATTCTTACCTTCTCACATGTAGCTTCTATCCCTTTAAATCTTCTTTTACCCCCACCAACTTGCAGTTTTATCGCGATTATGGCACGCAGGTAAGTAAGCGGGAGTTCTGCTCATTAACCGGTTCCCACGATGAGTGTGTGTGACCTCTACTCCTCGTTGAGATGTTACTGCTTTCCTGCGCGGAAAGCCGCCGCCGAGGGTCCCCGTCCCGCGGATTCACACAATCTAACCTTTCTTCCGGCCAATACAGAAAAATTGCCCCTTCGTCTAAACTTTGGGAATAGCAGTACTGAGAATCATGCGCGAAGTTTGGTCCTGGCAGTGCCACATTCTTATCCTCCTTTCGTCAGCTCCTTGGCTGACTTCTACCGCCTACTTGTGATATTACCCTACGAAACTGGCTATCCCGGTGGTTAAATCCAAGATCTTTACTGGTCAGTTTGTACTTATCACTCGTTACCGTCCTCCTCAGCCTCTCTTCAAAAGGAGTAAACCAAGTCCCCCCCTTGATGCTAAGGAATGATCCCTTCACCGATCGAGGAGTTTTGTCTCTTGTCAGTGTACACAAAAAACCCGCCCTTCCTGCGGAACGTGTTTGTAACTTTCAGTCGTTTCCTTTTTCCGCGGGACTTTCCCTTAATCTCTTTCACCTTCGGGAGGGCAACACTTTCCTCCCGCCATGTTCGCTGCCACGTAAATATTTTCTTTTTTCCCTCATTCTTTTTCTTTGGTAAGATCACCCCCTTCCCAAATGATAAGAATAGTTTTCCCCCCTTTTTCTTGGCCTAACTTTACCTCCCTTCAATGCGTTCCCCTTATCGGTAATCCGAGTTGTCACCATTCAGCATGATTGGTGTTTAATCTTCCCAATTTCGATCTCTCTTCTTCCCCTCCGGTTGGTTTTTTTGAGCTCTGCTGCGCCACCTCTTTTTTCTTCTTACAAATCTCCGCTGCAATGACCCACCTTGCTTCTGAGTATGGAGAGGCCGGTCGTTGAGCCTCTTAATAGACTACTTGGCCCTCTTGGCTTTCGGGATCCCTCTTTACGTGCTGACCACCAGCAATACTTCGGACCAACTGAACCGGTGAGACAAATTTTTTTCGTGCTCTGCAGGGTTTCGTTCTTTTTTTTTCCAATTCTTCTTTTGTCATTTTTCCCTGTAGTACAACTGGACTAGAAAAGTGACAGCAGATTTCCCCGGCCGTTTCAGTTTTTGGCCTTCCTCCCCCGCCTCGGTTTTAGTTGCCCTCCCTTCTAGTCTTTCCTCAAATAAGGAGGGAAGTGTTTTTCACTACGTCTTTCTTCCCCGTTTGGATTCCCTTTCATCAAGTGATATCCCTACCCCACTTTCCGTTATCCGTCTGTTCTTGGGTATTTCACATCCCACGGACCGGCTCGACGTGGTTCGTCGGGACCTCTTCCGGAAAGTCTTCGGTATACTCCCTCTTAAGGTCTTTCCTTGATGTTTGCTCACGGTCGTCCAACTTCGCGGTTTTGCAGATCTTTATCATTGTTTAAACTGCTCCCCCAAAAAAAGTTTTCCTTCGGCCCTGTTTTCGTGATTTGAATGCTCTGTCCCTTTTTTCCCTATTGAGCGTGGGACCCCCCCCGGCTGCGTATTGTAACCTGCTCTCGAAGCGCATCACCCCCCCCCCCATCTAAAGGCGGTCAGAAATTCATTTGAACTATGTGAGACCTCGCGACCTCCCTACGCCCTTTTTGGCCCAATCTCCTCTTCCAATCTCCTTTTTGTTTTAAATTAAAGCTGGAAATCTATCCTGCGTACCAGGACGTCTCCCTGGGACAAACGTTCCACATATTGCTTGTTGCTTTTCATGTGTGAATAATCTTCGCTGGCTTCTGTGTTTTTGAGGTTTTTGGATCCCCCCCCCCCCCCAGTTTTTATCAAGTGTGTTTTTAATGTTGTCCCAAAAAAGCGAAGTAGTCGAGCCCTCGCTCTCATGGAGATACTCCCCCAGTTACTCATTCAAATTTGAAAATGGTCAAGTTCCACCTCGCATCTTAAGTCTATCTTGTAAATCCCGAACCTGTAATAGGTTAAGGAAGATTCAACTATTCCGTGATCGACCCGACACCCAGTCACGGTGAACTCCTATTTTAAAAGAAAAGGGACTTTGCCAAACTGCGATCACTGCACGAAGATCCTACCCCGCTCGTATCAAAACCTTCCATCGACCGTCCTTACCCCGTGCCACCTCCCCCAACACTGCCCCAATCTCCCGTCACCTGAAGACGCTCCCCCTTTGAATACACTCCGTAGGCATTTTATATTTTTTTTATGCCAGCCTTTTACACTTTCCCCCCGTATGCCTTTTGTCGTATTGAGACGCTTTCTGGTTGGGAAACTCTTCTTCTTTTTATTCCTGCCGGTTAGAGTTGGTAGCTACGATTTCATGGAAAAATCGGTCCCCTTGATCCCCGGATATAACTTGGACCATCCCGTCCGATCCGCTGTTGGTCTTAAGCTTTCTATCCCGATCCCCCCTAGCAGGAATTCGTGGTATTTTGCTTCTTCTTCTTGGTTCTTGTTCCCTCTCCTCGATAGCAACGGTCAAAAGGAAATGTTCCCGCAACAGGTCCCATCCATTCCTTCCCTCCCCTCTTTATATGCAAATTGAGGTTTTACCCCGCCCACGTGTTGAACCGTTAAGTGTCAGTGCGCCAGCTTTCCCCGTTGCAGATATTAGACCCCGTGCCCATGGTTTTAAAGGTAAAGACCCCTCTCTTCTCTTTGAGATTTCCTTCCTCTTCGCCTGCGGTCTCCGCTTCGCTCAACCTGTTTTTTTTTTTTTTTTTTTTTCGAGATTCTTTGAGACAAGTCAATGCCCTGGGAGTCTTCAAGGATTAGTTTTCTTTTTTCTCCTCTGGGGGCGATCACCGGCAGTTTTCCTTGTCCCCCTTCCAACGTATCGGTGTTCAACATGGCCCGGCCATTTGCCCCCCAATTAGTAGCCCCTTGACCCTCGCAGAAGGTCCTCCTTCCCGTCGACCGGCTGGATGCGGTTTTTGGATCTTTCTCTTATACCACGTTACAGCTCTCCCCATTCCCTGTCAGAGGCTGCCTGTGCTCTGTGGTGCGGCCAACCCCCCTTCCCTTGTTTCGGACAAGATCGCTTGTAATTTTCGTCCCCCAGCAAGCGGTCTCCTTCTTCGCTTTCCATCCAAGCTGTAATACCTGTCCCTAACCAGTCATGTTTTGTTCCTTCCTCCATAAGATTATTGCTCTCACCAAAGATTCCTCCTGGCCTAACCCCGCACATTCGTGCAATTTTGCCCACAGCCGAGCGTACTGGAAGTGATTTTCCGAAAATTCCATCTCAGACGCTAGAGTGCTCCTTCTTTTTGAATTTCCCCCCCCTTCACCCCCTCAAGGTCTTCTGATGTGGAATTGTGCGCCACCACGAATTCATCTTCTTATTTTTCCATTTTGTGTTTTTCTCGCGATTGTTCATCTCCCCCCTCTGAACCCTCTGTCCCTTAGTGTGTACCGAACTTTCCCAAGGAACCCCAACCCCCCGCCTCGATCCTCCTCTTATGTACTTCTGAAGTCACGGGTGCTTCCTAGGTCCTCACGCCTTTTTCCGTCCCTGGCTATGCGTGGTCTGTCCCTTTGGAGTTCATCACTGGAGGTGCGTAAGGCCACAACCTTATGGAATGTATGCCAGTTCTTCCCTCTTGCATTGCTCACCGGAACCTTCCCCCCTACGTTCTATCAGACATCTTTCTCATCGTTTGCGCCCAGTTCTTCCGGGTGGGGTTTTCAGGAGTTCAACCCGCCACGCGACCCGGCAACTTTGCCTGACGGGAAGAGAGGCTCCGTTCCCAGACAACAAATCCACCCCTACTCCGATCTCCGTTTCCCTCCCGGATGCAGGTTTATCCAGCAGCCCCCGTCCCGGATTTCTCCACCTACTGGTTTCTATTGGACGGGCCCCCTCACAACTGAAAACAGCCTTTTCCTTTCACGGGAAATGCGTTTTATATCGCCCCGGGTCGACAGCCTTTCCCCCTCTTTTAATATCACATTCCCTTTGGTTTCTTGCCTTAAACGAATATACCCCCTTGCTCTGCCCCTCTTTTCCGCATATTGGGGTTCCTCTGAAGGAAGTTGCCCTCTCACTCTTTGACGTTCCCTTTCCCAAACCTTTTCTCAGCTGGGCCCCCTCTCTTAAACTCACCTGTTCTCTTTCCCCTTTCTGTCGTTACCAACTGATCTCGTAGTTCCCGCCCTTTGTAAGTCCCCCTCTTCTTTGACTTTTTTCCCATGGATGGGTTAGTTCGGACCTTTCTCTTGCCCTGACCTTATTTTTGCAAATCTCTTTTCTCCCTCTCAACCCACTCTGTTAAGTTCCTTCTTACGGCGATTTACTCTTCCTCCTGTCCGGATCCCCTAGACTGACGGTTCGTCTTCCCCCCCTCCTTTCACATTCATTCTCCCCCCTTGAAAGGTCTCTCATGGATATGCTTTTTCCCAAGAAATCGATATATTTCAATTTTTTAAATCGGCCTTCCGGCCACCCCTCTTCAGTTTTACCCCCTCCCCCCCCTCCCCTCGTTTATAATATCGATCCCCCCCCTGCGAGACTGGAATTCAACCTTTTTCACTTGTTCCAAACGTCTCATTCGACTGAGTTCACCCTCCCCCTTCTGTTCCCCATTTCCTAGTTTCCCTCTGGTGGCAGTCCTTAACTGCCCTACTTTCTTCCTTATCAGCGCTTCCAGTTGCCCGAGCTCTTCCAGTAAAATATAACACTTGTTTGATTCTGATTTCTCTACGGCTTTTTTTCATCCCTTTTTCCTCCACTATTCCTTTTATCCTTCTTTCCCCTGAATTCCGAGTTTTTGTGTGCTGTCCCCTTTAATTGTTCGCAAGCAGTCGCTGTTAGGGGGATTTACTAAATTCTCGGACCTTGCTTTGACCCCATGACGTCGGAGTTTGTCCCTTACCCAACCTTTCTCTGGAGAGTCCTCCCCTCTCACTCTCCCCACTACTCTCCCCTCCTTTCTTTCACAGTCCCATGACCCCTCCACCCCTTCTTTTGCTTGCAAGGTCTCTATTTTTAATTCCCATAGTCCCCTGGTTTTTTACTGCCTTCATCAGTGACCTCTTTATTACCCCCCCCCCCAAACTGGACTTGATCTAGTTCTTTCCCCCCTCCCCCCAAGTTGACTTTAAGAGGTGCCGTCGTATTTTCACCTTTTCGCATCTTTTTTTGCCCCCTCTTGCTCCGATGTGATCCTCTCGCTTTTGGCCATCGCCCCTTCCCTGGCGGTCAGAAACCGGTCCGCGTGCGCGATATGCCTCTTCCTGCAATCCTCCCAACCCTTCTCTATGCTAATTTTTTTTCCTTCCCCTTTTCATAAGATCTCGCGCGTTTGTTGCCGATACTTTGCAGCCAACATTCGAAAGCTAAGGTATACGTCCCTGCCGGGAGGAGAAGCCTCTATGTCTTCTTACCCGTCATAATCCTATACGGTCTTTTCTTGGACCTCATCTTCTTCCTGAAATTTGGATCGCTTTCACTGATGGTCCCTTTCTACAGCAGGACCTCTAAACAATTTCCATAATTTGTGTCCTTTTCTTGACCTTCTCTTGATCGTGCGTGTGTTTCCTTCCACCCCCAACTTGTCCATCTTTTCTCGGGACTGGTAAAGGGCTCGCTCGTTCATTTTCCTACATTCGAGGGATCCCCTCCAGTCTTGAAATGACTCCCCCCCCCTGCCGGACGCCCTTTTTTCGACCGCCCCTGTTATCCTTGTGAGTAATAGTTATTGGTGCAGATCAACCCCCTTCAAAAATGTCCCCCCCCCTCCCTCAGGAAAATGTCTCCGCTTCCTTCTCTCAAACTGCACTTCCCCCTTCTCCGCAATATCGTAAATGTCTTTCCCTCTCCGGATCGCCTTTTTCTATCATATGTTCCTTCGCTTAATCCTCTACTTTTGTTTGTTTGACTAGTGCTCCCTCCCCCGGTTTATAAACCACCATCGCGCTTGACAAATTGAAAGCTCCTTTTTTTTGGTACGAGTGGAGAGTACGGAGTTTTTCGGGTTGCTCGAGTTCAGCTTTCGTGGAATTGTGGACACAATGGGACTTTCCCCGTATTTTTGTGTGACCCCCCCAGTAATAGGACCTTCCACCCGCATGGAGTTTAGCCCCCACCTATGAGTTTGATTAGACGGGTTTGCTTTTCCTCCCCCCCATTTCACTCTTGGACTGATATCTTATGTCTTAACCCTTTGGGCAGTGCCAGGGGAACCTCCTTCCACGTTGAAGTTTTTTTTTTTTTTGACCCCTGCTACCCATTCATCGGTCTTTCCGTAATAGTCTTCAGCCCATCAGTGATTGAAGCGCTGTCTCCTACATTTTCTTATTCCTTCCCCCTTTCTTCCATCGCTCCCCATTATCCTCGATCTTTTCATTTCACATCCACGGACCCCTTTTTATAAGGTCAGCGGTAAAAGAGTCCCGAAAAGTAGGCGTTATTTCAGAGGTATTGGCGCCCCTTTCGCTCCGCAATTTTGCCAAGGACTGCCCCATAGTTTTCTAAGTTGCAACTGGATTCCCCACCCCCCCAATTGTACCCTGTTTATGGGGTCGGACTGGACCTTTTGTGTGAGACTTTTTTTCCGGCCGGCTCTGTTTTATTATGATTACTTTTTTTTACAGAGCTCTCGCGCTCCATGTGAGTCCCGACTTTCTTCCCCCCCCTTCAAGCTTTCTCACGCTATATTACGACGCAAGACTTCACCCTGCTGGCCAAAATCTCCTCCCACTGACGTTGTTGTCTAATCCCTCGCTTTCACAGTCTCCCTTTGTCCTTTGATTTCTCGACCTTCCCCCCGTTTCCCCCTCTGCTTTTTTTGCCTTTTTTTTCCTCCATTTTGGTCTTCGTTGAGTCGATAAGAAGGATCTGCCCCAGAAGGGTGTTGCCTAGGCCAAACTCCCTCCTTTTCGTAGACCTGTCGCGAGATGCGCTCTTTCCCCTGCAACCGTCGGTTTTGGACTGTGTCGCCCCCGCTGCCCCCCTTGGGAACGGACCCCGAAACCACTCGCAATTCACTTTTTTTAATTCGGACTCATCTAAACACCCCGGCCTCTTTCCGGAAGGAGGTCCACGGCTTTCCCTATGGTATTCGTACATTTCCTAACTTGCTATTTATTGTTGAATGGACCTTGCCTTTCCGAGTCCTTCCTTCTGTACCGATCCGGTTTACCGTCCCTTAGTGAAGTCACAGTGCCACACCTTTACACTCACCCCGTCACTTCCCCCTTGAGTCTTTTTAATAAAAGAATTTTTGAATGCCCCTTTTTACGTTGTCCTTCCCGGTCCCTGGTGTCGTCTTCTTTATCTATTTTGGTCCCTTGACCTTTTTTTTTCATCTTTCCAGGCCTTTCGTGTAGTAAGCTTTTTCCTTTGTTGAAACTCGGTTCCCTGCTTCTCCCTCTGCTCTCCCATTCGGCGCCGCGTAAAGCACAGTATTTTCGATTTGTGATCCCGCTCCCCCCGATTACCTCGCTTTGTAAGCTGGCCCTTTCCCCGAGTTGTTAAGCGTAGTCTCACTTTTGGCCCCTTTGGATCGATTGAGAACCCCCCTCTTTAAAGTCCGCCGTACGCCCCAACATTTCCCCCCCCCGGCCACAATTCCTCTATGGTTATATCCGTTCACATTGCGTACCCTCTAAAATCTATCCTTTGTCCCTACTATTTGAAGCTCTGGACCGTATCTAGTTTTTTTCCGATATCCACAGATGTCAGGTGTTTGCTTTCCACGGGGTACAAACGCGAACATTCCCGCTTATTTTCCCACGAATTCCCGAGGACAATGAGGGGACTACCTTTTCGATAAAAATTGTAGCTTTCTTTTTTTAAGTGGAACCAGGCACGGGTTTATAGTTCTTTTCTTATGTCGAATTGCGATCCACGTTCAGTTTCATTGCGACTAAGGCTGGAGGTTTTTTGGAATCAGACCTCCCCCTTATTTTATCTCCCTCACTCCCATATCTGAGCTGAACCCCGTCCGCAGCAGGCCTTAGATCATTAGGCCGGGTTTGTCCTTTTCCTTTTGATTCTCACCTTAAGTAACTTCCTTCTTTTCTTCGATCCGGGTTGTTTTCTCTCCTTACACCCCACTAGCAATTTTTTCCGGCGCAATCTAACTCGTGAAAGAGGGATCTAAAGCAATCGGGATTTTCACCATAAAGGGACATGGTACCCCAGGCAATCCTTTTTTTTTGTTTTCCCTTAGCCCCAAGATGATGGTATCCAGCTTCAGGTCCCCACCTGCCACAGTAGTGTCCCCGGTACACCTTCCGAAGTCCCTTCCTGTCTCTGCCTTCATTCCCATCATCGACGTCCTTCCCTGCTTTGTCTTTTCCCCAACTCAAGGTAGTCTTTTGTTCAAATCGAAACCCCTTTTTCCTTTCATCTCTCTCAAAACGTTTTTTTTTTCTGACGATGATCAGGTTTGTCCTCTCCCCCTTCCTTTTCCCCCTGGGTCCGGACACTGCCTTCACATCACGATCTCCTTTTTTAGGTATTATGCATTTTCAATTACTTCAGGGTGTCATTGCTTCCCCTGGTACGCCAGCCGGGGTGAAAATGTAAAGACGAGGTTTTTCCTGAAATGAGTTTTTAGCTCCCGATTCGTTTGAGTCCTTGACTAAAAAAAAAATGATTGCCTTTCTAAGAACTGACTCTTCTCATGTCAGCCTCCTTGCTTTCGATCGCATTGGAAAAACTTAGATGCCCATTGAGTGGTTGGTTTTTCCGAGAGCCAACAATTCTTCGCCCCAGGAAACTCCTTGAGTATCGGTCCCTGCCGCCCGGGACGTTACCAGATCGACGATCCCCGTCCAAACCTTTACCCCGCCCCTCAGGTCTCGACTTCATCTCTCCTCCTCAACCGGCGGATGTTTCCATGTTCCTTTATCCCGGGGTTTATTTGAGGACTTTTACCCACGGACCTGACAGCCTGCATTTTCACCGGTCCCCCCTTTTTTTTTCTGCTCGCCAGTCGGAACGCGGGGTCCCCTCCTTAATACTCCCTTCTTTCTTCCTTGCAGTTGCCCCGATTTCCCCTTTTTAACTTTTCAAGCCCCCTAATTCGGTCAGTCTTCGAGCTTTTTGACCTCCGTTGACCAACCCCTTTCTAGCAGCGTTTCTATATTCCCCCCTTTAAATCTTTTTTTCCCGGGCCACGTATGCACGAATCTTCTTGATTCGCGGTAAACCTTCGATGCTAACCCCCCCTAGCAACTTACGGTTCACTTTCTTGGAAGGCTTCTTCTCTCTTTTACCGTTTCGTGATCCCTATACCCCGGGAACCAATCATTTGATCTTCGCTTAACCACTCTTCCCTTACAGGGAGGAGCAGTAATATAATGAGGACCCCCCTCTCTTTTTTCATGTTCGGGGACCTCTTTCCCCCACGTGTCGGCTCTCCCTTCCCTTTCGTCCTCCTTTATAGTTGTCCACGACATCGAGATCTTACCGCTTAATCTTTGACTTTTCCTCCACCCTTCCTCAGTTCTTTCGGCGTTCCCCCTTCTTCTTGATAACCCTTGCTAGACTGCACGTCCAATCACCCTCCAGCCCACTCTTCTTGATTCCGCTTCAACTCTCGTTTTTCCCCTTTATTGTGATTTGCACTTGGTGGCCATTTTCCCTTAGCCCCGACCCGGGTAGGATTGTTTCTCTAAAACTAGCATCATTGGACCGCTCTTTCCTGTCATCCCACCCCTTCTCATGGTTATCCGATTCCTCAGCAGGTAATCCTTTAATCTCCATTAAATTACCAGGGTTTCCCTTTTTCCGCCTGATTTTCCTACAGTTATACTTTCTTTGAGACAGGTCCCCCACATTTTCCCCCCCATCTTGCTGCCCTCCCCCCCCGTGACAAGTTGGCTAGTGTTTCGATCGCTCACTGTACTTTCTCTAAGGGACGAGGCGAACACCCACTTCGATTTTTTTTTCATCGCCTCCTAACCCCTCCCACCTACTCCAGGGTCCAAATTCAGAAAAAATGATTCAACAATCCTATTTTTCCCGTTTGCAGGTGTATATCATCCCCTTCTACCAGTATGGTACAACAGTGCACTATTAAATTCCCCACCCCCCCAAGGCAATTGGATATTCTCTTGTTTGTGCACTTAATGTACGTTAAGCGCGTAGTTATAACGTCCGTACCTCAATTGTTTTGTGTCGACGTCTGTTCTTTTTGTTAGTTTGGAAACATCTTCTCAGCCAGTTTCCCCACTCATAGGAGGACCGAGTTCTAAAAGTGAAGATGCACAAAACTCCTCCACAGAAATGTTCTTCGCTAACCCCTTTTTGTTTGGTACTCCTTTCCCTTAGCACGCTTCTGACTCTTGTCCTATATTTCTTTGCCCCAGCCTGACCCAGAATTTTTTCTTGCTCTTGGTTTTCAGCCTCCTGTCGTCTAGTCTCCCTTCCCCTCTTGTGTGGCTGTAACCACAAGAGTGAACCTTCCTTTGGTACTCTGTTCCTCCCATGAGGGACCGTATACGACCTGGTCGACCCACACTTTTTTCGTACGTATTGTTTCCTTTCCTGAGTGCCCTTCACTCTCGAGTTTTTTTTCTCTTTCCCCCCACCACAAAATGTTACTTGTCAATGCGTACTGGTAAGGCCCCTACGAAGTTTTTATAACCCCGCGGTCAAAATTCCCTCTTCGTGAAATTGGAGAGCCCCCCCGTCTCCGCCCTCAATGTTGTTATACGCAAACGTTCCCTTGTAAGAGTGGTATTATTCCCCTGCCAATCTCGACTACACATTTTAATTTTCCGGTCGAAGCCCTCGCCCACGACCGGACTACCTACTCTTCCTATGAATTGCAATTTCACGTTCGTCGTTTTTCCTTCAAATGTTGTTTCCCCCCCTTTTCGCAATCCTTTTTCGTGTGGTGGGTCGAGAGATGCGTTATCCAGGTTTTAAACACCCTTCGCGCTTCTCAAATTGATATGCTTCGATCTTTCCTACGGCGTTCGTGTCTAGATTCCCTTCGTACTCCTTCCATTTTGTCACATTGGCTCGGTGTTCCAATTTACTTGTGTCGGTCCCCCGACCTACTCCGTTCCCCTTCACGATGTGAGTCTAAACAAATGGATTTTTCTTTCGGGTTTCACTTTCACCTTGGTGTTGACTGTATATTACTGGTCCGTCTCCCCGACACGTGCCCCCGGTTACCAGTGTCCTTCCCCCGTAATTTTTACAGGTTTTTTTGTTGTCCCCCTGCGTCCCCGTCTCGTTGACTCTCCTACCATTCCTGCAATAAGGAGGTTTTCACCGTGTTGTCTTATTATGTTCCTCTTGTGACTTAGGTCCCATCCTTTGCATCACTTCCCTCCCTCTCCTCTCTTTATGTCACCGACCAGTCTTCCGTGTCCGTTTTTTTTAACAAATTTTTTTGACCTATCTCGCTAGTTCGCCAGCGGCCAGTAACCTTCTTTCTACTTTGTTCAAAGTGATAGAGCCACAGGCGTTCTGGCGATCTTCTCCCTTTTGTTTTTTTTACTGGTCTCCCCCCCCCAAAACAGTGCTCCTCTCGATGGATTGGAGTTTATCTTTTTTATTTTTTTCCGCACTGTCATGTTTGGAGAACTTTCCTGCTCTGTGTCGAAATGTCTCTTCGATTGGCTTATCGCTACTCAAAGAGACACCACACGACTCGTTCCCCCCCGACACTTCCTCTGGCCAAGTCTCGATTTAGCCTATTCGTCATTTTGCCTCTTTTCCTCTCCACCCTGCCCCCGTTTTGTAGTAACATCTTTCCATCTTGCCATTCCGGTCCGAGATTATACTTGCCCCCTCCCCAACTAGTATTCGGGGTAATTTTTTTTAGTTCCCTTGAACGCCTTCGTGGTCTTTTGGTCTATTCTTCTTCTTCGTGCCGATCTAATTGTTGTGTCCTGGACCCTCCCGAGTCGCCGAGCATTCTCTCTGATCCCACCCTGAGCCAACGGTCTTTTTTTTCATGATGTAGCCCTTTTTAAACCTGTACCCGTCGACCCAACCCACCCTCCATTAGGATTAGTCCCAATCGCTTGATTACAAGTTATGAAAACCGGTTTTCTTGAATAAGTCACTCTCGGACGGATCTTCACCGTCGAGAAATCGATATAACCATGTTGGATCAGTTCTGCCGGTCCTCTGTCAATGCTATAAGTGCGATCCGGCCCCCGTCAGCGTAGGCTGCCCACTCACACAGTCCCTGGCCACGAGGTATCTTCCTCACGCTTGCTGTCCCAGGTCGTGATTTTCCATTTTTCCAGTCGTGCGGGGATTCTTTATCCCTCTCTTCCTTGTGGGGACTTGAAGGGACGGTTACTTCCCGGCGGTTCTCTTCCTCTTTTTATAATATTGTCTTTTTTACAACTTTTTAAATGAGTCCCAGATTGGACGTCCCCAATTTTTCCCTCCGTCTCGAACAGTGTCGCTGCTTCCTGATTATTTTCCTTCCCGCCGCTTTCGTAAGTTACCCGTACGAGTTGTTAAATCTTGATAATTGGGTTTTTTGACTTGAGATTGCCTCTCCAGCGGTCAATGCGTCCAGTTTTGCCCCCATCCCATGACCAGTACCCCACTGGAAATCGTTTTTTTTCCCTACTCATTACCTGATGTTTACCCAATCTTATCCTTTTGAACGAACCAATTTGCGCAGCCAAGCATGGAAGTTAGAATCTCCGTTTCTGTGCAGGTTTTTTTCCCCTCCCCTGGTCGGCACCCCCATTCGTTGTGGCGACTAGTAACTTTGGACCCGAATGATTTTGTCGCTTCGCGCCCAATGTAGTCGTTCGGACCGTGTTTCGACCCTGGGCCCTGGGGATTTTTAGTAATCCGTTTCCG
>Ga0179593_1560239_pt1 | contig 13424 bp, 15 predicted proteins | sample CZODoug2_1_08_16_FD_185931 | JGI IMG/M metagenome (GOLD analysis project Ga0179593, IMG submission 185931) | Vadose zone soil fungal communities from Angelo Coast Range Reserve, California, USA - CZODoug2_1_08_16fungal (PacBio error correction) | ecosystem: Environmental > Terrestrial > Soil >... | reverse complement strand
CATTCTCGCTCCCACTGGCAGCCCCGCTTGAAGTCACCTGCCTTTGTCGCTGTTCGACTCCCCGAGTGACCGGTTGCTGGAAAGCTCTTGTAGCTTTTTTGATGCTCGCCAACTCTCTGGCAGGTTGAACCCCCTCAAGTGTTCTTATTTTCCCTGAGTTTTCTATTCCCCGGCCTCGCTTCGACGTCATTTCACTTGGAGCGCAACGCGGTCGGGCTACTTTTCCAGAACTCCTGCGGACCCCCCTCCGGACGGTTTCCTCATCGGATCTTATATTTTTGAAACCTCCCAACTTCTCACTTTGGAGATCCTTCGACGCCCCACCAACGTTTGAAGGTTTAATTCCCGGCTTTCGCGCCCCCAATTCACTTACCTTTAATCGTGGTCTGGTTGCTGAGCTGAGTTCCCGGCGACCAGCGGTCCTCAACCGTTTTGTTTCAATTGCGATTGAGGCTCCCGGCCGCATTACTACCTTCGCACGTCCCCATTGAATCGTCAAATCTCCCTTCCCTTTTTTTTTGCGGTCGGTACCTCCCTCTTTGGAAAACGGTGGTTTCCCCTCGTTGGTCCCTTTTTAAAAGGATCAAAGTGTCAAGGTACCGTCCTTCGTTCCTCCTCAACAACATAACGCTGCCGCTGACCGTTCCCCCCTTTTGCAAATCCCACAAGCCGCTCCGGCACATTTCGAGTTGCAAGGCCTTCTCCGGTCATGATTCCTTATGATATAGCCACGGTGGACATTGCAGGAGTCCTTCTTAAACAAGCCTTCCCCTGTTCTTCCGGAAATAGGGACTGGTCCTTGGCCCGTGCTGCATTTGCTTTTAAATTACTTTCCCAAGGAATTGGTGGACAAAATTGGGACGTCTCCTCGCTCTGGATTCGAGTTCACCAAGGGACCTTCTCGCTCTTTTTTCTTACATGATACGATGGCGATTTGCCCGGCCACTGCTTCCCCTCCAGGACTTTGTACAGGTCAACGCACGCTTGGATAAGGCCCCCTGGCTAAATTAAGGACAAATTAACGGAATATACCGGACTGAATGACTGTGTTACACAGGTCCGAGTGCAGCCTTGCACTTGCCTCTCTGCCAAAGGCTTTAGTTTGTCAGAGGTCGACGGTTCCCGACGTACCCCTCCCCGACCTTTTTTCTGGCATTTTGACGGTAGTTCGGGTCGCTTTTGCGAGGGGTTAGGCGCGTCTTTGCCTTAAGTGCCATGTTGATTTCGCGTGGTTTCCCCCCCCCCCAAAGTCAACGGTTCTTCCGGTCCCTGTGACCCCTAATCAATCCTCAGCCGTCCCCCCACTCAGTAGAAGCCGTCAATAGCTTTTTCCCGCGCGAACATCCGTCTTTCAAAGTTTCAAGCTTTCCATGATCGACTTCTTTTTGTGTTTGCCCCTGCTGCCCCTGTTCCAGGTCTCGTTCCTTGGTTTTTGCCTTTTTTCTGCCCATCACCTTGGCTTACGCCCCAGCCACACCCTTGAACTTCATTCCCGGGTTGTACCATTCCCGAGGTCCTGGATCCTTCGAGCTGATTTCATTCGGCCACCGTATCTCTCTTAATAACCCCCCCTTTTCCCGGAAGTTACCTACGAAAAACTTGGGGAAAAAGTCCCTCTTCTGCCGCCCCCGTATCCAAAGCAGGCCGGCTCTTTTGTTAAGGAGAATAGAGTAGGAACTATTTCTTGGTTTCTTTGACAACAAACTATCAGGCCGATATACAACCCGGGTGATTCCCCATATAAAATCTCGAACTGTGGTGGTAGCTGACCCCTCTCCTTAGGTGTCGGCCTCAGATGGGGAGAGGACCTAAGACGAGCTCTATACCCTCCAGCAACCCAGTGCATCCCTTCCGGTCAGTCGGAGCCAACGGCAAGAGCCTGGCATTTCGATTCACAGAGGTCCGAAGCACTGACTTTCCTCTGCCGTTTTTTTCCAACAGGATCGCAACATCATCTGACGAAGGAAACATGGAGCGAAGCGGTTGTGAGAGTTGAGGAAATGCAAGGGGACCTAGTGGAGGCGGGAGGAAGAGAGTCCAGGAATTCTTCAACTCAAGTGAGGGCTAAGATCAAAGCTATGGCCAGGAATGAAAGCCCTGGTAGGGTCTGTGACTTGAATGAAACCTCTCCCAGGCGGTAGATATGAAATTGGACGGGGTTGCCCCTTTACACTAATTTACAAGCTAGGTTCAACTACAAAGATTCGGGATTAGCCTTGACAGTTTTATTCCCCTCATTGGTTCTTCGCCTGAAGTTTTGGCCGTACCCTTTTGTCACAATTAGCTGTATAGATTTCCGTTTCCAATAGTCTTTAGCCCTGATCCCTCTTTAATACGGCTAGCAATGCGATTTATGACCTTGCTAAGATGCGTTGCGGGAACCATCCAGACAGTGTAACTTCTGGTATGCATTCCATTTGGTCTTTTTGACTACGAATCACCTTTCCCCTATACCGAATTGCTAAACTTTTTTTTGTATTAAAACAATTTGAATTCGGCCTCCTTGTTAGTTACAGACCGCACAGACACCTCCCATGGGATTACCCGAGATAACTTTTCCCAAAAGTTAAGTCTTTGCCTTCAGTAAGTCTTTCATCAGGCGCAAATTTACGGCCTCCCCAATAATTAGCCCCATTCGGCCTTTGGGAATTTAATGTCTATACGGCCGCGATTGGGTATTCTTTGCAGGCGTACTTTCCCCCTGCGAGTTTGCTCTCAGGACCTTTACTTTTTACGATCGTGCGTCTAGCCCCAACACTACCCTCCTCCCTGCGTAACACTCTAGATGAGGGTCCTCCCGCCTTGATTGCATTGTGACTTTAAGCTGTCTGAAGTTTCAAAACTGGATGGCAGCCTCTCCTCTTCTTTTACGCTAAACACAATTTTTGTGCCCTTTTAACTTCCGTTCCGAAAGGCAGTCTTCGATAATTCCCCCCGTTTATGCTTCTGGAGAGACTCAAGAGTTTGGGGAAATTTGAGATGGACCCTGACTCTATCTAGTCTCCGAAAGTCCCCCCCTTCCCGATTCTGGGGTGGACTTGAAGGCCACTGGGCACCGTCGGATCGTCGACTTTGGAGGAAGCCACCTACATTTGCCCTTACTTCTGGAGGGAACGATTTTTCGGGTCGTAGTTTACGAGGACCTCTTCCATTCCAAATATACGGTGCTTTTGGTACGTTTTCGCTTATCTGCCGAGAGAGCGGTCTTTATTTTTTCGCTTCTTTATACTTTCCATCATAGCTGGTTGGAAGTCAAAACGTCTTGCAGTTTCTTCCCGTGGGACACACGGTTTTTTTATTTTTTTTGTGAGGAGTTGGACCAAGCGGCTGCTCTTCGCAAAATTTTTTTCAATGGATCCCTGGACAGGTTTATGACCTCCCCCATTTTCCCTCTCTCTTACGTGAAGCTTTACCCTCATGAGAAATTCCTGAAACACCCCGCAATCCAGTATTCTCACGCACCTTTGCGGACTCCTTTTTGATGCTTCTCGCAGAGTGGTCTTGAGCTTTGTCAAACCCCCCCCCCCGTCAATTCCTTTCTCAATCTGCTTCCGGAACGGCCCCCTCAAAAGACAAGGGATTAACCTAGCCGGTAACACTTTTCAAAGCCTTCTCACAGGGTTGAAGGTTTCCCTTTAACCGGTTTGTCCTTGCCACGTAACCTTCCCTTGTAAAGGACATTCCCTCACCCAGCTCCCGATGTCCCTTGAGGGTTGCCCCGCTTTTGTCTGGTATGGGCAACAGCTTTTTTGAACATTTCCCCAGTACTGAAACCGCAGATCGATTTGTTTTCCAATAGCCTCGTTTTTGTTTTTCTGATACATTGCGGCCTAACAGCATGGTTATTCCTTTCCCTTCCTCCTTTTTTGTGGTAGAGAGCATCCATTTGGTGTTTTTGATTCCCCCTTAGCAGTTCCCCCCCCCCACTTCATCTATGGAAACCCTCTCTCTGCTTTTTTTCTCAATGATAAAGACCTGTTTTTCATCTTTTCCCTCCCCGAAAGTTTCCAACCCCAATTGAACTCCTGTCGAGTTGGGATGCATACCTTCTGCTCCTTTACAATTTCCCTGGTCCTTTCCCGTGACCAAGCCAATTGCCAGGTCCCAGTTCACAAAGTGTTTCGTGGTAAGCCCTTTTTTTTTCGTGTTTATGTATTTGTAATTCATTCGGGGTCTTTTGCTAGAGCTTCTTGAGGAATCCCCGTGTGGGTTGAGCCCCTCTAAAGGCCACTCTGCGCCTGAAAGCATCACCTTTTCGGTTCCTCCGATTTTCCCCCCCTCCACAACGTGTTCGGAGTTAAATAAAGTGATTCGCGGTACCCCCCTCTCCTATACAGAGAGTTTTTAACCGTCGATCGTCAAAGGGACTGTGCTCCAGGGCTTTGCAGACGTGCGAATGCCGTCGGGCCCCAAAGCGCTGACGAAAAACTGTGGAATTCCCCCTAAGTTTTAAAGTCTCTAAGTGTTTTCTTCACGCCGCTGCAGGGGAAAGCACCGAGCTAACCTCCCCCTCCAGCTCTCTCTTTCCGACCCTTTCCATACAGAGGAAGCCTCACCGAGATTTTTGAATCATTCGGGACTCCAGTTTGCACGCCACTTTTTCAATACTCCTCCCTCAAGTCGAGTCTGCTCGGCGTTGCTTCCAACAGCTCACGTTCCCTGTTCCCTTTTGACTTCACTCAGAACCCCCGACCCCCCCTTTTCCTCCAGCGACTCGCAGGAGTATCTCGTCAGCGGCTTTCTCCTTCCCCGCAGTCCCCTTATCTGTAATCGAATGATTAAAGAACTCCTTTCCTCTCCCATTGGTAGCCCCCGCCCCCTTCTCGAGGCCCATTATTTGGGGACCGTCTGGCGGAGATCCCTTACTCCCCCAACTTGCAAGATGCGGCTTCCTCCCCCCCCAGCCCCGTGTTTCCGCTTTAGGAGGGTTGGTTTTAGACCCTACCTAAAAGTACTTTTTTCAGAACTCGGGCCTCAGGATGACCTGGCCCTACCCCGCGACCTGTTATCGCACGCCCTCCCATTCCCGCTGGCCCGAATCTGTTCTACTTCCTTGGTCGGTCGTGATTGCCGGCATTTTCCCTCGACTCCCCAAAATCCTTTGTTTTTTGGCACCCCTCTTATCCTGGGGTAGAACACCGGTGTACTTCTTCAATGGCCTTGTGTTTTACCAACAAACTCGGTTCGAATCCGGTTTAACCCTTCTTTTCGCGCTTATGTTAAAGGGCTTAAGTCACAGGACCACCCGCTTAGGCAATCCCAAGAATTAACCCCGATGGCATTCGCATCTTTAAAGGAGAGGAGACGGACGGACGAATATGCGTCGGTTATTTTTTTTTTTTTTTTTTTTTTTTTTTTTTTTTTTAAGACAGAGGGACACGAAAGCTTCTCTCCATGAATGGACTCCTTACAAAATAATGACAGGCCCCCTTCAGTCTTCGCAACCATTCCCTCTCAAAACTCAGGGGCAAGCCCGTCCTTTTTTACTCCCCCTTACTTTACCTTGTGGCACCCCAACAAAAACGTCCAAAATTTCAGCTCAGATGATGCGGGTTCCCCTTTGAAGACCCCTAGGAAAAGAACATGATAGATACGGATCAGGACCCGCGAGGCGGAGTCAGAGAAGGGGCGTCTAAGGGAATGTCCGAACGCTGTCAATCTCACGGTAAAGGAGGGCGTTAGCACTCTCCTCCTAATTTAACGTCGGTCTTCAAGCATTGCCTTTCTCTCCTGTTCCAGATAGGCATCGGCGTGCCTTCCCTAGAGGACGAAGAGCGAAAAGCCAGTTTCTCTTTAGTGTTGTCCCCACTCCTACAGGAAGGCTGCATGTTAGTTTTAATAGCGACTCTCGGGTAAGACAGCGCCCCCTCTTGTAGACCAAACTGCCTTTTCGAGGTCGCGCCTTTCGAGAAAATTTTTCGAGACTATCTTTCCGTCACCGGTGGGAAGTGCCTTTCTAATTTATCTGGCCATCAATCCATCTGTCGAAAGCTATTAGCCGTTGCATTCCGACTCCGGAGAGGGTAGAATGCGTCTTATAGGGACTTGGAAAAACAGTGGGGCACCGTCGATACCCCCTTTACCACGATGGGAGGTCCTTTTTTCTTAGCGTCCAATGGAATGGGTGTCTATTATTCATTCGAAAGGACTCCCTCATGCAACCCTTTTTTTTTTTAGCAAATTTTCCACATGTGGCCTAGAAGTACAATCTTGGGCGGCCGCCCCCTTGAGGTTGCGCGCCGGAGAAAGAAACCAAGGACCCGACCTGGATAGTGTGCGAATTTTTGAACCCCAGTTAGCCTCAGCCCAGTTCCCATTCCCCATGGTCAACTCCGGTAAAAATTGTTTTTTAAGGAGATATTCAACGGTCTCAGCGCCTGCTGAGGCCTTTTGATTGAGTTGATGTTTTTTTTCAATTACGGGAATTTCGTTTTGGCTGATACTAAGTTTTCAAGGTGTGACTTTGGACCCACCAACCTTGACACCCCAATCCTTCTTTTCCAAGCCAGAAGCCTACCTAGCTCAATCCTTCGACCGCCTTCCCCGTCAAATAACATCACCACCCCTCTTGCGTTCCTTTCGTTTCACCGTCGCGTTCTTTTTTTACTCCCTTTTGGCCGCGAGGCATTGCCGGCACATCCTTCCAACTCCCCCTGTTTAGTGCTTCTCCGCCTAAGCCTCCTAATAATTTTCTTAAGTGATTTAGGGCCTTATCATCTTCATTGCCTGCGTAGCAGCCGCTCTTCCGTCCCGCCTGTCCCGCCCGATCTAGATCTTGTAACCCCCGCAAAGACCCCTTGCAGAACCGAATCCCTTCGAGGCTAGTTCCCCCTCCTTTCCCGGTTCCTCCCATTTCCTTTGAAAGCTTTACCAACGCACGTGAACCCCCCCTTGCCGTAGTTCCTGACTTTAAGGAAAGTTTCTGTAGTTCATCCTTCCTTTTCCCTTCATTTTCCATGCTTACGTATCACCCTAGTCCTGAGACGGCGATCTCTTGCAAGATAGAATGCCTTATATAGGCTCTGGGCATTTGCCCAAGAGGGAGATGCTTGTCGGTCAGCGGATGCCTTCTGTTTCCGGACTTCAATCTTATTTATTCCTGCAAACCCCGAGTGGTCATGGTTGCTGAAGTTGTATCCACCGCCTCCGGAAGCGTTATTCGACGTTCAATGCGCTTCCGTAACCCCTTTTAGTTTTCCACTGAGGCGGTTTTAGTCAATCGCAAAGTTCCAAACAACAAGGTTCTTTTTTTTTTGTTGAGGCCCAGTATTTCCAGGCAGCAACTTTTTTACTTTTCCCTTCCTTTCGTTAATTGCTTTGGGGGGCGCTACTTTTCGAACCCTACTCACACGTTTGGTCGTCCCGAATCTCCCCCCCCTTGAGCTTGATTCAACGACATTTCGATTCTTTTCCGGATGGTTCCCAGCGGAGTTCTGCCTTTCCACCCCCTCGTTTTCCTCCCCGTTGTCCCATTTCCATCGACGCGTTCCGCGGTTGTAGAAAACTCGTTCCTCAGTTGCCGTAAAACTGCAAGGGCCCCTTTTTTGTCAAGGCATCCGAACTAGAATAAGAACGCGAACGAAAAAAACTTTCTGGGAAGCTCCGTAAAGACAACAAGAGACTCACTGACCAGAGGCGGAAAGGAACTTCCTGCCAATTCTTGCAGTACCAATGGAATGAAATTAGAAGACCTATTCTGGGGAAGAAGAAGAAGTTGTCGTGGGGTTTGAGAGAGAGGATGTTGCGGTCGGTTTCTTGAAAGGCAGTCTAGACTCCAGGGAAAGGGGACAAAAAGGACCGTTCGTGCATGTTGGTGGTGGGAGAACGTTACCTGAATGTCTGAGGGACTGGTTGTTTCCCAAAGTATTTGGGACTTTGATTGGTTTTCTGACAACCTTCTAACCCTTTTTCAGGGTGACTTAATTGGTCGCTGATTCCCTTTTTTTTCTTCCATTAAACCTGGCTTCTGAGTCCGATGTTTCCAACAGGAAGTTCAACGCAGCTGTCTTTCGTTCCCTTTGCTGGCTAAAAAATCCTGACGGGCCATCCTCGACTATATCGAATCGCCAAAAGAGATTTCCTTTTTCGATTCGAGACGCCCCAAATAAACAACTTTTCTGTGCAGAAAGGTTCGGGGGCCGCTGGAGCCCCCAAGCAACTTTACTAACTCCCCAACGGTACTTCTGGTTTGCTGAGTTTCCTTGACTAGTTAATGCCGAAAAAGCGGGCCATAACATTTTTTGGCTCTGCTCCGCCACGCCCCTGATGGGGAAGAAAACGGGGAAGCAATTTTAAGGGCAAGAGCGAACCCCGGAAGGGGGGGGAGTTGAAGGGACCATAAGCCGATAAGACCCCCCCTGCAAGAGGGGTGCCGTGAAAGGACGCCTTCCTCTTGGTTCGACGGCCAAACATACCGTCAGCCGCGGACTCGCCCTGTTTTGCAAACCACCCCCTGATATCCTGCAAGTTCTCGTGCACCCCCCTAGCCCCCTCGCCCACCCCGACACATGAAAGCCACGACCCCTGAGGCCCACCCACCAGTCCCCTACACCCTTGGCCCTCGCCCCTTCCACCCCCACCCTTGCGGCAGTCTCCCTTGACGACCCGAGAACGTCCTTTCCCCTCCTTAAGGGGACTGCAGGCGGGAAGCAATTTGAGGCACCCTGAGTGGCTCCTTTAAAGAAGTGCGGCTGTGGCGAAAATTCAGAGCGTTAAGAGTGACACGTCGGGAGGTATGTGGAACCCCCGCAGTGAGAGTTGGTTACAATGATACAGCTACCCGCTGGAGTCATGAGTAGGATAATTCACCCCGCGATATCCCAAATGATGACTCGTGTATAAGGAAATTCCCTCACTTACTCCCCCTCCTCGGAGATCAAACGACCGAACAATGAATTAAATGAGTTGCAGCACCTTCTGAACGCCTAGATGCCCCCCCCGTTTTCTTTCGGAATTTAGACTGTTGCGACCTGTTTCTGCTCGACAGGTTTTTTTCTTTCTTTGACCCTTCCGTTAGCTTTTGCCCTGCCGCCGCTGGCGAGTGGGGTAGTTATAGGCTTTGCTCGAAGTGCTTCGGGAGATTGCCCCCGTCAGGTGGTTTCAAGTCCTGTGTGCCTTACCCGGATAGAACCCATTTTTCCGCCTTAAAGTAGAATCACCCCCCCCCAAGACACGTCGCTCCTCATTCGGAGCGCGTGACAGAGCGCTTCCAATCTTCACGAGATAGCCTGAAGTCCTTTCATGGATCTACCTTTTTTCAACCTGCTTCAACTATGCCGGTTATTATGGTACGGTGTTTATTCGGAGTCTGCCCAAAACCCATAAAGGTTTTCCCTCCCCAGTCTTGTAACGTATGCACCGGTGTAAGTCGTTGCCGGGCCCCCCGAGGGCTCGGATCCCCCGCGATACTACCCTGCCACCCTGCCATTCAATCCCATCTGATCCTCAAAGCTAACGGACCTTATTCTTGGTGTGGTTCCACCCCAAGTCCCTTCCTTCTTTTTGCGCATCACACCCGCCCATCGTTCGATTTTTCCAACCGGCCGTTAGACACTTTCTTTGTTTTTGCCAACTATTTTACCGTCCCCAAGCCGCTACCCCCCCCCTGTGACCCCCAATTCTTTTTAACCTTTTATTCTCGAGAGACCTCGACTTATTACGTTGCTAGAAAGAGAGGTGGGAGCACGGCGCCCGGGAACCCCCCATTCCACTCCCCCCGGACCACAGCCTCCGACCCGCTTAAAAGCACCAGCAGAAGGCGCTCCAGGACGGGTTTCAACCCGGGGAACAGACAATGGCTTGACCCATTCCGTCGGTAGACGACCTCCCTTAAGAAAAAACGCGATGCTATACGTCCCATTGGACCCCCCGTCTGCCCTTACCGCTAGGAGCACTAGCGCTTTTCCTCGAGCCGCTTTCAGGGTACCTTCTGCCTTTGTCCCGTACCTTAGTGCAACCCTTCTGGAGAAGTTTCTTTGGATCATTAACTCCCCCTGCTTATGTTCCTTTCACTAATGCACTTTCCCGCTTTTACTCTGGAGATCTTGCCTTTTTTCGTTTTTTAACCACTACTTTCAGTAGTGGTCCCGATCAAAAAGTTTAGCCCATGAGTTTTCGAGAAGAATTTCTTCGAAGATTCTTTGGAATTGTGGACCCTTTAATATTTTCGTCCCAGGAAATTCCTGAGGTTCCTCTTCCCTTTCCCGCCGACCTATTTACTGGGCCGGTCCTTTTCTTAGACTTTATATCCCCCCTGCCATTCCAGTGTTACTGTGTATGAATACGCCGCTTGTCTTTGCTACGTCCCCCTTCCACCACCTACCTCCCCCCCTCGTTTTTTTGTTTCCCCCATCTGGTTTCTTCGTTTGAACCCGTTACTTGTTTTTTTAGTTCCACCGCCCATGCCCTACACCGGATGGAATCACCAGAGCTCCTGATAGTGCCAAAGCAAGTATTTTCAGTTTAATCTTTCCCCTGCCATCACTTTCGACCAGAAAATAGAACATAGTCGGAACCTGGTCCATGAAGATAAGGCTGTCTCTAGGGGGGTCCGCTTTCGAAGCCTTCATTTTACGGGTCGATGGTTTTTTTCGCGGACAGACCCTCAATACCTGAGAGAGGGGATACAACAAATAAAAGCCTTCCCCTCAAGGTTTTCTCACAAGTTTTAGATGGTTGGTAACTAAGCCCCCCTCCATGCTAAAGTTCTTCCTCCAGCAGGTCCAAGATTTTGGAAGGCTTTCCTTGCTTATCCATTCAGGAACTTCGCAATTGATTTCCGCAGTCCGCGCTACCCCCTCTATTCCTGATGGATCCAGTGCCCAGCTCTCTCAGCCGCTGTTCGACCGTCTTTTTTTTCATTCTGGTTTTTTCCGGTCAAAATGGCACCCGTTTTTTTTTCTCTTTCGTTGACCACCCCCCCGATGCGACCCCGATTGGAGTTTCTTAAGGACGCCGAGTTTTCGTCTGCTATTGCCATTCCAAGAATCCGGTGATGCCCTTTTTTATGTGGCTTCCCTTTATTGGGCCTGTGTCGGATTTCTATTGCTATCGGAGCCATGCACCTCGCGGTAGTTTTCCCAACGATAGATTATATGACTGTCAAGTTTGAGAACCAGGGGGGAGGATCGAGAGTTGTTGGCTTCTAATGAGTTTTCCGAGTCCTGGGAGAAAGGAGATCTGGGGGAAGTGATTTTCCCCCCCCGAGAGATTCATAGATGGTGATATTTCCAGAGAGTTGGCACCTTCATGACCCCAAGACCCCCCCGCAAGAACTTATTTCTTAAAAACTGATCTTTTTTTTCTCAGTCTTTAGGTTTTAGGGCAGAGTGGCTCTTTTCTTCCGCGAACCCCCCACACCCCCCATCACAGTTGTTTCCATACCCCAGACGGGATCACATACCGGTCCCGTAACCTCCACCCTCCCCCCTGCCATTACCTGCTTTTCACTTTCACTTCCAAAGTTACTGCAGGAGAAGCCTGCTCGTCATAACCCCTACCACCCCCCCTTTGTTTTAGTGGCGTTTTTTCAAAGATTCCGGTCCGGTCCTTTCTCAAGTCTTTTTTTCCCACTCAGACTTGTTTTGCCCTGAAGTTTGTGAGCTGCCTTGCGGAATGCTACCGGTAGGGCCGCCCTGCACCTATTCCCCCCCCTTTCATTCTTTCTCTAGATATTTGCAAGTATCCCGCGCCCCACAACTTCATCCCTTGGAAAAAATCGAGTGCGTTCCGTCCTGATCTTGACCTGTTTAAGGTCGGCACGCCCGTCCCAACCCCTTTTACATCGGGCTCGGGGTATGCAGTACGCTTCTCCTTTACAAGGCCCTTTAAAGTTCAGTGAAATCCATCAGGGCCCAAGGCTAGAGGTCGTTAACGGCCGGTATGTGTAATCCACTTCGGTCTTTTATTTGCTGTCGCTCAGCTGGCTTCTTGCGGTCCCGTTTCTTCTAAAGTAGCCCCTTTGCCTTCAAGATCCCCGGTCGTCTCGATCCCTTTGCGAAGCAATAATTCTTTTTTCGTGGTTTTCCCTTCATGATCCCTTCCCCTTACAGAGCTCTGTTGCTGAGATAGTTTTTCCACTGTCAAGGTAGATACTTGACCTTTGCTCCGAGGAGATGCTGCATCCTTCGCCCAAACCGTTCATTCTCAGGCTGCCTTAGAGAGTTCCCCTCTCAGCGAATGCCGTAATAAGATCCCTCGCAGATCAGCGTAAATACAAGAGTCCCGCATCACTCCTTTGATTGGTTCCCTCTGGAGCTGTGTTCCATTTCTGTATACCTCCAGAAGTCTCTCGCATGTCGTTGGCTTCCAAGCTAACGACGAACTTTTCCCTTCTAAGACCCTAACGGACTTTCCCCCAGCGGAATCCCTCAGAGGTCTCTTTCCATCCGTGACAAACTCCTTTTATCGAGAGGACGGAATAGGGTCCCCCTAACGACAGGTACCATGAGCGGTGATCCTAGTTCCGATTTTTCCCTCCTTGGCCCTGATTTTCTTCCCGCCGTTGCTAAAAACAGTCAAGAATTTTCGGTTGTATCAGATATCGTCGTTAGTCTTAGTGGGGCTCTCCCATCTCATCTTTCCCTTTTGCTTCATACATTTCCCGTCCCAGATGCCAGACTCTCCATAAAACCCCCAGCGCGAGAGCGATTTTCCATTCCTTTGTCCCTCCCTCTGTCTTGTTCTCGTTTCCATAGCTTACTGCAACACTTGCTGGCCCCGATTTTGTTACCGTCGGTTCTTTTGCCCCTGGCGTGAGCCCCCACGTAAACCCTCGTAATCCTCTGTTAAATCCCATTCGAGGGGTACGCTTTTACTAGGGCAATTACTTAACAACTTTTTCCGTTCGACCCCTGAAGGGAAAAAATCGGAGGGACAGTTTTCTCCGTTTCGCTGTCGACGATGTTTGGCCTGCTGAAGCCTGCGATAAATTCCGCCCCCGCCCGCGCGACTCCGTGAGAAGGGCCTTTGACCTGTAAATTAACTGCGGTCGACCTCTTCTTTCAAACTAATTCTGATGATTTTTCTTCTTTCCACTCTATGAAAGTTGGCTTTCCAGTACCCCAACCGTCAACCCTTTCTTCCCAGTGATGCGGATCCAGTGATATAGGCCCGAAATATAGCTCAGGTGACGTCAGCTCAAACCTGGGATGGGTTTTACATACTTTCTTAGCGACTATAAGAAATTCCGGTAATTATTCCCTGAGCCGTCCGGTTCACTTAGTTGGTGTCTGTGCTTTCCATTATTAGTTTACTTGCCCCTGCCGAACCCCTTAATCAAAGTGTCTCTCCTTGAGGCTTTTTCTTCTTACTTGCAGTGTTTGACTCGATTAACCCCTAGTCCAGACTCCCACTTAGGTGCGCCACACAGGAAAGACACTCTTTGCGACGCCTGCTTGAAGCCTCGCCCGTTGGCACTTGTCGGT
>Ga0179593_1452066_pt1 | contig 13424 bp, 21 predicted proteins | sample CZODoug2_1_08_16_FD_185931 | JGI IMG/M metagenome (GOLD analysis project Ga0179593, IMG submission 185931) | Vadose zone soil fungal communities from Angelo Coast Range Reserve, California, USA - CZODoug2_1_08_16fungal (PacBio error correction) | ecosystem: Environmental > Terrestrial > Soil >... | reverse complement strand
GTCCCATCGCTAACTGCCCTCACCTACGTTTTTTATTTGGAGCCAAGTGTGAATACCTTAGGCAGGGTATTTCTACCCTCACCTTTGCCGCTCAGCCCTTCCCCCCCAAAATTAGTCCGTTCCCCCTTTTTCTCGCACAAAAAAACACCGTTCTCGCTGTTCTGGTCACCCCAGCCTTTCATTGCTTTTTTTCTTTGATTTTTTCTTCTGCCATCAACAAAGTTTCCTTCTTTTGAAGGGTGTTTTTTTTTAAACACCGGCACCTTTTGTGTTTTGTCACCGACCACCTTTTTTTTTTTCTGTTGCCCCTACCCCCACCTCATCTGAACCCCCCCCATTACGGGGGCTTCTTGTTTTTCTTCTGTGCTATCGAAACGCCTAGGTACCCTTCTCTCCTTTTTCCAATCCCTTTGTTGTTGTTTGACACTTTTCCGCCGCTTCGGCCCCCCCGCAGCCGATGCCAAAAATGTCCGCCCCCTTCCGTGATTTACTTCACCCCGCATCTTTGTAATTTTTTTCCCCATGACCAGTTTTTCGTTTTTGGGGAAACTCGGCTTTTTCCCCACCAAACCAACCTTTTCCCAAAGCAAATGGCCCCCCCTTTTTGTTCACTTGACAGAGCTTTGGCCCCCCGGCACCCCCCTCGATGTCGTGGGATGAAAACCCTTCTTTCCCCAACTTTTTCTCCTAGTGGTTTTGACCAGTTCTTCCTCCAACCGGTGCTTAGGTTTGGAGGTTCTGTCCGTTTTTTTTCTTTTGCATGTCTTGTCACCCCCTTTTTACTTCTGTTCTTTTCCCCCGTGTTTACTCAACGTACCATTTCTTCTTTAGTTGCCCGCCTGCTGCCGACCCGGTTCACCGTTTTAGGGGTAGGAGCCATGTAAATCTTTCTCCTTTTGACGGATTCCCCCCCTCGATGGGATGAGTCCCCTTCTCCCTCCAACCCCCTGGTACCTATCCCCCACCTGTTGCTGTTTGACTCCCCTTCTGGTATGACAGGTTCTTTTTTCATGGTTGGTCCCAGGATCCCCCCCCCACCCGAGAGACCCCTCTCCTTGACCGCCCCCCAAATAGACCCAACCCAGTCACAGCCTTTTTTTTTTTTTTTTGTTTTGAGAGTTACGACCTTTTTCGGAATGGTTCACCCCTTCCCACAGTGGAATTAAACCCTCTCTTTGAACCCTGTGGACTGCAGTGTTGGCGCGTTTTTTTTTTTCCCCACTTCCTTTTACCACATGCCCGTCCCCCCCTGTTTTTTCCCAGGAGTAGTCCCCCCGAATGTTCTTCTTTTTTCCCTGATGGAACTCCAATCACAGTCCCGGGGCCGGTCAGCCAATTGTTTTTTTGACGTCTTTTTTTTTCTGGAGCGGCCCTTGATGAGAGTAAGACCCCCTCCCCCCTTCCCCAGAGCACCACCACCCAAAAAAAACCAGGTTCAGACTCCCCCTTTGTTTTTTCTTTGACCTGAGTTCTGCTCCCCCTCTTCCCATGAGATACGGAAACCCACCATGGGCCCAACGTTCCATTGACAACGGTGGACTACCCTGACCCGAGCATTTTTGAATGACTTTCCTTTCCCCTGGTTTTTACAGTGTGTTGTAACCACGGCGTTCCCATTCCGCAAATTTGAAAGAATTTTCCAACTTCCCCCCTGCTTCATGCTGTATTCCGTGACAAATCTTCCTCTCCCCCAACCCAAGGTGAAGGACCTTCTGGGCCTTTTTCCTCTCTCATAAGTTCACATTCTTCTTTTCCTGAATCTCTTTTTCCCAAATGCTGTGAGACACTTCTTTTTCACTCTTGGCGCTCCGGTAGAAGGACACTAATTCTGTTTCCACAGTTCACAGGAGATCCTGTCCCAGTCGTTTTTCCCACCGTTCTGATTGCCAAATCGCTGCCCCCCAGGTATGTCTCCCCCTTCCCCTCGAGAATGTCACCCCTTAGTAGGGCGTCGCTAAGTGTCACTTCTGCAAGGTGGTGCTTTCCCCCCGGAGAGGATTTGTTACCCCCTTTCCTACGAGTTTTCTCCGGTTTCTGCCCCAAAATTCACTTCCTCCCGCTACGGGTGTTTTGTATCTGTCATTAACTCCCCTGTCATTAGACGATTCCTCATGTTCTTAGATTCACCTCTCCCCCTTGTTGTTCTATCTTTCGTCAACCCCCCCAGCGTTTTGGTCCTTTCCTTTTGAAAATGTGGCTTTCCATTTCCTCCTGTTGAAAGAGAGCAGTGCAAGGTCTCTCTTTCTTTTTTCAGAACCCTTTTCGTCTATTATTCCTTTCCCCTCGATTTTTCCTCCCCTTGTTTTCAAACCTGTCCTGTCTCGAGGCCATCCCGATTTTTTTCCCCTCTTCTCCGTTTTCCCGATAGATTTTTGCGACCTGCTTTCTCCTTCCAGCTTTTTTTCCCCTTTCCCCTTGACCTTGGGGTTCCGCGAGTTCTTTCTTTTTCTTCCTCCTGCCTTCTCTCTTTTTCTAAAGAGAACCCCTCCCCCGCCTTGGAGTTCCCCCACAGATTCCCCCCTTTGGAAAAAAGCCTTCGTTGACTTCCCTTTGTGAAGATATTTCTGAGATACTGTTTTACTAACTTGCTACCCGTTTTGGTGTTATCGTAATATTGTCCATAGCCTTCTTCTTGCAGTGGTTCCTTTAAGGTCTTTCGGATGTGGCACCCCTCCTTTGTTACTGTTTCTTTTGACTTGTTTCTCCCCACGGACAATTCCTTCCCTTTGGGGAATAGTTCTTTTTTTTCCTTATGTCCCCTGGGTTTTCTTTTCCACCGTTGTTACATGTTCCTTTTTTTTCGGAGGTTTTTTCATTGGAGAGAGGCCCTACGTGTCCCCCTTTCCTGACTCAAATTCCTTTTATGTTTTTTTTTGTTTGTTTTTGTTTTTTGTTCTTACCCTGGCCTGTATTCCCTTTCATCTCCATTTCCCGGTCTCCTGTGGTTAGGCGCACTTTTTTCATTTCAGGAGGCCATCGGCTTCCTTTGCTTCCCCTTATTGAACTCAATTTAAAGAGTTTTTCCGGTTCCGTGGGTTCCCCAGGTCCCTTGCCCCCGGGCTTCTTCTTTCAGGCTTGTCCCCCCACTCTCCTTAAGTCTTGGTGTTTCTGAAACCCGTTCCTCATTTCGTCATAATAGGACTTCTCAGTACTGTTTTGGTCTTCCCCTTCTTTGGGGATGGATACCGGGTGTCGCTCTTTTTGGTTTTGGGTCGCACTTTGACCCACTTGCCGTTGATTTTTTCTTAACAGCCTCTTTTTCTCCTCGACTTTGTTCCCTTTTTTTCCCGTGTGATGACGCTCTGCCCTTTTACGGGTTTGCTGGCAAGTCTGCACCTTAACGGCTGCCCCGCTTGTGTTCTTCCCCCAACCGGTCCCGACTTTTGCTTTCCTCCCCTTGACCGAATTTCTTCCTTTTCCGTAAACGAGACTAGACGAAAGTTTTGCACCCCACAACCTTGCACCAAGTTTTCCCTTCAGAAAAAGTCAACTCCCCGTCTTTTCTCACTTACACCCATTTTACCCGATTTCTCTCCTCCGTGCAATGAGTTTTTAACTTCCTCGATGCCTTTTTTTTCCGTTTTGGCTCGGATGGACTCCGTTTCTATCGACAGATTTTTTTCCCCATGTTTTTGTTCCACCCATGTACACCTAAACAGTGCGTCATTTGCACACCAAATTCCCCCCCCCCCCCCTGACTCCTTGCGGCAGTGTGAATTCACCCCCTTCCATGTGGCCCTCGTTTTTCCTTTGCTATCGAGTAACAGAATAGTCCGAATTATCTCACCACGTTTTTTTTTCGAGAGATTACTTCCCGATCTGTTTCACGACCTTCCCGGACCACATGTCCGCTCCTTTTTGATTCACCCCCACCCCCTGAACTGCTCTTTCCTTTTTTATTTGTCGACTTCCGTATTTTTTGTTTTTTCCACCCAATGTCAGGGTTTTTCACCCAAACCCCCAAACCTGACAGCTTTTTGGAAAACGGAGTTGCATGCGATTCCTTTCATCCCTAGGGTTGTTGGGACAAGGAATTATTGTTTTTTTGATGAAAAAAACCATTCAAGGATGATTCTTTTTCCGAACCTTGTATCCTCCATTGGGGGAGTTATTTCGGTAAGAACGTTTTTTTTCTTTTCTTTTGCCTTTACCTTCAATGTTTTTTTTTATGACTCACGCCACTTGGGAGGAAGTAATTCTCCTTTTAAAATATTTCTTTTTTTAAAGGGGCTGTCCCTCTGTTTGAGTTGACACCCTGCTCCCTTTTGGGGGAGAAGGGCAATTCGGGGCCGTTCCTTTTTCCTCTGCGTTCCGAACCCCTTTTCTCCCAACACTTCCTGCGATTTCAGGCTTCCCCCTTGAAACCCCGCTTTAAGGGGAAATTCACACTTGCGCGCGTCCGTTTTCTCCAGGAGTTTTCTACTCCCTTTTTTTTCTTCCCTTTTCTTCAGGATCCCCACCCACCCCCCTCGACTCTCAAGGTTTAAAGCCACCCCCCCCCCCCCCCTTCATCAAAAACCAACATTTCTCAAGCGCTCTACAGACCTTTTTTTCGGGTTTTTGAAACCTCCCCCCCCTTTTTTGTTCTTCCCTGAACTCGACTTTGGCCTTCCGAACACCAACCCCAGCTTGGAGAGGCCCGTGAATCCGGGCGGGTGCCCCCACCCCGGAAAAAGTCCCCCATGACACCCTTCTGTTGCTTTCAAAAGTGTTAGAGCCACTTGGCGACGTTTTCCCGATCCAATTCCTCACTGCAGGACCCCTCACCCCCTTCCCCTGTTCTTTTCTTTTTCCTTCCAAGATCTCCTCCAGACGTCCCCTCCGTCAAAAAAACCACCCACACCAGCGGCTGTCAGTTGCGTTTTCGAATTGCGTAGGAGATAGGCCTATACCCCGAAACCAGTTTCCCCTGGAGCACCGTTTGAAAGGCAACCTTCTTTCCCTTCTACTCTTGATGTTCAGCGGACAGTCCTTATTGATTCCCGGGGAGGATTGGACTTTTTTTCGAACACCAAACACTCCCGCCTCTTTTGTCTTTTTCCCCTCCTAAGCTACCCCCTGTGCCCGGATGGAGCCAATTGTTGTGTCCATTCCGGGACATTTATTTCGAGAACCCCCACCCCCCCATTTTCCCACGGACTTAAGGTTTCCTCAGAGACAGCGGCTTCGTGGGACTTGCCTGTTTCTTTCCCCCCCTGGGAAGCGGGGAACGGCCATTTTGTCAGCCGCGGTTTCCCCGATTTGGCGCCCGGGCTTTAACTTTGCACACGGCTGTGTCGGGAGCCCCCCCCAACCCCCTCCCCCCAAACACCCAAAAACCCACCCCTCAGTAACCAAACCAATAAATCCCCCCCCCCAAAACCAACCCAACCACCAAACCCAAAAAACCGCACCAACCCCACCCCCAATAAAAAACCCCCAAACAAAAAATACCCAAAATAAACCCCAAACCAAACCCACAACAAAACCCCCCCCCCCCCAACCCCCCCACCAAAACCCCCAAAAACCCCCAACAAACCCCATACATAGAAGAAACCCCCCCACCATCCCCCACACAACGCCCCAAAAAACCCCCCCCCCCACAACAAAAAAAACCCAAACAAAACCACCCCCCCAAAACCAAAAAAAAACCCCCCACCCAAAAAACCCCAACAACCCCAACCCAAAACACAACCCACCCAAACCCACTGTTCTTTCAAACCCCCTGGGTCTGAACACCCCCGTCCCCCCTTTTACCCTGAAATGTTCTTGACACACATCGCTTTTCACGTTTTTCGCGGGAGGACTTCCCCCCCCCGTTGAAAGGAAATTTTTGGCCCCCCCTTTCCCGGGCGTTTGAGGACTTTTTTAGGCACACTGGGCTTTTGAAGGCCTTTTTTATTTCACGCCGGGTTGGACTCGCCTTCAAGTTGCCCCATTTTTTCTGTAAATTCCCTCCCGTTTTCCTTTTTTCTTTGATTGGTGTTCTCTTTTTGTCCGTACCCACTTTGGTTTCCTGGATCCCTTCCTCCGTATTGGAAGATTCTTCTTCCCTTCCCTCTTTTTGTCGATGACTAGTTTTTTTCCAATACTCTTGACTATCCCTGGTTGCTGTACATTCCGGGACCCTCTTTCCCCCCGCCGGTGGGTACTTCCTTTTACCGCTGAGTCCCAACTTTGATGCTCTTCCCCTTGAAATACGGCTCCACAGTGCCCTTTTAACCACTTTTCCCCAGTTTGGCGACGAGGTTCCTTGCCTTTTGTCTTGCGGTTAACTAGGATAGCTCAATTCTTTTTTCAATCTATTTGGCTTCCCCTTTTTTTTACTTTAGGAACCTGTGATCAGTGATCCTGCCCGTGCGATTTTTCCCCCACTTGATTTTAAGGACACGTTGACGCGTCTCCCCTGTCGCTTACTTTTACAACGCCTTCCTCCCCACGAATGTGCCTGGACAGATGTTTGTTTCCCCCCCGCTTTGACTTTTTTGATTTGGGGTCTTGTTGAGGTTTTTTTTCAGTTTCATTTGTTGTGTTTTTTGTGGTTCCAAGAGGGCAACCCGACTTGTCAGGGTACGTTCGTGTTCTATTCGTTGAGTTTCCCCCCCCCCCACCCCTAGTTTGAGAGGGGGTTTTTTTACCCCCCAATTTTTTTTAAGCCCCCTCCCGTGAATGTAATAGGTTCTTGCTTTTGTTTTAGTAATAGTTGTAACCGGATTTCCCTTTCTTCCCCGTTTTCTTTTGCTTTCTTTCCTGTTAGCCCCGTCTGACCTGAGTCTAGCCCCCTCGTCCGCAAAAGGGAAGGGTCCTTGTTTTTTGCCTCAGTGTTGTGCTGGGAAGGGAGATCCCCGGGTGAATGTATTGCGGCCCCCGAGACCGTCTTTTTTTCTTTTCTTGCGTTTTTCTTCAAAGTCCTTTGCAAATCGGCGCCCACCCCGTCCGCTCCCTTCTCTCCAGACATGGTTTCCGGTTCCGGTGGTGTTTGAAAAGGACTGCTCTGGGGTCTTTTTACCCCGCTGTCATTCCTTTTTCCAGAGTTTATGGTCTTTTCCCACACTTTGTTTTCCACCCTGTTTGCCGCCGTCTCACGTGCCGCCCCGCAGTGGTTTTCTGTTTTGTGGTGGCATTCATTTTTCAGTCCTGAGCAGATGGCTGGATGTGGGAATTTTGTCCGCCTGCAAATTTTGGGCAGGGATGAAGGTAAGTCCTCAAGTTGAGCTCATTGGATTTTTCCTATTCGTCCCTTTCTTCCTCCGGGTGTTTAGGCGTTCTTGTGCCCCCTAAGAGGCCCTGACGGATGAGGGCGTTCGCCTCCACCCATGTGCCGGTTTTTTGGATTTTTGCCCTCTTGCGAATTTACTTTAGACGTTTACCACCCTTTCCGTCGTCCGAACAATAAACCACCCTCCTTTTGTCCCTCCGTTTCTCCTACCTCCCCCGAACTTCTGTCCACCCGCACTTTCGCCCTTCATTCAAAACCACTTGTCGTTTGCGTGATCGAGTGGCTCCCGTCCGTTCCGGTCACCGCCTCGATTTGCGGGGTTTGGCTTCGGTTTTCTTTTTTGTCTCGGCCCCGCAAATCGTGTCCCATGTTTTCCGTTTTTTGTGGTGTCCCCCTCCCCCAATTCGCAACCTACTTTCCTGTTCCCCACCCCCTTAGAACCTTGCCTCGCCCTTTGTGCAGACCCCATCTTTCTCCAGTTGTTTCCTCAAGTCTATCCGTTCACCTCGGTTTCTGAATCCTCGCTCTTTCCCTCTCCTCCGTTGTTTTTTTTTTTTTTTTTCGGCGATTCTCTCCATAGGGGACTTCGACAATTTTTTGAAAAATGCCAGTCGTAAGTGTTTTTCGAAACACCCCAGGACGTAAGGGTCTTTTGTCAACCCCCATGTCCTCAGTCGGAATTGCAGTTTTGTTCGAGTGTTTGCCCCCCCACAACCCTGTTCCCACCCCAAGTGATGCATGACTTTGATGAGCATCTCATTCCTTCGTTCCCGTGACTTCACAGAGTCTCGTGTATTTTGTACCAAATTTTCCTGCTCGCCTAGGTTTTTTTTTCAACCACTTTTTCTTTTCGCTCCATGGTTGAAAGTATGTTACTAACCCGTTCTGCATGTTCGTTTTCCGTTCGTCCTGCCGGAGGAACGGTCATTTGTAGGGTACAATCGGCTATTTTTTCACAATTTCTTTCCTAAGTTTGGGCATACGTACCTGACGCGCCCCTCTATGGAACCACGGGGGCGGGTCCAAATGCTCCTTTGACTTTGCGGGCCGGCAACGGCCCCAAAAGACTCTCCGAGTGCAGTTTCTTAAATCCCTGGACCCACAATTCCCTTTGTCTCTCGTGGTGTGAAAGCGTTATTTTACGTTTTTCCATTCTCTGGGTTAGGGTTCACCCCCAGGCCCACCCCCCCCCCACCCATGATTCCTCCCAAAGGTTCTCCTTTTTTTTTTTGCCAACGTGATCCCCCCCCCCAACCCCTGTTTTCAAGGGTTCCCTATTCTTCCCTGTCTTTATTAATTACCGGGTAGGAGGGTTCCCAACCCTTTAACACGTTCCCGGAACTCTATTTGACCGTGAAGTCGAGCTGTCCCTCCTCTTCCTGTCACCCCTTCACATTTTTCCCCTTTTTTGGAAAAGGTGTTTTATGTTTTTTTTTTTTCTGTTTTTTGAACTCGGCCCGGTTTTTGCGCCGCCCCATGTCCTCAGGCCCAATTTTCCACCCGTGCTTTTCACGAATTGGGTCTCTGTTTGTTCATACCCTCTGTATCGCCGCAACAAAACCGGCCCAACCATTCGCAATGCGTACTTTTTCGTCGGCCTTCTTTCTTTCCTCTGACTCCCCCAGTACCCCAAAGCAGGACTGCAATATTTCCCCTGAGAGATGTACCGCCTGATTTGACTTCTCTTCTTCCTTGGCGCGGCCTTTTTTTCGACCCCCCCTTCCACTCCGCTCAGGGCGTTGTGCCATTTTGAAACCTCCCAAACCCCCCCCAACCCTCCCCCCCCCCCCAACACCCCCCAACCCCCCAACACCCACAACCCCCCCCCAACAACCCCCAGCCCTCCATTTGATTTTTTTTCACCCTGACTTCTGTCTTTGCGGTCCCTTTCTTTAACTCTCTATCCCCCACCAAAACCCTGAGCCACGGTAGTATTCTCTTTTTTTTTTTTTTTTTTTCTCCAATAGATTCCGCAACCCAGTCGGCTTTCCCCCTCAATGTCCCTCAATGGCCGGTTTTTGTCCCTCATTGCTGGTTCCCCTCGGATTTGCCCCAACCCAACCTGTCGCCAGTCCTTTTTTTCCTTCAAAATGTCAACCCCCCGGTCCAACCTTGGCGCCCCAGGGGTCCTTCCAGGTCTCCCTTTGGACATTTGCCCAACCCCTTTTTTGCTCCGACCGGTTTTTTCTCAGAGCTGCCCCTTCCAAACAGGTGCAGCAACCTATTCCCCCTCCCTACGGCTTCCTTTTTCCTTTCTTCGCGTGCTTTCAGCCGCGGTCATCACCTTTCTGCCTTTCTCGAAGTTTCTCCCAGTTTTCGGAAATTCCATCTCTCCCTTGCTGGTTTTCTTTTTTCAGTTTTTAAATGTACAGTTTCCCCCCAACCAAAAAACCAATGGTCGCCCGCTCCTTTGAAGGTTTGCTTTTTTACCTCCTTCCAGTTTTTTTTTTTTTTATCCCCCGGAACCCCCATGTCACCCAACCCTACATTCCCCATTTTTTCGGGGTTTTGTGATTCTTTCTGCCCCTTGTTACCCAGGAAACTATCACAACCCTCCCCTGCCAGTTCTTTTTCTTTTTTATTGAATTTTTTAACCCCGAAACCCCTGGAGACCTTTCTCTCAGTCGATGTGCCCCGATACTTTCAGCACTTTTGTGTTCTCCAACTCTTTACCCTGAAGCGACCTTGTTCTACCGCTTTGATCGCTTCTTGCTGTGGTCCCGATCGCTCTTTCGACATTAGGCTTCTTCGTCACGGCGCATTTTGCCAGACCCCGTGTGGGGTCACCCTTTGGGCTCCCTGGTTCTTCCCCGTTTGAGTTGCAGATAATCCCCGTTCCCTCTTTCTGTCGTCTTCCTTTGGCGCCTGTCGTGAACCATTCTTCCACATGGGGGCCCAGATTGCAAAAGTTTACAAGAACCATCCCCCCCAACCCAAGCCTGTGCGCCTGTTTTTCCTGAAAACTCCGAGAGGGCGCAAGTTTGCTCAGTTTTTGTGTTCTTCCTCAATCTTTGGTACAGTGAAATGTTCCAAAGTCGGCTTAGTCCAGTATTCTTTTTCTGCGCTTTTCAAACCGCACCAGGTGATTCGGACTTTTTTGCTTTTTGTCGAAAAAGGCTTTAAGAATCCCTTCTCCCCCTGATTCATTTCACTTCCTTGCGCTGCCTGTTTTCCCAGTTCCTGCCCCGTTTTTCCTTTTTTTTCTCGGGAATGTCGTCTGCCGAACTGGATAGGAAGCCCAAGCCCTTTCGTACACTACCTTCACGTCCAGGGAGGGAAGGGGTTTTCTTTGTTTGCGAGTGTTGCCTGCGGAGGAGGACTCTTTTTCTTTCCGCCTTAAAATTCGTTCCTTGGAGCTGTCTTTTTCTTGATGAATTCTGATTTTGTCATCGGTCTCCCACAGGATGCATTCTAACTCTTTTTCAAAGGCTCCGTTGTTCAAAAGGCTCGCTGCATTTTTGCCATATCCCCTCTCATGTGGTCGATCGATATGGAGTTACAATGTTTGGGGGTTTTTCCCCCTGCAGACACGGTCGCCCACTCATCGCCTCATGCGTTACTTTTTTGGTTTGGTATGAAGACTGTTGGTTGCTTTTTTTTGAATACCACTCTCTCTTTCGCGTTGTGTGTGTCGAAATTGCAACCAGAGACTTGAGCACCCGTCTTTCAACGGTGCGTTCTTTTATTTCCTTTTCCGGGTGTTCTTCTGCTGTCATCCCTCAGCTCCTGTTGGCTTTGTTGTCCCTTTTCCTACCAGTGCTTAAATTGACGACTTTTCTTGCTTGAGACAACCATTTTTTCAAACTAGTTCCCGGAAAAGAAGACCTTTGACCAGTCCACCCCTTCGTTACGTTTGAGCACGTTCCCTAAATTGATGTAGTGAACCGGGAACCATTGAAAAGGTCCCCCTAGCTTTTAGCCACCTTTTCCCCAATTTCCCGCACTTTCGCATAAAGTTCAACCCCCCCCTCCGTTACTTCCGATTCTCCGTGAAGCGATCACGGTTTCATGGTTTTTTTTACACGCCCCCCCCTATTTTCCCCTTTCGCCCTCTCGTATGTCGACCCGTCGAACATAGCAGCAAACCCGTCAAATCTCTTTGTCCCAACGGTTTGGGTTGGTTGCCACTAATGGGTCCACTTTTGTGTCACCCCCCCCTACAAGTCCAGGTTTTAAACCTTCCCCCCACAACCCTTTACTTTTTCTCGGTCCGTGTTTAATCAACCTACGGGCTTCTTTTTTTGGTTCAATTTCTATTCTTTCCCCCCCCCCCAGGAATAGTGATTCATCTCTCCTTTCTCTCCCCCCCTCCGTTTTTTCATGCGTCTGCTTATTTCCCCGATTCCTGATACCCCGGATAGCATTAATAGAAATGACCTCCTAAACGTGTTGTCCCCCACTGACCGCCCCCCTCCTTGGGGTCATTTTTTTGCCATGTCAGCACTTTTTCCCCTTGTTTGCCCCCTGACGGAGTGGCCCCCACAACCACCCTTTGAAACACAAAAGATGACCTTTTTTTGAGTTTCCCTACCTGTTAGGAACCTTTTACCCCCCCTTCCCATCGATTGAGTTTTGGTGACCCCCCCCCTTTCCTTCGACACTTTTGAGAAAGTTGTTTGCCTTATGCTTTTCACTTTCCCCCTGCCGAAGTTCGGGTGGGGGTTCTTGCACTTTGTGTCCTTTCTACCAGATGTGGGAGTGTGCCCCTTTCCTTCCTACAGAAATGTAATTTTCACGTGTGAGTCACCCCCCCCCCCAAGGTGACTAGTTTTCTTTTGGGGTCTGCACGCTGGCCGGCCCCCTCTCCCCTTGGGATTTTTTGGCTAAGCCAAGGCTCATGCGTCATGTTTTTAAAGGATTTTGTGGTTCCCCCCTAAAAGCTTACCCAAACGAGACGGCAGTTCTCCAGTCATAACTAACCTCTTCAGTTAATTTTTTGCGCGTTGTTTCCCAGGTTTTTTGCTTTTTGGTAACTCTTTCCCCCTTCTCTGGTTTCCGGGCCCGACAACAGTTGTCTCCCCCCCCACCGAGTGCGCGGCCTTTCTCCCGATCCGGCGCCAAAAAAAGTCGTGAGACGGTTTTCTTTCTTACGACCTGCTTTTTCGGGTTTTTTTTTTTTTCAACACGCCCACAGGTTGGGACCATTACGTTCCACCCGATTGACGGGGACCTCATGTCCAATCTGGTTAGTTTCGTGCGTGGTATCCCCCTCGATTTCCTTCCACGGGGCCTACCTGTCTGAAACAAGGGAGTGAGAATGCGCTGTCCGGTCGCATCCGCATTCCAAATTTATGAAAGAAGAGGCTCCCCCCGACTTTGGATTCGATGGGTGGGGCGGCATTCCTTCCTCTCAGCCCTCAACCTGACCCCTGAGGTTTCACCAAAAACAAAAAAACTGGAGCACCTGCACGTACCTTTTTTTTTCTGGGCCATTTTTGTGCTTCTTCCCTTCGACTGCGGCCCTCTTCCCGACCCAATTTCCAGTGTCCTGTTCCCCTGGGGAGACCAAGGTATCCCCTTTTCCATAATTGAACGGTTCTTGATTTCCAGCAGGCTGAGATTCCTTTCTTTCTCGTCCCCAAAAAGTTGCACCCGACCCCTTGTGCAGTGCCCCCTTCCAGATAAAAACCTCCGGATTTTTTCACACCATTGCCTTGCCGCTTTGAGGTCATTCTTTCCAATGAACCCAACCACGTTCGCCCACCCCCTTCAAGTATTTTATCCGCTTTCGCTTCCCCCCGTCCAAAAAAATCTCGCGGCTTTTCCCCACGGTAATCTGTCACCGGCCCCAATGTTGGGAGCCACTTTTTTTTTCCATTCTGGAGGTTTGTTCGTGTACGCGACATTTAGGTCGGTTTACCCCCCCACGTTTCACACCACAGCGCCCTTGCTATAAAACCAATTTTTTCCCCAAAGTGTTTTAAGTTGAGTTGACTTTGTTTTTTTCCCACTTCCACTTGACGTATAAACCCTGGCGCGTTCTCGAGGCGTCTATTAAACCTTTTTTTTTTTTCTGTCTTCTCCCCCCATTGGGGGGAAATCGCACTTGGTATAGGATTCCCCCGGTTTGTGAATTCCCTCGGATTGAGCAGGGCCTTTTCTTAGATCCCCCCCCGGGTTACGGTTTTAAACTTCCCATCCGCGCCTGTTTGGATACTTAGATTCCTTTGTCCCCGTGCCCCCCCATTTTCTCATTTGTCTCTTTTTCTTCGCTGTTGTATTGACG